>Ga0335070_10007339_pt1 | contig 12934 bp, 8 predicted proteins | sample Lox_Sample_13_FD_206722 | JGI IMG/M metagenome (GOLD analysis project Ga0335070, IMG submission 206722) | Soil microbial communities from Loxahatchee National Wildlife Refuge, Florida, United States - Lox_Sample_1.3 | ecosystem: Environmental > Terrestrial > Soil > Wetlands | place: USA: Florida...
CCGCATGGACACGGCGTCGGTGTGGTTGCCGGCGCCCCTGCGGCGGCGCTGGACGGCGAGGGTGTCGCTGTTGAGGTCGGCGTCAGGGACTCCGTTGAGGTCGGTGAGCCGTGCGAGGGCGGAGTCGGCGTCTCGGCCTGACGTGGCGCAAGAGACGGTGAAGCGGTGGCGGTCGGGGCGCACACCGGTCCACACGAGGCGTCTGCCCAGTGGCCGTAGATCGCGAACAGTACCGCACCGGTGCCCACCAAGGCGATGATTGTCAGGATGATGACCCAGCAATCCGAGGCATGCGCCTTGTACATGATGCTGTCTGGATTCTGGGAGCCTGTCGGATCGATCGTCAGGAGGTCGAGGAGACCTGCACGGAGCTTGGTGAGGCGGCCGAAGAGATCGGTCTTCTGGTCATCGGTTAGCGCGTTCCACTCGACAGCGCCGACCGTTCCTTGCGCGTCGGCCTTCAGCGCCGCTCGCAGGGCGTCGCGCTCGGCGCTCAGGGGCGGCAGTGCGGTGTTGGCGCTGGAGACCAGCGTAATGAGTTGATCAATGCTCTTGAGCCCGTCATTGATCGCCTGCAGGTCGATGGTCATCGACACGTGTCCTCCGCTGTGACGGAGGACTACATCGCCGGAACCTGAATTGTCAATCTCGTCAATGATGCCGTAAACGCGTCACGCTTCGCAACTAAGTGCGTGACGCACGGGCGTTCGACTATCGTCCTATCCGTGCACCGGCGGCAAGCGATCGACCCAGGGGCTCGCCTGCTCGAGCTGCGCCGCCACCCGCAGCAACACGTCTTCTCGGCCATAGGCGGCAACCAGCTGCACGCCGATCGGCACGCCCGCCGCGTTCCAGTGCAACGGCAGGGAGATCGCCGGTTGCCCGGTGGCGTTGAACGGCGCGGTGAAGGTGCTGAACGACGCGGCGCGGAAGAATCCCGCCAACGGGGTGTCGGCCGGCGCGGCGAAATGGCCCAGCGGCGGCGGTGGCTCCGCCGACGTGGGCGTGAGCAGGAGGTCGAACCCGGAGGCCCACCACTGTGCGAGTTGGCGCGCCTTGGCATGCGTCAGCTCGATGGCCGCAATGTAGTCGCGCGCGCTGAGGTGGTTGCCGAGCTCGGCGATCGCCCACGTGCCGGGCTCGACGTCGTCCGGCCCGACCGTGCGCCCGATCTTCGTGCTCCACGCCTGCAGCGCCCGCGCGGTGTTGCATGCGATCACCTTGCCGACGGCCTGCGTGAGCTCGGGGTCCACCAGCGCGGCCGGGTGCGTGACCTCCACGACGTGCCGGAGCGACGCGAGCAGTCGCGCGGCACCTTCCGCCGCCGCTACGCAGTCCGGATGGACCGGCATGCCGCCGGGCGCGGTGCGCATCAATCCGATGCGCAGACGGCCGGGGTGGGCGGCGACCTCGGCGACGTAGGGCCGGGCCGGCGCCGGCGCGGTGTAGGGATCGCCGGGCATCGGCCCGGCGAGCACATCGAGCAACGCCGCGGTGTCGCGCACCGTCAGCGTCACCGAGTTCTCGACTGCGAAACCGCCCCAGCGTTCGCCGACGTCCGGGCCGAGCGAAATCCGCCCGCGCGACGGCTTCAAGCCGACGAGCCCACAGTGACTCGCCGGGATGCGGATCGAGCCGCCGCCGTCGGTGGCGTGCGCCGCAGGGAGCATGCGGGCGGCGACCGCCGCCGCGGCACCGCCGCTCGATCCACCGGCCGAGCGCGTCAGGTCCCATGGGTTGCGCGTCGCGCCGCACGACGCCGGCTCGGTCGTCGGCAGCAGGCCGAGCTCCGGGGTGTTCGTCTTGCCCAGAAAGATGAAGCCGGCGGCGCGCAGCTTGGCGGCGAGGTAGTTGTCGTCCGGTGCGCGCCAGCCGAGCGTGCGCAACAGGCGCATGCCGCCGTGGTACGGATCGCCGGCGGAATGCGTGCCGAGATCCTTGAGCACGAACGGCACGCCGCGGAACGGCCCGTCCGGCAGGTGCGGCGCGCGCGCCTGCTCGCGCGCTTGCTCGAACAGCGGTGTGATGACGGCGTTGATCTGCGGGTTGACCCGTTCGATGCGGGCGATGGTGGCGTCGACGAGCTCAATGGGTTGAGCACGGCGGCGGCGCACCAGTTCGGCTTGCGCGGTCGCGTCGATGAAATCGTGGCTCATACTGGTCGCTCCCTCCCGCGCTGTGCGCAGTAGCCCCAAAGAGCATGCGGTGCAACCGGAGTGGGTTGCGAGTCGGCTCGGCCTTGGCCCCGCTGGGCGCACGTGGTAGTCGCCGGCTCCTGGGGTACGTCGCGGTATGCTTGAATGCTCAAGAGTCGACGATGCCATCTTGCCGCAGCGGGCGCCGAAGACCACGCGCGCCGCAGCCGAGCCTGGGCGGTCGGCGCGCATCCATACCGGATATGTGGTCGTGGTCGTGCTCCTCGCTCTGGTCGTTCGCACGGCAGCGGTGCGGGTGCCGGTGCAGGTCTTGGACGGGCGCACGCTGGCCGACGATGCCTACCTGGCGTTGGAGATTTCGAAGAACGTCGGTACCGGGCGAGGGCCGCGCTATGGCGACGCCTACACCAATGGCTTCCAGCCGCTCTACGTCTTTCTCGCGGCACCGATCTTTGCGGGACGCAGTGCCGCCGAGCTGCGGGATTTGCGGATACTCGATCGGTCCGTGCATATCGCGCTCTGCATCCTGGCGGCGTTCGATCTGGTCGCGTTGGTCGTACTCGGCGAGATCCTGAGGCGTCGCCATGGAGCCGGTCTGGCGACCATCGCCGGCATGACCCTGTGGGCCGTACACCCGACGGTTGTCCTCACCGTGCTGAACGGTCTTGAAACCAGCATAGCGACGGCGTTCGTACTGGCGATCTGGCTGGCGGCCGATACGTGGGCCCGGGTTGGGGCGCCGCGCTGGGCGCACCTGGTCGTTGGAGCACTGCTGGGGTTCGGCACGCTGGCGCGCATCGACGTGTTGTTCCTGGCCGTTCCGATTGGCTGTCTAGTGATGGTGCAAGGTGGGACTGCACGGACGTGTCGGTCGGTTGTGACCGCGTTGGTGTCAATGGCCGTCGGCTTCGTCGTCGTCTATTCGCCATGGCTCGCCTACTCCTGGGCAACGACGGGAACGCTCGTCCCGGTCAGCGGGAGGGCGGTGCGTTTCATGTCCCTGGCCAACGTAGGTCAGAAACCGGACGCCGCATTTTACGGCCACATGATGCGGTGGGCCTTGCGCGCTGTGTGGCAAAACTCTCCGTTGCTCTGGGGGTTGTCTAGCGTTGTCGCTGTGCTTGCCGTTACCGATCGGCTGTGGCGTGGGCGGCGATCGATCGGGGCTCGATTGCTGGCCGATCTGCGTGGAACGTTCGTGTTGGTGGGCTTTTGCCTCCTACTGTTTGCCGCGTACACCGGGTATATCTTTGCGCGCTGGTTTTTCGCCCGGTACCTCTTCGTGTGCCTCCTGATTCCGTTGTCCGTGCTCGCCGCCGCAGCTGCCCGTATCGAGGCCCGGCTGCCTGTGCGGTGGCGTGGTGCCCGGGGACACGCCGCTGTTGTGCTTGGTGTGCTGTCGATTGCGCTCTGCGAGCCGCGCGCCTTCGAGTTGTACCGCGAGACTGGCGGCTACGGGTATCGCAATCTCGGGCTGTGGGCGCGCCAAGCATTCGCTGATGGAACGGTGATCGGCTCGTCACAGACCGGCGCGCTGGGCTACTACGCGTCGAACCTCAAGGTGGTCAACCTGGATGGCGTGGTGAACCAGGCGGCCTTTGAATCGCTGCGCGAGCATCGCAACGTCGACTACATCCGCTCCGCGGGCATTCAGTATGTGATCGGCTGGGATGTCAACATCGACTTCATTCGAGCCCATTCGCAGGCGTTTCGGGACGACGATCTGCCCCTCTTGGGCATCGTGCCGGGGGTCGTCACCGTCAGTCAGCCGTGGTACCTGTACTGGGTGCGCCGCTGACCGCGGGGCCGCGCTGGTTTAGCGCGTGAGGCTCGACTTGCGAAGCGTGGCCGGCGCGAGGGTGTCGTGGTAGACCACGGTGCCGTTGCCGTTGACGATCTCGACGGTGAGCTTGCCCGCACCGTCGATCTCGATCTGGCCGAAGTTGAACCACGCCTTCGCCTCGTCGAAGTTGCGGATGGCGTCGGCGCTGGCGGGGCCGTGGAAGAAGAGGCGTTGCGGATGCAGCGTCGGGTCGAGGTCGTCCTTGGGGAAGACGCCGGCGTTGAGCGGGCCGCAGACGAACTCGTGTAGCGTGAACTGCGGATCGCCTGGAAACGGCGTGTCGCGAAAGCCGGTGGCGAAGTGCACGTCGGTGGTGAGCCACACCTGGTTGCGCACGCCGCGGCGTTGCAGGGCCTGGAGGATCGACAGCAACTCGCGCTCGAAGCCGGTGCGGCTGCCGAGATTCGCCCAACCGTCGCGCGCCGCATCGGTGCCGGTCGGGATCGACATCGGCACGCTGGAGACGATGACCTTCCAGGTGGCGGTCGACTGGGTGATCGCCTCGATGAGCCAGCGACGCTGCGCCGCGCCCAGCATCGTCTTCGGCTTCTGCGCCGAGTCCGGCTCACTGTTGGCGTCGCGGTACTGCCGGGTGTCGAGGAAGAAGACCTCGAGCTGCTGTCCCCAACGAACGCTGCGATAGAGGCGCGTCGGCTCGGCGGCCGGCGGTTGCAACGGCTGGTAGTCGAGAAAGGCGTCGCGGGCGATCGGCAGCAGATGATGATCAGGCGCGTCGGGCAACGTATCGCTGTGCGGTCCGGAGTCGTTGACGATCTCGTGATCGTCCCACACCGCGTAGTACGGCGTCTGCGCGAACAGCCGCCGCAGCGCCGGATCGCTGCGATTGTATTTCCAGACCTCCCAGAACATCGGACGCTCGGTGGCCGGCGCCGGTGGCCCGGGGATTTGTGTGTTGCCGAAGCGCCCGCGCGCCAGGCAGGGGTCGTCGGCGTAGATCATGTCGCCGAGGGCCACGAAGAAGTCGGGAGCGCGTGCCGCGATCTGGTCGAAAATCGCATAGCCATCCGTCGTGTCGCGGCAGGCGTTCTGCCCGCCGACATCGCCGCTCCACACGAAGCGTACCGCGGCGGGGGCGCTCGGCGCCGGTGCCGTCCGCAACGTGCCCTCCATTTCGCCGGTCGATGGTGCGTGCCCGGCGGCACAACCGGCCGCGTATTGGTACGTCGTGCCCGGCGTCAAGCCGTCGAAGCCGACGGTGCCGGTGAAATCGCGCTCCGCCTTCACCGCCACGGAGCGCGACCACTCCTGCGCCCGCTCGGCGTCGCGCAGCCGTACCGTCAATGTGCTTGGTTGATCGCACCGGCCCCAGACCGTGAGGCTGGTGGCGCTGACTTCGCCGGCGGCGATCCCGTGTGTCAGATGCACCGCCCGCAGCGTTGCCGGCAGCGGTACGAACCGGCCGGCCTGGCATGCTGCGAGCAAGAGCATGGCGAGACTTACGAGCCGTGACGCATGACGGCGCGACATGCAGGTTCCCTAATGCAGAGCCCGGGCTTACACAACCGTGGGCGCCCCCCGGGTTGGCTGACGTCTGCGCATCCGACATAACCGCAGAGTCGTCGAGTACGGAGGAACGTATGGGCGCTCACACTCTGGAGTTCTGGTTCGAGTTCGCCAGCACCTATTCCTATCTCGCCGCCGCGCGTGTCGAGCGACTGGCCGGCGCGGCCGGCGTCCCGCTGGTGTGGCGGCCCTTCCTCCTGGGTCCGATCTTCCACGCGCAAGGCTGGAACGACTCGCCGTTCAACGTCTACCCCGTCAAAGGGCGGTACATGTGGCGCGACATGGAACGGCTGTGTGCGCACTACGGCTTGCCACTGCGCCGGCCGACCCGCTTTCCACGCAACGGTCTGCTGGCGGCGCGCGTGGCGTGTCTCGCGGCCGCCGAACCCTGGTGCGCGGCTTTTGTGCGCGCCGTCTACCACGCCAACTTCGCCGAGGACCGCGAGATCAGCGAGGTCGCTACGATCGCCGCGATCCTCGAACAGCTCGGCCAACCCGCGGCGTCGGTGATCGAACGCGCGCAGACGGCGGAGAACAAAGAGCGCGTGCGACAGCAGACGGAGCGTGCCGTACACCTGGGCATCTTCGGCGCCCCGACCTTCGTCGTCGGGACCGAGCTGTTCTGGGGCAACGATCGGCTCGAAGACGCGCTCACCTGGTGTCAGACCGCAGGGAGCGGAGCGGCGCGATGATCACGATCGTCAGCTACACGATCTACCACTCGCCCAACGCCTACCTCGGGATGATTCTGGCGGAGCGAGCGCTGGCGAATCTGCCGGTGCGCGTCGAGCGGCGGCCGATCTGCATCCCGAAAGATCGCGGGGTGAAGGTCGCCGATTTGGTCGGCGGCCGCGAGACGGCGGCGCGCACGTCGTATCATCGCGAAGACTGCCGGCGCTGGGCGACGAAGCACGGCATCGAGCTGCGGCTGCTCGAGCCCGGTGTCTTCGAGGCGCGCGCGGCTCGCTGGGCGCAGTCCCCTTTGGCGCGCGAGGAGCTACCGGCACGTGCCTACTACGCCGCTGTCGGCACGGGGCGAGAGACGGAGCTCGATCGCGCCCTGTTCCGCGCCGCGTGGGCCGAGAGCGTCGACGTCAACGAACCGGCCGTCGTGCGCCGCGCCGCCGCCGCGGCGGGTCTCGATCCCGAGTGGTTGATGCCGCGCGCCATGGAGGACGATCCCAAAGCTTCCCTCGACGCCGCGCTCGCCGAGTTCGACGCGGTCGGCTGTCCTGGCGTGCCGACGTGGACGGTGCAGGGCGAGCGCTTCTGGGGCAAGGATCGGGTCGACTGGCTCGCCGATCGAGTGCGCGCGCTGCTCGCTGCGTAGCTGCCGGCGCGGGCCGGCACTACTCGAGCCAGCGGTTCAGCGCCCGGGTGCGCGCGTCGCGCACCAGCATGGTGTTGCGGATGGCGTCGCGGCAGCGTTGCTGCGCGCTGGCCGTCACCGCCACCTTGCGGAACAGGGCCTCGGCCTTGTCGCCGTGATCCGGCTCGGCATAGGCGTGCACCTCGAAGTTCCGCACCGTCAACCCATAGTGATCGCGCAAGCCCTCGTACAACGCCTTGGCATAGCCGCTCTTCGCCGCCAGCCGTTCGCCGGCGTAGCCGAAGACGGCCAGCCCCTCGTCGTACGAGCGGCGCACGTAGTAGAGCATGGTGAACGTCACCGCCACGGTCTCGGGCAGGGGCTGATACGCCTCGAGCTCGTCGGCGCTGATGCCCATCATCTGGCACCACTCCCACTTCATCAGCACGTGGTTCGGGTCGCGCAGAAACCCGGCCTCGTCGGCGAAGTTCTGGCACCAGTGCGCGTAGTGCTCTGAGTGCTCCATGGTGAGCGAGAAGGCGTCCGGAGCATTGGCGATGAACACGGCGAAGTCCGGCGTCATCCAGCGCCCGAGATAGTAGAACTCCATCGCCAGCCGGCGGATGACGTCGCGCGGTGCCGTGCCCGCGGCGATCGCCGGAATGAGGCGGTCGCGCGTCTGGCAGATGTCGACGATCATCTGATCGACCGAGCGCAGGTAGTCGTCGATCGGCAGGGCCGCCTCGACGCGCGTGCTGCGGATGACGTTCTTGAACGCTGCTTTGCGGTCTTCGCTCGACGTCGCCATTGCCGACACCTCCTGACGCCTTCCCGTTCGTGGGAGGGTGTGCGCTTACGAGTCTGATGCCCGCGGATAGCGCGTCTTGCCGATGCTGTAAAGAAACGGCGGAGGGCCAACACGGGACGGGTCAGCGCTGCACTGGACGAACACCGTGGTTTGACGGCCTCCCGCTGGCCGGAGTATGACGCGTGGCAGTCAACCCGACCATGGCGTCACGGCAAGACGGAGGTCGACAGCGTCCATGAGCGAGACGATCCACACCCTGTCGAGCTACATCATCCCGCTGCTGGCGCGCCGCTTCGAGCGCGACCCGCACACGCCGTTGCGCCCCAGCTTCGAGGAACGCGCCGCCGCCGTGTTGTTCGTCGATATCTCCGGCTTCACGGCGCTCACCGAACACTTGGCGGAGCGCGGCGCCGCCGGTGCGGAGGACCTCTCGCACGCGCTGAACGCGTACTTCGGACCGCTCATCGAGCTGATCAGCGCGCACGGCGGACAAGTCATCGACTTCGCGGGTGACGCGGTCATCGCGGCGTGGTTTGCCGAGGCCGGCGCGGACGATCTGCCGGTGCTGGCACGGCGCGCCGCGGCGTGCGCCCTGCAGTTGCGCGATCGGTTGAACGACTCCGAGGTGGCGCCCGAGGTGCGCATCGGGATGAAGGCGGGGCTCAGCGCCGGGCGCGTGTGGTGCTGTAACCTCGGGGGCGCGGATGGGCGCTGGCGGTTCGTGCTGGCCGGCGACCCGGTGCGCGAGATGAGCGCGGCCGAGCGCCAGGCGGCGCGCGGCGAAGTCGTCGCGGCGCCGGCCGCCCGGGTGCTCCTCGCCGGGCATGTCCACGCCCGGCAGACGCCGGGGGGACATGCCCGGCTCGACGGCGTGCCCGACGGGCTGCCCGCCCGCGCGCTGGACAACGTCTCGCTGTCGCCGGAGTCCGAGGCCGCCCTGCGCGCCTACGTCCCGCGCCCGGTGCTCGCCAACCTCGACGCGGGCCACTCCGGCTGGCTGGCCGAGTTGCGGACGGTCAGCGTGCTGTTCGCCAACCTCACGCTGGACGAGCGTGCCGCCGACTTCCCCGCACGTGCACAGGCGGTGATGCATGCGGTGACCGCCGTCGTGGCCCGGCTGGGTGGGGTGCTCAACCAGTTCGTCGTCGACGACAAGGGCACCACGCTGGTGGCCGGTTGGGGCCTTCCCGGTTGGACCCACGAAGACAACGCGGCGCGCGCCGTGCACGCCGGCGGGGCGCTGCAGACGGAGTTGGCGGCGCTGCACATCGATACCGCCGTCGGATTGGCGACGGGGCGGGTCTTTTGCGGCGAGCGCGGCAACAGCCGGCGGCGCGAGTACGCGATGATCGGCAAGACCGTGAACCTTGCCGCGCGGCTGATGCAGGCGGCAAGCGGCGTGGTCCTCTGTGACCAGGCGACGAGCGAGGCGGCCCATGGGCGGGGCCACGAGCCCCGCCCGCGCTTCCAAGCCTTGCCGCCGTTTCAACTCAAGGGGAGCCCCGAACCGGTCACAGTCTATCGCATCCGCGCCGCCGACGCGTCCGGACCGTCGAAGTCGCTGAGCACGCTGGTCGGGCGGGAGCCCGAGCAAGCGACCCTACATGCCTGTCTCGAGGGATTCGCGCGCGGCGTGCCGGCGGCGGCCCGTGTCGTGGTGATCGAAGGCGAGCCCGGCATCGGCAAGTCGCGTCTCGTGGACGACCTGCGCGTCCATGCCACGGGTTGCGGCTTGGTGTGCTTCCGCGGCAATGGCAGCGCCGTCGAGAGTGCCACGCCGTACCACGCGTGGCGTCCCGTGTTCCACGGCTTGCTCAGCGACGACGTTGCAGCGGACGACATCGACGAGCGCCGCCGTGTCGTGGGGCAGCGTCTGGAGCGTTTCGACGCGCGCAGTCGCGACCTGATGCCGTTGTTGAACCCGGTGCTTAGCCTCGAGTTCCCCGAGACCGAGCTCACCCGCCAGATGCAGGGCGAAGCGCGCGCCGACAGCACGAATCGGCTCCTCGGCCGCGTGCTCGCGGACTATCCTGCGCCGGCGGACGCTGGGGAGCCGCGGCGGCGGGTCGTCTTTCTGGAAGACGCGCACTGGTTCGACTCGTCGTCGTGGAGCCTGGTGCGGGAGGTCATGTGCGCCGCACCCGCGGTCCTGCTCGTGCTGTCGACGCGCCCGGCGGGCGAGGCGGCCGCCAAGGAGCACCGCGAGCTGAGCCAGTCGCCGCAGGCGTTGTGGATTCGACCCGCGCCGCTCGGATCGAGCCACACGGCGGCGGTGCTGCGCGAGCGGCTGGGCGTGCCGACGATCGCTCCGGAGGTCGTGGAACTGGTGCACGCGCGTGCCGGCGGCAATCCGTTCTTCATCGAAGAGCTGGCACACGCCCTGCGCGAGTCGGGGTTGCTGGTCGTCGAGCGCGGCGTCTGCGGCATCGTCGGCGACCGCGGCGACGTGGGCAAGCTCATCCCCGACAGCGTGCACGGCACGGTCGCGGCGCGCATCGATCAACTGTCGTTGCCGCTGCAATTGACGCTCAAGGTTGCGAGCGTGATCGGGCGGGTGTTCTCCGTACGCCTGCTCACCGACATCTACCCGGTAGTCGCTGATCGCGCCAAGCTCGCGCCGGCGCTGGAAACGCTCGAACGGCTCGAGTTTACCCGAGTGGATGCGGGCGCGCCGGAGCCGGGGTACGTGTTCAAGCACGCGATCACCCAGCAGGTCGCCTACGACCTGTTGCTGTTCGCGCAGCGCCGCGATCTGCACCGCGCCGTGGCCGAGTGGTACGAGCGCACGCATGCCGAGCGCCTCGAGCCCGTGTACCCGATCCTCGCGTACCACTGGAAGCAGGCGGAGGTGGCCCCCAAGGCCATCGAGTATCTCGACCGCGCGGGGGAGACGGCGGTCGCGGCGGATGCGAACGACGAAGCGCTGCGTTTGCTGGGCGAGGCGGAGGCGCTCGACGGCTCGGCACCGCCGGCCGTCTCCGCCGCGTCCTCGATGTGGCGGCGTGCGCGCCGCGCCGAACGCATGGCGCAGGCGCGCTACCGGCTGGGGGCCCTGGGGGATAGCGAGGCGCTGTGCCGGCAGACCCTGGCAATGCTGGGGCAGCCGGTCCCAGCCGCCGGCGCGCGGCTGGCGACGCGATCCCTGGCTTTGCTCGGTGATCAGCTGCGCCGTCGCGTCGCGCCCCGGGCGCGGGGCGTGGACGGCACGCACCGCGAGGCGGCGCTGCTGTCGTACCGCGCCCACATGCTGCTCACCTTCATCGCCTTCGTGAACAGCAACACCACGCTGACGCTGTACGGCACCTTGAACTGTCTGAAGATGGCGGAGGTGATCGGGCCGTCGCCGGAGCTGGCGAATGCCTACGCGCTGATCTGCGGCGGCGCCGGGTTGATGCCCCTGCACCCGCTGGCGCGCGCCTACCAGCGGCGGGCGTTGGCGACCATGCGCGGGCTCGGCGGCGGCGACTCGCTTGCCTGGGCAATGGTGCTGTCGCGTATCAGCGTGTACACGTGCGGCGCCGGCAAATCGGTGGAGACCCGGCGCCACCTCGATCGGGCGATGCAGATTTTCGCCCGCTTGGGTGAATGGAGCGAATGGGGATTGTGCGCGCAGATGCTCGGGCGCTGCGTGGTGCACGAGGGCGACTTCGCGGCGTTGGCCGCCGTTGCCGACGAGCTCGAGCAGTCGGCCCGGCGCCGCGGCGCGCGCCTCGAACTGGCATGGAGCCTCAACAACCGCGCCGAGAGCTTGTTGTTCCTGTCGAATGACCTGTCGACCGTCGTCGACCTGTGTGCCCGCGCCGTCGATCTGGTGGCCGGCACCACACACTCGTCGTCGGTGTGCATCGCCGAGGGCGTGCGCGCGCTGGCCGAGATGCGCGCCGGCGACCCTCGGGCGGCGCGCGCCAGCGCGCAACGGGCGCTGGCGATCATGCGGAGCATTCAGCCGACCTCGTTCGGCATGCTGGTGGCGTACGGTTCCACGGCCTGGACGTTGCTGGAATGCTGGGAGACTGCGGCGCCGCACGCGGACCGCGAGCTGCGGCAGGAGGTGGCCCTCGCATGCAAGCAGCTGGGGCGGCTGGCGCAGGTGTTCCCGGTTGCCGAGCCGCGGGCACGACTGTGCGAGGGCCTGCGACTCTGGTTGCTCGGCAAGCGCCGCAGGGCCGAGCGACGGTGGCACGCCGCGCTGCGCCGTGCCACCGAGCTGGGGATGCGCTATGAGATCGGCGCCGCCCATCTGGAGCTCGGCCGGCACGGCGTGAGCGCCGCCGCCGCGCACCTCGGCGCGGCCGCGGCGATCTTTGCCGAGCTCGGCGCCGAGCACGATCGGCGCGCGGCGCTCGCGGCCGGCGTCGCGGTGCCGGCGTGTGCGGCGCCGGTGCCGGGGCAGGGGGTTGCGTGACCGCGCCGCGCGCCGACCTCGTGGCTCCGTCTCGCGATCGCCTACCGCCGCTGCTCGCGGCCGTGCTGCACCGCATGGACGCCTGGGGCGTCGCGCTGATCGTCGCCTTGGTGGCGCTCTTGCTGCACGATGCCGTGACCCCACGCGCCCTCTTCCTCGCCGCCGGGATCGGCAGCCTCTACGCCCTTGGCTACGCCGTCAACGACTACTTCGACGCCGCCGATGATGCGCGCGATCCACGCAAGGCGGCGGTGAACGTCTTCGTGCACCACCCCCTCTCGCGCCGGCAGGCCCGCGCGCTGTTCATCGGCGCTTGCCTGCTGTGTGGCGCGCCGTTCGCCGTCTACGGACGTGCCGGCATCGAATTGCTCGCCATCGGCGTGCTGGTGCTGTGGGCGTACTCGGCGCCGCCGCTGCGTCTCAAGCGGCGGCCGGGGCTCGACGTGCTGACCCACGCCCTCTTCGTGCAGACCTTCGCGTACTTGATGTGCATGGAATTGACCGCCGCGCGCTGGACGTCGGCCGATGTCGTCGTGTTGCTGGTGAACTTCTTCGCCTCGCTATCGGGGCAGCTGGCGCAGCAGCTGCGCGACTTCGAGGTGGACGCCCAGAGCGCGGCCACCTTCGCGACCACCGTGGGCCGGCGTGCCGGCACCCGCTGCCTGCGCGCCACCACGGCGATCCTCGTCGGCGTGGTGACGGGCGGCTTCGCCGCATCGCTCATCCCGTGGCAGTTCGCCCCCCTGGCGTTGGCGTTTACCCCGGCGGCGTGGCATCGGCTCGGCACCGCGTTGCCGCAGCCGCAGCTGTTGCCGGCTCTCTTCACCGCGGCGGCTCTGGCCTACACCGGCGTGTTGCTCGTGTTGCAGACGATCCCTTGAAGCTCGTC
>Ga0335070_10007340_pt1 | contig 12931 bp, 12 predicted proteins | sample Lox_Sample_13_FD_206722 | JGI IMG/M metagenome (GOLD analysis project Ga0335070, IMG submission 206722) | Soil microbial communities from Loxahatchee National Wildlife Refuge, Florida, United States - Lox_Sample_1.3 | ecosystem: Environmental > Terrestrial > Soil > Wetlands | place: USA...
GTTGCCTTAGCGACACATCGGCGTTGCTTCCACCATGTAGGTCTGCGGAAGCATTACCGGCCGACAAATGGGTTTGTACACTATCCGGTAGTCCGGTACACACTTGTACTCATAATAGACATACGGGACCTTCTGCTCCACTACTTGGCAAAACGGCTGAGGGCAGCACTTGGTGCAGGGGTCGAGCCCGCATGGTTGGCCCGTAGGGATGCCCTTGAGCAAAACCTTTTGTGTTTTGAATCCGACCATCTGTACCGGGACAGTTCTAGTGAAGGGCAGAACCTCAGCCACTAGTTCTGTTCTCGTACAGGGTACCATCCTCGTTACCAGTGTGCGTTCCGGGCAGCTTGGAGGCGGACACATCGGCGGTGGGCAGGGAGAACCTCCCGAGTAGGCAGGCACGGAAAAGATGTCCATCGCAAGAAGTAGCGACGTCATAAGAACAACCACGACCCTTGCCATCACGAACCTCACTTGGGGACATTACGTAATGTCCTAATGGACATTTAGCGTTTAAATTATAACACGTTGACAACAATTTCTCAATATTAAAATTAGGTGAAGGTAAGGAATTCCTTTTCCGGAACAGCGGCGCTCACTCCGTACAAACGAAAAGCCCGACGACAGGACATCAGAAGCCGTCAGGCTTCTCTCACATGGAAAAGTATGGTGATAAGATGTGCCCCCTTATTAGCATAACGAATTTGAATGGCAAGAAAAAAACCGGAGAGTTCTCAAAAAAATCATTTCATTTGACTGCCGATAGGTGTTGCAGAGAAGGCTGTCGCGCCTGATGAGCAGTGCTCACTTCCGATGGTGTGATCGGATCAATCTTTCGGACCTCTTAAAACCTGACGGAGACTTTGAATGAGAAAATATACGAAACCCAGCAAAACCGAAGCCCGCGCCATAGTCAAATAATCGTACGGCCCTCCGGATACTGCGGGGGGAATAAGAAGATAGGCCATGGCCGCCACGCCCATTGAGCAAAGAGCGACCTTTAGCAAAGGGTTCAGCAGCCTTTTCTTAGCCATAGAGTTATCCGATCAATCGTTCCGCCTTCGTTCCAAAGAATGCCAGATGGCCCCCCGGCCCAATGATTTTAGGTTATATGGGGAAAGGAGATCAAGATTTTGTCTAGACGAAAGAAGAGGTCTCTCGGCTTGCAAGTGTACACAAATTCAGCGGTCTGACCCAAGAAAGGCCCGCTCAGAAAACCGCATTATTCCATGAGCTTGATTCTGGAAACGCCGCCGGAAAAATCTCGTTTGCCTCATCTGCCTAGGCTTTAATTGATTTTATTGTTCAACGCTGATATATTACGCACGGACAAAAATCGACCGGACCAGTTTGTAGTTTCATCCACATACTCTGACCCAGCTCACGATTCAGGCGGAAGCTGGTGTAATTATTGTTTTCTGCTGAGGAATGATCCTGAAAAAATCTCTGTGCTCCGGCTGTGGATAATATGAAAACCGGCAAGCATCCTAAATCCTCTGCATTCAGCGGAACAGTCACAAACATAAGTCTACCGGATCTGGTCCAACTTTTATGTATTGGCCGAAACACGTGTCGGATGCTAGTCAGAAGCGGCACGCTGGCCGGATCCATATACTTCCGGGATGGAGAAATAGTTCATGCAGAGAGCGGCACTTCAGAAGGGGAGGAAGCCTTTTATGAGATTCTATCGTGGGAAATAGGGGTCTTTGAAGGGGATTCCTCCGCTCCGGAAAAAGAGACAATTCGTGAAAGTTGGGATTTTTTGTTAATGGAAAGTGTACGAAGACGAGAAAAAAGATAGAACCGAGTTGAAGCATGTAAAACATGACTATTAACATAGTCGCCGTTGCGCAAGGTTTTTGTCTCGAACCCCTCAGGTGTAGAAATGGCAGATTTGGTCCTAACCAAACAATCCCTTGATCGTATCGATTCTATCCTGGCGAGTCTGCTGGCACGCAGTGCCGCGCATACGGTACTGTTGGTCGACAAGGCCGGGCAATTGATAAGTTTTCAAGGCGAGATGAGTGAGGAAAAAGTGGCATCTCTGGCTGCTTTGACTGCCGCCAATTACGGCGCGACCACAGCCATTGCCCGACTTTTCGGCGAAGAAGAATTCTCATTGTTGTTTCATAAGGGAAGCAACGAGAATATTCATTTTGCCAATGTCGGCGAAGAATGTTTGATGGTGACTATCTTCAGCAACAACACGCACCTGGGGTTAGTCCGTCTCGAAGTGAGAAAAACAGTTGAAATGATAGAAGCGATGTTCGCGGAGAATTTGAGACAGTGGTTCAACACTTAGTACGAGTGCTTGTTGTTCTGTAGGGTTAGTCAATGGCCATCATAAGTTTCAGATCGGACGAGATTCACTGTAAGGTTGTCTATTACGGTCCAGGAAGAGGAGGTAAGACCACCAATCTAATAAGTATACATAAGGCACTAGGCACTCAGGTCCGTGGAGAACTTTTGTCCATAGACACCGCAGGTGACCGAACACTATTTTTCGACTTCTTGCCTATGGACTTGGGTAACATTGGGAAATTTCGTATAAAAATCTCGCTATACACGGTCCCTGGACAAGTGCGCTATAACGATACACGAAAACTGGTTTTAAAAGGAGTGGACGGGATAGTGTTCGTGGCCGATTCTCTCGAGGCGAGAAGAGTAAATAACGTCGAGAGTCTTCAAAATCTTCAGGACAACTTGGCGGAACAGGCAAAGTCTGTCGGCTCTTTGCCGCTGGTTTTCCAATACAACAAAAGAGACTTGGAAGAAAGTAAAGTCGCTGTACTGCCCCTGGAACTGATGGAAAAGGACCTTAACCCGCACGGTCGCTTTCCTTCGTTTCCTGCAAGCGCCCTGAGAGGGGATGGAGTGAAGGAGACCTTCAAGAAGATCTGTATGATGACAGTAATCGATGTTAGTTCCCGATTGCTGAAAGACAAGGGCATGGGCATAGCCCCTTGAACATACAGACCCTGATTTACGGAGACCGCCCGTGGCCGAAGAACAGAAACATAAGACTCCTGCAGAACTTGGTGAAGCTGTAGGAAAAAAAATAGAGGAGCTGTTCGGTGGCCTCTTCAGTGAGGACTCTGCTCAGGAGCCCAAACTGCAAACGCCTGCGCCCGTTAGCGGTGCGGTTGGGGACAGCTCGCGTCCTGCAGCGCCCACTTTATCTCCAGGTCCGACCAAGCCTGAGTCCCGTCCTTACCCTGTCGAAAGAAAGGCTGAACCGGTCCGTGCTCCATTCACGCCCTCGCAAAGCATACCCGGGCCCGTAGGCGCTCCTACTTCCGGACATCCACAGGGAGGCAAAGTGTCCTTTGAAAGCATCATTGAAAGGATTGAAGCGCTGATCCTAAACGTGGAATGGGAAGTAAGTCCGAAAGCGAGTGCAGAGCTGGCTGAGCGACTCAAGGAGTTGGACAGACATTTTCCTGGTGATGAGCGGGCTCGTACAATTCTGGCTATGAATAATCGTGTGCTTGGGCGCTTCAGTGGCGCCGATGTCTCTCCGCATCCCTTAATCGTGAAATTGCTTGAGGAAAGCCTGGCAGTTCTGAAGTCTATTTATTCTTCTCCGCAGAACCGCTCCTATGCTAACGCCGCAATACCTGCATTGAATAATATTTATAAGAAAATCATGGCATCTGTGCCACGTGAACAACCTACCGCCCGGGCTCCATCCAAAATTGTCGAAGGCAAAAGCTCGGGTCCGACGCACGAATCGATCCTGAAGAAGATGAGTGTCGTCATCCAGTCGCTTGAAGAGGTGAGTCAACGTCTGTCCAGGATCGGCGCAGTTCTAACTCAGGGAACTGCGATGTCCGGTTCTGAAACTGCTCGGAGGCTGGGAACACTTGAGCAACTGGTCTCCCAGCAAGTCGGACAGCTCTCGGCCCTTCACCAGGAATTGGTTCGCGTCAGGCCGTCCGTCGGCGAGTCCGAGGCAGGTACCGAAGGAAACAAAGGGGGTCCGTCCGGTATTCTTACAGTGTTGTGGGCTGGGATGCCGCTGGCCATCCCATCGTCAATGGTTGCGGCTATGTATCCTTTGACACGGGCTCAAGCAGAACAATTCATGGACAAGCAGTCGATAACTCTTGGATCAAAGGTTCTCCAGAGGCTTCCCCTTAGGAAACCTGCGGATACTCAATACCAAACGACGGGTATACCGGCCTGGCTGGTCCACATGAACTGGGGCCAGAAAGACCGTTTTTTACTGATAGATCGGTCACTGGGTTTTCGCAGAATCCCAACCGGCAATGTCACCGGCCAGACGAAAATCAAGATCGGACCCGTTTCTTATACTATTCTGAGCGAGTCGACATTGCGCTAAATATCTGAAACAGACGCGGATGAAAGATTCTATAGTCCAGGATTGGCCGTCTTCACGTGATCGGAAAACGACTTTTAAGCCGATCCTATTCGGCCGTTATTGCCTGATCGACAGGATATCCCAAGGCGGAATGTCCGATGTCTATCTTGCAAAGACTTTCGGTATTGGAGGATTTCAAAAGCCTTTAATTATTAAGAGACTTCTGCCTCAGTACTCGACCAAAGCTCGCTATGTGAAAAGGTTCCTGAATGAAGCAAAGACCCTGACACGCCTTAATCATTCAAACATCGTACAAATTTTTGATATGGGTCGCATCGATGGAGAGTATTACATAGCCCTGGAATATATCGAGGGTCGAAATGTGGCCTATCTTTTAGCCAAGGCAAAGAGAATAGGTCGCCCTGTCCCTATGGAATTCGCTCTGCACATCGCATTGGGGGTTGCCCAGGGCCTGAGTTACGCACATCAAAGAAAAGGGATCAACGGCGCAAATCTGATGTTGGTCCATCAGGATGTGAACTCTTTCAACGTAATGGTTTCTTATGAAGCTGAAGTAAAAATCATCGATTTCGGAATTGCTCGAATCTTTCTGGACAACAGCCCGGTTGAAGGGTTTCCTGTAGCCGGAAAGCTATTGTATTTCTCGCCTGAGCAGCTACAAAACAAATCGATAGATAGGCGGGTTGATATATATGGCACCGGCGTGCTCCTGTATGAGCTTTTGACCGGGGAGAGACTTATCGAGCACCAGGAAACAGTCAGCCAAACCGTCAGGACAATTCTCGAGATGGACATCCACGAGAAGGTTGACAAGAATGAAACGATCCCTTCTGAACTCAAATCTCCACTGATCCGGGCCATGGCCTTGAATCCTGATGATCGATACTCGTGGATAGAAGATTTTATCCTCGATCTCCGTAAAGTGATGCAACAGCGCGGGTTGAACACGGATCTCTCCAGTTTTTCAAAGTATATGAGAGACAATTTTCGGCGAGAAATGGTGTTGGACAGTCGACGAATGCGCAAGTTGCTGACCTACCGACCCCTTGAAGGCTGGCCTGCTGCAAGTCGTGATGCCGGTGCAACCGGTGCGGGTCCATCTCATGAAACGCTTTCAATTCGCAAACTCCTCGATACCGCCTTGTCCGGTGAAAAGGTGGCCAGCGAATCGCTGGCTTTTGGCGAGATATCCTTGGAGCCTCTCACCTTTCCTGCCGGGAAGGCAATTTATCGCAAAGGCGATCCGGCCACACACATCTACCTGATTCAAAAGGGAAAAGTTAGAGTTTGGCTGGAAGTCGGTCGAGTGAAGAAGACTCTGGCTCTCCCGGGCGTGGGCGACTATTTCGGAGAGGCAGTACTGTTAGGAGACAATTACCGGTTTGAGTCCGCCGAGGCGGAAGAGGATTCCATCGTAATCCCCTTGGACCAGCAAACTTTCGAGAAGCTTGTCGGCGATAAGATAGCTCTTCGTGTAGTGCTGAATATTCTGTCCAGGCTTAGAGAAGTGAAATCAGTTGTCGAGAGTGATTTGTTAGGAGATTCTCTCTCGAGGCTCATTTACGGTCTGTTATTTTTTCATCGTCGTTCATCGCACATAAGCGACCAGGGCATAGATTTAAGCGAATTAGCTGACCTGCTGAGGCTGGAAAACAAAGAACAGATAATGAAGTATTTGAAGAAGTTAGAAGAAGTCGAAATTGTCCGAATCAACGAAAACATGGTTCACATAAATGATTCTAGGAAGTTGGAAAACATGCTTAAGGCCCTTTCCGGGCGAGGGAAATTGATGTTGAAAGTGTAAGTTCCCGTTCACTTTTTGAAACCAACCCGATCAGACCACCGGACTTCTCATCAGCAAACCGAGAGCGTTTCGCGCTGCCTCGGCCAAAGTCGGCTCTTCGCTTTCCAGAGAGGCAATCTGACGCAAATGATCTGCAGTACGCAGGATCAGCATAGCCAGATCTCCCTCGTCTGCGTGAACGTTTCCGGTCAGTTCGTCCCAGTCGGCCTGCTGTGACCACAACAGAACCGAAGCCGCCGGCCAGAACATTGTTACAGGCACTTGAAAACCCCTGGCAATCATTAGTTGCATTAAGGGCCTGAGTTGCTTCATCATTTTGTGGAATCTCTTCCACAGGGGCCGCACGTTCTGCCACAGATCTCTGCTTATAAAGCTCTCTTTATCTTTGTCCATCACAAATGGAGCGATCAGCGCCGCCAATTCCTCGGGATCCAATCGGTTAAACTCACCAGTCCGTATCAGCTCCGCTATCAAAAGAGGATGGTCTAATCTCAGCTTTGCGGCCCACTGACCGTCGTAGGTGGGAACGGCATTCTCGTCCAGATAACCCAACTCCAGAAGCAGGTCCAGGTGCCGGCGAAATTCTCCGATAAGCCTCTTTGTCTCCTTAGTGGCACGTCGAGGATTTTCATGAAATGATGCGAACGAGAGACCCAGAAGCCTATTGACGCCCGCGGGATCGTGGGAAAGCAGAAGATTCAGGACCATTGAGAAATTTGCAGCAATCTTTGATTGCAGTGGCTCGGGCGGGGATAGAAGGAGTTCATGCAGCAAAGAAACGTTCAAATACCTCCCTGGAACCACCAGTGTGAAACCGGCTTTATCCATCCCTCTCCTACCTGCCCTGCCCGTCATCTGGTGCAGGTCGGTGGCGGTCATGTCTACAAAGGTGCGCCCGTCGAAACGGTCAGTCTGCACAATCACGACCGTTCGAGCCGGAAAATTCACGCCCGCGGCCACAGTAGAAGTGGAGAATATTACTTCCAGATGTCCCTGAACCATCATCCTTTCGATCATCAGACGCCAAGCCGGCAACTGGCCTGCGTGATGCGATCCTGCTCGGCATTTCAGTAAGCGATGCAACTGGCGCTGATTTCTCAGTTCCGGATACTCGGCCAAATGGGCCTTGACTGCCTCTTCAAAACCATTTTCTTGACGACCCGTAGGCGAAGGCAAGAGCGTCTCCAACGCCCTGTCGCAATCAGATCTGGATTTCAGAAATATTATTGCCGGCAAAAGATTCGATTCTCGCAGTGTCTCCACAATTGCATTGATATCGGAAGAATCTCGTGTTGCGAACCTCTTTCGGTCCTTTTGTGCTTTTGCGTAAGCCGCTGCAAGCGGATGCAAACGTTTGCCGAGAAAGAAAGGCGTCAGGATACCTTCCGGATTCCTAAAGAGAACATGCAACGGAACCGGCCGAACCTCGGAATATACCACCTTGCATGTAGTCCCCCGGATATGGGTGAGCCAAGAAGCAACCGTTGCTGCGTTAGAAATAGTAGCCGACAGCAAAAGGAGTCGCACGCGAGCAGGTAAGTAAATCGAGACCTCCTCCCAGACCACTCCTCGATCCGGATCGCCCAGATAATGAGCTTCATCCAGTATGACCAGATCCAACTCAAGATCGACTCCGGTCTGCATGGCATCGTAGAGTTGATTACGGAGTATTTCGGTGGTCCCGACGATTACCGGTGCGTCGGCATTCTCTTTTCGGTCTCCGGTGAGAATTCCTACCCGCTCGGGACCGAGCGCTTGGCTGAATTCCTCATATTTTGCATTGGACAGAGCTTTTAACGGGGTGGCGTACCAGATACCGCATCCGCGGGAAAGATATGCTTTGGTTGCTTCCAGAGCTATCCATGTCTTTCCAGACCCTGTCGGCGCACTTACTAGGACGTCCTCTCTCAGGATCCTGTTTAAAGATTCAACCTGAAAGGGGTCCGGCGCAAAAGGAGCGGGTTCAGGAGAACCAATTTCCGCAAGTAGGCGAAGTGCTTCCCTGTTAATCCGCAGGGCCCTGGGTTGTTCCAACCGGATCTCTCGGAACCGCTTTTTGCCGTTTATATGGCGACGACTTTTGAAAGAAGATGACTTTCTGGGTTTAAGTGATTTCATATCTGCTGAGAGATTATCCTCGGCTATGAAATATGGCAAGTCCGACTTGGTACCCTATTTCACAAATTCGATGATTATTCTTATTCGTCGTATTACATATGGTTGTAAGATTTCAATGGACTGGAATACTGCGTTATTTGTGCGTTGCGGTTCGTAATCCATCGCAATCAGAGTCCTTCTCGAAACACCTCACTACATTAGGTGTTCATTTAAAGGTTGTAACCAATCGGTGCCTTGAATTTTTAAGGACCTTAATTCGCCTTTTTCGCTCGAGAATCAGCGCATGCAATAGCTTTGGCCATCCTAACTTCTTTCTAATGCTACGCTAACACGTAACATACAAATAAGATGAAAACTTGATATCCAAAAGCCTGACACTCATTGAGGGGGGAGACATGAAGTCGGAGTTATGACAACGAATGGAAAACGGCTGAAAATCCTCTTCTTGTGCACGGGAAACTCGTGCCGAAGCCAGATGGCGGAGGGATGGGCTCGTCATTTGAAGAGCGATTTTATAGAAGCTTTTTCCGCCGGCATCGAGAAGCATAGCGTCGATCCTCTAGCGGTACAGGTCATGGCGGAATCGGGTGTGGACATCTCCTCTCACCGGTCCAAGTTGATTGATGAGCTGGAGGAGAAAGATTTTGATTATGTAATAACCCTTTGTCACAAAGCGAGAGAGAGTTGCCCCGTGTTCCCCGGGCATGGGGTATCCCTCCACATGGGTTTTGAGGACCCTCCGGAGTTGGCCGGGAATGCCAAATCTAACGAGCAAAAGCTTTCCCATTATCGCAGGATAAGGGATGAAATAAGAAAGTTCGTCGAGGGCTTGCCCGAAACGCTCCCCACTTCAGAGGGAAAATAATGGCTGCCGGTTACTTGACTTTCAGCGGCATCGGTGTAAGAAGCGTTTTAGAGTAAATATCGGGCGGTCTCCCCCATAAGAGCAGGATATCTCAGTATGTGTCAATTCGATTCTAAGTCATCCAAGCAGTAGACTAACATGGCTAAAGAAAAAATTCTTGTGGTGGACGATGAGGAAGACATCCTCGAACTGATCACGTATAATCTCGTCAAGGAAGGTTACCAAGTAATAGACGCAGTCTCGGGCGAGCTGGCTTTGTCGAAGGCAAAGCAACATGAGCCTGACCTGATTCTTTTGGATCTGATGCTCCCGGGACTTGACGGACTGGACGTGTATCGCGAATTGAAGAAGAATCCAGGCACGAACCAGATTCCGGTAATTATCGTTACTGCAAAGACCGAAGATGCAGACATAATTACAGGACTCGAACTAGGGTCTGATGATTATGTTACCAAACCCTTCAGTCCTAAGGTTTTACTGGCTCGGATCAAGGCTGTTCTTCGAAGGAAAAAACACGAAGAGGTTGAAGAATATCCCATTCTGAGAATACATGATCTCACCATAAATCCTGTTCGCCATGAAGTCTTGGTCAAGGACGAGCCCAAGCCACTTACAGCGACCGAGTTCAAAATCCTGTATTTCTTGGCGCGACGGCCCGGCTGGGTGTTCTCGAGAGACCAGATAATCAGTTCAGTAAAAGGTGAGGACTATCCGGTCACGGATCGTTCCGTTGACGTACAAATTGTCGGTTTGCGCAAGAAACTTGGGGACGCTGGGGGTTGCATCGAAACCGTAAGAGGAGTTGGTTATAGATTTAAGGAATGAGCGATGCAGAAACGACGGAGCCTTTTCTGGCACCTCTATTTTCCCTATCTTATAACCGCCTTTGTCTGCCTTGTAGCAATCTCCTGGTATATGGCCCGTCTTGTGACGGAAGTCAGCCACGAAGAAGATTTGGCCGATCTCAAAGCCCAGGCGATAATACTCCAGAAGTTCATCGGACAAAATTTCTCCGAAGAGCAATTTGGCAAAATTGATAGCCTACTCAGAGAGATGGCGCCGAGCACAGGGACTCGTTTGTCGGTCGTATTGCCGTCCGGAAAAATCGTTGCTGATTCTCAGGAAGATGTATCCCGTTTGGACAATATTTCAAGCCGGCCCGAAATCAGAGAAGCCTTAAAAGGTAAGCCGGCCGCAGCCACGAGACATGACTTCGATCTAAATGCTCAATGGTCCTACGTGGCTGTTCCGTTGATAATCAATGGGGAAATTGCGGGGGCTGTAAGAAGTGCAATGCCGGTCTCTGGTGGGCCTTCCGGCTTGCCTAGAATGCGCACACTCATAATTGTCGGAGGACTGGCAATAGCCGTTTTGTTGGCCTGCGCCAGCTTGTATGTCTCTCGTCGGATAAACCGCCCTGTATGGGAACTTAGGACGGGGGTGGCGAGATTTTCCGGCGGCGACTTGAGGCGCGGAATAGATGTGGGTGACTGGGCGGAATTCGGGGCTGTGGCGGATGCTGCATATTCGATGGCTGCCGACTTACATAATCGCCTGAAGACAGTAACCGAGCAACGCAATGAACTGGAAGCGGTCCTTTCGAGTATGGTGGAAGCGGTATTCGTCTTCGACACCGATGAGCGGATTATCAGAGTTAATCGAGCGGCCGAGCGGCTTTTTCAAATTAACGAGGCACAGGTCCGGGGAAGGAGCGTGCAGGAAACTATCCGAAATAGGGAGCTGCATCGATTCGTGGCCGCGACTCTCTCCAGTGAAGAAAACGGTGGTGAACAGGACATTGTCATTTTCGGCGACCCGGACATTTTCTTGCAAGCCCACGCCGTGACGCTTCTGGATGCTCAGGACCAAAAAATAGGCGCTCTGGTCGTCCTGAACGATGTGACCCGTCTAAAAACCTTGGAAAATATTCGTCGTGATTTTGTGGCAAATGTTTCGCATGAACTTAAAACGCCCATAACTTCTATTAAAGGATTTCTGGAGACCCTGAAAGAAGGAGCCATAAAAGAACCGGAAAATGCGGAACGATTCTTGGACATCTCAATAAGGCACACTCAGCGCCTCGACACTATCATAGAGGACCTCCTCAGCCTGTCCAGAATCGAGCGACAAAGTGAGAGAGGAGAAATTACTCTCGAAGAAAAACCTCTCAAAGACGTCATTGAAGCCGTTGGTCGAGCCTGTCTCACAGCCGCTCGAAATAAGAATATAGCTCTGGAGTGCAAGATTGAAGATGGTTTGTCGGCAAAGTTTAGCAGTACACTTCTCGAACAAGCTCTAGTAAACTTGGTTGACAACGCCATAAAATATAGTGAGCCGGAAAAGAAAGTGGAAGTGACTGCGAAAAAAGAGAAAGACGAGATTATCATTACGGTTCGGGACCAAGGATGCGGGATTCCCAAGGAGCATCTCCAGCGAATATTTGAAAGATTTTATCGCGTGGACAAAGGACGAAGCCGCAAGGAAGGCGGAACGGGCCTCGGTCTGGCCATTGTAAAACATGTGGTCAACGCGCACCGGGGTCACGTTAGCGTCGAGAGTTCACCGGGTCGTGGGAGCGCTTTCTCCATACACCTGCCGGTTACTAAGTAGAATCGGAGAAAGATTTTGGCAATTACTATAACAACCTTGATGTGGAACGCTGAATCGGGCATGCGAAGGGAGTTAATGTATGATGCGAATCAGACTCAGGGGCGATATTGAGAAACTGAAAAAAAGAGTCGCATCCCTGGCCGCGTTGGTGGAAGAGCGATTTCGCATGGCGGTGAGGGCGTTGGAGGTCAAGGATCCGTGGATGGCGGAACAGGTTATTGCAGGGGACCTTGTCATAGACCACGAGGAAGTCGATATCGAGGAGGAATGTCTGAAGATCTTGGCGTTGCACCAGCCTGTGGCAGACGATCTGCGGTTCATAATAGCAGTACTGAAAATGAATAACGATTTAGAACGAATAGGGGATTTGGCCGCAAATATCGCCCAACAGGCTCGTACCATCGCCTCCAGCGATGATCGAATTCAAGTCCCTTTTGAATACTTTATCATGGCGCAGAAGGCCCAGGAAATGCTGAGAAAGAGCCTCGATTCATTAGTCAACGTGGACGTCAATCTAGCCTATCAGGTTTGCGCCACGGACGACGAAGTCGATCACATGAAGTATGCTATGCAGGACGAGTTTTCGAGAGAAGCGGTAAAGAATCAGGTAAATATTGAGTCGTTGGTCAATCTCTTCCTGATTTCGCGGCATTTGGAACGCATCGCGGACCATGCCACTAATATTGCCGAAGATGTGATCTACATGATAACCGGCCGGATTCATCGGCACGGCCGACGTGGACCAACCGAATCACCATGAATGACATTGGTTGATTACAGTCAGGAAGTCTATCCGAACCTGCCTGTTACGTACTCCATGGTTTTGGGGACTTTGGGATTAGTAAAGATCGTGGAAGTCTCACCGTATTCGATCAACTTACCCAGATACATGAATGCCGTATTGTCAGAAACCCTGGCCGCCTGCTGCATATTATGGGTCACTATCATTATGGTATATCGTCCCCTTAACTCATCGATCAGGTCTTCTATCTTGGCCGTGGCCACCGGGTCCAATGCGGAACACGGCTCATCCATAAGCAGCACTTCCGGGTCGGCCGCGATGGCTCGAGCGATACAAAGTCGCTGCTGTTGACCGCCGGACAGACCTAGAGCATTGTCCTGCAGCCGATCGCTTACCTCATCCCATAGAGCCGAGGCTTTTAGAGCAGTTTCGAGTGTCTGCTCGAAGGTC
>Ga0335070_10007344_pt1 | contig 12928 bp, 8 predicted proteins | sample Lox_Sample_13_FD_206722 | JGI IMG/M metagenome (GOLD analysis project Ga0335070, IMG submission 206722) | Soil microbial communities from Loxahatchee National Wildlife Refuge, Florida, United States - Lox_Sample_1.3 | ecosystem: Environmental > Terrestrial > Soil > Wetlands | place: USA: Florida...
TGCCGATATCCGCCTTCATCTTCGGCGGCCGCCGCGCCCGCACGGCGCCGCTGGTCTTCGAGGCCTTCGATTGGAAGCACGGCGTCTTCGTCGGGGCGTCGGTGGCGTCGGAGACCACGGCCGCCCAGAGCGGCGCGGTCGGTGTCGTACGCCGCGATCCCATGGCCATGCTCCCCTTCTGCGGCTACAACATGGCCGATTACTGGGGCCACTGGCTCCACATGACCTCGATCGTCAAGCGACCACCGAAGGTCTTCCACGTCAACTGGTTCCGCCAGAACGCCGACGGCAAGTTCATCTGGCCCGGCTTCGGTGAGAATCTGCGCGCGCTACGCTGGATCGTGGAGCGCTGCGAAGGGAAGGGCGCCGCAGTCGAGGCGGCGATTGGCTGCCTGCCGGCCAGGGGCGCGATCGATACGAGCGGACTGGACGTTGACGACGCCACCATGAACGAACTGCTATCGGTCTCGAAGGACGACTGGCGAGCCGATGCCGACAACATCGGCGAGTTCTTCAGCAAGTTCGGCACGCGGCTGCCGGGCGAGATCAGTCGCCAGCGCGAGGCGCTGGTGAAGCGGCTAGGCTAGTGGTCAGGTTGATCAGTCGAAACGACCTAACAACCCTAACATTCTAGCAACCTGACGACCGGCCTACGGTGAAGATCGTGCGCGTGCCTGCGTTGGGGTCAGCGCGCGGCGCAGGATCTTGCCGTTGCGCGTGCGCGGAAACTCGTCGACCACGTAGACGACTTTTGGCGCCTTGTACGACGCCAAGTGTTGGCGCGCGTAGGCTACGACCGCGTCGGCGCTAACCGTGCTGCCGACGCGTGGGATAACATAGGCGGTCACCAGTACCTTGTCCTTGTCGGCTTCCTCGCCAACCGCTGCAACGTCGGCAACCTCTGGGTGATCCTTCAGCACGCGTTCGATTTCGTGCGGTGAGACGCGGTAGCCGAAACTGTTGATGAGGTCGTCCTTACGGCCGAGGAACCAGAGGTAGCCGTCGGCGTCGCGGCGCGCGTAATCGCCGGTCAGAAACCAATCACCGTGGAAGCAGGCCGCCGTTTCCTCCGGCTGATTCCAATACCGCAGCATCAGCGCCGGGTCGGTGCGCGGGATGCAAATCATCCCCTCCTCACCAACTGGGACCTCCTGCCAGCTTTGGGGGTCCAGCAATTTGACGTCGTGTCCCGGCTGTGCGAAGCCGGCTGACCCGGGACGGATTGCTTGGGAGACCGTCTCGCACAAGTAGTACGAGCACTCGGTCATGCCGAGACCCTCGTAGATGTTGAGACCGAAGCGCTCGCGCCACGCCGCCAGCAGTTCACCGGAGAGCTGCTCACCGGCGCACATGCAGTGGCGCAGGGTCGGAACGTCAGCGCGTCCATAGTGTGTGCGTTGGATGATGTGGCGATAGAGCGTCGGCACGCCAATGAACGTCGTCGCGCCGTGCTTGGCGATGAGGCCCGGCCAGATCGAGGCGTCGTTGCTGCCTTCGTGCGCCATCGCTGTGTGCCCGCGGTAGAGCGGATCCATGAGGCCCGTGCCGAGCACGTAGGTCCAGTTGAATTTCCCGGAGTGCAGAACGCGGTCCCCTTCACGACGGAAGTTGAACCAGTAGGTCGACGACGGCTGACGGCCGAGCAGCGCACGATGGGCATGCAGCACCCCCTTCGGATACCCGGTCGTGCCGGAGGTATAGACGAGATAGGCCGGATCGTCAGCGCGGGTGCGGCATGGTTCCACGCAGCGGCCGCCGCCGGCGAGCGCCTCGTCCAGGTCCGTGATGGTGACACGCCGCGCCGGGGCGCGCTCGCCGCGACCGGTCAGCACGACGTGCGTGAGGTGCGCCAAGTTCTCGATGGTCCGGTGCAGCGCGTTCCAGGTCGCGCGATCGGTGACCAGAGCGACGGCTCCCGAATCCTGCGCCAGATAGAGGAGCTCCTCGGCGGTGAGCAGGATGGACGTGGGAACCGGAATAGCGCCGCGCTTCATCGCACCGAGAAAGACGGTCGGGTACTCGATGCAATTGGGCAACCGAATGAGCACGCGCTCGCCCGCGGCGATAGCGAGATCCCTGAGTAGTTGACAGAAACGGCTCGTCAGTGTCGCCAGTTCGGCGAAGCTGAGTTGACGGACGCCAAGCGCGTCGTCGTCGACGATCACCGCGACGCGCTCGGCAACCGGTGTGGTGAGGTGCGCGTCTGTGCAGGCAACGCCGATGTTGAAAAACTCGGGGATGTCCCAAACCCATGTCGGAAAAGGCTGCATGTGGGGCGGCGTCCGGAGGTGTTGGTCAGCGGGCGCAACCGAGAAGGAGCAGCAGCATACCGTGGGAGAAGAGCCGCCGCATGGCGAGGTCGGGCGTCATGCCGTGCGCTTCCGCCGCGAGGATACGGCAGGGCTGGTGCTGACGTCGTCGAGCAGGTCCAGCAACCGGCGCGCCGCTTCGGTGGGTGTGAGCTTGCCGGCGGCGATCGCCGTCTCCATCGTGGGCAGCCGGTGCTGCACGTCCTTGCGGCCCAGAAAATGGCTCTTCAGGCCGTCGTCGATCATGCTCCAGAACCAGCGCTGCTGCTGCTCGCGACGCTTCACCTGCAGCTCCCCGGAGGCCGCAAGCCTGCTGCGGTAGTCCTCGATGACCGCCCACACCCGATCCATGCCCTTCGATTCGAGAGCGCTGACGGTGAGAACAGGCGGGTCCCAGCTCGGCGTCGCATGGCGAAACAGGTTCAAGGCGCTGCGGTACTGGGCGGCGGCCTGCTGCGCGTGCTCGACGTTGTCGCCGTCGGCCTTGTTGATGGCCAAGGCGTCGGCGAGCTCGATGATGCCCTTCTTGATGCCTTGCAGCTCGTCACCGGCGCCGGCGAGCATGAGAACGAGAAAGAAGTCGACCATCGAGGCCACTGCATACTCGGACTGTCCAACGCCGACGGTCTCAACGAGGACGACGTCGTAGCCGGCGGCTTCGCAGACCAGGAGGGCCTCGCGTGTGCGCCGCGCGACGCCGCCCAGGGATCCCCCGGATGGGCTCGGCCGGATGAACGCTTCGGCGGAGGCCGAGAGCCGCGGCATGCGCGTCTTGTCGCCGAGGATGCTGCCGCCGGAGCGCGCGCTGGATGGATCGACGGCAAGGACCGCAACACGCTTGCCCAGTCGGATCAGGTAGAGACCGAATGCTTCGATGAACGTGCTCTTGCCCACCCCGGGGACACCACTGATCCCGACCCGAGCTGCGTGTCCGGTGTGCGGCAGCAGCAGCTCGAGCAAGCGTTGCGCGGCCTCCTGATGATCGGCACGCGTGCTCTCGACGAGGGTGATGGCCTTGGCTAGCGCACGGCGGTCGCCGGCACGCACGTCGGCGGCGAGGGCGTCTGGGGGACGCGCAGCACTACCGCTCATGGATTCCGGCCGACGATCGCGCCCTGTTGATTCGATCGGCTGACGGTAGTGGTCACGCGCTCACCGCATGGGCAGTGGTGCTCGGGCTCTCGGTGATGAGCGACAAGACTCGCCTTGCGGCCTTGGGGATCTGTGTGCCAGGGCCGAAGATCGCCTTGACCCCCGCCTTCTCGAGGAAGGCGTAGTCCTTCGGCGGGATGATGCCGCCGACGGTGACGAGAATATCTGCGGCCCCGAGCCGCTGCAGTTCCTTGATCAACTGTGGGACGAGGGTCTTGTGTCCGCCGGACTGCGTCGACACGCCGATGACGTGGACGTCGTTCTCGACGGCTTGGCGTGCGACTTCCTCGGGCGTCTGGAAGAGCGTGCCCACGTCGACGTCGAAGCCGAGGTCCGCAAAGGCCGTGGCAATCACCTTGGCGCCGCGGTCGTGTCCGTCTTGCCCGACCTTGGCGACCAGGAGGCGCGGCCGGCGCCCGTGCTCCGTGGCGAAGCGCTCGACTTCCTGGTGCAACCGCTGCCACTCGCCGTCGTCGCCGTACTGGCCGCCGTAAACGCCCGAGATGGAACGGATCTGCGCGTGGTAGCGGCCCCAGACCTTTTCGAGCGCGTCGGAGATCTCGCCGACCGAGGCGCGCGTCCGTGCGGCTGCGACAGCCAGCTCCAACAGGTTACCCTCGCCGGTTTCGGCGCTGCGGGTCAGCGCGTCGAGTGCGGCGCGCACCTTGGCGGCGTCGCGCGTCTCACGGATGCGTTGCAGGCGCGCCACCTGCGCTTCGCGTACCGCAGTATTGTCGATTTCACGTGTGTCAATCTCGGGTTCCTCGGCAAGCTGAAACTTGTTGACGCCGACGATGATATCCTCGCCACGGTCGACGCGGGCTTGCCGACGCGCGGCGGTTTCTTCGATGCGCAGCTTGGGCATACCGGCTTCGATTGCCTTCGTCATGCCGCCCATCGCTTCCACTTCTTCGACGATGCCCAGCGCCTTGCGCGCCAGCGCATGGGTAAGCGACTCCATGAAGTACGAGCCGCCCCAGGGATCGATGACCTTCGGAACGCCGGTTTCGAGCTGCAGGATCAACTGTGTGTTGCGTGCCACGCGCGCCGATGCATCGGTGGGCAGCGCAATGGCTTCGTCAAACGAGTTGGTGTGCAGGCTCTGGGTGCCGCCAAAGACCGCGGCCATCGCCTCGACGGTGGTCCGGATGATGTTGTTGAACGGGTCCTGCTCGGTGAGGCTGGCGCCCGAGGTCTGACAGTGCGTGCGCAGCATCAGCGACGTCGGCTGCTTGGGGTTGAAGTGTTTCTTCATCAGCGTCGCCCACAGCAGGCGTGCGGCGCGCAGCTTGGCCACCTCCATGTAGAAGTGCATGCCGATGGCGAAGAAGAACGACAGTCGACCGGCGAACGCATCGATGTCGAGGCCCTTGGAGAGCGCGGCACGAACATATTCGAGCCCGTCGGCAATGGTGAACGCGAGTTCGAGGTCGCACGTCGCCCCGGCTTCCTGCATGTGGTAGCCGGAGATCGAGATCGAGTTGAACTTCGGCATTTCCTTGCTGGTGTACTCGATGATGTCGGCGACGATGCGCATCGAGGGCTTTGGCGGGTAGATGTAGGTGTTGCGCACCATGAATTCTTTGAGGATGTCGTTCTGGATGGTGCCGGTCAGCTTGGCGCGCGGCACACCCTGCTCCTCCCCGGCGACGATGAAGTTCGCGAGCACCGGGAGCACAGCGCCATTCATGGTCATCGACACCGACATCTTGTCGAGCGGCACGCCGTCGAAGAGGATCTTCATGTCTTCGACCGAGTCGATGGCGACACCGGCCTTGCCCACGTCACCGACCACGCGTGGGTGATCGCTGTCGTAGCCGCGGTGCGTGGCGAGATCGAATGCGACGGAGAGGCCCATCTGCCCGGCCGCGAGGTTGGCACGATAGAAGGCGTTGGACTCCTCGGCAGTGGAGAAGCCGGCATACTGGCGGATGGTCCACGGCTGCCCAGCGTACATGGTGGCGCGCGGGCCACGCAGGAAGGGGAAGGTCCCTGGGATCGTATCGGTAAAGTCGAGGTCCGCGACGTCCGCCAGCGTATACAGCGGCTTGACGTCGATGCCTTCGGGGGTGTGCCAGATGAGCCCCTCGGGATCAGCACCCTTACGCTCCTTGGTGGCGAGCTTCTGCCACAGGTCGCGGTCGGCTCGGTTGTTCGTGTCGCCCATCGGTTGTACTCCTTCGTCGCGTGTGCCGGAACCCGCCAGGTCCCGCCTGTCAGATTAGCCAATCAGCACGCCTGTGGAAATGGGAACTGGCGGGTACAGCAGCCGCACCCTGTGGCCCCGGCGCGTGCCAGGCGCGTTCGTCGCTGTCGCCGCTCAGGCTTGGCGTGCGAGCACTTGCCCGTCGCCGTACAGCTTTTTCACCCGCACCGTCCCGGGCGGTGCGGCGTTGAGGCACAGCTCGCACAACGTGCATTCGTCGAGGTGCTTGTCGATGATCTCGATGCTGCCGCTACTGCCGGCGGCAAAGATGTTGACTGGACAGACCTCCACGAGCTTCTTCACAATCTCCGCGCTTTTGGCAACGGCGGGGACCACTTCGACTTCGATGAATAGTGCCATGGTTGCTCCTCGGCTGTTCGGTTGACGCTTGTGCGGTTATCAGGGCAGCAATGCAAAGGGGATTCTATTGGTTTTGGGGTTCTGTGAGCAAGCGGAATGGATGGGCGAGAGTGGCGCGGCTGCGCCGGTGACGGGATGCCGGCTGGTCTAGCCGCCGTATTCGGTGACCTGTTGCAGCAACTTGGCGACCAGGGCAGTCCACCCTGTCTGATGACTCGCTCCGATGCCGGCGCCGTTGTCGCCGTGGAAGTACTCATAGAAGAGCAGCAGGTCCCGCCAGTGCGGATCGCTCTGGAACTTCTCGGTGCCGCCGTAGACGGCCCGGCGGCCGTCGGCGCCACGCAAAAAGACGCGAGTCAGGCGGCGCGAGATTTCGAGCGCGACTTCCCACAGGTTCAGCATCCGCCCCGAGTTGGTAGGACACTCGACCTTATAGGAGCCGCCAAGATACCAGTGAAACTTCTGCAGCGCTTCGATGAGCAGGAAGTTCATCGGAAACCATACCGGACCGCGCCAGTTCGAGTTGCCGCCGAACAGGGCCGTGCGCGACTCCGCCGGTTCGTAGTCGACCTGATAGGCGACCCCGCCGAGGTCGAGTGTGTACGGGTGAGCGCGGTGAAAGCGCGACAGAGCGCGGATGCCGTAGGGGGAGAGGAACTCGTTCTCATCGAGCATGTAGCGCAGGACAGAGCGCAAGCGGTCGCGATTGACCAGCGACAGAAAGCGGCGCACGAGGCCGCCGCTCGACGTCCAGGTCTCGATGTGGTCGCCAAACTCAGGACGGTTTTCGATGAACCACTGCATGCGGCGCTTGAATCCCGGCAGCTTGTCGACGATGTCGGACTCCAGCGTCTCGACGGCAAACAACGGCACCAGGCCGACCATGGACCGCACGCGCAGCGGGAAGTGGCGGCCGTCCGGCAAATGCAGGACGTCGTAGTAGAAGCCGTCGCGCGCATCCCACAGCTCGATGCCTTTGTTGCCCATGTTGTTCATGGCGCGGCAGATGTACACGAAGTGCTCGAAGAACTTGCTGGCAACATCCTCGTAGGCCGAGTCCGCCTCGGCGAGCTCGAGCGCGATGGCCAGCATGTTGAGGCAGTACATGCCCATCCAGCTCGTGCCGTCGGACTGCTCGATCTGTCCGCCCGTGGGCAGCGGCGCGCTGCGGTCGAAGACGCCGATGTTGTCGAGGCCAAGGAAACCACCTTGGAAGACGTTGCGGTCCGCGGCATCCTTGCGATTCACCCACCACGTGAAGTCGAGGAGCAGCTTGTGGAACACGCGCACGAGGAAGCCGCGGTCGCCGACGCCGCAGCGGCGCCGCTCGATCTTGTAGACCCGCCATGCCGCCCACGCGTGCACCGGCGGGTTGCAGTCGCTGAACGCCCACTCGTAGGCCGGGAGCTGGCCGTTGGGGTGCATGTACCACTCGCGCAGCAGCAGGATGAGTTGCTGCTTGGCAAAGGTGGGGTCGATGAGCGCCAGCGCGACGCAATGGAAGGCGAGATCCCATGCGGCGTACCAGGGATACTCCCACTTGTCCGGCATCGAGATCACGTCGGCGTTGAAGAGATGCGTCCAAGCGCTGTTGCGTCCATGTAAGCGCTGGGGCGGTGGATCGGGCCCGGCGGGATCGCCGCGCAACCACCGGTCGACATCGTATTGGTAGAACTGCTTGTTCCACATCAGTCCGGCGAATGCCTGGCGCATGACCTGCTGGACGTCTGCAGAGGCCTTCGCGGGAATCACCGTGGCGTAGAACTCGTCGGCCTCGCGCTCCCGCTGCGCGACGATCGCGTCGAAAGCCAGGTCCCAGTCCTGCATCGCGGCATATGGTGTGAAGCGCAGGCGCAGCGTTGCGGTCTCGCCGGCCGCGAGCCGCAACAGGTAGTGCGCAGCCGCCTTCGTCCCACGGCATTCCGGATGCACCGCATGCACGTTGCCGTGAATGATGTAGTCGTTGATCCCATCTTTGACGTAGGGCGCACCGTCGGGGTCACTCCACAAGCGGCGGGTGTTGGTCTCGTTGTGCGTGAACAGCAACTCCGGCAAGCCGTCGCAGAACAGCAGGCGCCGATCGTAATATTCGTGGTCGAGCTGAATGACGCTGGCGTTGGCGACGGAATCGGCGCGGCGCAGATGCGGCGGGCGCTCACCGAACCCCCACGACCAGGTGTTGCGGAACCACACGGTGGGAAGAACATGAAGGGCTGCCGCATCCGGCCCGCGATTGATGATGTGGATGCGGATCAGAATGTCTTCGGCGGTTGCCTTGGCGTATTCGACGAACACATCGAAATAACGGTCCTGGTCGAATACGCCGGTGTCGATCAACTCGAATTCGCGGGTGTCCCGCCCGCGGCTGCGGCTCTCCTCAACCAGACGCGCATACGGAAACGCGGCCTGCGGGTACTTGTACAGGTAACGCATGAACGAGTGGGTCGGTGTCGAGTCGAGGTAGAAGTAGTATTCCTTGACGTCCTCGCCGTGGTTGCCCTCTTTGCCGGTGAGGCCGAAGAGGCGTTCTTTCAAGATGGGATCGTGCCCGTTCCACAGCGCCAGCGCGAAGCAGATGAACTGGTGCCGGTCGCAGATGCCGCCGAGCCCGTCCTCGCCCCAACGGTAGGCGCGCGAACGCGCGTGGTCGTGGGGAAAATACTCCCATGCGGTGCCATCAGCGCTGTAGTCCTCGCGCACCGTGCCCCACTGCCGCTCCGACAGGTACGGCCCCCAGCGCTTCCAGTTCTGCGCGCGCCGGTTGTCCTCTTCGAGGCGCTGGGCCTCGGCACACATCTGGTGTTGATCGGGCGTCATGCCAGCGGCGGTTTCCTCACAGCCTGAGCCACTTCAACTCCGAGCTGGCGGTCCTTGTCAATCCTGGTCCGTGGTCCTTGGTTTTCCGATCCCTGGTTGGACCAAAGGTCGGGGCCAGGGGCCATGGACTTGTCACCATCTCACCGGGCGCGCGCCAAACCCCGGGCGGCCGCGAGCGACGGCACGTCAGCATGCCACTCGCGCAGCACGATGGTGATGGCGATCTCCTCGATTTCAGCGGCCAGCAGCACCACGGCCGCGACGCGAAACGCCCAGGCGATCTGCCACGCAAACAGCACCAGCAACGCCGGGCCCATGAGCATCGCGGACAGCTTGGCGCCGCGAGTGTGGTAGCTGGTGAGTCGGCCGAACTTCACGAGCCCCACGAGCGAGGGCAGGGTGTAGCTCGCGACCACCAGCGCTACCCAGCCAGCTTCGGCACGAATCACGTGCGGCCACAACCACCAGGCACCGACGCCGAGCGCCACGTATGTCAACAGGTCGCCCCAGCTGTCGAGCTTGGCGCCCAGCTCTGAGTTTTGCTGCAGGTGCCGCGCCAGGAAGCCATCGACGAGATCAGAGGTCAAGGACACCGCTGCGCACAGCAGGAACATCGTGGGGTGGCGCTGCCAGGCGAGGAGCAGCAGAGGCGGCGCCAGCAGCAAGCGCAGGCAGCTGAACAGGTTTGGAAGGTTGATGCGGCACCTACTTGGCGCGCAGGCGCCGATCGTTGGACGCGTCGGCGATGCTCAAGGCACGCCGCGCCAGTGCATCGGCAGAGCGGCTCATCCCTTCGAATCCCTCACCCAGGGTTTTGCCCTGCAAGTAGCGCGCGTAGATCCCCTCGCTGATGACCGCGAGCTTATAGAGCGCGAGCACCTGATAGAAGTCGACGGCCTCGACGTCACGCCCACTGCGCCGGGCATACTCGGCGATGATCTGCGCGCGGGTGAAGAAGCCGGGTGCGACCGTGAACGATCCGGCGGTACCCACCCCGCCAGAAGCCGGCGGGTCGGTCGCATCGGTCCAATAGATCAACGTATACCCCAGATCGGCCAGCGGATCGCCCAGCGTTGCCATCTCCCAATCGAAGATGGCGGCGACGCGTCCGGGATCAGCCGGATCGAGTGCCATGTTGCCGAGCCGATAGTCGCCATGCACGATCGTCGGTGCTGGCGACTGCGGCAACGCCGCGCGCAAACGCCGAATCAGCTCGTCGATCTCGGGCAACTCGGACGTCTGCGAACGCTGCCACTGCTCGGACCAGCGACGCACCTGGCGTTCCAGATAGCCCTCGGGCTTTCCAAAACCGTCGAGCCCGACGGCGTGGTAGTCGACGGCATGGAGGCGAACGAGCGTGTCAACGAGTGCCTCGCTGATGCGGCGGCGGTCCTCGGGCGTCGGCGCATATCCGGGCGGAATGTCCTGAGCCAGCACCACGCCGGGGCAATACTGCATGACGTAGAAGGGCATGTCGTTGACCGAGGGATCTTCGCACAGCGCGATCGGGCGGGGCGCTGGCACGTCCGTATTGGCCAGGGCCGATAGCACGCGATACTCACGCGCCATGTCGTGGGCGGTCGGCAGCACGTGGCCGAGCGGTGGCCGGCGCAGCACCCACTCCTGCCCACCGCCACGCACCAGGTAGGTCAGGTTCGAACGGCCGCCGCTGATCAGTTCGAAGGTGAGGGGACACTGACCGCCGTGTACGTGCGCGTGAAAGAAACGCGACACGTTGTCGAGATGAATGCCGGCGGGAGGCTGTGTCACGTCAATACTCCAGGACACCGATTCGAGCGAGTCGGTTTGGGGGCGAGGATTGGCACACGCGTTTCGATTTCGCAATCGCAGCCGCTTCCGCAGGGGGCACTGTCGGCAGTGTCAGGCCTGCATGGCGATGCCGTGGCCCTGGTCATCGGTGAGGATCTCGAAGGCTGCCCGCTGGCGTGTTGCAAGCACCTGGGGTGACGCTCCGCGTGTTGTGAGCGTCAGCTCGCATGCTGCCAGCTTGCTGTTCAAGCAGTGCTTGATGCCGCCCGGCGGATTGAAGTAGCGCAGGCCAACGAAAGCCTCGCGCGGCGCCGTGATCCGACCCGCGATGCGGTGCCGGTCGGTCTCACTACGAAAGTGCCAGTCGAAATACGTGAACGACGCCTGCGCGCGTAGCGACTGCCGCAGACCGTTGAGGGCGATCTCCTCGCCCTCGTGCCGCAGCACCAGCAGTGTCATGAACGGGGTCCACAGAGGGCCGATTCTGAGGCGTGCCGTGCCGACTTCGAGGAAGCTGCCGGGGTGCGTGTCGAAGCCGGCGACTTGTCCCCAGGCGTAGTGATCCGTATGCCTCGACCCCCAGTTGTGATTCTGGCTGCCGACCCAGTCTGCCACATCGATGACCGCACGATCCACGGCCAGGGAGCCGCTGAAGCGTGCGAACGGCAGACTGACCAGGCTCTTCGCCTTCGGCAAGCGGGCCTGGTACAGCGCCGGCGGCAACAGCAGCACGGGCGCGTCGGTGCCGTTGAACGACAGCTTCCACGTAATAGCGTGTGCACCTGAGGCCGCAGAACCTTGGAGGCTCCCCGCCCTCAGGAAGGCGTCCCCGATCTCGACCAGGAAGTCGGACCGGCTGAAAGTGCAGTGAGCGATCGGGATCTCCTGCTTCACCGCGACGTGCTGTCCGCTCTCGCCGTCGAAGTGGACGGCCCATAGCTCGCCGATGGCTGCTTCCGGATGGCGGCGCGGGCTGAAAAGGGTGTAGCGAATCCAGAAGGCCAGCGGACGGCTGGGATGGTTGGCGCGCACGAAGAAGCTCTCGTAGTGACCCGCCCGTTGCTCAGGCCGATAGCGTGTGAGGTTGACGTCGGTCGGACTCATGCCGTCCACATGCCATGCATCGAGGACAATGTGGAGTGGCCTGCAGTCCACCTCGCGGGGGTAGAGTGCACGCCGCGCACCAGTGGTCCCCGTTCCACGAAGGTAGAACGCGCAAGCGTTGAGCGTCGCAGACGGACAGAGTACGGGTAACGCTCCGTCATGACGCGTACTGAGCGCAGCTATTATCTCCTCTTTGGCTTCTATTGCGTGGGCTGGTCGGTCACGACCCCGATGTACGCCCTGTTTCTGCTCAGCCGCGGTCTCGACTTGCTGGAGATCAACCTGGTGTTGGCGACCTATTTGATCACGGCCTTCGTCTTCGAGGTGCCCACAGGGGCCGTCGCCGATCTCGCCGGGCGGCGCCTGTCGTTCGTGCTCAGCTGTGGCCTGCGTGCGGCTGCCTTTGCGCTGTATGCGTTTGCCCACAGCTTCGGCGACTGCGTGATCGCGGAGTTCATCGATGCGGTCGGTACCACGCTGGCCAGCGGCGCCCTCGATGCCTGGGCCATCGACGGCATGCGCGCCGAGGGCAACACGCGCCCCGCCGACCGCTTTTTCGCACGCGCCCAGATCCTGGCGCGGACGCTGATGATCGGCGGAGCCCTCATGGGTGGCTACGTGGCGCAGCGCCGCATGGAGTTCACCTGGTTTACCGGAACCGCCGTCTTCAGCGCCACAGCAATCGCCGCGCTGATGCTCATGCGCGAGCCACCGGACGTCGCGCCCCGCCGGCGTCCCCACTGGACCGGCGTGCACCGCTCGGTCGGCCGCACGACGCGAGAGGCACTGACGACGGTGCGTGATCACCCGATCCTGTTGCTCCTGTGCATCGTCACGCTGACAGCGTCCTTCGGCATCATGCCGATTCACATGCTCTGGCAGCCGCGCCTCAAAGCACTCACGGGCGAGGGTACGTGGTTCATGGCTTGGGTGTGGGCGTTCCTCAGCATCGCGTCGATCATCGGCAGCGCACTCATGCCCCGCCTGCTCGGTCGCTACGGGCGGGCCGCGGTGCTCACTGCGGCATCGCTGTGGCGCGCTGTGATGTTGGTGATCGCCGGCGTCGCCATCACCGTGTATCCGGTCATCGCAGGCCTCCTACTGCAGGAAATGGCCTTCGGTCTGAGCGAGCCGCTGCTGCAGGCGTGGATGAACGAACACGTCGAGGCGGAACGCCGGGCGACCGTACTGTCGGTGCGCGCCATGTCAT
>Ga0335070_10007345_pt1 | contig 12928 bp, 5 predicted proteins | sample Lox_Sample_13_FD_206722 | JGI IMG/M metagenome (GOLD analysis project Ga0335070, IMG submission 206722) | Soil microbial communities from Loxahatchee National Wildlife Refuge, Florida, United States - Lox_Sample_1.3 | ecosystem: Environmental > Terrestrial > Soil > Wetlands | place: USA: Florida...
CGTGGCGCTCGCCACTCTGATCGCCGCCACCTGCGGACCCCATGGCGGGCTCGGCACCGTTTCCGTCACGCTGATGTATGTGGTGATCGGCGTCTCGTTCCAATTCCTCCTCGGCCTCGGCCTCGCCATGCTCTGCGCGCAGCGCATCCGCGGCCGCGGCTTCTTCCGCGTCGTCTTCATGATCCCGCTGATGGTGACGCCGGTCGGCGTCGCCTACACCTTCCGCATGATGGCGGACATGACCCAGGGGCCGCTTTCGCCGCTCTGGAGGCTGCTCGGCCTTGGCGATCTCACTTGGGCGTCCCAGGGCTGGTCGGCGCGGCTCGTGGTGATGGTGGGGGACGCCTGGCAATGGATCCCGTTCATCTTCATCGTGCTGCTGGCCGCGATCGAGGGCCAGTCTCGGGAGCAGGTGGAGGCGGCTTCGCTGGACGGCGCCGGATTCTGGCGCATTTTCCGCGACATCACCTGGCCGGAGATCGCCCCGGTCGCCGCCACCGTGGTGCTGATCCGGGTGATCGAAGCCTTCAAGATCATCGATCTTCCCAACATCCTCACCAACGGCGGGCCGGGGATCGCTACGGAATCGCTGACGCTGCATTCCTTCATCTATTGGCGCACGCTCGATCTCGGCGGCTCGGCGGCGGTCGCTTATAGCCTGCTCTTCATCTCGACCGTGTTCTCGGTTTCGTTCTTCAATTTCGTGGTCCAGCCGGTGAGGAGCGCGCGGAAATGAATGCCCGGAAGAGCTGGTTCGAGCCGCGAAAGCTCGGCGAGATGGCACCCGCCGCCCGGATCGGCATCTATGCCGTGCTCGGTTTCTGGGCGCTGGTCGTGCTGTTCCCGCTCTATTGGCTCTTCATCACATCGTTCAAACTGCCGATCGACGTCGCCTATCCGCCCAAATACCTACCGTTCCTCGACTTCGCGCCCTCGCTCTCGGCCTGGCGCTACATCTTCGTCGATCTCGGCAACGACACGCTCCGGCCCTACTTCAACTCGGTGATCGTGGCGCTCTCGAGCACGGTGCTCTCGGTCGGCATCGGCAGCATGGCGGCCTATGCGCTCTCCCGCATCGAATACAAGCCGCGGCTGGGCTCGATCCTCTGCTTCATCCTCATCCTGGCCGGCGTGGTCGTGGCCGTGCTCGCCGGCCATGTGGATTGGCGCCTGGCGACCCTGGTCGGCATCGCGCTCTTCATCCTGGTGCTCCGCACGGTGGCGCGGCGCTTCCGCCGCCATGTCGGCAATCCGGACATCCTGTTCTGGATCATCTCGCAGCGCATCCTGCCGCCGGTCGTGGCCGCGCTGCCGATCTATGTGATGTTTCAGCACCTCAATCTGCTCGACACCCATCTCGCGCTGATCGTGACATACATGACCATCAACCTGCCGATCTCGGTCTGGCTGATGTACGATTTCCTGGTCGGCGTGCCGACCGATCTCGAGGAAAGCGCGCAATTGGACGGTGCCTCGCGCTTCCGCATCTTCTTCGGCATCGTCCTGCCGCTCGCGAAGCCCGGGCTCATCGCGACCTTCCTGCTGGTTCTGATCCTGGCCTGGAACGAGTACCTGCTCGCCCTCTTCCTCTCGACCGCCAAGGCGCAGACCATGCCAATCCTGATCGCGGCCCAGAACGGCACCCGCGGACCGCAATGGTGGTACATGTCGGCCCTCATCACCATCATGATCGCGCCGGTCGTGGCCCTGACAGTCGCCTTGCAAAAGTACATCGCCCAGGGCCTGCTGCTGGGCGCGGTGAAGGGCTGAAGCATGACCGTGGCACTCGACCGCATCACCAAGTCCTTCGGCGCCGTGACGGCGCTGCATGAGCTGAGCCTGGAGGTCGAGCGCGGCGAGTTCCTGGTCCTCTTAGGTCCCTCGGGCTGCGGCAAGACCACGGCCCTGCGCATGGTGGCCGGGCTCGAAACCGTCACCTCGGGCCGCATCCTGATCGACGGCAAGGACGTGACCGAGGTCCAGCCGAAGAACCGGGACATCGCCATGGTGTTCCAGTCCTACGCGCTCTACCCGCATATGACGGTCGCGCAGAACATCGCCTATCCGCTGGTGATCCGGAAAGAGCCCAGGACGGAAATCGACCGGCAGGTGAAGGAGGTGGCGGCGCAAGTGCAGCTCGACCAGCTGCTCGACCGCTATCCGAAGCAGCTCTCCGGCGGGCAACGCCAGCGCGTGGCGCTCGCCCGCGCCATCGTGCGCCGCCCCGCCGCCTTCCTCATGGACGAGCCGCTCTCCAATCTGGACGCCAAGCTCCGTGGCCATATGCGGGCGGAGCTGAAGCACATGCAGCACCAGCTCGACATCACCACGATCTACGTCACCCACGACCAGATCGAGGCGATGACGCTGGCCCATCGGGTCGCGGTCTTGAGCAAGGGCGTGCTGCAGCAGATCGGCACGCCGCAGGAGATCTACGAGATGCCGGCCAACATGTTCGTCGCCGGCTTCGTCGGCTCACCGCCGATGAATTTCCTCAACGGCGATCTCGCCGAAGGCAGGTTCGTCACCGGCGGCACCAGCCTGCCGGTGCACCACGCGGGCTCGCGCAAGGACGTCGTGCTCGGCTTCCGGGCGGAGGATTGCAGCGTCACCGCGGCCGAGACCGCCGGCGCCGTTGCCGGCACGATCTATTCGACCGAGCTGATCGGCGACCACGTGCTGGTCACTTGCGAGGCGGCGGGGCACACGGTCGTCGTCAAGGCGGAGAAGACCTTCACCCGCGAGATCGGCGAGCCGGTCGGGATCCGCATCTCGCCCGACCACATCCATCTCTTCGCCAGCCCCGACGGCGAGCGGATCCGCTAGAGAAGGGCTTCGAGCTCCGCCTTGGTCGGCGGGTTGGCGCCGGCGCGGCTGCAGGTGATGGCGGCCGCGGCCACCGCGCGGTTGAGCAACGCCTCCACCGCATCGACCTCCAGCTTCTGCAACCAGTCGCGGGTAAGCGCGCCGCGTTCGTTCAGCCCGGCCAGCAACGCCGAATGGAAGCTGTCGCCGGCGCCGACGGTATCCACCACCGTCACCTTGCGGCCGCGGACCAGGACCTTGCGGCCGTCGACCAGCGCCATGGCGCCGTCGGCCCCGAGGGTCACCACGACCAGGCGGGGGCCAAGGTTGCGCCAGGCCTCGGCCGAATCCTCGACGCCGCGGCCGGGATAGAGCCAGTCGAGATCGGCGCGGCTCACCTTGACGAGGTCCATCGCGGCAACCCAGCCCTCGACATGCTTGCGATAGGCTTCGCGGTTACCGATGAGGCCGGCACGGATGTTAGGGTCGAAGGCCAGGACGCGGCGCTTCGCCTCGCGGCGCATCAGCGCTTCCAGCGTGCGCGCGGCCGGCTCGACATTGAGCGTGATCGCACCCAAGCTGAAATGGAGACAGGCGACCTTGTCGTCGAAGGCGAGCGGCAGATCGCGCTCGGTCATCGAACGGTCGGCGGCGCCGTTCGAATAGAAGGCGTATTGCGGCTCGCCCTCGCCGGGCGCGCTGACGAAGGCGAGGGTGCTCGGGTCCGGCGCGCGCGTGAGATAGCGAACGTCGACTGCGTTCTGCTGCAGCGTCTTCACCAGGAGGTCGCCGAAGAAGTCGGTCGAGAGCCGGCTGAAGAAGCCGGTCGGCGCGCCCAATCGGCCGAGTCCGATCGCGACGTTGAACGGCGAGCCGCCGGGAAACGGCCGATAGGCCGCTACGCCGCCGACCTCGACCGGCACGAAATCGATCAGCGCTTCGCCGCAGGAGATGATCATCGCGCCCTATTCTCGTGTGCGTTGTCCGGATATCCCGTGGCTTTTCCTTATCAGGAAGCCGACCGGTTGACCACGCTTCGCCGCCGTGTTCGGATCGGGATCCGTGGGGCGCGGAGGTCACCGAGATGATCTGTCCCGGGTGCAAAGCCGAAAATCGGCCGGGGCGGCGATTCTGCGCCGCCTGCGGCCAAGCGCTGCCGCTCGCCTGCCCCGCTTGCGGCTTCGAGAACGCCACGGATGACCGGTTCTGCGGCGGCTGCGGCCGGGCGCTCGACCAGTCTTCCCCCGAACCTTCAGCGCGACAGGCCGCGCTCCCGCAAAAGGCGGAGGCGATCCCGCCCGGGGATATCCCGCCGGGGGAGATTCGCCCCGTCACGGTGATGTTCGCCGACATCAGCGGCTACACCGAGCTCTCGGCGCGGCTCGATCCCGAGGACACCCATCGTTTGTTGGCGCAGTTCTTCGAGACCGTGGACGAGATCGTAATCCGGTTCGGCGGGCGCATCGACAAGCATATCGGCGATTCGGTGATGGCGGTGTTCGGCGCGCCCGTCGCCCATGGCAACGATCCCGAGCGTGCGGTGGTGGCGGCGGTGGCCGTGCACGAGGCCATGCCCGCGCTGGCCACGCGCCTGGGGCAGGTGCTCCACGTGCATATCGGCATCGCCACCGGCGAGGTCGTGGCGAGCGGCCTCGGCAGCAGCGCCCACAGTGCCTACACCGTGATCGGCGACGCCGTGAACCTCGCGGCCCGGCTGATGGAGCATGCACGGGCCAGCGAGACCCTGGTCTCGGCCGCGGTGTGGCAGGCCTCGGAAGCGGCCCTGTCGCCGCGTGGGGTCGGCGCGGTGGCGCTCGGCCCGGTGCCCTTGAAAGGCATTGCCGCGCCGGTCGAAACCTTGCGAATCTCCGCTTCCGAGCCGGCAGCGCTCGCGCCCGCGCCAAAGCAGGGACAGCGGCCGCTGACCGGGCGCCGCGCCGAGCTTGCCCAGCTCTCGGCGCTGCTGGAGAGCGCATTGGAAGCGACGGCGGGCAGCGCGGTCGTGCTCCGCGGCGAGCCGGGCATCGGCAAGTCGCGCCTGGCCGACGAATTGTCCAGTCTCGCCGGCCAGCGCGGCTTCACCGTCCTCAAAGCCCTGGTGCTCGATTTCGGCGCTGCTCGCGAGCGCAGCGTCGAGCGGGTGCTGGCCGGCGGCATGCTGGCGGCGATCTCCGGTACGCCGGAAGCTGCGGAACATGCTCTCGACCAGGCCGGCATCGACGCCGCCGATCGCCCCTATCTCCGCGACCTGCTGGATCTGCCGCAGCCGGAGGAGAGCCGGGCGACCTACGAAGCGATGAGCAACGCCAGCCGCAATCGGGGCAAAAGTGCGGTTCTGGCGCGGCTCGCCGCCCGTGCCGCGCGCGGACGCGCGCTCTTCCTGCTGATCGAGGATGTGCATTGGGCGGACGCAGTGACGCTCGCCCATCTCGCGGCGCTCGCCGAGGCGAGCGGGCGCGATCGCCTGATGCTGGCGATGACGACGCGGATCGAAGGCGATCCGTTCGACGCCACTTTCCGCGCCGGACTGCACCACGGGCATCTGACGGTCATCGACCTCGCGCCGCTCGGCGCTGCCGAAGCCGAAGTGCTCGCCCATGCGATCCGGGTCGAGATGGACGATTTCGCACGGCGCTGCATCGAGCGTGCCGAAGGCAATCCGCTGTTCCTGGAGCAGTTGTTGCGCGGCGCGGCCGGACCGGACCGCCTGCCGCAATCGCTGCAATCGGTCGTGCTGGCACGGCTCGACCAGCTGACGCCGCCCGACCGCCACGCGCTGCAGGCGGCCTCGGTGCTCGGGCAGCGTTTCGAAGTCGCCGACCTCGCGACGCTCATCAACCACCGCGGCTACGATTCCGGCGAATTGCTGCGCCGGCAGCTGGTCCGGCCCGAGGGCAGCGGATTCCTCTTTGCCCATGCGCTGATCCGCGACGGCGCTTATGCGTCGCTCACGCGCGACCGGCGCACCGCGCTGCACCAGGCTGCGGCCGCCCTGTTCAAGGACCGCGATGCGGCACTCCACGCCGAGCATCTCGATCGCGCCGAGGACCCCGCCGCCGCGCGCGCCTATCTCGCCGCCGCCCAGGCGGAGGCCGCCGCCTATCGCGTCGACCGCGCGCGAAGCCTCGCCGAGCGCGGGCTGGAGATTGCGCGCAGCCTCCAGGACCGGGTGGCGCTCGGCCTAGCCGCCGGGCGCTTCGGCCTCGACATCGGTTTGGGAAAGTCGGCCCGTGCGGCATTTCAAGTGGCGGCCGAAGCCGAGGCGCCGGAGGACCGCTGCCGCGCCCTGATCGGTCTTGCCGCGGCGGACCGGATGGTCGCCGATATTCCGAACGCGATGGCAAACCTAGAGGCAGCGGAACCGATTGCGACGGCGCTCGACGACCCGGCGCTGCTGGCCGAAATCTGCTATCAGCGTGGCAATCTCAACTTCGCCCTTGGCAACGCGGAGGAGTGCCTCGCGCAGCATCGCCGCGCCCTTGCCGCCGCCAAGCGTTCGGGCGTTGCAGAATGGAAGGCGCGGGCGCGCAGCGGGCTCGGCGATGCCTACTACATGCAGGGCAAGTTCCGCAGCTCGTCACGACAGTTCTTGCGGGCAGTCGAGATCGCCAAAGAGAATCGGCTGATCCGGATCGTCGGCGTCAACCAGGCGATGGCGGGCAACACGCTGTTCTATACGCTGGATATTCCCGGCGCGCTTTCGATGATCGAGCAGTCACGTCGGCTCGCGATCGAGATCGGCGACCGCTTCGGCGAGATGTTCGCCAACGAATGCCGCGCCGTCGTCTTCACGCTGCTCCGCCGCTGGGAGGAGCTCGATCCACCCCTCACCCGGGCGCTTGAAATGGCGCGCGAGCTCGGCACCAGGCGCTATGTCTCGATCCTGCTGCCCCTCCTCGCCTTGCGGCAGCACTTCATCGGGCAACATGAGGAGGCGGAAGCGGCGGTGCGCGAGGCGATGGCGATCTCCGACGAGACCGGCCCCGGCTTCTGCGGCCCGATCGTCTGCAGTGTCGCCAGCCTGGTGGAGCGCGACCCGGCGCGCCGCCGCGCGGCCTTTGACAAGGGCGAAGCGCTGCTCCGGCAGACCGGCCTCTCCCACAACCATATCTGGTTCCGCTTCTATGCGATCGATTGGACACTGCAGGACGGCGATTGGATGGAAGCGGAACGCCAGCTCAGCCATCTTGCGCAATACACGGCGGCCGAACCCCTGCCATTCGTCGACCTCATGATCGATCGCGGCCGGGCGCTCGTCCGGCTCGGTCGCGATCCGGAGGACCGGGCGGCGGCCGAGCAGCTGCGCCGGATCGAGGCGCGGGCGGTGGCGGCCGGTTGCGGCGAAGGCATCACCGCCGTCACGGTCTGAAGCCGGCGCGGCAACACGGCGGAACGACACGGCGGAGCGACACAGCGGAACCAAGTTGCGTTCCTGGCGTTCGGCCCGCTGTTCGCATAGATTTGTGCGCCGCACCATCCGGAGAGTGAAATGCCGCAAGGCCACCCGTTCCACCCGACGATCCTGCGCGAATACGATATCCGCGGCATCGTCGGCGAAACCCTGAGCGCCGCCGATGCCAAGGCGCTGGGTCGCGCCTTCGCCACCTTCGCGGGGCGCCAGCGCGGCAAGGCGGCGCCCAGGATCGCGGTCGGCCGCGACGGCCGGCTGAGCTCGCCCGAGCTGGAGGCTGCGCTCACGGCGGGAATCCGCGCGACCGGCGCGACGGCCGTGCGGATCGGCGTCGGACCGACGCCGATGCTCTATTTCGCCGCAGCGGAGCTTCCGGTCGACGCCGGGATCATGGTCACGGGCTCGCACAACCCGCCGACCCACAATGGCTTCAAGATGACGGTCGGCGGCAAGCCGGTCTATGGCGGGATGATCCGCGAGATCGGCCGGCTCGCGCGCGAGGCCGACTTGGCCACCGGCTCCGGCGGAGAGGAAACCGCCGATGTGCGCGAAGACTACACGCGCAAGCTCGCATCCGCGCTGGGGGATGCCGACATCTCCGGCATGAAGGTCGCCTGGGATGCCGGCAACGGTGCCGCGGGCGAGATCATGGAGCGGCTGACCGCGCGGCTCAAAGGGACGCACCGGCTCCTCAACGAGAAGATCGACGGCCGCTTCCCTGCCCACCATCCCGACCCGACCGAGCCGGAGAACCTGCATCAGCTGCAGGATCTGGTCGCCAAGGAGAAGCTCGACCTCGGCATCGCCTTTGATGGCGACGGCGACCGGATCGGAGCGATCGACGCCAAGGGCCGCATCATCTGGGGCGACCAGCTGGTGGCAATCCTGGGGCGGGACGTGCTGCAGCGCCAGCCGGGAGCCACTATCATTGCCGACGTGAAGGCGAGCCAGGCCCTGTTCGACGAGATTGCGAAAATGGGCGGCAAGCCGCTGATGTGGAAGACCGGACACTCGCTGATCAAGGTGAAGATGGCGGAGACCAAGGCACCGCTCGCCGGCGAGATGAGCGGCCACATCTTCTTCGCCGACGAGTACTATGGCTTCGATGACGCGCTCTATGCGGCGATGCGGTTGCTGCGCGCCGTCGTCCGCTCGGGCCACCCCCTGACGGCGCTGCGCGACCGGCTGCCGAACCTCATCAATACGCCGGAGATCCGCATTCCCTGCCCCGACGAAAAGAAGTTCGCCGTCGTCTCGGATCTTGCCGGCGAGCTCCGCAAGGAAGGCGCCGTATTCAACGATGTCGACGGCATCCGCATCAGCAAGGACGGCGGCTGGTGGCTGCTCCGCGCCTCCAACACCCAGGCCGTCCTGGTGGCGCGCGCCGAGGCGCCGGACGAGCGCGTGCTCGCGTCACTGAAGGCGGATCTCAAACAGCGGCTTTCGCGCCATGGCGTGGCCTTCGCCGGCTGATCGCGGCGCGCGTTCCCGGCCAAAGAAGAGGGGCGCTTCCTCGCGGAAGCGCCCCTTCCTGTCTGGAGACGGGAGACCGGATCAGGTCACGTTGACGGTGACGCCGTGCTCGACCGCGACGATCACCCCGGTATGCGCACCCGTGCCCTGGTAGAGATCGTAGGTATGGGCCGTGTTGGTGCCCGGGTCGGTGAAGCTGACGTTGCTGGCGACCGCGGCCGCCGAGAACCCGTTGAGATTCACCGTATCCTTGGTAGCGCCGGTGTCGCCGGTCACGAAGAGATCGACGTCCTTGCCGCCGACGTTGGCGACATTGGCGGTGCTCAGCACATCGGTCGCGTTGATGGTGATCGTGTCGGCGGCATTGTTATGCGCGTTCACCATCTCGATATTGGTGAAGTGGTTGTCGATGGTGACGTTGCCGCTGACGACGACCTGGTCGAAGCCGGCGCCGCCGTTGACCGTGTCCGTGCCGCCGCCCGTGACGATCACGTCATGGCCGGAACCGCCCGTCAGCGTCTCGTTGGCGGAGGTGCCGATGATGATGTCGTTGTGCGTGTCGCCGCTGCGGTCGATGGTGTGGCTCGACTCGTAGGTCAGGGTCACGGTGCCGTCGGCGGTACCCTTCGTGTCGCTGACGGTGTAGTGGAAGCTGGCCTGCTCGCCATCGGTGTCGGTGCCGCCGCCGAACAGATTGCTCAGTGTCACGGTATCGCCGCTGTGCGACGCCGCCACGTTGCTCTGGTTCGGGATCCCGGTGATGGTGAGCGTGTTGCCGCCTTCGCCGCCCTTGTCATTGGCCAGCAGCCAGCCGTCCGCCACCATCGTGCTGTTGCCCTCGGTGGTGTAGACAAAGTCGGCGGTCGCCACCGGCGGCTCTTTGACGTTGGTCACGTGGACCGCGATCGCCTGCGTGTCCGAGGCGCCGTGGTCGTCGGTCACCTTCACGACCACGTCGTAGATGTTGTCCTTGCCGCTATCGAGCGGGTTCTCGAAGTCCGGCGACGCGATGAAGCTCAGCGCTCCGGTCGCGGCGTTGATGGTGAACTTCGCCGCATCGGCGCCGCCCGAGATGCTGAAGGTCTCGGTGTCGCCGATGTCCTTGTCGGTGGCGTGGACGTTGGTGACGAAGGTGGTGTTCTCGGCCACGTTGACCGACGCGGTGTCGCCGCCGCCGTTGGAGTCGATGATCGGCGCATGGTTGGTCGGCACGAGATGCAGCGTCGTCGTGTTGGAGACGTCGCCCTCGCTGTCCACTAGGTTGAAGGTGAGGTCAATCTCCGACTGCTGCTGGCCCGCTTTCGGCGTGTAGGTGTATTCGCCGGTATCCATGTTCACCGTGATCGTGCCCTGGGGCAGGTCCACGGTCAGGACGTGGTTGTCCGCTGCAGTCGAAGCATAGCTGTGATCGGCACCGCCATTGATGGACACCGAGTTGACGTGGCCGGCGCCGTCGGCGCCGTAGACGCTGGCGAAATCGCCGACCAGGTTCCCGGTGTGGGTCTCCGGCACGGTCGCGTCGATGATCGAGGCCAGCTGGCCGAGATCCGTGACGATGATCGTGTTGCCGGCCGGATCGGTCGCCGGAGTCGTGGCTCCGTCATAGGCCAGCGGATCCAATGACGTCTTGTCCGCCGCATCGACGCCGGTGCCAAGGCCGATCGCATAGGAGTTGATGTTGTTGTCGTCGAGATACTGCTGCCAGTCGGCCAGCTGCTTGTCGGAGACGCCGACAATGCCGTCGCCCAGCGGCCCAGTGCTGGTCTGGTTCGGCATGCCGTCCGAGATGAAGTAGCTGACGTTGGTCCCGTTGGCGATGTAGCCGTTCAGGTTGTTGAACGACTTCTCGGCCTCGGTGACGGCGACGTCGTAGTTGGTATTGCCCTGGGCAGTGAGGCTGTTCACGTAGGTCAGCGCATCCGAGGCCGAGAGCCAGCCGCCAGTATTGCTGCCATAGCCCTGGTTGTTCGGATCGCCCTGGCCGTTGGGACCGCCGGACTGCGGGTCGTTGAACCACACGATGTGGACCGAGACATTGCCCGCGGCCTCGTATTTGTCGAGCAGGCTCTGGATCGCGGCCTTCTCGAGCTCGAGCTTGGTGTACGTGCCGCCGCCCGGCTTCGCCACCCCCGAGCTGTCGTTCATCGAGTTCGACAGGTCGAGGATCAACGTGACGTTGAAGTTGCCGCCGGTCGCGGTGAGGTCCACGGTGCCGCCTTTGGCGACCGGGACGTCATCGACCACATCGACCTTGATCGACGAGGTCGCGGTGTCGCCCGACTTATCGACCACCGAAATGCCGACCGTCGGAATGGTCGTGGTGTCGATGTTCTGGCCCTGGACGTTGTTGGCTCCCGTCTCCTCGATGTTCTGCTGCAGCTGGTAGTGATAGGAGACATCGTAGGCGCCATTGCCATCATTGGTGATGGCGGTGATCGTCATCGTGCCGTGGCTGTCGGTCGGGATCAAGATACCGCCGACCGGGATGGCGACCGGGTTGCCGTTCTGGACGATATCGACGCCGCCGACGGTCACGGTCTGGAACCCTTCGCCGTGGCTGTCGACCTTGAAGGCGCCGTCCGCGCCGGCATTGTCCGGCGTGAGGCCGGAGCCGGTCGGCAGGCCGGACTCGCTCACCTGCACCTCGCCCTTGTCGGTGTAGGGCGTGAGGTGATGGATGTCCGGGATGCAGTTGGCGTCGATCGTCAGCGTGGTCTGCGAAGTGTCGCCGTCGCCGTCCTTGATCGTGTAGTTGAAGACATCCTTCTGGCCGGCCGTGAGACCGCCCGCCTCGGTGACGGTGTAGGTGTAGCTGCCGTCGGTGTGGATATCGAGCGTGCCGTACTTGCCGGTGACCAGGAAGCCGCCGCTGCCGTCCGAGGTGGTGGCGCCGGCGCCGGTCGCGCCGGTCAGCGCGGCGGGCGTGGCTGGACCATCCGCGCCGAACGAGTCCTTCGCCAGCGCGGAGTCCTTGTCGCCCACGCCGGTGATGACGTTGCCCGAGGTCGTGGAGCCGACCGGGCTGTTGACGGTGTCGATGTCGGCCTTGGCGGTCGGCACGTCATCGACGATGTCGATCACGAGGTCGCCGGTGTTCTTGTCGCCGTCGGTATCGGACGCGGTGACCTTGAAGTCCTCGCCCGGGATGACGTCATTGCCCTGCTGGGTGTGGAGCGGGTCGGCTTTGTCGAGCGTGTAGCTGTAGGTCAGGTCGGTGACCGTCGGGTCGCTCTTGTCGGTCGCGATGCCGGTGACGGTGAGGTCGCCGTAGGTGCCGTGGATCACGGTACCGATCTTGACGTTGTCGGTGCCGTCGATGCTGATCGAGCCGAGCCCGTCGGCGGCGGTGATCTTCACCGTGCCGATCGTGGTCTCGTTGGGCGAGGCGGGATCCGAGCCGGTGGAGAGCGCCGATTCGAAGACCGCGGTGCCCTTGCCGACGAAGTCGATCGGGTTGTCGCCCGGGCCCGGCGGCGGGGGCGGCGTCACGATAACGGGATTGTCGCCGATGTTGACCGTCAGGACCGCGTGCGAGAGGTCGCCGTCGCCGTCCTTGATCGTGTAGGTGAACTTGTCGACCTCGGTGCCGTCGATCGGGTTGCTGTCGAAGCGGGTGTAGGTGAACGTGCCGTCGGCATGCAGATCCAGCGTGCCGAACTTGCCGCTGATCACCGTATCGACGCCGGTCGTGGCGTTCACGCCGGTATCGCCGGCTGCCACGCCGACCACGCCGCCGCCGGCCGCCTTGCCGTCGGCGCCGAACACGTCGTTGGTCTCGACATTGGTGCCGGAGGTGTAGCCGGTGGCACCGCTCGCCAGGGTGACGCTGTCGTCCTTGGCGGTCGGCACGTCGTCGACGATGTCGATGGTGAGGTCGCCGGTGCTCTTGTCGCCGTCGGTGTCGCTCGCCGTGACCTTGAAGTCTTCGCCCGGCAGGACGTCGTTGCCCGGCAGGGTGTGGTTCGGGTCGGCCTGGTCGAGGGTATAGCTGTAGCTGAGGTCGGTGACCGTCGGATCGCTCTTGTCGGTCGCGATCCCCGTGATGGTGAGATCGCCGAACTTGCCGTGGATGACGTCGCCGACCTTGATGTTGTCGGTGCCGTCGATGCTGATCGAGCCGAGGCCGTCGGCCGCGGTGATCTTCACCGTGCCAGCGGTGGTCTCGTTCGGCGAGGCAGGATCCGAGCCGGTCGAAAGCGCCGACTCGAAGACCGCGGTGCCCTTGCCGACGAAGTCGAT
>Ga0335070_10007346_pt1 | contig 12927 bp, 10 predicted proteins | sample Lox_Sample_13_FD_206722 | JGI IMG/M metagenome (GOLD analysis project Ga0335070, IMG submission 206722) | Soil microbial communities from Loxahatchee National Wildlife Refuge, Florida, United States - Lox_Sample_1.3 | ecosystem: Environmental > Terrestrial > Soil > Wetlands | place: USA...
CCCCGTGGCTCACGGCATCGGCCCCCTCCGCGAGCGCGATCTCGACCTGCGCCTTGGCGATGAGGGGGCGCGCGATCGAGGTGCCCATGAGGTACGAACCTTCGTAGATCGCGTTCGCCCGGAGCATGGGGAAGACGAAGTCCTTCACGAACTCCTCGCGAAGGTCGCGGATGTGCACCGACGATGCGCCGGTCCGGAGCGCCTTGTCGCGCACCGGGATCAGCTCCTCCCCCTGCCCAAGATCCGCGCAATACGCGATGACCTCGCAGTGGTAGGTCTCGATGAGCCAGCGGAGGATGACGGAGGTGTCGAGGCCCCCGGAGTAGGCCAGCACGACCTTCTTGGCGGAGACGCTCACAGGCTCACCCCGAGAAGATCCATCACGATCCCTTTCTGCACGTGGAGGCGATTCTCTGCCTGATCGAGGACGATGCTCTGCGGCCCGTCGAGCACGGCATCCGTGACCTCCTCGCCGCGATGGGCGGGGAGGCAATGCATGACGAGCGCGCCTGGCGGAGCGAAGCGGAGCAGCGTCTCGTTCAGCTGATACCGTTGAAACGCCTCGAGCCGGTTCTCGCGCTCGCCTTCCTGCCCCATGCTGATCCAGACGTCGGTGTAGACGACCTGGGCCCCTTCTACCGCCTCCTTGGCCTCGGTGGTGAGGCGCACGTGACCGCCGAGGTCCCGGGACGCCTGCAGCACCGCGGGATCGGGATCGAAGCCGGGCGGACACGCCACTCGCATCTTCACGCCGGTGAGCGCCGCCAACAGCAGCAGCGAATGGCACATATTGTTCCCGTCGCCCACCCATGCCATCTCGAGTCCGCGCAGCTCGATGCCGCGCTCCCAGAGCGTGAAGAAGTCCGCCATGGCCTGACAGGGATGTTCGCGGTCGCTCAAGGCATTGATGACGGGAACGGTCGCATGCTGAGCCAGCTCCACCAGCGTCTGGTGGGAGAACACTCGCGCGGCAATGCCGTCGACCCAGCGCGAGAGATTGCGCGCGACGTCGGGCACCGACTCGCGCTTGCCCATTCCGATCTCCTGGGCGGAGAGATAGACCGCCGCACCGCCGAGTTGGATCATGCCCACCTCGAAGGTGACGCGCGTCCGCAGCGAGGGCTTTTCGAAGATGAGAGCCAGGGTGCGGCCCCCGAGCGGCGTGATCCGGTCCCGCGACTTGACCCGGGCCTTGAGCTCGGAGGTCAGCTTGAACAGGCGCCCGACATTGCTACGATCGAGATCCTGAATCGACAGGAAATGCATCATTGCTTCACGGACCCGAGCGCCTTGTCGATGATGGCGCAGCCCTCGGCGATCTCCTTTTCGGTGACGATGAGGGCCGGCGCGAGCCTCAGCGCATTGTCGCCGGCGGTGAGGGCGAGGAGACCGCGTTCGCGGCAGGCCGTCACCAGGTCTCCTACGGGCGGGACCATGTCCATCCCGACGAGGAGCCCGCGGCCGCGTACCTCCTTCACTGCCTTCGGATACCTGGTGCGGAGATCCTCGAGGCCCTCGATCAAGAGCTTACCCATGCGACCAGCCCGCTCGGACAGCTTGTCCTCGAGAAGTGTCCCGAAGACCGTGACCCCCACGGCGGTGGCCAGCGGATTGCCTCCGAAGGTCGAGCCGTGACTGCCGGGCGTGAAGGCGCTGGCCACACCCTCCGTGGCCAGCGTCGCGCCGATGGGGACGCCGTTGGCGAGCGCCTTGGCCAGCGTCATGATGTCGGGCGCCACGCCGGAATGCTCATACGCCCACAGGCGGCCTGTGCGCCCCATGCCCGTCTGTATCTCGTCGAGGATCAGGAGGATCCCCGCTTCGTCACAGAGCCTGCGCATTCCCGGCAGGTAGCCGTCGTCGGGCACGATGACCCCGCCTTCGCCCTGTACGGGCTCCACGAGCACGGCGGCGGTGTGGCTGTCGATGGCGCGCTCGAGCGCCTTGAGGTCGTTGTAGGCGACATACTTGAACCCGCCCGGCAGGGGCTCGTACCCGTGATGATATTTCTCCTGCGCGGTCGCGGTCACGGTGGCCAGGGTGCGGCCGTGAAAGCCGCCGCGCATGCTGATGATGTCGCCGCGGTCGCTCGCCCCGTGCTCCTTGGCCCACTTGCGCGCGAGCTTGATGGCGGTCTCGTTCGCCTCGGCGCCGGAGTTGGAGAAGAAGACGCGGTCGGCGAAGGAGTGCTCGCAGAGGAGCTGGGCGAGCTGCGCCTGCTGCGGGATGTGGAAGATGTTCGACACGTGCAGGAGCGTGGCCGCCTGCTCCCGGAGCGTGCCGACCACTTTCGGGTGGCTGTGGCCGAGCGCGGTCACGGAGATGCCCCCGGTGAAGTCGAGGTACTCCTTGCCGTCCGAGTCCCAGACCCGCGACCCTTCGCCGCGCACCAGAGCCACCGGCTGCCGCTTCGTGAATGCCATCAGGTGCTTGTCCGCCAGCTCGAACATCCTCTTCGTGTCCACCGGGATTCCCCCTCTGCGGGTGACGCTGTTCTCTAGAGAACGATCTCCGTGCCGATGCCTTCCTTGGTGAGCACCTCGAGCAGGATCGCGTGCGGCAATCTCCCGTCGATGATGTGAGCCTTCTGCGCGCCCCCGGACAGCGCCCGGATGGCCGACTCGACCTTGGGCAGCATGCCGCCGTCGATCACGTTGCTCTTGATCAGCCGCTCTGCCTCGCGCTTGGTCAGTGTCGAGATGTGCTGACCATCTTCGCCCTTGATGCCGTGCACGTCCGTGAGGTGGATCAGCTTTTCCGCGAACAGCGCGGCGGCGATGTCACCCGCCACGAGATCGGCGTTGATATTGTAGGTCTCCCCTTCCGCGCCGACACCGACCGGCGCGATCACGGGAATGAACCCGCCCTCCTCGAGAACACGGATCGGCTCCGGGTTGATGCTCTCGACCTCCCCGACCAGGCCGATATCGGCCATGGTGCCGTCGGCCTGGCGGTGCATGCGCTTGCGGGCGCGGATGAGGCTTCCGTCCTTGCCGGACAGTCCCACCGCCCGTCCGCCGTGGAGATTGATGAGGCCGACGATCTCCTTGTTGATCTTGCCGACCAGCACCATCTCGACGATCTCCACGGTCTCCGCGTCCGTCACCCGCATGCCGCCGACGAACTCCGGGGTCTTGCCCAGCCGCTTCATCATGGCGCCGATCTGGGGACCGCCCCCGTGCACGATGACGGGGCGCATGCCGACCAGCTTCAGCAGGAGCACGTCCTTGGCGAACTGCTCCTTGAGATCGGCCTGCTCCATGGCGGCGCCGCCGTACTTGATGACGAGCGTCTTGCCCTGGAAGGCGCGGATATACGGCAGCGCCTCGAGCAGCACCTCCGCCCGCTGGACCATCGCCCTCGTGTTGGTGTCCACTTCGTGTCCCCGGCGACTAGAGGATGTACCGCGAGAGGTCCTCGTCCTTGAGGACGGGAGCCAGCCGCACGCGGACGTAGTCGGCGTCGATCATGACCTCCTGGCCGCGCATGTCGGGCGCGCCGAAGGATACCTCCTCGAGCAGCTTCTCCATGACCGTGTAGAGCCTCCGCGCCCCGATATTCTCGGCGCGCTGGTTGACCGTCGAGGCGATCTCCGCCACCGCCTCCACCGCGTCCCGACCGAACGTCAGCGTGACACCCTCGGTCTTCAAGAGCTCCACGTACTGGCGGATGAGGGCGTTCTGAGGCTCGCTCAGGATGCGGACAAAATCCTCCCGCGTCAAGGGCTCCAGCTCGACCCGGATCGGGAACCGCCCCTGGAGCTCGGGGATCAGATCCGAAGGCTTGGACACGTGGAAGGCGCCGGCGGCGATGAAGAGGATGTGGTCGGTCCTGACCATGCCGTACTTCGTCGTCACCGTCGATCCTTCCACGATGGGCAGGAGGTCGCGCTGCACCCCCTCGCGGGAGACATCAGGGCCGCGGCCGCCTTCCCTTCCGGCGACCTTGTCGAGCTCGTCGAGGAAGATGATGCCGGAGTCTTCGACGCGCCGAATGGCCTGGCTCACCGCCTCGTCCACATCCACCAGCTTCTGGGCCTCTTCCTGGGCAAGCAGGCGCCGCGCCTCGCCGACCTTGAGCCGCCGCCGGCGGGTTTTCCCCGGCAGGAGGTTGGCCAGCATGTCCTTGATGTTGATGCCGACCTCCTCCATGCCCTGCCCGGAAAACACCTCGAACATGGGCCCGGCCTGGGCCTGGACGTCGATCTCGATCTGCCGCTCGTCGAGCTTGCCGGCCCGGAGCTGGGCGCGGAGCTTGTCTCTCGTCGCGTCGCGCGAGGCGTCCGGCGATACCTCTTCGATCGTGTCGCTCGAGTAGGCCTCGCCCGGGCGCCGGGGCAGCAGGAGATCGAGCACCCGCTCTTCGGCGAGAGACTCGGCGCGCTCTCGCACGGCCGTTGCCATCTCGGCCTTCACCATGTTCACCGACAGCTCGGTCAGGTCGCGGATCATGGACTCGACGTCGCGGCCGACGTATCCGACTTCGGTGTACTTGGAGGCCTCGACCTTGAGGAACGGCGCCTGCGCGAGCTTGGCCAGTCTGCGCGCGATCTCCGTCTTCCCCACCCCGGTCGGGCCGATCATGATGATGTTCTTCGGCGCCACCTCGTCGCGCAGCTCCGGGGGCAGGTTCTGGCGGCGCCAGCGATTCCGGAGCGCGATGGCCACGGCCTTCTTGGCCAGGTGCTGGCCGACGATGTAGCGGTCCAGCTCGGCGACGATCTCGGCCGGGGTCAGTCCGTTCATTCAGGTTGCCCTAATCTAGAAGACATCATTTTTCTGCCGGGCTCCTTCGCGCCTCTGGCGCTCATCCGAACTGCCTCACTGGGCGGCGCTCATCCGAGCGTGTCTCCCGGCTCGCAGACATCAGTGTGCGGACAGCAGCTCAGTCGAGCGTCTCTACGGTGATGTGGTCGTTGGTGTAGACGCAGATGCCGGCGGCGATCCGGAGGGCCTGCTCGGCGATTTGCTCGGCAGGGAGGCTCGAATGGGCGCATAGGGCCCGAGCCGCCGCGAGGGCGTACGGGCCGCCCGAGCCAATGCCGATCAGGCCATCGTCCGGTTCTATGACGTCACCGGTGCCGGAAATGATGAACGAGGTCTCGGCGTCGGCCACGGCGAGCAGCGCCTCGAGCCGCCGGAGCACCCGATCCATGCGCCAGTCCTTCGCCAGTTCCACCGCGGCCCGCTGAAGATTGCCCCGGTGCTCGTCGAGCTTGGCCTCGAACTTCGAGAAGAGCGTAAAGGCGTCGGCCGCCGCGCCCGCGAAGCCCGCGAGCACGCGGCCCTGATAGACCTTGCGCACCTTGCGCGCTCCCGCCTTGACGATGGTCTGGCCGATGGAGACCTGCCCGTCCCCCGCCAGCGCCACCCGCCCCTTGTGGCGCACGCAGGCAACGGTCGTCGCGTGGAAGCTCTCTCCCGGCTGTGAGCTCATCGGGCTAGTTGGCGCGTGGGTGCGCCTGATCGTACACCTTCATCAGGTGCTCGGCGCTCACATGCGTGTAGCGCTGGGTGGTGCTGAGCCGGCTGTGGCCGAGCAGCTCCTGGATCAGCCGCAAGTCGGCGCCCTCACCGAGCATATGCGTGGCGAAGGTATGGCGCAGCGTGTGGGGCGTCACGCGGCGGTCTATGCCAGCAGCCCGCGCGCGGCTCTTGACGATACGATGCACGCCTCGGGTCGACAGTCTGCTCCCGCGCGGATTGGTGAAAAGCGGACCGCGGCCTTCGCCCCGGAGCGTCAGCCACGCATCGAGGGCATGCAGCGCGGCGTCTCCTACCGGCACCACCCGCTCCTTGCCGCCCTTGCCCATCACGCGCACCGACCCCTGCCTCCTGTCCACGTCGTCCAGATCGAGACCGCAGCACTCGGCGACGCGCAGCCCGGTGGCATAGAGCATCTCGAGCAGCGCTCTGTCCCTGAGCCCGGCCTCGGATCGATCCACCTCCGAATCCAGGAGATTCTTGGACTCGTCCTTGGGCAGGAAGGAGGGCAGGCGCTTGGGCAGCCTGGGACTCCGGATCTGGCGCGCGGCATTCAGCTCGACCGCGCCTCGCCGCGCGAGGTACTTGAGACAGCTCCTCACGCTGGCCAGCTTGCGCGCGATCGAGGATCTCGCCAGCTTGCGGTCGTGAAGTGAGGCGAGCCAGGCCCTGATCGCGCGGGCATCGGCGTCCACGATGCCGCCGAGCTTCTCGCGAGCCAGGAAGGCGCCGAACTCGGAGAGATCGGCGGCATAGCTCCGGAGGGTATGGCGCGAGGCGCCACGCTGATGGTCGAGATAACGGAGGAACTCGCCCGCGGGGTCCTTCATGGCCAGAGGCTCATGCCACCGAGGCAACGACCTCTTCACGGTATCCGCACTCGCCTCGGATGCACTGGCGTGTGCGCTTCCCGCCCTTGGCCACGCGCTCGGTCAGGAACGTCGCCCCGCACTTGGGACAGGGTTCGGCGACCGGGCGCGCCCAGGCCACGAACTTGCACTCCGGGTACTTGTTGCAGGCGTAAAAGGTCTTGCCGCGCCTGCTCCGCCGCTCGACGAGCTGTCCGCCGCACCCGGGCTCCGGGCACATGATCCCGAGGGTCACGGGCTTGGTGGTCTTGCACTCGGGGTAGCCCGAGCACGCGATGAACTTCCCGAAGCGGCCGTGCTTGATGACCATGGGCTTGGCGCAGGTCGGGCAGGCTTCATCGGTCAGCTCGTCGGCCGGCTTTTCCCGGCCGCTCAGATCCTTCGTGTACTTGCAGTCGGGATAGCCCGAGCACGCGAGGAACTTGCCGAAGCGCCCCCACTTCTCCACCACGGGCTTGCCGCAGTCCGGACAGGCCTCGCCGGTCTTCTCGCCGACCTTGTTGTCCGGAATCCCGTCCTTGCCCTTGGCCCTGCGGATGTCCTTGTCGAGCTGCTTGTTGAACTTCCCCACCAGCTCGACCCAGTCGGTATCGCCCTCCTCGACCTGGTCGAGCGACTCCTCGAGCTGGGCGGTGAAGTCGAGATCCATGATCTCGGGGAAGAAGGGCACGAGCCGGTCGGTGACGAGCATGCCGAGCTCGGTCGGAAAGAGCGTGCCCTTTTCCCGCAGCACGTACCCGCGGTCCTGGATGGTCGAGATGATCTGGGCATAGGTCGAAGGGCGGCCGATGCCGCGCTCCTCGAGCGTCTTCACCAGCGAGGCCTCGGTGAACCGTGGCGGCGGCTGGGTGAAGTGCTGCTTGGGATCGAGCGCCAGGAGCTTGAGAATCTCGCCTTCGGTGAGGGGCGGGACGACCGCTTCCTGCTCTTCCTCGGGCACCGCGTCGGACTCCTCACGCGATTCCACGTAGACCGCGGTGAAGCCGGCGAACTTCAGCTTCGAGCCCTGGGCACGGAACACACACTTGCCGGCCTCGATGTCCGCCGCGACGGTGTCGTAGACCGCCGGCACCATCTGGCTCGCCAGGAAGCGCTCCCAGATCAGGCGGTAGAGCGCAAGCTGGTCCTTGGAGAGGAACCGCCCGACGATCTTGGGCTCTCTGGCCACCGAGCTCGGCCGGATGGCCTCGTGGGCCTCCTGTGCGCTCTTCTTGGCCTTGTACGAAGGCGGCGCGTCCGGCAGATACTCGCGCCCGAGACGGCCGGTGACCCACTCGCGCGCCTCGTCCTGGGCCTCGCGCGCCACCCGCACAGCGTCCGTGCGCATATAGGTGATGAGGCCGACCGCCCCTTCGGGGCCGAGCTCGACGCCCTCGTAGAGCTGCTGCGCCAGCATCATGGTCTTCCTGGCCGTGAAGTGGAGCTTGCGGCTCGCCTCCTGCTGGAGCGTCGACGTGATGAAAGGCGCCGCGGGATTCCTGCGCCGCTCGCCGCGGGTGACGCTCTTCACCTTCCAGACCGCGCCGTGCAGCCCCGTCATCACCTTCAGGGTCTCGGCCTCAGAGGGCAGGCTCGCCTTCTCCCCCTTGACCTCCCGGAGGGTCGCCACGAATTCCGGCGGGTTCTTTCCCTTGAGCCGCGCGTGCAGTGACCAGTACTCCGTGGGCACGAACGCCTGGATCTCCCGCTCCCGCTCGGTGAGCAGACGCACGGCGACCGACTGCACGCGACCGGCGGACAACCCGCGCCGGATTTTCTGCCAGAGGAGCGGCGACAGCTTGTAGCCCACCAGGCGATCGAGCACCCGGCGGGCCTGCTGCGCATCCACCTTGTGGCCGTCGATTTTCCCCGGATGCAGGAAGGCGGCCTTGACCGCGCGCTCCGTGATCTCGTTGAACATGATCCGGTGCGTCTTCGCCTTCGGCATGCCCAGCTCCTGGGCCAGGTGCCAGCCTATGGCCTCCCCCTCGCGGTCGGGGTCGGTCGCGATGTACAGCGAGTCGGACCTCTCGGCGGCCTTCTTCAGCTCGTCCAGGACTTTCTTCTTGGCGGGCAGCACGCGATAGTCGGGCTTGAAGTCCTTCTTCTCGTCGACGCCCAGCTTGCTCTTGGGAAGGTCACGGATATGCCCCATGGAAGCCTTGACGATAAACTTCGAATCCAAATACTTCTGGATCGTCTTCACCTTGGTCGGAGACTCGACGATCACCAGTGACTTCTTTACCCCACCCTTGCTTTTCGGCGGCGACTCGACGACTGCCAGTGACTTTTTTGCCACGTTCTTACCTTTCATCCGAGACTCACCTGAACGAAGCGCTTACCCTCGAGCTGCCGGATGCGTCCCTCGACCTCGAGTGTCACGAGGAGGGCCGAAGCACGCCCGGGGGTCAATCCGCTGCGCTCGATGATCCCGTCGATATCCGCGGGCTCCTCACCGATCACGTGGAGGAGCCGATATTGGTCTAATTTGTCTGATCTGTCCTCAACATGCCCTTCGGCATGTTGACCGTGGGAGAGATGGTTAGAGCTGAACGTTTCCGTGCTGGCCGTCGTGGCACTCATTGCTACGGCTGTCTTTGCCTCTGCCGTCATTGCCGCTGTTGCTGTGAGCTTGTCGCGCCAGCGGAGTGGGAGGAGGCTGACGACGTCTTCCCATCCCTGGATGAGGGCGGCGCCGTCCTGAATGAGACGATGCGCGCCCACGCTCTGCATGCTCGTCAAGAGGCCGGGAACGGCCATCACCTCGCGCCCCAGATCGCCCGCGAGCCCCGCCGTGATGAGTGAGCCGCTCTTTTCCGCAGCCTCCACCACCACCACACCCAGGGCCAAGCCCGCGATGACGCGGTTCCTCGCGGGAAAGTGGCCCGCGAGCGGTCGCGTGCCGGGCTCGAACTGCGACACTACCGCACCGTGAGACTCGATCTCGGCGGCGAGGCGGCGATTTTCCGGCGGATAGATCACGTCCACACCCGAGCCGAGGACCGCGATGGTCCGGCCGCCCGCTCGCAGCGCGCCTCGGTGGGCCGCGCTGTCGATGCCGCGAGCCAAACCGCTCACCACCGTCACACCGCGCGAGGCCAGATCAGCGGCGAGCCGCTCGGCGACGGCAAGGCCATACGACGTGGCCGCGCGTGAGCCCACGATCGCGATGGCGAGCGCGTCACGCTCCTCGAAGCCGCCGCGCACATAGAGTCGCTCCGGCGGCGTCGCGATCTCGCGCAGGTTCGCGGGATAGCCTGCGTCGTCGAGCGCAATCTGCGCCGCTGTGCGGCCTGTCTCCGGATGGATACGCTCGCGAGTCGTCTTCATGGTGTGCACCGTCGGTACGACGGAATGAATTCGAGTATAGCAGACCGCTGAGCCGACCCCGTCAAACCGCCTAGCGACCGCCACCTGTCTTCGACGCCAGCAGTGCGCGCGCCTGCCGGGCAGCGTCGCTCTTCGGGAACTGCTTGGTCACCAACTCCCATGCCTCCCTGGCGCCCGCGACATCGCCAAGGGCACGACGGCAAAGGCCGATCTTCAGAAGGGCTTCGGACACCTGCGGGGCCTGCGTGTAGTTATCCACAGTCTTCTGAAACTCGGTGGCGGCCTGCCGGTAGTCGCGCTGGCGATAGAACGCCTCGCCGATATAGTTCTGCGCCGCTGCGGCTTGTGGATGGTTGGGAAACTGGGCCACGAATTCGGTGAACTCGAGCGCCGCCTGTCCGTCGTCGCCGGCGCGAAGCCTCGCGAGCGCTCCCGCGAACATGCGCTCCGCGTCGACATTGCGTGTGGCCAGAGCGGCGGGCGGCGCCGCACTTGCCACGGGCGATGGGGTCGCACTTGCGGCCGGCGGAGGTGGAGCTGATACGATGGCGGGAGCCGATCCGGGAGGGGGAGCCGGAGCGGCGGCCGGTCGCGACTCGGGCGCTACCGGTGTCGCTCGCATGGCGCGCACCGCGCCCTCCGCCTCCTCGAGCGAGGACTTGAGCTTGGCCACCTGCTCGCTCAGCGTCTTGAGCTCGGCCACGAGGAACGACTGCTGCGCGTCTTGCGCCTTCAGCTCGGCTCCGAGCCGCGCGATCTCTTGCGCCTGGGCTTCTTGCGCGCTCTTGACGTCGTTGAGCGTCACCCGGGGAGGCGCCGGTGCGGGAGCCGCCGCGGCCTGCTCTTGCGGTGGCGGCGCGCCACGGCCACTCGAGCATCCGGTGAGCAGAGCCGCCACCACGCCGTAAGAAAGCGCGCGAGCGGAGCGTGAGACCATCACACGCACCGTAGCACTCGCCTCCACGCCAAGTCAATCGAGCGAGCGGCGATCTTTGACTCGTCCAGGCCTTTTCGCTAGCATGCGCGCATGATGGACGCGGCGTGGTCCTTCTACCTCTCGGCCGCGGTCACAGGCGGCGCATTCGGCTACGTCATTCAGCGCGGCGGCTTCTGTCTCATGCGGGCGCTCTCCAACCTGTTCCTCATGGGCGACGCGACCATCATGCGCGCGTACGCCCTCGCGCTACTCGTGGCGATGGCCGGCGTGCAGGTGCTGTCGGCGACCGGGCTCGTCGACATTCCCGTACGGCCCTTCCACTGGATGGCCAATGTCACGGGCGGCCTCGCATTCGGCGCCGGCATGGTGCTGGCCGGGGGCTGCTCGGGCAGCACGTGGTACCGCATCGGCGAAGGCGCGGTGGGCGCGTGGATCATCCTGCTGGGGTTCGCGCTGGGCGCCACCAGCGTGAGGCTCGGCATCCTCGGCCCGCTGCGCGCGGCGCTCCAGGCGCCCACGGTGACGGTGGCCGACGCGCCGCCGACGCTGGCCACCGCGCTCGGAATCTCCCCGTGGCTCGTGATCGCCGCGCTATGGGTCGTTGGTGGCATCTGGCTCTTCCGCTCGCGCGGCGCGTCCCAGCACGGCAAGTGGTCGTGGCAGCTGACCGGCGCTGCGGTAGGTGTGCTCATCGCCGCGGGCTGGTGGTCATCGAGCATCGTCGAGCGCCCGGTCGGCATCACCTTCGCCGTCAACACCGGCGAGCTCCTCACCTACCCGCTCGTCGGCTTTCCGAATCGCGTCAACTGGAGCATGGTGATGCTGCTGGCCGTGCCCATTGGCGCATTCCTCGCCGCGTGGCCGGCCGGCGATTTCCGCTGGAAGCTTCCTCCCGGATGGTCGCTCGTGAAGATCTTCGCGGGCGGGCTGCTCATGGGCGGCGCGGCGATACTCGGCGAGGGCTGCAATATCACGCAGGGCCTGACCAACAGCGCCACGCTCGCCATCGGCAGCCTCGTCACCCTCGGCTCGATCCTCCTCGGCGGCTGGCTCACCCTCCACGCTCTCTTCGGAACTTCCAGCTGATCGGTCTTTGGCGGGCAGGAGTGGCGGGCTGCGCTCCCCGGAGCCGTATCCTCTGCGGATCGTCGAAGCCGGAGACCTCAATCTCGTGGCACGTGCGAGTGGCGGTGCGGATTGCGAGTCAGCGTGCTCCGGGGAGCGAGCCCCCGCCGATCCTCCCCGGTAAAACTAACCTCGCGCGAAAAGGTTAGCGGACGTCGCGGAGAAGGATGACCGGGACCGAGCTGCCGGTTTCGAGGGTGGTGTCGCCGGGCACCACCGCGAGGCCGTCGGCGGCGACCATGGAGCGGAGAATACCCGAGCTCTGATCGCCGGTGAGCCGGGCGGCATAGGCGCCGGAGCCGTCCGCCGACAGGGTCACGCGGAGATAGCCACGACGCCTGCCGGGATTCGCGATGGGCGCTGCCGCGCGCGCCTGCACCACTGGGCGCCCAAGCCGCGAGTGACCGCCGAGGCGCAGCAGTGCAGGCCGAACGAAGAGCTCGAACGTCACCATGGCCGAGACCGGATTACCCGGCAGCGCGAAAACCGGCAACGCGCTCTTGCCCGCCGAGGGAATCGTCGCGAACGCAATGGGTTTGCCGGGACGCATGTTGACGAGCCAGAGATGCTGCTCGGCGCCCAAGCGCTCGAGCGCGGCCTTGACGAAGTCGTGCTCGCCCACCGAGACACCGGCCGAGGAGAGGAGGAGGTCGCAGCGCAACCCCCAGCGAAAGCGCGCCTCGATGTCTTCGAGTCGATCGGCGGCAACGCCCAGGCTGACGGGCTCCCCGCCCGCCTCGCTCACCTGCGCCATCAGCGAATACGTGTTGGAGTTCGGGATCTGCCCCGGCCCCAGCCGGCGACCCAGATCGACGATCTCGTCGCCCGTAGAGAGAATGCCGACGCGCGGACGACGGGCCACGCGCACCTGCGACCGGCCGAGGGCGGCGAGAATGCCGATCTCCGCCGGGCCGAGGAGCCGGCCGGGCCCGAGCACGCTGTCTCCCGCCCGCACATCCTCGCCGCGCGGGCGGACGTAGTCGCCGGTCTTGACCGGGCGCGGCACGACGAGTGTCGTCCCTTCCGCGCTGACGTCTTCCTGCGGGATGACGCTGTCGGCACCTTCGGGCAATGCTCCGCCGGTGAAGATTCGGAAGGCCTCACCGGCCTGGAGCGGTCGCTCTGCGACATGCCCCGCCGCCACTCGTCCCGCGACGAGGAGCCGCGCGGGCGTGGCCGATGACGCGCCCGTGGTGTCGGCGGC
>Ga0335070_10007347_pt1 | contig 12927 bp, 11 predicted proteins | sample Lox_Sample_13_FD_206722 | JGI IMG/M metagenome (GOLD analysis project Ga0335070, IMG submission 206722) | Soil microbial communities from Loxahatchee National Wildlife Refuge, Florida, United States - Lox_Sample_1.3 | ecosystem: Environmental > Terrestrial > Soil > Wetlands | place: USA...
GGATCACGGTGACGTCATGCGCGGTCATCCTGGCGAGAAACCACAGGGGCACTGCCCCCGCATCGGCGCTGGGTTCGTCGGAGTAGTACGCGATCTGCTGAATCGCGTCGGAGAGTTCGGCGTCGGTGTTCAAGTCGAACTCAGTGTGATTGGTGCCGAAATGACGGCTGACTTCGCGAATGTACCGGCTTTCATCGAAGCTGCGCCCCTGGAAGGTCACGCCGAAGGTGTGGATTCGGTTGGGACTGGCATTGGCGGCGTAGTGCAGTATGGTGGAGGAATCGAGGCCGCCGCTCAACCACACCCCGAGCGGCACATCCGATACGAGCTCTTCCCGGACGGACTTCTGCAGTAGCTCGTCGAGTTGCTCGCAAGCCGCGTCGAGCGAAGTTGGAGGCGGCAGCTTCGCTTTGGGTGGAAGATACGAGCGAGTGCTGCAGACTCCCTCCTTCCACTCCAGCATGTCACCGGGAAGAAGCTTAATAATGCCATCAACCAGGGTGTAGGGTGCTGGAACGTAGTTCAGGCTGAGATAGCAATTCAGTCCCGCCAGAGAAATGCGCCGCGGCACATCCGGATGCGCGAAGATGCACTTCAGCTCGGAACCGAAATACAGTTCCCCGTCCTGCTGGTAGAAGTACAGCGGCTTGATGCCCATGCGGTCGCGAGCCAGCACCAGCCGTCGCTTCGACTGCACCCAGATGGCGATGGCAAACATTCCGCGGAGGCGCGCGAACGAGGCGTCGCCCCAGCGCAAAAAAGCTTGCAGGATGACTTCGGTGTCACAATGGGTGTGAAACCTGATGCCTTCGCGCTCCAGCTCCTCACGCAGTGCGACGAAGTTAAAGACCTCGCCGTTGTACACGATCACGGCATCGCGGTCGGCGCTATAGATGGGCTGGTCGCCGCCGGCGATGTCGAGAATGGCTAGCCGCGTGGCGCCCAGCGATACTTCGTCGCACTCAAACCTTGCTTTCTGGTTGGGACCGCGGTGGGTAATCGCATCCACCGCGTCGGTCAGCACGCCCGCCGGGAGCGGTTTGCGGAGGTGGGTAAAGCCGGCGATGCCACACATTTAGATCGAAGAATCCATTCCTGTCACGGCCGCAAGAATCCTTCCGCGGCGATGTCGGTCAACTGCTGCCTGCTGAATTTTCGTTCGGCTTGCAACCACCTGCGAGTCGGTGCGAAGGTTCACTCATGTTAGTGTAAACCGGCGGAACGGCTTCACGAAATTGACATCTGCCGGATAGGCGGTTGCTCTTGAAGTTTCCAACCCGCGAGGTGAGGCATGCACAACATCTTGTTCTACGAACTGGTGGACGATTACCTGGAACGTCGCGGGCAATTGCGCGCGGAACACCTGGAGCTCGCTCGGCAGTCGCAGGCACGCGGCGAGCTGGTACTGGCCGGCGCCCTCGCCGATCCTGTGGACAGCGCCGTGCTGGTGTTTCGTGGGGAATCCACGGCAGCGGCCGAGGCCTTCGCCCGGGCGGATCCCTACGTGAAAAACGCGCTGGTCAAGTCGTGGCGAGTGCGAAAGTGGACCACCGTCATTAGCGGCGAATGAGCCATTGTCCAGGCGGAACCTTGGCGCGGCTTACGCCGCCCAAAGATGAGGATGAGGCTGTCCGCCCTGGCTCCAATCGGCGGCCAGCGGGACAGCCGCTACTGCTGGCCCATCTTCTTCTCCATCGCCTCATGAATTTCCTGCTGGCGAATCTGCTGCAATTGCTCATACTGCTGCGGGTTCAGGATGGCCTTGACCTGAGGATCGCTTTGCGCATGGATGGCCTTGATCTGCTCCAGCTTCTGCAGCGGCCCCAGCGACGTGTTGTTCTTGATGGCCTGGAGCTTGGGGGCGTCGGCCTCGAGGATTGGCATCAGTTGCTTTTCCTGCTGCGGAGTCAGGTTGAGCTGCTTGGCGACGGCCTGGAACTTCTGGGCTTTATCGGGGGCTGCTTGGGCCTGTGCTCCGGCAGTCATTGTGACAAGCAGTCCGAACATGAACGCGAGGATCGCGATGCGGGCAATGTGAATCTTCATGTTGCTCTCCAAGTTGGTTAAAGTGACTTCACCGAGCCGGCCCGTAACGCAAGTACGGCGGGGCAGTGTCGCCGCGTCAAGTTGAACGATACTGGTCAAGTTTGAGTACAACAGGGATACCAGAATCGGCGGGTTTGGGGAAGCGGAAAAGATCCCGGGTGCATATTTCCAGGCACGCATTGGAGTTGTACGGTAGATTCATTTGGTCCCGCTGGCTGGGGAATTCTGTGCACTTGTGGGACCTGCCTGCCATTCGTCCGGAACCAGCGGCGAGGAGGACGGATCGGTGTTGTCGCCTTTGCAAGACATTCTGATAGTTTTCGGCTCAATCGTGGCTGCCCTGCTCTTCTGGTGGTTGGTGCGCCGGTTATGGCCCCCGGAACGACGCAGGATCCACAACGAAATCACCGGCTGGCAGATCAGCGTCCTGGGCACCACGTACGCCGTGATTGTTGGATTCATGCTGTTCGCCGTGTGGTCTGACTTTCAGACTGCGGATCGGAACGTCGAAATCGAAGCCGGTTGCCTGGTCAACCTTTATTGGGCGGCGTCGGGCCTCCCCCTGTCGCAGCGTCAGGAAATTCGCAAGTTGGCGTCGGATTACGCCGATGCCATGATCACGGAGGAATGGCCGGCCATGAATCGGGGTGCCTTGACCCACGCGGGTACAAAGATTATTGAGCAGTTCTGGGAGTCGGCGTCTCAGGCCCAGTCCCTCAACGCGGTCGAGCAAGTCAGTCTGGAACACGCCATGTCGGAAATCGGCAGTATCACCGAACACCGCCGCATTCGGCAACTGCAAAGCCAGGCCAGCCTGCCCGCGGTGTTATGGACCGTTTTGATCGTCGGCGCAATGATCACCATCATGTCTTCCTGCCTGTTCGGCTCCGAATATCCCTCGCTTCACGTGCTCCAGGTGGTGACACTGGCGTTGCTGCTGTCGCTGTCCCTGGTGACGATCGCAGATATCAACCGCCCCTTCCGCGGTACCGTGCATGTCCAGCCTATGGGCTTTGAGAATGCGAAGCGCATGTTCGAGAAATACGGGGGCACTCACGGCAATCAATGACGGGCTGACCCGTCAGACGTTCGCCACCGCCCCGTCAGCGGTTGACTCTGTCTGCTCCGATGGTGATTACCCCGGCTCTCCCGCTTCCGGTTTGAAGATCATCCCCCGACTGGTCTTGGCGTCCATGACCACCGACAGCGGCTTGTCGAAATGCAACAAGCGCACACAGCCGTGGTCTTCGGTGCCGGGCTGAGCGGCTAGCCACTCCCAATCGACGAAGCCCTCGCCGGCGTCGGGATTCACCGTGAGATAGCCCACCTGGAAAGCGGTCAGGTTCTGAAAGAAGTGGCTACCCTGCGACGGAGTCACGCGAAAATCCCGGAACCCCGACTCCACGATGACGCGCGCGCCGGAAATCTGGTCCCACGACACGGGTATCCCAAGCCATGGCTCATTGGATCCCCAGCGGCCAACCCCGATCAGGGCGTACGGCGTTCCCTTGGCGCTGAGTTCGGAATTGAAGTGGGCCACGCTCTGCGCCACATCCTGGCTCTGCGCGCGCTCGAAGCGGTGATAATCAACCACAATGAGGTCGCGCAGGTCCTGAATGCGCCCGTGGCCCAACACCTTGGCGCTCTGGCAGATGAGGCGGCTGGGCTCGACTTCGCCCACGCGCAGTTCCTCGCCCTCGCGCGACATCACCAGCGGACGCATCTGCAGGAAGCCAAACTCGGCGGCATCCCCGGCCCGCTGCGGCATCTTGACGGCGAATTCGATTTCGACGGGGCGTCCCATGGCGTCTTCGCCGACGGTCATGAGTTGCTCGAGAATCTGGGGCAGCGGGAAAAGTCCATGCTTGAGGATGGGCGCGAAGCTGATAATCCTGACGCCGGAACGGCTGAGGCCGTCATATACGGCGTGGTTTTCCGCTGAGTACGTGGAGGCCACCATGTGCAGCGTGCCGTCCGCCTCCGCCGCCTTGATGGGAAACGCCGTCTCCCGCAAGTCGTCGGCAGGATCTTCGTGGTGAATGCGAGGCATGAGCTCCAGCGCCCAGAATTCGGTTTGCGAATTCGCCAGAATGTCTTCCACCGACGAGAACTGCACCAGGTGGCGAGGATAGCGTGGACTGAACGTGAGACACTTGCCGCCGCCAACCACGGCGCGCCCCATGCCCAATGCAGCGGCGGCGAAGCCATCCCTCACCGTCTGTGGCTCCAGGGGATAGAAGTTGCGCGAGCGCACCACGCCCGAGAAGTCGGGATAGTACCGATGCCCGTGCGCCGAGCCCACGACCTGCTGGATGAGCACCGCCATCTTCTCTTCTTCCAGGCGATACGGCGTGGCCCGCACATAGGCCTTGGAGTGCTGACTGAAAGTCGAGGCATAGACCCGCTTGATGGCTTCGGTCAGCTGACGCAGCCGCACCTCGATATCGTGGTCGTGGTTCCCCAACATAAAGGTGTCGTACACACCGGAGAAGGGCTGATACTGCGAGTCCTCTAAAAGACTCGAGGAGCGCACCGCCAGGGGAAACGATACCTGCTCGAGAAAGGCTCGAACATGGGCCTGGATCCCGGCGGGCAAGGGCGAGGCCAGGAAACGCTCGACAATCTCGGCGTCACTTGGGCAGCGCATGGCGAAGTCGTGCAGGTCGTTTTCCGCCACGTAGCGGTCGAAGGCGTCGGTCGCCAGGACCACCGTGCGGGGCACACTGATCCGCACCCCGCCAAAACGGTGCGGCATGTGCCGTGGGTGCAGCAAGTGGCGCGCAAAGGCCAGGCCGCGCGCTTTTCCGCCCAGCGACCCGTCACCGATGCGCAAAAAATACGTGTCTTCCGGCTGAAACGTCTCGGGATTGAAGTCCCCCACCAGCGTATGGCTCTGTTCCCGGCGGTAGCTGGTAATGGCGTCGATCAGGTCGCGGCGCAGCACCTCGATGCTGGCGAAGTCGGACACCTTGCGCGGCCGCAGCTTCTGCGCGACGGCAAATTCTGTGCGGGCCATCAGCCAATGCGAAAAATGATTGCGCCCGGCATGATACGAGATGCTCTCCGCCGGAACGGTGCGCAGCGCCTGCTCCAGTTCATTGAGATTGCTGGCGCGTGCGACTTCGGTCTTGCGGTCCGGTAGCCGGAAGACAAAATCCCCGAAGCCCACCTGATCGATCAGCCAGTTGCGAAGATCGCCCAGCAGGGTCGGCGAGCGCTTCTGCAGAAAGGAAAATTCCTCCGCGTAAGCCTTGTCCATAAATTCGGTACGGCCCGACTGCAGCACGATGGGCACATCCGGGACCACGCTGCGAATCATGCGCGCCAGGTCGAAGCCCGACTCCGGCATCACCTGGCCGCGGCGGGGGAACTCCACGTCGAGCACCACGCCTAGTAGGTTTTCCCTGTAGCGCAACGCCAGCTCCGCCCCGCTCTCGTAGTCGGAGGCCAGCAGGATCTTGGGCCGCGCCCGCATTCGGACCAGCTTATGCGCCACGTTCAGGCCTTCGCTAATCAGCCGCCGTGCCTGGCTGATCAGTTCGGTATAGATCACCGGCAGAAACGACGAGTAGTAGCGAATGTTGTCTTCCACCACCAGCATCACGGGCACACCCATGACCTCGGTGTCGTGCTCCGCGTTCCACTTGTCTTCGATGTACTTGATGATGGAGATGAGGATGCGGGCATTGCCCTGCCACAGGAAAATGCGCTCGATGGGGCTGTGCGGCATGCGCGCGACAAAATTCTTGATCTCGCGGTAGTCATAGGCCAGCACCACCACGGGAACGTCCAGGCCGGCGCGCTTGACCTCGGTAGCCAGTTCGGCCGCGGTCATGTCTTCAACCTCGAGGTTCGCCACGATGAGATTGAAGCGATTGTCGGACCGCGCCAGCCCTAGTGCCTCGGCCCCGGTCTTGACATGCGTAATGCGCGGCACGTGCTGCAGATTGAGTTCGTAGGACTCACCGATAAGCATTTCGTTCAATCGCCCGTCTTCGCGCAGGATGAAGGAGTCGTACAGGCTGGAAACCAGAATGATGTCCTGCACTCGGAAGGGCATCAGGTTTTCAAACGCTTCGAACAGCTTTTCCCGCTCAATGACAGCATCCACCGCCGGATTCGTGCCCATGCAGCAATACTAACTCCGCAATGACCGCGATGCGGTGCGTTGCTTTTCCGGTGGCGACCCTCTACGCGAGGGATTCGAGACAAGGGCAATCTTTCCTGGCATTACCGGCTCCGCCGCGACTGCGGCATTCTCCGGGCATGCAATTCAGGTTGGTTTAAGGTTGGACGGCTTAAACTTGCTATAGAAAAATCGAAGCGAGTTTGCCCCCGGTGATTCGGCCAGAATTACCGGGGGCTTAAGTTTGTGCGCCACTTCAGCCAGGCGATCAGTTCCAGCCCTGAAGCTGGCATTTGATACCGTAGAAGCTGACCATGTCATTCCTCGATGATTTCGTATTCACGCCAACCCGGCTCGGACTCCTGATTGTCCTCATCGTGCTCGCAGTCTTGGCCTTCACCGCCTGGAGGAACGCACGGATAGACGCGCTGGCGCGCTCGGCGCTGGGCAATAAGCCCGACGTCAACACGGTCAAGCGGCTGGCCAGCTATTCTGGACAGCGCTCCGGCGAGTTGCTGCTGGTGGTGGCGTCGGGAGCGCCGACGCAGGAGAACCGGCTGGCCGCGCTGCAGGCGCTGGTGGACCGCAAGGATGCCGCTCGCGTGTCCCGCCTCTCGGAGCTCTTGCTGCCGACCGAGAGCTTTGCCATGCGGCAGGCGGTGGCGAATGCCATCTACCAGACGGGCTGCTCAGTAGAATGTGTGCGCAACATCCTCTACTACGAGGAACGCATCTGGCGCGGAGATCGCCCTTCGGAAGTGACTGACGCCAATCCGCCCCCTGGTCTATCGCAGAAGGAAAAAGAGTTGCAAACCGCTCTCGATGAGATTCTGCGCAAGAACAAAGCGGCACTGGGAGCGGTGCTGGAGCGAACTTACGGTTTGGCCGGATCGTTCCCCAGTCCCTTTGCCATCGAGGTGGTCACGCGATTAGGCATCACGGAAGCCTGTCCTTTGCTCATGCGCACTTACCTCACCGTACATGAAAACGTGAAAGCCTCCCCGGAGTACAAGAACGTGGTGGACGCGGTGGACAAGCTCGGCTGCAAAAACCAGCCGATCCGCAGCCAGCCGTGAGACGCGACTGCCGCGGTTCCGCCACCCGGGAAGGACTTCCTCTTGCTAACCTTGAGCAAGACCGGTACGTTCGGCCTCGCTGGCAGCACTACGGAGATCAGCATGAAGCAAATCATTGCAGTCGTATTGTTGGCAACTGCCTCACTGGCGCAAGGCAAGCCAGCCACGCCGCCAGCCAAAGTCACTTATCTGTGGTGCGGTACGCTCTACGACGGCAAGAACGATTCGCCGCGCAAGACAGTGACTGTGCGCATCGTCGCCGATAAGATCGATTCCGTCGTCGTCGGTAAGTCAGCCGAAGAGCGCGGTGCAGACGTCATTGACCTTTCGAACGAGGTTTGCCTGCCCGGGTTGATCGATACCCACACCCACGTACTGTTGCAAGGCGACATCACGGCGGAAGATTACGACGTCCAGTTGCTGAAGTGGTCCACCCCCTACCGCACCATCCTCGGGACGGTCGCTGCCAGGCGTGCGCTGGAGTATGGTTTCACCACCATTCGCGACCTCGAGACCGAAGGCGCTGGCTACGCAGATGTGGACATTAAGAAGGCGATCAACAACGGCGTGGTTCCCGGCCCCCGAATGCAGGTCGCCGGGCGCGCCATGGACGTGACCGGCTCCTACCCGCTGCTCGGTTATTCGTGGGAGCTCAAGATGCCCAAGGGCGTGCAGGAGGTGGACGGCGCCGAAGGCGGGCGCAAGGCTGTGCGCGAGCAGATCTCCAATGGCGTGGACTGGATCAAGGTGTACAGCGACCGCAGCTATTACGTCCGCCCCGACGGCGTGCTCGATGACGTTCCCACCTTCACCCTCGACGAACTTAAGGCGATCGTCGATGAGACGCACCGCGAGCGCCACAAAATCGCTTCGCACGCCGCTGCCCTCAACGGCGTGCATAACTCAGTTGAAGCTGGAGTGGATTCCATCGAGCACGGGATGTATATCAGCGATGCCGATCTGAAGACGATGGTCGCCCACGGCACCTACTACGTGCCCACCCTGTTTGTCGGCGAGTACGTGGCCGAGGGTCGCGCCGCCGCCGGAGCGAGGGTCTGGGTGGACATGATCAAGATCCACGAAGATACCTTCCGCCGCGCCTTGAAGGCCGGAGTAAAAATCGCATTCGGCACCGACGCGGGCGGCTTCGACTGGAAGATCAATCCCGCGAAAGAATTCCCCATCATGGTGAAGTACGGTATGACTCCCGCGCAGGCGCTACACGCGGCCAACATGACGGCGGCTGAATTGCTCGGCATGCAGGACAAGATCGGCTCACTCGAGCCCGGCAAATGCGCTGACATCGTCGCCGTGCCCAGCGACCCCATGGCCGACGTCCAGCAACTGGAGAAGATCAACTTCGTGATGAAGGGCGGGACGGTGTACGTCAGGCCCTGAACTGGCAGGTCACAAGATCGGCACGTGCGGCGCAGCCTCGCGCGGAATCTCCCCCGTAAGGCGCGGATCATCGGCAATCTCAATGGCCCGCTTGTACGGCACGAATCCTATCTTCCGGTAGAACCCCAGCGCCGCCGGATGATCAGAGGTACACGTATGCAGCCACACCCGCTGCGGATGGTGCTCCCACTCGAACGGAAGGCAGTGTGCCAGCAACGCGCGTCCGGCTCCCTTGCCGATCAGGTCGGGAGTCACTCCGAAGAACGACAACTCAATGTCCGGAAAGCCGCGGCGGTCGAACTCCAGCAGTCCGTGATCAGCGCGATCGTACGCCAGGGCGAACACATCGACTGCCGGGTCGTGCACGATGGCGCTCAGCTCGTCGTCGCTCATCCGCAGCCGGCTGAACCATAGCCACGGCTCGCCAATGACTCGATAGAGTCGGCGATACCAGTCGAGATCGGGCTGTACCGCTCGGCGAATCGTGTACTCTGACATTGTGGGAGTTGGCAAGAGCGGAGGTGTCCGCATCTCGAGGTAGGTCACGACATTCACGAGTTTGCCCGGAGGCAGATCAGTGTAACCGTCAAGCATCGGTAAAGAGAGTATAAGAGGTATTTAAATGTTTTCGCGGCGGCAGCTACTTATTCTGGCGGGTTGTGCGGCGATTGCGCAGCCGCACGTGTGGGCGGCGGAAAAGGTTCCGGCCATGCTCGATCATCTTCTACTCGGCTGCAGCGATCTCGACCAGGGCATCGCCTTCGTGGAACGGCGCACCGGCGTGCGTCTGGCGCTCGGCGGCGTCCATCCCGGACGCGGCACCCGCAACGCCCTCATGTCTCTCGGCCCGCTGCATTATCTCGAAGTCATTGCCCCCGACCCAGCACAGACGGGAGCCCTCACGTCACGGGCGGAGCTGCCGGCGACGTTGCGGCGGCTGGCCGCGCCCACGCTCGTGACCTGGGCGGTGCATACATCTGACATTGTGGGAGTCGCCGAGCGCTGGCGCAAGGCCGGCGTCGCCTTCGACGGTCCCACCCCAGGCTCGCGCGCCCGGCCCGACGGCCGAACGCTGCACTGGCAAACCCTCAATCTGGCCAACGGCCGCGACGGGCTGCTGCCTTTCTTCATCCAGTGGGGCAGCGACACCGTCCATCCCTCGGTCGACGCCCCCGCGGGATGCCGTTTGGAAAGCTTCGCCGTGGCCAGCCCCATGCCCGGTGAACTCTCGGCCGAGTTGCAGCGCCTGGGAATCGACGTCCTCGTGGAGCGCGCTTCCTCACCGCATCTGCACGCGCGCATTGCCGGCGCCAGCGGAACGTTGGAGCTGAATCCGTAACAAATAGGAACGCGGCACCGCAGCCCCCGTCATCAATCCCGGTAGCTGCTGAGCCTGTAAGTCGAGGCGCCATGCGGGCGTCTGAGCCCGCAGCCGAGACCCTGAGCGAGGCCGCAAGGCCGAGTCGAAGGGCCCATCTTTTGAAGAAGAGATAGCTGCCGGACCTATAAGCCGAATTCTGTCTGCCGCTCTTTCTCGTCGAGGTGTCCAAGGGTGCCCCACCCTTATCGCCAGCCTTTGGCGATAGGGTGGGCCGAGAACCACGACGACAAAGAGCGGCAGGGCGATCATTCCTCTAGGCCGCGCATCACTGCGCGGCTCCAGCGACCTACCCGGAAGTTGTGGCGCACCGAGCCGGCACGCCCCCGCCGTTCCTTCCGATCCACACATGATCGTGCGGAACCGAAGGAACAGCGGAGTCCTCCCCTATTTGGTCTTGCTCCGTGTGGGGTTTGCCCTGCCACCGCCATTACTGGCGGCGCGGTGCGCTCTTACCGCACCTTTTCACCCTTACCCCGCCCAACTCCTCCCAGAGACCAACTCTTTCGTGGGTGCCCCACCCTTATCGCCTTCTTTTGGCGGTAGGGCGGGGTCGGACCTCTGGAAGCAGTTGGGCGGGGCGGTATGTTCTCTGTGGCACTAGCCGTTGACGGCCCTTGACGGCCGCCCCCCGGACGTTATCCGGCACACCGCTCTGTGGAGTTCGGACTTTCCTCTCCCGGCCCGCGCAGCCTGGACATGCGCCCAGCGTCCGCGGCCCGGCAGCGATCACCCGGCCCAGCAGCTAACACCACCATTATAGATGCGATTATTTCGGAGCGGGACAGGCGCGCGCGGTGTCTGGCTTTACGTCAATCCAATTTCTGGGTAGACAAAAGTTTGCCGGCAGCTTGGTGTCAACGTTTCCGCGAGCTGAGTTCACTTGTTCCTGAGTGAGATTCATGGCTGTGCTGAGGTCCACCCCACTGAGATCCGCCTCGCGGAGGACCGCCACCCTGAGGTCCGCCCCGCGGAGCTCCGCCAGGCTGAGATCCGCCCCGCTGAGGTTCGCCCGGGTGAGGTCCGCCTGGGTGAGGTCCGCCTGGATGAGGTCCGCCCGGGTGAGGTCCGCCCGGGCGAAGTCACTCCCGCTCAGGTCCGCCCCGTTGAGTTCCGCCCTGCTGAGGTTCGCCCCGCTGAGGTCCGCCTCGCGGAGGTCCACCCCGATGAGGTACGCCCCGCTGAGGTCCGCCCCGCTGAGGTTCGCCCGGTTGAGGTACGCCCCGCCGAGGTACGCCCCGCCGAGGTACGCCCCCCTGAGGCGCGCCCAGCGGAGGTCCGCCTGGGTGAAATCCGCCCGTTCGAGGTGCGCCTTGTAGAGATCGGCTCCGACAAGGTTCGTGCCCGACAAATCGAGGCGTTGGTTCTCGTGCTCCTGCCAAGCGTCTCGTCTTCCAAGAACCGTGAGGATGGCTTGAATATCGGCGCAGGGGTGAACCTCGTGTTGTGATGTTGTGCCCTGGCTGCCAGACTTCTTCTGGTCGGCAGATGCCGCGTTCGCCAGAGGTTGGGCAGGAGCATTGCCACGGACGTAGCTGCACAGCACTTCCATGATCGGCCAATGCAAATCTTTTGAGTCCTTGGCAATGGCCTCCAACGAGTAGATTCCACCCAAGCGAACCTCGAATTTGGGCTTGCCCTGCGAATCGACTGCTCCAAGCTGCTCGATGGCCTTGGTGAAGCGGTCGGTGATTTGACCTTGTTGCGAAACTCGAAGCGACTCTTGTGCGAGGTTGAAGTTCCGCCAAGTGAAGTAGCCGCCGGTTAAAAACGCCACCCCACCCAAGATGGTGGCCAGCGTCTTGCGCGCCTCGTTGCGCTTGTCAAATCGCTCCTTTGAATCCAAGCCCTCGACTCGGGCGACTTGCCACTGAGGGACTTTCCACAGGACTCCCACACCAAGCACAGCGAGCACGACGAATCCGAGAAACACCCAGCGGTCCCACGCGGGGCTCTGCGGCAGCGCTAGCAGTTTCGCCCACATTGCCGCAAGCTCGCCGCGCTTATGTAGTCCCCAAATCCCCCAACCTGCGAAGAGTACGAGCACCGCACCAGCAAGCGCCCAAATTTGCGCGCGCCGGATGCGAGGAAGTCGAAGCTTATCCACGGAGTTCTTTTCGCCCCCAAGAGTGGTCCGTCATGGATGCCGTATTGTACGGCGATCCATTTCGGCTGCACAGGAAATTGTAGAAAGCGAGTCCTGAGGTCCGAAAGGAGTCCTTCGACTCCGGCGGCTCGCCAAAGCGACCCGCCTCCGCTCAGGATGACACGCCAAACTACTATCCCGCGGTGATAAGCGTCGCCAGGGAAGACGATGGAAAGCGAGCGGTGACCTGCGTCCCCGCCTGGTGCCGCTCCTTTCGCCGCCAACCTGGGAATCGTGCACTCACGCAACCGATCCCATTTGCTTTCCCCGCTTAATGCGCCCACAATTCCTAATCGCCGGAACAAATCAAAACGCTGGCGGGATGGCCGCATCGCGCCGGCCTTTGTTCCGCGAGAAATGCGAGGCATTATGGCGAAAAAATCTGCCGCCAGCGAAAGTGTCTACAACGTGGTTGAGGTCATCGGCACCAGCACCAAGTCGTGGGAAGATGCGGCGAACAAGGCCGTGGAGACCGCCGCCCGTACCCTGCGCGATCTGCGCATTGCCGAGGTCGTCAAGATGGACATGAAGGTCGAGGACGGTAAGGTGTGCGAATATCGCACCCGCGTGCTGCTGTCGTTCAAGTACGAAGGCTGAGCGCACGGCCTGACGGCGTCGCGTGGGATTGCTTGGCGACTCGCGTCGCCTCACCCCTTCGCCACGGCCTTGGCGGCTTGCATCACGCTCTTCTTCCAGCGCATTTCGCCGGCCCAGTAGAGGCTGATCTCGTGGCCGTCGGGATCGTTGAGATAGGCGT
>Ga0335070_10007349_pt1 | contig 12925 bp, 11 predicted proteins | sample Lox_Sample_13_FD_206722 | JGI IMG/M metagenome (GOLD analysis project Ga0335070, IMG submission 206722) | Soil microbial communities from Loxahatchee National Wildlife Refuge, Florida, United States - Lox_Sample_1.3 | ecosystem: Environmental > Terrestrial > Soil > Wetlands | place: USA...
TGCGATCGGCAAGCTGTTTACCAGCGGCTGCTTATCGACCGGACGCATCGTCGCGCTGGGTGGACCTCAAGTTAAACAGCCACGCCTGCTGCAGACCAGGCTCGGCGCCAGTATCGAGGAGTTGATCGAAGGTGAGCTCCAGGCCGGTGAGAACCGCGTCATCTCCGGCTCGATCTTGTCGGGCCGTCACGCAGCCGGCTGGTCGTCCTATCTGGGGCGCCATCACCTTCAGGTATCCGTGATTCAGGAAGGGGTAGAACGAACGTTCATGGGTTGGTTCACGCCCGGGCGGAGAACATTCTCCCAAAGCAACGTTATGCTGTCGAGTCTCTTCCGGCACCGCCGGGAGGAGTTTGGGCTGACCACCGGGTTGAACGGAAGTCTGCGCGCCATGGTGCCCTTCGGCAACTTCGAGGACATCATGCCTCTAGACATCCTCCCAACGCAGCTGCTGCGCTACCTGATGGTGGGCGACACCGACATGGCGCAACAATTGGGTTGCATGGAATTGGACGAGGAAGACCTCGCCTTGTGCTCCTTCGTGTGCGTGGGCAAGAACGACTACGGCCCGGTGCTGCGGAACGTGCTGAGCCAGATTGAGAGAGAAGGCTGATGGCAGGCATGAAACGCTATCTTGATCGTCTTAGGCCCCTGTTTGCGAAGGGCGGCCGGTATGAAAAGTACTATCCCGTGTTCGAGATGGTCGATGCGTTTCTGTACTCCTCTCCCGAAACCACGCACAACGCGCCGCATGTGCGGGATGGCATCGATCTGAAACGATTGATGATATATGTGGTGGTGGCGCTGATTCCCTGCATCCTGTGGAGTTGGTACAACACCGGCTATCAGGCCAATCTGGCACTCGCAAAGATGGGGATGGCCAAGACAGGCTGGCGATATGACCTGCTGGCGGCGCTCCATATCGGTTTTGATGCCGGCAGCATTCTGGCCAATACGGTCCATGGCTTCTTGTATTTCCTGCCGATCTATCTGACGACGTTGATAGTCGGCGGTATCTGGGAAACGGTCTTTTCCACGGTGCGTCAGAAAGAGATCAATGAAGGGTTTCTGGTCACCTCCATGCTCTTCACGCTGACGCTGCCGCCGGATATGCCGCTCTGGATGGTGGCCATCGGGATTACCTTCGGCGTGGTCCTCGGCAAAGAGATCTTCGGCGGGACCGGCAAGAATTTTCTCAATCCGGCCCTGACCGCGCGGGCGTTTCTTTTTTTCGCCTATCCCGCCGAAATTTCCGGTGACCGAGTGTGGGTGGCGGTGGATGGCTATTCCGGCGCAACCGCGCTCAGCCTTGGGAAGGTCGGCGGCGTCGAGGAGATCATCCGCGGAGGCACGACCTGGTGGAATGCCTTTATCGGCCTGATGCCGGGCTCCATGGGGGAAACCTCCACCCTCGCCTGTCTGCTCGGCGCGGCGTTCCTGATCTATACTGGCGTCGGTTCCTGGCGCATCATCGTCGGGGTCTTTCTGGGGATGGTCGGGGCCTCGCTCCTGTTCAATCTTGTCGGCAGCGACACCAATCCCATGGTGGCCATGCCTTGGTACTGGCACCTGGTGCTGGGCGGGTTTGCGTTCGGTATGGTCTTTATGGCCACCGACCCGGTGTCAGCCGCCATGACGAGTGCCGGGCGCTGGGTGTTCGGCATTCTGATCGGGGCCATGACCGTGCTGATCCGCGTGGCGAACCCGGCGTTTCCCGAAGGGGTCATGCTCACGATATTGTTTGCCAATGTGTTCGCGCCCCTGATCGATTATACGGTCGTCCAGCTGAACATCCGACGGAGGCTCCGCCGCCATGTCCGCGCCTGAAGCAGATTCCGCCGTATCCACAGCGCCAGTCGAAAGCGGGACCAGGACGCTGCTGGTGACGCTTGTCGTGTGTCTGGTCTGCTCGGTGGTGGTCGCCGGCGCGGCGGTGCTCCTGCGACCGATGCAGGAATCGAATAAGAAGTCCGATCTCATACGGAATGTGATTGCGGTCTCCGGCCTCCTTAAGGAGGGACTGACGGAAGAACAAGCGCTCAAACGGATTGACGCGCGCATGGTCGAACTGGCAACCGGTGACGAGGTGAAGGGGATCGATCCTGACACCTTTAATATCGTCAAGGCCGGCAAGGATCCCGCGATCTCCACCGAACTCACCCGCCGAGAGGATGTGGCAGGGATCAGGCGCGAACCGCGTTATTTGCCGGTCTATCGGATTGTCGGCGCCGATGGCGAGTTCAAGAAACTGATCCTGCCGGTGTACGGCTACGGGCTCTGGTCCACGATGTACGGGTTTCTTGCGTTGGAGGAGGATCTGCGAACGGTTCAGGGCCTCCGCTTCTATCAGCATGCCGAGACCCCGGGGTTAGGCGGAGAGATCGACAATCCCAAGTGGCGCGCACAATGGACGGGCAAAGTCCTCTTCAACGATCAATGGAAGGTTCAGGTTGAAGTGACAAAGGTTGCGATTGACAGTTCCACCCCCGACGCTCAACATCAGGTTGACGCACTCGCCGGCGCCACCATCACCTCGCGAGGTGTGGAGAATTTGCTGAAGTTCTGGCTGAGCGACAAAGGGTACGGGCCATACCTTTCCCGTTTGCGTCACGAAAGGAGCTAGCTCCCATGTCGTACGAACACCGCAAAATTCTTATCGATCCGATCGTTGACAATAACCCGGTCATCCTGCAGGTCCTGGGGATTTGCTCGGCGCTGGCCGTGACGTCGAAGCTCTCCACCACGATCACGATGTGCATCGCGCTCACCGTCGTCACCGCCTTCTCCAATGCCGCCATCAGCCTGGTCCGCAATCATATCCCGAGCAGCATCCGCATCATCGTACAGATGACCATTATTTCGTCGCTGGTCATCGTCGCCGATCAGTTCATCAAAGCCTATGCGTTCACCATCAGCAGAGACCTGTCGGTCTTCGTCGGGTTGATTATCACCAATTGCATCGTCATGGGGCGCGCGGAAGCCTATGCGATGAAACATCCCCCGCTCCCGAGCTTCCTCGATGGCCTCGGCAACGGCCTCGGCTATAGCGCGCTATTAATGGTGGTCGGGGTCATACGCGAGCTGTTGGGGTCCGGTTCCCTGTTCGGGTATCCGATCCTCCCACTTGATCGGGATGGCGGATGGTATGTGCCGAACGGCTTGTTGCTCCTACCCCCGAGTGCGTTTTTCCTGATCGGCATGATTATTTGGGTGGTGCGCTCCTGGAAGCCGGCACAAGTCGAGGAACCCGAATACCGGATCTATCACGCGCCTCGCCCTGAGGTGGCCTCATGACTGAGCTGGTCAATCTGTTTATCAAAGCGGTCTTCGTCGAGAATCTTGCGCTGACGTTTTTTCTCGGCATGTGCACGTTTCTTGCCGTCTCAAAAAAAATCAGCACGGCGCTCGGACTCGGCATCGCGGTGATCGTTGTCCAAAGTCTGACCATCCCGATCAATAATCTGATCTACCGGTTTTTGATCCGTGACGGCGCGCTGGCATGGGCGGGGCTCTCTGATATCAGCCTGGATTTCCTTGGGCTCATCACCTACATCAGCGTCATTGCGGCAGTGGTCCAGGTGCTGGAAATGTTTCTCGACCGATACGTCCCGTCACTGTACAACTCTCTGGGGATCTTTTTGCCGCTGATTACTGTCAACTGCGCCATTCTCGGAGGCTGTCTGTTCATGGTCGAACGTGACTATACCTTTAGCGAGAGCGTCACCTATGGTGTGGGGTCCGGTGCCGGGTGGGCGCTCGCGATCGTGGCGATGGCAGGGGTGCGTGAGAAGCTCAAGTATTCCGACATTCCCGATGGGTTACAGGGCCTGGGCGTCGCATTCATCACTGCGGGATTAATGGCCCTGGGGTTCATGGCCTTTTCCGGAATTCAACTCTGAGTCTGACGAGAGACCGCGTATGATCGAGATCTTACTGGGAGTCGGTGTCTTCACCGGGTTCGTCCTCCTTCTGGTCGTCTTTATTTTGAGCGCTCGCTCGAAATTGGTGGCCAGCGGCAACGTCACGATCAGGATCAACGATAAGAAATTTATTGAGACGCCGATCGGAGGCAAGCTGCTCGGTGCGCTTGGCGACGCCAAAATTTTTATCAGTTCGGCCTGCGGCGGCGGTGGTACTTGTGGTGTGTGCCGGGTCAAGGTTTTCGAAGGCGGTGGGGTGATTCTGCCGACCGAAACCTCGCATATCACGAAGCGTGAAGCGCGCGAGGGCTACCGTCTCTCCTGTCAGGTGGCGGTCAAGCAGAACATGAAGATTGTCGTTCCGGACGAGATATTCGGTGTTAAGAAATGGGAATGTACCGTACGCTCCAACCACAATGTGGCGACCTTCATCAAAGAACTGGTCCTGGAGCTTCCCCAGGACGAATATGTTGATTTCCGTGCCGGAGGATACATCCAGATTTTCTGCCCTCCGTATGAGCACTCGTTTAAGGATTTTGACATCGAAGAACGATTTCGCAACGACTGGGACCGGCTGAATCTCTGGGAGCTTGTTTCGAAGGTCACTGAGCCGCTCGAACGCGCTTACTCCATGGCCAATTACCCTGAGGAGCGTGGCATCATTATGCTCAATATTCGCATTGCCACGCCCCCACCGCGCAGTCAAAATGTGCCGCCGGGTAAAATGTCATCCTACCTGTTCGGACTAAAACCGGGTGACAAGGTCACCATCTCCGGGCCGTTCGGCGAGTTCTTTGCTCGTGACACCAACAACGAGATGGTGTTCATCGGCGGCGGCGCAGGGATGGCGCCCATGCGTTCGCATATTTTCGACCAGCTGGGCCGCCTCAAGACCACACGCAAGATGTCCTTCTGGTACGGGGCTCGATCGAAGCGGGAGATGTTCTATGTCGACGATTTCGACAAGCTGGCCGCAGCGCATGACAATTTCGAGTGGCATGTCGCCCTGTCCGACCCTCTCCCCGATGACAAGTGGGGCGGCTATACCGGCTTTATTCATAGCGTGCTCTATAATGAATATCTGAAGACCCATCCGGCGCCCGAGGACTGCGAGTACTACCTCTGCGGGCCGCCGATGATGAATGCCGCCGTGATCAAGATGCTGTTGGATATGGGCGTCGAACGGGAAAACATCATGCTCGACGACTTCGGAGGCTGACCGCCCATGCATCCGTCCATTCTGCGCCCTCGCGCGCTCATGGCGTTGATCGCTCTGCTGGCTGCCGGTGCCGGCTTGGGCTTGCTGCGCCCTGAACCGCCTGTCGCAGAGCTACACATGAGTGGTCGCACCATGGGAACCACCTATAACGTGAAATACCGTCCGGCCGAGAATACTCCGTCGCTGAAGGCGATGCAAAGCGACGTTGACACATTGCTGGCCGAGATCAACCACACCATGTCCACCTATGACCCCGAGTCGGAGCTGTCGCACTTTAACCGTCTGCGCACCACCGACTGGGTGCCCGTATCCGCTTCGCTACGCGACGTGCTCAAAGCCGCGCTTGAGATCGGTGCTCTGAGCGAAGGTGCGTTTGACATCACGGTTGGCCCCCTGGTCAATCTGTGGGGGTTCGGCCCCGAGTTACATCCAGACCGCATCCCGCTTGAGACCGATATCGCCGCCGCACGCACGCGCAGCGGTCTCGATAAAGTCACACTCAGTGAGACTCAACCGGCGATACGCAAGCACCGCCCTGATGTCTTCCTGGATCTTTCAGGGATTGCCAAGGGGTACGGGGTGGACCGGGTTGCTGAACTCATGACCGCGAACGGCATTGAGCATTATATGGTTGAGATCGGTGGCGAGATACGGGTACGCGGGTTCAAGGATCAGGAGACACCCTGGCGGATCGCGATTGAGAAACCGTTGTCGGGCGAACGCTCGGTGCACACGATGCTGGCGCTCAGCGACATCGCCCTTGCTACCTCGGGCAACTATCGAAACTTTTTTGAAATTGCTGGGCGACGCTATTCCCACACCATCGATCCGACAACCGGCTGGCCGGTCGATAATCATCTGGTATCGGTGACGGTGCTGGCGGATACCAGCATGCGAGCCGATGCCTGGGCCACCGCATTTCAGGTGTTGGGGCCTGAGCGTGGCATGGCCATAGCCGAACGACTCAATCTTCCCGTCCTCTTCGTCATCGAACGTGATGGACAATTCGAGGAGCAGGTCTGCTGCGCCTTTCAACGGTACCGAAAACAGGAGCTGTCATGACAATTTTCCTGGTGACCTTTCTTGTCATAGGGATTGCCATCCTGGCCATGGCGGTGGGTGTCCTGGCCGGTCGCCGTCCGATCGGCGGCAGTTGCGGCGGTCTTGAACGCCTTGGTCTGGAGTGCGATGCGAGCTGCGATAAGCCCTGCCCGGAACGTCTTGCCCGTATGCAGTCTCACAGCAGGGAGCAGTCGTAAGAGCGCCTGGACGCGTTATCGGTCTCACTTCTTCGGACAGCTTTCTTGTCTTACTTCCCTGATTCATTTTTCGGAGTATTGGGGATCAATGGAACGGATAACCGGGCTATGGTGTTAAGGTCCGAGGTCAGCCAACAATGAAGATCCTCGAAAGGATGGTCTTGCGTGAACAGCTCTTCCCTCTTTTTCATGCTTTTTCGGTGCCTGCTGTTTAGAGCCCGCGGTTTCTTCCAAGTCAGTCTTGGTTCCGCTTTCATTGTCTTCGGGGCGCCTTCTCGCACGTTGGCTGCGACAGAATCGAATACATGGATCGATTTGACCACCGCACCAGTGGGGTATTTTGCGCTCTGCATATTTGTCCTGTCGTATGCGCTGGTGATGTCCGAGGAGTTTACGCACCTTCGCAAATCCAAACCGGTCATTCTTGCGGCTGGGATCATATGGGCGGCGATCGCCCTCGCCTATCCGCACGGGCAGACCGCACCGGTTGAACATGCTTTCCGTCACAATCTGATGGAATACGCCGAACTGATGCTCTTCTTGCTGGTCGCCATGACCTACATCAACGCCCTCGATGAGCGACTCGTGTTCGAATCGATCCGCTCATGGCTTGTTCGTAAAGGGTTCAGCTACCGGCAACTTTTCTGGATCACTGGGTGGCTGGCTTTTTTTATTTCGGCAGCGGCGGACAATCTCACCACCGCCCTCTTGATGTGTGCCGTGGTCCTGGCTGTGGGTGCCCACAGTCCGAAATTCGTCAATTTATCGTGTATCAATATTGTGGTGGCGGCGAATGCGGGTGGAGCGTTCTGCCCCTTCGGGGATATCACGACCCTCATGGTGTGGCAAAAAGGGATCCTTGGGTTCTTTGACTTTTTTCAGCTGTTTGTCCCCTCAGCGGTGAACTTCCTTGTGCCAGCCGCGATCATGCATTATGCCGTCCCTCGAATGTCTCCACCGCCGTCCTCTGAAATGGTCCACATGAAGATCGGAGCCAGGCGTATTCTCGGGTTGTTTTTTCTGACGATCTGCACGGCGGTCAGCTTTCACAATTTTCTTCATCTGCCACCAGTCCTGGGGATGATGACCGGGTTTGCGTATCTTGGATTTTTGGGACATTACCTGAGCCGGAAACGGCACCATGCTTCGGTCTACAATAAAGGTGAGATTGGAGACGTCGTCCCATTTGATGTCTTTCAAAAGGTTGCCCGAGCTGAGTGGGACACGCTGTTGTTCTTTTACGGTGTCGTCCTATGTGTCGGCGGGCTTGGCCATATCGGCTATATGGCCTTGGCCTCCCACGTGCTCTACACCCAGTGGGGTCCAACCTTCGCCAATATCATGATCGGGCTCTTATCGGCGATTGTCGACAACATCCCGATCATGTTCGCGGTGTTGACCATGCACCCAGACATTTCCGAAGGCCAATGGTTATTAGTGACGCTGACCGCAGGAGTTGGGGGAAGTCTCCTCTCCATCGGGTCTGCGGCTGGTGTCGCGCTGATGGGGCAGTCGAAAGGGAAATATACGTTTTTCGGTCATCTCAAATGGACTCCGGCTATTGCGCTTGGTTATGGCGCAAGCATTCTCGTACACATGTGGATCAATGCGCGCACGTTCTGAGCAGGAAGAGCTTGAAGAATCGGGTCGCCCTAGGCTAGCACATACCGCCTTCTTCACCTGATCAGTGCCGCTGCTTGAGGAGTCGCATGAACGAGAAATGGGGGCCGCCTGGAACGGCGTCGGGTTGAGTTTGGCGTAGAAGGCTTCAGGCAGTCTGGCATAGCTGTTGTCAAAGGTGAGCCGTTCGAGAGCGCGTCGCGGCATGGAGGGAGCATGACGGGAAACGCCTGCCGCTGGCAAGATGGATCGATCAACGGACAATCGGCTGGACTTCCCTGTCCATGGTAAAGACGAAGACCCGCTCGCCGATCTGGACGTCGATATCGGTGAACACGGTGAGGGTTTTGGCTCCGGTAATTTCGCTGATCTGCTCGCAGAGCTTGTCACGTCCTTGGGCGATCAAATTTTGCCGAAGCCGCTTCACCATCTCGACACCTTCCGAGGTCTTCGCGAGTTGTCGCTCAGCCGGAGTGAGCACACCCTTGAGCCTGACCACAACCAGATCCCGTACAACGAAGGCGCGGACCTCATCCGGCCCCCGGCCCATGAATTCCTGCTCGAACTTGATGATGGCGGTCCGGATCGAATTTTCCATGATGCGTTGAGCCCCCAACCAACTTCTGCCGAGACGTGAGGGCAGAAGACGGGAGGATTATAGGGGGATCGCTCAGGTTTGGACAAGCGCAATCTAGGCCTTTCGGGCCATATCTCGCTTGAGGAGAGGACTCATCGGTCATCTTCTGCTTGACGGGCGTCTCCCCAGCGTATTATTCAATAAGCCGCTCGAATGAGGAGCGGCGCTGTTACCCGTCGACGGCTCCCCGCTGGATGGGTAAAACGCCGAGAATAGTCTCTTCATCAGGCCGTAGGGTTGCCGGCAATTCACGGTAGAGGCCGGTCACAGTACAAGCCAATCTGAGTGCTTCGACGCCTTGTCGAGCAGATCGATTGGCTTTTTTGTTTTTAGGGTCCTTTTGAGGTTCATGATGTCCGCTGTGTTGCTTGTGCCGCTGCTTCCATTGATCACCGCTCTAATCGTGGGCGTCGGTGCCGAAAACACCCGCCACGCCCGTGCGAAAATCGCAGCCTGGCCGATTGGCGCAGCGTTCTGCGGTGCCATTATCACGCTATACGTGGTGGCCACGGAAGGCCCCATTGCACTTCGAGCGTACGATCCGGGCGCTTCTGCGGTGTTGGCCATTCCCATCGGCTTGTATATCGACCGTTTAAGCGCAGTCATGATGGTGTTGATTTCCGGAATCGGCACGATCATTTACACCTACTCCGTCGAGTATATGTTCCAAGATTTGCATGAGCGCAGGTATCTCGTCTTGATCGGGCTGACCGTCTTTGTCCTCCTCTGCATGGTGTCCAGCGCCAATCTCCTGATGCTGTTCATGCTGTGGCAGTTGCTGAGTTACCTCCTCTATCTGCTGGTACACAATCATACCCACCAAGAGACGCTGAAGAGCGCGTTCCGCACCTTCACGCTCCTGCGCGTCGGTGATGTCGCCTTCTTGGGTGGCACCGTGCTGACGTACTCTCTGTACGGCACATTGGAATTTCCTGATCTGTTTGCTGTCGCCGCGCAATCGACGGCAACCGTGTCCCTATTCCCTGGCGTCGAATTCGACGGGGCGACGGCGGTCACCTTGCTGCTCCTCGTCGGCGGAATGAGTAAGTCCGCCCAGTTTCCACTGTACGGCTGGCTACCCCGGTATCTCTACGCCCCGACATCCGTGACCGCCTTACTGCACGCGGGCATCATCAATGCCGCAGGATTTCTCATCAACCGTCTGGCCCCGCTCTTCGGAATGAGCTCGACCACTCTGCACGTCGCCCTTGTGATCGGGACGCTGACGGCCATTCTCGGCGCGACGATGATGCTGGTGCAAAACGACATCAAAAACATGCTCGGCTTTTCGACGATCGGCCAGATGGGCTACATGGTCATGGAGTGTGGCTTGGGCGCCTTCTCGTTAGCTGTATTCCACTTGATCGCCCACGGTCTATTCAAAGCGACGGTCTTCTTGTACAGCGGAAACGTCATTCATAAGGCAAGACACGAGCCGGTCGTCCCCCAGGCTGGACATCAGGCGGAGGAAGAACGCTACTCGCCCGTGACGTGGATGACCGGATTTCTCACGACTCTCCTAATCCCTTTGTTGATCCTGCTGGCGACTCACGGTGTGTTACAGATTCCGCTGCTGGAATCTCAAGGCACCGTCATCTTTCTCTTTTTCATCTGGATCACGTCGTCGCAAGCGATCCTGACGCTGACCCGATTGCGGGCAGTGGCCTCCTGGAAGGTGTCTGTGGCGATGTTACTGACACTCTTGTTCATCGTGTTCGTCTATCTATTTGCCGTCGAATCATTCACCGCATTCCTCTACCCCAACCCTGAAGAAGTGGCTTCGTATTTCAAGGCCGGCGATCTGCCGGACTGGCTCTTTGATCTCATCCTCGTGGTATCGACGCTGATCACGGTTGTGGGCTGGATTTATCTTTATCTGCGAGCCCATGGCCGTACCGTGTGGACTCCATCCTGGATCAACAACATCCGGATCCACCTCTATGTGCTGTTCCTCAATCGACTCTATATTGACGCGGTCTTACATCAGGCAGGACACATCTTGACATCCGTCATTCAACGCTTGGATAAACGCGCCCAGGAACGCACGCTTTGACCGATACTGGCATGACCACGCCACGTTGAGCGTGCCGAGCCGGAAGACATAGGTACATCGCCCACAACGGCGCTTCGGCAGGGACCGCCAGTCCCTGCTTGACGAATATGGAGACCCCGTATTAATGGTTAGCCCCTCGCCTGACTGAGAGAAGGCGAAGGGGTGTGAACCATCTGGAGAAACGACGTGCTCCTGTGGCTGGTACTCATCGTTCCATTGCTCCTCTTGGCCGCAGCCGGGATCGTAATGATCGGCGCTGAGACAGGGCGCTTCTCGCGTGCTAAAGCGGCCGCCTATCCCATCGGTCTGGCATTTGTGGGTGCCATCGGAGCACTGATCCTAGTCGCATCGCAGGGTCCCATCACCATTCGGTTTTACGATCCTGCCTCCGTTGCGTCCTTCGTCATTCCCCTCGGCTTCTATGTCGACCGGCTCAGCGCAGTCATGATGACGCTGATCACGGGCGTCAGTACCATCATCTACTGCTACTCAACGCGCTACATGTTCCAGGATGGTCATGCGCGCCGGTATCTGGCGTTGATTTGCCTAACCGACTTCGTGTTGATCTGCATGGTGTCGAGCGAAAATCTCATGATGTTGTTTCTGTTTTGGCAACTCCTCAGCTACCTGCTTTATCTGCTGGCACATAACCACATCCACCCCGCAACGTTGGCGGGCGCGTTCAAGACGTTTACCCTTCTGCGCGTTGCTGATACGGCATTTCTTGCCGGCATAGTCCTCGCGTATCAACTCTACGGCACACTCGAATTCCAGGAGCTGTTTGTCAGAGCAGCCGCCACGCCCATAATCCTGTCGATTCTTCCGGGGATGGATGTCAGTGCCGCCACGGCTGTGACCTTCCTCCTGTTTATCGGCGCGATGGGCAAATCGGCTCAGTTTCCTCTGCATTTGTGGCTTCCGGGATCGCTGTTCGCTCCCACGCCCGTCCACGCATTGCTGCACGCGGGAATCATCAACGCCGGCGGCTTTCTCATTAATCGTCTTGCTCCGCTCTTTGGAATGAGCTCGACCACCCTGCACGTCGCCTTCGTCATCGGGACTCTGACGGCCGCCCTCGGCGCGACGATGATGCTGGCGCAAAACGACATCAAGAAGACGCTCGGCTTCTCGACGATCGGCCAAATGGGTTATATGATCATGGAATGCGGCTTGGGCGCCTTCTCGCTGGCCGTCTTCCATCTGATCGCTCACGGTCTCTTCAAGGCCACAGTCTTCCTCAATTGCGGAAATGTGATCCATAAAGCGAGACAGGAGCCACATTTTCCCCATGTAGACCATGATCATGAGAAGGCCGGATTCTCTCGTCTGACTTGGTCGACCGGATTTGTAACGACACTGCTAATCCCGCTGCTCATCCTGTTGGTCACGCACGGTGTGCTGCGTATCCCTCTGCTGGAATCACAAGGAACCGTCATCATCCTCTTTTTTATCTGGATCACGTCTTCTCAAGCGATCTTGACGCTTACACGACTTCGCACCGTGGCGTCGTGGAAAGTGTCGGCCAGCATGTTGCTGACGCTCCTTTTCATTGTGTTCGTCTATCTGTTCGCTGTCGGGTCGTTCACCGCATTCCTTTACCCCAACCCGGAGGAGGTCGCCTCCTACTTCAAGGCTGCCGATCTTCCGGACTGGCTCTTCGACCTCATCGTCGTGATCGCCGCGCTCATGACGATCTTTGGCTGGACCTACCTATACATGCGTGCCCATGGTCGGGCGGTCCGGATGCCGAGCTGGATTGAAAGCATAAGAATTCGACTCTATACGGTGTTCCTGAATCGAATCTATGCCGACGAGCTCTATCAGCTGGCCGGTTCGATGACGGCGCAACTGGTTCATCGGATCGACAAGCTGGGACGAGGGTGGTCGAGATGACGGAGCTGTTCCTACCGTGGATTCTCGCCGGGATTCCGTTCGCGGGGGCACTCGTCTGTCTGGCCGTTTGGTCCAATCCCTACCGCGTGAGGACGGTTGCAATCGTCTGGTCTGTGGTCAGTTTGGTGTCGATCGCCGGGGTCGCCAACCGGCTTCCGACCCCGCCCGATGGTCTCTTACCACTCTATGTACTGCCGCTCGCCGCCCTGGTGTCTGCATTAGGCCAGCCTGTTCACGAGACCCATCGGCTCTCCTGGACCATGACATTGATCTTTCTCGGTTTAGGAATAGGGGTGCTCATCGCCGGGAATCCATCGGGCCCGC
>Ga0335070_10007350_pt1 | contig 12923 bp, 5 predicted proteins | sample Lox_Sample_13_FD_206722 | JGI IMG/M metagenome (GOLD analysis project Ga0335070, IMG submission 206722) | Soil microbial communities from Loxahatchee National Wildlife Refuge, Florida, United States - Lox_Sample_1.3 | ecosystem: Environmental > Terrestrial > Soil > Wetlands | place: USA: Florida...
GACATCACGCTAGAACCACTACGGACTTCATCGATCTGCGAGTGCTTTCCCGTAACGACCCGCACGCGGGCGCCGATCGCCGTGCGATTGCAGTACGTTCCGAGCAATTTGATCTTGACCCAGTTCTGCTTGTTGCCTCCGTCATTGCGCAGAAGCGACGGAATGTCGTTCATGTTCAAAACAAGCACATCGATGTCGCCGTCATTGTCGAAATCCCCAAATGCCGCGCCACGGCTGGTATAGCGTTCAGTGATACCCGGGCCCATGCTGGACGACACGTCTTTGAATTGGCCATTCGCAAGGTTTTTGTAGACCAGCCGCGGATTCTTGTAGCTCTGTCCGATCGCATGGCCGGCAATCTCCGGGTAGACATGGCCGTTCACCTGGATGATGTCGGCCCAGCCATCGTTGTCATAATCGACAAACGCGCAACCCCATGCGACATATTGATTGTTAATGCCGATGCCGGAGGCAAACGTCACGTCGCTGAACGTGCCATCTCCGTTGTTGTGGTAAAGATTGCAGGTGTCATCAGCGAAATTGGTCTTGAAGATGTCGAACCAGCCATCACAGTCATAGTCGGCAACTGCAATTCCCATTCCAGCCTGCTCGTGCCCATTCTCGCTGTAGGCGCAACCCGAGATCACCGCAACATCCGTGAACGTCCCGTCGTGATTGTTACGGAACAGAATGCTGGGTTCGGAGTCTACAGCTACGTAGATATCGGGCCAGCCGTCGTTATCAAAATCCGTCGAGACTGAGGTGATCGAGTATCGAGGGCCAGCTTTAAGAATTCCAGATTTCTCTGAAACATCTGTGAATGTGCCGTCCCCATTATTGTGGTAGAGAACATTGGTATCGCCGGTTAGCCCTCGAGGGCCGCACATGACCGGAATTCCCTTCCACTGGCAAGTCGCGGACTCTCCCGCACTGGCCGTTTTTTCTGTATCAAGCTGAATGTAGTTGCAGATGAACAGGTCCAGGCGCCCGTCGCGGTCATAGTCGAGAAATGAGCATCCAGATCCCCACCGGATACGTTCGTCGTAGAGACCTGCCTTGCGGGTGACGTCGGTGAAGGTACCGTCTCCGTTGTTGTGAAACAGAATGTTGTGTCCCCAGAAGCAGCAGAACAAGTCATCCCGTCCATCGTTGTTGTAATCGCCGACACAGACTCCGGTTTGCCACCCGGTACGAGCGAGACCTGACTTCTCCGTCACGTCGGTGAAGGTGCCGTCCCGGTTGTTCTTGTAGAGGTGTGAGGTCGGCGCCTGCCCGGCAGCCCATTTCTCGTTCAGGTGCGTTCCGTTCGTCAGATAGATGTCGAGCCACCCATCCTGATCGTAATCAAAGAAAGCGATGCCACTTCCCTTCGCCTCGATGATGTACCGCTTATGATCTGCCTCTCCCCATACGTTCGGAATGGTCAGTCCAGCTTCGCGCGCAACATCCACAAACTGTACTTGGGATTCCGAAGAGGCCTGCTTCGATTGCAGAGAGAGTCTCGAATTCCAGTTCCAAACGGGAGTGGTGAGAGCATCGAGCAATGTACTGCCCAGAACAACCATGGACGAACCGAGAAAACGGCGGCGGGGAAAATTCATTTGGGGCTCGGAATACTCGGGAATCGGCGCGGAACAACGCCCGTCCCTTCTTTCACTGTGATGATCTGGTTACATGGAATGTTTGTCAATCGCTCAACCTGGCCGCTCGGCCACGTAATTTCGAGAGACTTGATCCTGCTTCGTTTACCCAGGCCGAAATGAATTCGCGGGTCGCTCGCCGACATGTAACTCATCCCGCCCTTGGCCTGCTCGACTTGCACGACGTCGTCTGATGTAAGCTTCAGTGAGGCCCCGATACCGTCGCGGTTCGACTTGGTTCCCACCAGCTGCACGGTGAGCCAGTTATTAGCGTTGCCTCCGTCGTTGCGTAGAAATGAAGGGTAGTCTCCACGGTTGTTGGTGACAATGTCGATATCGCCGTCGTTGTCGTAATCCGCGGTCGCAAGCCCACGGCCTACAATCGGGCGGATGAAGTCGGGCCCGAGCGCATCTGATACCTTCTCGAACTCTCCCTTTCCCAAATTGCGGTACATCAGCAGTGGTTCCTTGTACGACACTTCACCATGATAAAGCGACACATTATCCAGCATGGCGCCGTTCAGTTGCAGGATGTCGTTCCAGCCGTCGTTGTCGTAATCGAGGAACTTCGCGGCAACTCCGCTCAGCAGAACCGCCTTGTTACCAATCCGGGAACTGAACGTATCGTCAATAAACGTGCCGTCCTGATTGTTCCGGTACAACCTATTGAGTTCGAAATCCAGATGCGTGATGTACACATCCACCCATCCATCGCCGTTGACATCGGCGGCATCGATGCCCATACCCGCTTCGTAACGTCCATCTTCGCTAGCTGCCAAGCCAGAGACGAGTGAAACGTCCTCGAAGGTCCCGTTGTGCTTGTTGATAAACAGAAAATTCGGCCACGAGTCATTAGCCACGGCGATGTCAGGCCAACCATCATTGTTGAAGTCCGCCAGCACAACGCCCATTCCCTTGGCTTCGGGCTTCCCGACTCCCGATGCATCGCTCACGTCTGTAAACGTGCCATCGTGATTGTTGTGATATAGCTTGATGCGTTGGCCTTTGTAATTTCCGGGGTGGCAGTAGGAACGGTATCCAGGGCGACGTTCGCCGCACCAGAGATTATTCTTCGGGCTCCATTCAATGTAGTTGGTGACGACCAGATCGAGCCAGCCGTCTTTGTCGTAGTCGAACCATCCGGCACTCGTCGACCAGCCGCCTTCGTCAACGACGCCAGACTTCGCGGTGACGTCGGTGAATGTTCTGTCACCGTTGTTGTGGTAGAGAATTGCCCGCTGATATCCCGTTACATAGAGATCGGGATAACCATCGTTGTCGAAATCGCCGACAGCCACACCTTGCCCATAGTGACCTTCGCCGCCTACTTGCGCCTTCTCGGTAACATCGGAAAAAGTTCCGTCCCCGTTGTTGTGATAAAGAGCGCTGCGCAGTGGATGCGGCGGCTTGTAGAGATCAGTGGCGGCGGACTGAACGAAGTACAAATCCATCAATCCGTCCTGATCGTAGTCAATCCAGGCGACGCCAGTTCCCATGGTTTCCAGATAGTATTTCTCGTCGGTTTGTGTCGAATCTTGCTGGAACGTAATCTTGGCGCTTTCACGAACATCGGTATATCGGACAGATCCTGCTGAGTCTTGAGGCTTTGGCGCAGCAGAGAGCCGCAGGCATACTGGAACAGCAGCCAGACACGCGAGAGCGAGCAACAGCGTCGACAGGTTCATCTGGGCAATACGTGGGCGCTGCTTTCCTATGTAGTTCCCCAATCACAAGCTCCGGTCAGCAATCAGCAGCGCAAACTGCAGCATCTGTTGGCGCGCCATGGTTGGAATCGTTTGCTCGTCACCAGACGTTTTGGCGGGAGCCTTGGAAAGTGCGTCTTCGATACGGCTTATATCAAGCCCTCCGGCATTGCTCCCCTTAAATCGATTGAGCACCTCGCGCGCCTTTTCAACCTGCCCGGTCTGGTAGTAGAAAACGCCCAATGTGGAATAACTGCCGGCCCATTCGGGCAGCAGGTCAACAGCTCGTTCCAGGCGCTCTGCAGCCTGTTTGCTGTTGCCCTTCATCACGGAAATGAGCCCTTGCCCCCAGATCAATTTGCCTGAGGCCGGAATACGTCCCAGTCCTTTTTGCAGCGTCTGCTCCGCGCCGGGCAGATCGTTTTCACGAAGCTGCACCAGTGCGAGCGAGAGATAGTACTGATCGTTGTCCGGATTTCGAGTGATCGCCGAGCGGAAAATCACCTCCGCTTTGGCCGAGTCGCCAAGATGAGCCTCGATGTCCCCGAGCAGCGCGAGCACAGCATCGTCCTGCTGCCCCGCATGCGAGAGTGTCTGCGCTGCAGCTAGCGCGTCTTTGTATTGCCCTTTGCGAAAGTAGGCGTTTGCCAGATCGAACTTCACATCGTCGGAATCAGGATTGGCGCGCAGCGCCGTTTGAAAATGCTGAATCGCATCATCGTACAAACGATAGCGCGCCAGCAGTACTCCCGTGCCCGTCTGCGTGCGATAGTCTTCTGCGCTCACCTGATCCAGTTGCGCGATGGTCTCTCGAGCGTTCGCTACATCGCCCAGTTTCAGGTAGGTCTCCGCCAACAGGTAAAGATCCTGATTTTGTCCGGGATGCTTTTTGATCTCCTCGATCAATTCGGCCACATCGAGCTGGCTGCGTGCTTGAGCAGAAAGTTGAGAGCGATTATTCAGATAATCGAAAAGATGCTGGTAGGGCTGCGGCCCGGTGGACGAATTCTGCGAGAGAGTCTGGAACACGCTCAGGTCCCGGTGCGCCGCAGTCATCTGATGGAGATTTCTCTCGACCATCGCCAGCTTGTAATAACCTGTCGCGGCATTCGGACTGACCTTCACGTAACGATGCAGGAGCTCCGCGGCTTCCGCATACTTCTTGTCCTTCACCCGAAGATTCGCAAGCTCCAGCAACGCCTCGGAGAAATCAGGGTTCGAGTGCAGCGCTTGTTGAAACAGCTCATCGGCGCGTGCGTAATTGCCCTGCCGTTCCTCAATGAATCCCAGATTGAACAAACAGGACACATTTTTCGGATCCCGCGTCAAGCCCTCGTTGAAGTACTTCGTCGCTTCCTCGAACCGTCCCAGGTGCCGGTACGATAGCCCCATGAACGTGTACGACCTGGCAGATGGTTCCAGAGCAATCAAGGTTTTGAATTCCTCGATCGCTTTTTCCGCCTTGCCCGCCATGAAGTAACTCTCGCCCAGTGCGGCGTGCAGATCGGCGCGTTGCGGAGCGATCTTCACCCCGGATTCCAACAATGGAATAGCGTCCTCATAGTAGTTCTGGGTCATGCTGACGCGTGCCATCAGGAAAATGACGTCTGTATTTTCCGGAGCCAGCTTGCGCGCGTGAGCAAGCAGTTCAAGCGCGTCCAGCGGGCGGCTCTGCTCCGAGTAAACCTGCGCCAGCAGGTAAAGCGTCTCGACAGAATCTGGTTTCAACTTCAGCGCCCGGTTCAGTGCAACGTCGGCATTTGCATACTTGTGCCCACGCAGATAGGCCTGACCGAGGTTATGGAGAATGTCGAAGGTTTCGGGCTGCAGAGCATTCGCCTGCTCAAGCTCAAGCTGCGCCGCGTTGTATTGCTTGGCCGAGGCGAGGACCAGACCCAGAGTGAAATGCAACTGGACATCCTGCTTGTGCGCTGCCGAGAGCTGGCGCGCTTGCTGCAGCGCCTCCGCATCTTTTCCCGCGGCAAGGTAGGCTCGGATCAGATTGAATCGCGTTTCGACACTCTGTGGATGCGCGCGCTGGAAATGCGCGATCGCCGGAACCGGAGAGCCTCTCGCCAGCAGAAGCAGACCGAGGTTGTAGTTGGCGTCGCGGTTCGCCGGAGCAACTTTCAGCACGTCATTGAATTCTTTTTCCGCCGCCTCGAACTTTTTTTCCGACACGTACAAATTCCCCAGATTGTTGTGCGTGGTCGGGGATTGCGGTGCGAGCCGCAGAGCTTGCTGGAAGGCCTTTTCAGCCTCCGCATAGTCCTTCTGGCTGGTCTCAACAATCCCGAGAAGGTTGTATGCTCCAGGGTCGCCCGGGTTGGCTCGGAGCGCATCGTCGATGCGGACCTTGGCCTGATCGAACGCGCCCTGCTGAATCAATTGTTCGATCTCGGAAAGCCTAGAGTTTTCCTCGGACTGATTGGTGGATTGAAGTTTTGCAGGACGCTGTTGCGCGGACGCAAAACCGCAAATTGTGAGAAGGATGAGGACAGAAAGCCCAAGCCGTCGCGATCTGCATCCGGTCCTCGGCGCTCGCATCAGAAGGGTCCCCAACATCCCCAGAATGCCTCTGAAGGGATCAATATTAGCAGTTGCAACCCCGCGGGGCTATTGGCGTCGGGCGGATCATAGGTCGTCGCTGAGAAACTATCTGGTTTGTGCGGCAGTGCACAACGGAGCAGGTCCTGAGGATTCGCCAATCACCAACTCAGAAGAGATTCGATATTCCCTGCCCTGATGACTGTCATTGCTAGACAGCTCGTGCAGCGCGTCCGCCGCCAACCGGCCCAGTATCTCGCGATGAATGTCGACGGTCGTTATGGACGGATTGCAATACTCAGCCAGGCGAGTCTTATCGAAGCCAGTGACCGAAATATCCAGCGGCACGCGACAGCCGGCATTCAGTAAGCCCTTGATGACTCCGACCGCGGTCAGATCGTTGACCGCCATCACTGCGGTAGGGCGAGGCGACAGCTGTGCAATCTCCGCGCCCGCCGCGAATCCGCCTTCAAACCGCAAGTCACCCGGAAATACCGGACCAGGGCTCAATCCCAATCTCCGCATCGATCTTTCATACGCTCGCAGCCTCTCCAGGTTCGACTTAAGCCCGGGGCGCCCGGCGACGAACGCGATGTGCCTGTGCCCGTTTTCGTGGAGATAGTTAACGATCTGCTCCACCCCTGAAAGATAATCAATCCGCAGATTACTCGTATAACCGCGCACGGGCGCGAGGTCCAGAAACGTCACCGCAATTTTGCGGCGCCCGAGTTCATGAATCAGTCTCATGCTGATTTCCGACGTCATGATTGCGACGCCGCGTACTTTGTGTTCCATCATGCGCTCGGCCGCCTCTCGCGTGCGGCGCGGATCATAGTTGGTGTCACTCAGGATGGCGTCATATCCGAGTTGGCGCGCCCGGATCTCGAAGCTCTTGATCACTTCGGGAAAAAAGGGATTTTCGATGTCGGAAACGATGATGCCCAAGGTCCGGCGGTCATGCGATGCCAAGTGCCGAGCATGAACGTCGCGAATGTATCCCAGTTTGCGAACCGTCGACAAAACAAGACGCCGCGTTTCACGGCCGACCTTGCCCGTATTGTTCAGGACGTTAGAGACCGTTGCCGTTGAGACATCGGCTGCCTTGGCAACATCGTGAATCGTGACAGTCAAATCAAACTCTCAACAATAACGATATGGCACAACCGCGCGAAAGCTGCGCGGAGTATAGACGAGAAGAAAATTCTTGACAACGCAAGTTACAACATGATATTCCCCCGCAAACAGCAGTAATCGATTTGCACTACCACGAGGTTAGGTTAAGCGGTTAATCCGGTCAGCCAGTTTAAATGGGGACCGGGGGTAAAAACTGGGGTCATTGCACAACTTGGATCGTTACGAGTGACGGCGTTCGCTCGTTCGCCTGCTTGCGTGTCGCCAGGCTCGCTCGGCTGCGGGTCTGGGAAGCTCAAAGGAGAGCTCATGAACCGTCGGTCTTGCTCTTGGATTCTGCGTAGTTTCCTCGCCCTTCTGTTCGGTTTCGCCTTCAGTGTTCTCCCGCTAAGGGCGCAGGTGGATACCGGTTCAATTACCGGAACGGTCAGCGACGCGTCGGGTGCGGTAGTCAGCGGCGCAAAGGTCACTCTCACCAATGAGGGTACAGGCGCCAGTCTATCCGTCAACAGCAGCAGTGACGGAACCTATACTTTCAGCCCGGTCAGGATTGGCACCTACAAGATCGAAGCCTCCGCGCAAGGTTTTAAGACAGTGAGCCAACCGCACCTCGTGGTCAACGTCGACGCGAACGTGCTCGTCAATCTCAAACTGCCGACGGGCAGTGTGACCGAAACGGTCGAGGTCACGACCGCGGTTCCGGTACTTCAGACCCAGGACGCGTCCGTTGGCCAAGTTATGGACACACGGAACGTCAACAACCTGCCGCTGAACGGGCGGAATTTTACGTTCCTGGCTCAACTTTCAGCCGGCGTGAACTCGCCTCAGGCAGATACTCGCGGTAATGCTTCGACCGGAGCGTTTTCGGCCAATGGGTTCCGTCCTGCCCAAAATAACTACATGCTTGATGGCGTCGACAATAACTCCGATACTGTCGACTTCCTCAACGGCACGAACTTCGTCGTGCTGCCTCCGGTTGATGCTGTCCAGGAATTCAAAGTGCAAACCACCGATTTCAGCGCCGAGTTCGGCCGCTCCGGCGCTGCGGTGCTCAACGCATCCATCAAATCGGGCAGCAACCAGTTTCACGGCAATGTCTGGGAATTCTTCCGTAACGACAAGCTCGATGCCGCGGACTATTTCGAGAGAACCATCGACCCAAGCGGTATGGTCCACACGCAAAAGGGCGAATTACGGCAGAACCAATTCGGATTCACCGTGGGGGGACCAGTCGCTATTCCCCACGTTTATGACGGCCGCAACAAGATGTTCTTCTTCGGTGACTTCGAAGCGTTGCGGCGGCGCCAGGGAACGGTTCAGACCGGCACCGTTCCAACAGCCGCCGAACGCAATAGCGGCTACACAAACCTGCAGGACTTAATCACCGGACAATCAGGCAGTCACAGTGACATCCTCGGGCGATCAATGCCGCTAGGCACTGTTCTTGATCCAGCCACCACGCGCAGCGTAGGTTGCGGAGTTGCTGATCCGGTTAGCGGCTTGCAAGGCCCCGCCTGCGTTACAGGTGTGACTCCGGGAACTGCGGTTGGCTTTGTCCGCGACCCCTTTGGGACCTGTCCGGCCGACACTACCGCCTTTGCGCTGACCCCCTGCAATCTAAATATGTTGCCCGCCGGACGTCTTGACGCAAATGCTATCAGTCTTTTGAATCTATACCCGAGTCCGACAGGCGACAGTCTGAACTCAAATTACACCGCTTCTCCAGTTCTTCGCGAAAACCGCAAATCTTTCGACACCCGTCTCGATATCAACTTCAGTCAGAAAGATCAACTGTTCTACCGCTTCAGCTTGGCTGATGATCCGCAGTTCATCCCAAGCATCTTTGGCGGCGCAGCTGACGGCGGCGGATTCTTCCAGGGCAATCAAACAGCATTGGCGCAACAGAGCGCCTTGGTTTGGAACCACATAATTTCGCCGACTACGGTAAACAACGCCCGTGCGGGACTGAACTACCTGCACACGACGCGAAACATCCCGGAAGCGAACAATCTCAGCAATCTTCCGCAGCAGTATGGGATCAAGGGCATTCCGCAATCGCATGAGAACGGCGGACTTCCCGCATTCGGCATCAACGGCTTGCAGACTCTGGGTGGCAACGCTTTCCTGCCTTCCGATGAAGTCAGTTCCACGATTCAACTCAATGACGACTTCACCAAGATCTACGGGAAGCACACGTTCAAAATGGGCATCGAGTGGCAGCACGTAAAGTTCTCAACCCTGCAGCCACCGTGGTCGCGTGGCCAGTTCAACTTTGATGGTACATACACCGACATCCCCAACGTAGGCGGAGGCAATACCGGGCGCGCCCAGCTCCTGCTGACTCCCGAGGCTTCCACCGTGGCTGGCGGGATAGATTACGTCGGAGGACCCAATAACGTCTACGCGTCCAACATCTCGCTCAGCGATAACGGGAAGAACTATTACGGCACTTACTTCCAGGATGACTGGAAGGTGTCTCCGAAGCTGACGCTGAACATCGGCCTGCGTTGGGACTTCTTCGGACTCGTTTACGATCACTACGCCAAGCAGGCTAACTTCGTTCCGGGCGGCCCGCCGGATGGAGGTGCGGTGTATCTCATTCCGCCAAGCAAACTTGGGACGCAGTTGTCAGACAGTTTTCAGACACTGCTGGCACAGGACGGCATTGGTCTTTCCATTACCAAGCAGTGGGGCAAGGGGCTGGGCAAGTCACAGACCACCAACTGGGCTCCACGTTTCGGCTTTGCCTATCAGGTCACACCCAAGTTCGTTGCGCGTGGCGGCGTGGGCATGTTCTACAACGGATTTGAGAACCGTGGATATTCGCCTAATCTCGGCGAGAACTATCCCTTCCAGTTCTCATTCCAATTCCAGCAGAAGAATGACGCCACTCCCATCAACCAATTCACTGGCTGCGCCGATGCGACTCCAACCGGTGGAATGTATCTGGAAACGGGGTTCGCTTGCATCCCGCTCGATCCTCTGGCGGTGAATGCACAGGGCTTGCAGCTGCGCGGCATCCAATTCGATTACAAAACGCCGTATTCGATCGGGACGAACTTCACCTTGCAATACCAGTTGCAGCCTTCCCTGTCGGTGCAAGCCGGATACGTGGGCACTTTCGGACGACATTTAGAGGTGTTCCCTGGTTCCAATGAGCCGACCCGATTGTTGGCGCCCAATACTACCCTGACCAATCCCGGGGCACTTCCCGCGTCACAGGGAGGACTCCCCTTCCCCGACTTCGCAGAAGGTGCGAGTTACGCTACGACGCAAGGCAGCAGCTATTACCATGGCTTGCAGACAAGCGTGAACAAGAAGTTTTCCAAAGGTTTGAATTTCCTGTTTGCGTACACCTACTCCAAGGTGCGTTCGGATGCTCTGGACCTGCTGAACGGTTTCGCTGGAGGTGGGTATCGCGCGCCCTACATCCCGGGCATGGGGATTCACGCGGACTATGGATTAGCGAACTTTGATATCCGCAACGTTGTGCACTTCAGCGGAACCTACGAGCTGCCTTTCGGCAAAGGCAAGATGCTGATGGGCAATGCAAGCGGCGTTACCAACGCCATTGTGGGCGGATGGGCTGTGGTATGGGCCACCACTCTCCAAGGCGGGCAACCCTTCAAGATTGATTGTCCTTCCGGCACGGCTGCGGGCGCTGGATGTTACTCGATTCTTGTTCCCGGTCAGAACCCGCGAACGTCGTTCCAGAAAACGCCGGATGGAAACGTCCGCATGTTGAACGCCGCCGCGTTTGCTCAACCATGTGAGGTCGGATCGACCACGACTCCCACGAACTGCATTGCGTTGCCAGGTGTGCTGGCCTTGGGAGGTGGAACTCCAACGATGATCGAGGGGCCCGGGTATCACAGGCTGGACTTCTCATTGTTCAAGAATTTCCAGGTGACGGAACGCGTGCGCATGGAGTTCCGCTCCGAGTTCTTCAACATACTGAACCATCCGAACTTCAACTATCCGGGGTTCGGCGGCAACGGCGTAGTTGCCGTTTCGGGATCGACAAACTTTAACAACTCCACCTTTGGCGAAATCGGGTCTACTCGCGACGCGCCCTATGGTTCGCGAGAAATTCAGTTCGCCTTGAAGTTGTATTTCTGAGCACGGTTCGCTTTGACGCGGAAGGCGCTCCCAGCGGGCGCCTTCTGTTGCTTATGCTTCTTGATATGTTTGTGAATGGTAGTGCTACGATAAACAGGCCGTGACCTTCCAACGTGGGCTCGGGTACATCCTTTCGACCGTTTTCTTTGCGGTGCCCTCTGTGGGACCGTGGTGCCTGGCGCAGTCAGGTTTGAATTCCGCCCGGCAGGAGCAAGCGCTCAACCGCGAATTTCAAGGCGCTGTAGCCCAATACGACTCCGGACACTTTTCAGAAGCTGCCGCTCAGCTGGAAAAGTTGCTGCCCAAGGTTCCTCAGAGCTTTGAAGCCCACGAACTACTCGGGATGGCTTACAGCGGGGAGTCGCAAGACAAATTGGCCAATCAGCATTTGCAGGCGGCTGTGCGTATCAAGCCGGCTTCGGCCGCAGCCCGCACGAATCTCGCCGCGAATCTGATTCGCCTGGGCGACGTGGAAGGCGCTCGCTTGCAACTGAAGAAAGCGGTGGCGCTCGAGCCCAACAACTATGACGCCAATCACAATCTAGGCGAGATTTACATCAAGATCGGCAAGCTTCCTGATGCACTCCCCTTTCTGAAACAGGCGCAGCAGATCAACCCTTCCGCATACGATAACGGCTACGACTTGGCCATGGCTTACCTTCTGACCGATCACGCGGCTTTAGCGCGACCAGTCATTCATTCTCTGCTCCAGCAGCGGAACAGTGCTGAACTTCACAATCTGCTTGGCCAGGTCGAGGAGAAGCAAGGCCACTACGTCGAGGCCGCGAACGAATTCGAGACTGCGGCCCACCAGGAGCCCACTGAAGCCAATCTGTTCGACTGGGGCAGCGAGCTGTTGCTGCACCAGACACTCGAGCCGGCTATTGAAGTGTTTCGCAAAGCAGCCGAGCGTTATCCCAACTCCACACGACTTGCGATCGGTCTCGGGATTGCTTACTACTCTCGCGGCATCTACGATGAGGCCGTGAAGTCGCTGCTTCACGCGGCCGATCTCAGCCCCGCCGACGGGCGCTCATATTTCTTTCTGTCGAAGGCCTACGACAGTTCTCCCAGCCAGGCGGACGAGGTCATTCAGCGTTTTCGTCGCTACTCCGAGCTTCAGCCACAAGATCCCCGCGCCTACTATTACTATGCGATGAGCTTGTGGAAGGGAAAGCGGGCGCAGGACCCAAGCATCGATTTCTCGCAGGTTGAGACCTTGCTGCGAAAGGCCGTCGCTCTCGATCCCAAGCTCACCGACGCACATTTTCAGCTGGGAAATCTCCTTTCCGAGCAGTCGCACTACGCCGAGGCCATCCCCGAGTACCTGAAAGCACTGGAGGGTCGCGGGCAGATTCCGGATGCGCACTACCGGCTCGCCCAGGCCTATGTGCACACCGGCCAGAAGGAGAAAGCTCAACCAGAATTCGCACTTTATCAGGAGCAGCGCAGCCAGCATTTAGTTGAGCGCGAGAAACAACGGGCGGAGATTCGACAGTTCGTATACTCCGCGGCAGATCAGGCGGCCAAACCATAGCGACACTACGCATGAACATGCGCAACCGAGCAACACAGACGCCAACTCCGGCCTTCAGCGATGACCGCGAACTGAGCCAGTTCCTAGGACGCACTCGTCGCGATTTCTTGCGCGACGCTGCCGGCCTGGCCCTGGGCAGCGCGCTCTTTCGTCCCGCATGGGCGAAGGCTGCAGGTTCACGTACGAAGAAAAAAGTCGTGGTCATCACGTTTGGCGGGGGCGCTCGCGATCAGGAAACCTTCATGC
>Ga0335070_10007351_pt1 | contig 12923 bp, 12 predicted proteins | sample Lox_Sample_13_FD_206722 | JGI IMG/M metagenome (GOLD analysis project Ga0335070, IMG submission 206722) | Soil microbial communities from Loxahatchee National Wildlife Refuge, Florida, United States - Lox_Sample_1.3 | ecosystem: Environmental > Terrestrial > Soil > Wetlands | place: USA...
GCCTGCCTGGTCAGCTTCTTCAGCGATATCGGTCCGTCCAGAGGAATATCGGTATTGAAAAAATCATTGTTGCGCGGCGCAAGATCCGTTGCAATCACGTCCTCGCTGCCCAGGATCACGTAACGTTTGACCAGGTTCTCAAGCTCGCGGATATTCCCCGGCCAGTGGTATTTCCGCAAAGTCGACATCATTTCGCCCGAGAGCGGTTTTGCACGGCAGTTGTATTTGCGATTGTGATATTCGAGGAAGTACTCCACCAATTGCGGAATGTCGGTAGCCCTCTCCCGCAACGGAGGCAGATGCAGATTCACGACATTGATCCGGTAGAACAGATCGGAGCGGAAGCTGCCGTTTTCGATCTCCTGCTCCAGCTTCCGATTCGTTGCGCAGACAACCCGTACTTCAACCTTCTTGTCTTCCTGCGCACCGATCCGGCAAAACTGCCCGTCCTGCAGAAGCTGCAACAGCTTTGACTGCAGTGGCATGTCTAACTCTGAAATCTCATCCAGGAAGAGCGTGCCACGGTGCGCCATCTCCACTCGCCCAGGCTTCACTCCATAAGCGCCAGTGAATGCGCCCTTCTCGTAACCGAACAACTCACTTTCCAGCAGCGTCCCGGGGATTGCCGGACAGTTCACCTTCACCCACGGCCCGTTTCGCCACGGCGAAGCTGCATGGATCATCCGCGCAATGATGTCCTTGCCCGTTCCGCTCTCGCCCTGCACCAAAACCGGAACGTTCGCGCCGGCCAGCTTGTTGAGGCGGTCGCGCACGGCTTGCATAGCTTCGGTGCGTCCAAAGACAATCGCTTCAGGCGGCATTTCCCCAAGTGGCTGAACGAGCGAGTTGACACTGCTGCTGGTCATGGCTGGCATCTACCAAACTGGGGGGAGACAGTATAAGTGCTGCATGCTGAGAGCCAAAGCTGGCGGGCTCTGCAGCGGCTTGCCAAATCAGAGTATCTAGTTGAAGAGTATAAGCTTACTTGAAATCCGCAACATGGCACTCCGGTAACCGCGGCGTGCACGCCAGAGTAACATTTTCCGCTCACCGGTGCGCAAACATTTTCACAGGTTAGACACGAGTTTTCTTCTTCGCCGCTTCGAGACGCCGCCGCGCGGCTTCTCAGCCAGCGGGAGTGGACGCTGGAACTTGAGGCCCAAAAGGTAATATCCATCCGCGGATGTCGTGCGAAGAGTTCTGGCGCTGAGTGTCCGCGCGGCGCGCGGCAGCATAGCCGTCGACACCAGCGGGGCGCTGGGTATCTCAAGCCGTATTTGCGCGACAGCAGGCAGCGCGCGGCGAATCGCCACCAGCATCCCGCCTGCGCTCACATTCAGTGACGTCGCAAATTCAAGAAATTCCTTCCCTTTGCTGTCCCGGCTCCTAACAAAGACGGGGATCGCCAGCGGCAATCGGGCCCACTTGCGCCGCTCGTTGGCAGCCCTCGCCCCATTCATGCAAAGCTCTCCATAACGCCTCTCCCCAACGTCTAAACTGCACATGATTTGCCAAAACTCCGGTACGTTTTCGGGCAAAATGAGCATCGAGCTCCAACGTCCACCGGATACTGACCTATAAAGGCCTAATCAATCCGCTGACTTCCGGCGCTTTATTCGTCTTTTATTCGCCGTAACACACTTGTATTTTTCGACGTCAACGCCCCGGAACTGCAAGGTTTTGCTACACTTGGGTAATTCCGTTTCATTTTTCGTTGACAAGGGATTATTCCCTGTCTTACGCTTCCTCTTACGACAACTGGCTTGAGGTTCAGTCGGTTTTCCTCTCCCGTGAACCTGTGGTATTTCTCATGGCCTCCGCTCATAAGAACGCGTGTGCTCCGGACGCGGCGACCGCCACCCAGCCCGCTCCGGCTGCCGCTCGCTCCGACGGCGATATCCCAAGTCCCGAAAATCTTCTCCAGGAATACAAAGACCTCCGCGAACGCTATCATCGCACCACCAATGCACTGGCTTCGGCGACCCACGATCTGAAAACCCCTTTATCGATTTTGAACGGCTACGTCGAACTTTTGCACAGCGAGAAGCTCGGCGCTCTAAGCGATCGCCAGCGGGAAGTGCTGCAGGACATGCGCGACAGCGGCAAGCGATTGCAGCAGTTTATTCAGGACTTCCTGACCTATAGCGCGCTCGAAACCGGCGGGCTGCGAATGCAGTTCGATATGGGCAACGTGAACGACTGCTTGTCGGGCGTGTGCCGGCTCTGGTCCAACCGCTTCCAGCAGAAAGGAATCGCGCTCTACTTTCTCGCAAATGACAAGCTTCCTTTGTTCCCCTTCGACGCACCTAAGCTCGAACGCGTGATCTCAAACTTGCTGGAAAATTCATTCAAGTTCACACCCCAGGGCGGCACCGTCTGGCTGCACGCCGAGCCCTATATGTGGGAACGCCGTTCGGCGTCAGTGCCTTCTGCATCCGAACGCCGTCGACAGAACGTCAGCCATCCGAACTCAGTCAAAGTCAGCGTTTCTGATACTGGCCCCGGCATTCCTGCAGAATTTCATCTGGAGGTTTTCGACGACTTCTTCCGCCTCCCTGGAAATGAAAATCAGGAAGGCATGGGGCTGGGTCTAGCCATTGCCCGGCGGCTTGTGCAAGGTATGGGCGGTAAAATATGGGTGGAAAGTGATCCTGGTGCTGGCTGCAAGTTCTCGTTCTTGATCCCCTACAAACCGGCCGTGCCCGCCAGCAAAGGAAAACATCGATGAAGCCAACCGCCAAGATCCTGCTGGTCGACGACGAACCCGGCATGCTGCGGTACATCAAAACGCTGCTCGAGGTCGACGACTACAAGGTCGAGACCGCCAGCACCGGCGAAGAAGCTCTGCAGAAAATCGAGAAGGGCCTGGAACCGGATCTTGTCCTGCTTGACGTTCTTATGCCCGGCATCGATGGCTTGCAGACGTTAGAGCAGCTTCGCAAGAAACAGCCCGCCACGAAAGTTGTCATGCTCTCCTGCGTCAGTGATACGCGTAAAGTCGTGCAGGCCATGAAGCTCGGCGCGCAGGATTACCTCACCAAGCCTTTCCAGAAAGCTGAATTGGATTCCGTCATCGATCTCAGCCTTGGACAAGGCAAGCAGGCATTCGGCGGCGAAGTCGAGGAACTTTCTGACGACGTCTTCTTCATCGCGGCCAGCCCCGCCATGCGCAAGATCCGCTCACAGGCTGCGCTTGTGGCTAACGTCGACATTCCCGTGCTCCTGCTCGGCGAGAGCGGTACCGGCAAGGAAGTCCTCGCGCGATTGATTCACAAGCTCTCGCCACGCGCTCATCGCACATTTCTGAAAGTCAATTGCGCTGCGGTTCCTGCGGACCTGCTGGAAAGCGAACTGTTTGGATATGAACCGGGCGCATTCACCGGTGCGACTCACGCCAAGCCTGGCAAGTTTGAACTGTGTAACAAGGGCACGATCCTGCTTGATGAAATCGGCGAGATGCCGCCACTACTCCAGGCCAAGCTGCTGCACGTCTTGCAGGACCAGCAGTTCTCGCGTCTGGGCAGCCGCTCAGTAATCAAAGTCGACGTGCGGATTCTCGCCGCAACCAACATCAACATCCCTGAAGCGCTCGCCACGAAGCGCCTGCGCGAGGATCTCTACTACCGTCTGAACGCCTTTACGCTCAGTCTGCCACCGCTACGTGAGCGCCGCGAAGAAATTCCCGTTCTTCTCAAGCACTCGATGACGCGCATGGCAGAGCGCTATGCTCGTCCTCCGCTGCCACTTTCCCCGACCCTGCTGCAGGCCTGCAACAATCATCCCTGGCCCGGCAATCTGCGCGAGCTCAATAACTTCCTGAAGCGTTATTTGATTCTCGGTGACGAGAATCTCGCCATCTCTGAACTCGTACCGCGCAATGATGGTAACGGGGGAACGACCAACGAGACCTCCAAGCCTGCCGATCCCGGAGGCCTGAAGTCACTGGCCCGATCGGCCAAGGATGAAGCCGAAGCACTCGCTATTACCCGCGCCCTCGAGCAAACCAACTGGAATCGCAAGCAGGCGGCTGCCATTCTGCAGATCAGCTACAAGGCCCTGCTTTATAAAATCCGGCAGTACGGAATCGCAGAGTCGCGCGGGCACCATAAGCTCTCCGCGGGCGCGTAAATCACCTTCCCTATAAGCAAAATCCCACAGCCAACGCCGTGGGATTTAGCTTCAAGTCCGCTCTGGTCGCTTTACAGCACGTTCAGTGTAACCGTCTGCGTCTTCGAGTCGCCACCTGACGCAGCCGTTATTGTGAGCGTGTAGTTCCCCGCTTGAGTGCCGCTGGGAGGAGTCTGCGACTTGCTGCTGCTGCAAGCCGGCAGTAGCAAGACCAACGCAAATGTCACACACAGCAAGAAGACTCCCAGCAATCGTCTACGGCGTCGGTCACAGCTCATCCCCGCTAGTACGATGCCCGGAATCATCAGCCACAAAGCATAGAAATGCCTCTGCGATATGCGGGCGCCCGTAGTCGTAATACGAGCAGTGGTTGTGACATTCAGCGCTACGGAAGCGCCACTCGTGTTGGACAGCGTCACCGTCTGTGACGGACAACTGGAGGCGTTGGGCAAACCTGAGCACGAAACAGTAATGCTGGATGCAAACACCGGATGTGGGGTCAGCAGCACCGTATACGTTGCCGTCTCGCCCGCGTTCTTGCTTTGGTTGCTCGGGCTCACCGACATAGTGAAGTCCGACATCTTCGCCGGCACGGTTGTCTGCGCCAGGATGATGTTCCCCGGTCCAATCGCCTGCACCGCTCCACCATTGAAATCCTGTTCCGCTCCGCTCGTTGTCCCCGTCGGGGTTGCCGTGATCGTAACTGTAGCGGTCGATCCCGACTGCAGCGAAATCGGTCCGCAACTGATACTTGTACTTGTAGAACCACCACTGCCACACGTTCCCGAGCTGATGCTGGCACTCACATTGCTGAGCGTTACTCCGGTGATCTCGCTGCTCAGATTGTCGGTGACTACGATGCCGGTAGCCGCGTCGGGACCGTTGTTCGTGACAGTGTAGGTGAAAGTCGCCGGATTGCCGGCGCTGATGTACTGCTGGCCTGTCCCCAGGCTGAGAGCACCCTGAATGGAGATGCTGACCGCGGTCCCGAATTGAGTAACGAAAGAATCGTATCCTCCGGCATTACTCCCGTTAGTTGCAAGCGGTTTCGCCACCTGCAAGTCGGTCGAGTTGGTCTCGCCGGCAAGGTAGGAATTCCCGTTGACGTCAAGCGTGATGCCTGTCCCAGCATCGATCCCGGTTCCGCCAAAATAGCTGGCCCACGATGCCGTCGTCGTCTGCCCAACAACTGCGCCGGTATTCAGCCGGGCGATAAACGCATCCTGCGTTCCGTTGAGATTGCTCTGGATCGAACTGGGGAATGGAGTTACCGGGAAGGTCCCATCTGTGCCCGTGTAAGGCGACTGTGTCGACCCCGTGACCATCGCACCGCTGTTCGCGTCTACTGTAACGGCGAGACCTTGCTCGCTGTTGGCGCCACCCACGTACGAGAAGTAGTTCAGTGAGAGGTTGGTGGTGGTGCCGCTGCTCAGGTTGTTGATGCGCGCGACAAACGCGTCTGTGGGCGCCGAATTCGTCGCTGTCTGTCCGCAGCTTGTTAAAATCGTTGTGGTCAGTGGGCTGTTATTCAGGCACTTCTGAAACGCTCCGAAGTTGTTCACGGTCGTGCCCGGCACGAAATCAGACGAGTTGGTCGTGCCCACTACGTACACGTTCGCCGCTCCCGAATCCAGCGCAATCCCTGTACTGGAATCCGTCTCTGAACCCCCAAGATAAGTCGACCAGATCAGCTGTTGCCCTTGCGCCGCATTGGGATTTAGTTTCGCCGCGAAAGCATCGGGAAGCGTGGGATTCGCAGTGTTGGCGCAAGAGGGAGGATTCACGACTGTTGTCGCAGGCGGCGCGTCCAGACACGGTTGATAGGCATTGAGGATCGGAAAATCCGTAGTGCTGCAGCCCGCGCATCCGGAATACGTGAAGTTCGTTGTACCCGTGAAGTAGATATTTGCGCTGGAGCTCGAGTCCACGGCGATACCGCCGCCAGTCGCAACCAACGTGCCGTTGAACGTGCCCCCGCCGAAGTATGTCGAGTATGGGATGCTGGCCTCACCCGGAGCAGTCGTATCCACCTTGGTCACAAAAAACTGCGTAGCAGCCCGCGGCTGACTCTGATAAGCCGGCTTTTGTGGAAAGGTGCTCGCCGGAAACTGAACAGCGGAAGTTGCGACATCGCTTGAGGTCGTGGTCCCGGTTACGTATAGAGCACCGGCCGAATCGATGGTCATTCCGCTGGCTATGTCAGTGCCGTTGCCCGACAGATACGACGAATATGACAGGTTTGTGAAATCGAATGTCAGTCTGGTCACGAAGACATGCGACGTTCCCTTGCTGCCGGCCTCAGGCACAGACTGATATGCATTCGTTGCCGTAGTCGGGAAATCACCAGATGTAGTCGTTCCCGCCACGTAGGGATCCCCTGCACCATCGACCTTGATCCCAACCGGATAATCGGTGCCGCTTCCGCCCAGATAAGTCATCTCCAGCAGCAACGCCGCTTGCGAACCCAAGGGAGGCTGAATCTTCGCCACGTAGACGTTCTGCGTGCCCTTAAGCGTCGTCTGTACGGCACCCGTTGAAGCCGGAAGGTTCGCTGACGTCGTGGACCCGGTGAGGTAGATATTCAAGCTTCCATCGACGGCCACAGAGGTGTTGTGCTCGTCCCCGCTTCCACCGAAGTAAGTCGAGAAGTTCAGGATCGGATCGATGATCAGTTCGCGCGAATGGTCGTAAGCCCCGATTGCGAATCCCGCCCGATTCGCACCCCGTAACACGAACGCGCCTTCGACCGGCTTCCTGCGGCCATCGATCTCCTGATAAACAACTGGTGCATCGAGCCGGACGCTTCTGTCGTCCCCACCGATCAGCAGCGATCCATCGCGGAGATCCAGTTGGCCCGCCCCATTGAACTCCAGCTCCGCCTGTGCCGGATCTGCTCCCGGTGCCACCTGGAAGTCGTACTCCAAGTGACCCTCATTTCCGTAGAAAACCAGATCAATGCCGGGGTACACACTTTCATAGCGCACACGCGCGAACTGTGGCACACCGGTGCGCCACTTCGACGGATTATTGCCGATGAAATAGTTACTTTTTCCAGGTAGCCGGTCAGCAGCGATTAACCTCGTCTGAGGATTCGCGCCCGCCAGCTTCATATGAAGTGTCTGCACCCGAGGCTGCGCAACCGAAGTCGCCGAACGTCCGTTGGACACCAGGCTGAGAATCGCTCCATCGCTCCCCAGAACCATGCTGTAGCTCGGCCCGTGCGTCACGAATTGGGCACGCGGATCTGCTGGATCCAGATTGGCCTGTCCCTGATTCGGTTCGAAGATCAAGGGTAAACCGGCCAGGATGGAACGAGCGCGCGCCGGCGATTCAAGGCTCTTCGCGTCCAACGTCGCCCGCAAAGGGCCCCCGTTGCGAACGATCTTGCCTATGTGGGTCCCCCACCCGAGAACTGCACCCCCGGCCACGAGCAACGCCAACCCGGCCACCAGAATGCGAACCCCAAGCATGGATGTGCCCCACCAACGGCGATCTACGTTCACGCGTTCCTCCGATGAAATCAGGTCAGTTCTTGCGCTCAAGTTGCTGTCGCCCGGATCGTTCTGTCAGTGGTGAGATGAGGGACGCACGGGTTACTCCTGGCCTCGCGCCGGCGCATGTCCCCGGGCGATTGCCCGCAGCCTTGGTCACTGGAACTGGCGGAAAAATTAAGTAACTACTTAAACATCTGAGGGATAGGCAAGTCAAGCCGAGCCCCCTCGACCAGCCCTACCGCAACCCTGCATCTCCGCCCGCTTCCGCTACCCGCGCTTCGAAACACACGCGTTTTACTCCGCCCCTCCAAATTTCGTCAGATGCGTCGGCTTACTGAGAAAGATGCCGAAGGACGCAGCAAATTACCTCCCCGACATTTGAGCTTCGCTACCCTGCTCCCCGGAATTTACAGAATCCGTACAGCCAACATTTTGCCCTTGCAAACCGGGAGCAATTCTATAAATTGAGGGCTACAGGTTGCACGTTTCTGGGAATGTTGCTGTTGTCTATGTGCTGCTTTAGCAGTACCTCGACTTGCGCGCCATGCAGGCAAACTCACAGGAACGGCGGGCGATGCGGCGCTTCGACATGCGCCTGCCGGCCGTCGTCCGCATCGAGGGCGCAAACGAGTTCCGCACCGAAACCCAGAACGTCAGCGCTCGCGGGGTTTTCTTCTATCTCGACCAGCCTGTCTCCGCAGGAACGAAAGTGGAAATCACTCTGACTTTCCCTCCGCATGTCACCTTGACGGATGCAGTCCGCGTCCGCTTCTCCGCCCGTGTGATTCGCGTTGAGAGCCCGCTGCCTTCCGCTCGCATCGGCATCGCGGCCCTGATCGAAGACTATGAGTTCCTGCGCTCCTCCTCCGGCAGTTCTGACTTCTTTTCTGCCCTGCAGAACGGGTGGAAACGCACGAACTGAAACGGTGCACATGGGCCCCGCAAGACTGTCTGTTAGAATCACTAGCCGCCGAGCGCACAGAAGCGAATCAAGGTATGGATTGTGAACAAGTTCCTTCGTGTTCCTTCGTGCCCTTAGCGGTTCATGCCTTTGAATCTCTTGTCTCTGCATGAAACTCTCCGTCGTCATGCCGGTGTACAACGAGGAACCGACGCTCCGCCGAGTCATCGAACGCGTCCTCTCCGTCGGCCTCGACCTCGAATTGCTCTGCGTCGACGACGGCTCCCGTGACGGTTCGCGCGACATCCTCGCCGATGTTGCAGCGCAACGTCCGGAAATACGCGTCTTCCTCCAGCCCCACAACATGGGAAAAGGCGCCGCGTTGCGCCGCGGAATCCAGGAAGCCACAGGCGATTACGTCATCATCCAGGACGCCGACCTGGAATACGATCCCGCCGACTACCGCCGCCTGCTCGAACCTCTGGAGAGTGGCCAGGCCGATGTCGTGTATGGCTCACGCTTTGTCGGCGCAGGTCCCCACCGCGTTCTCTACTTCTGGCACTCGGTCGGCAACTGGTTCCTGACTCTGCTCTCCAACATGATCACCAACCTCAACATGACGGACATGGAGACCTGCTACAAAGTCTTCCGCCGCGACGTCATCCAGTCGATCGCGCTCGAAGAAGACCGCTTTGGCTTCGAACCGGAAGTGACGGTCAAGATCGCCAAGCGCAATCTGCGCGTCTATGAGGTAGGCATCAGCTACTGGGGACGCACCTACGCGGAAGGAAAGAAGATCGGCTGGAAAGATGGCGTCCGCGCTCTCTGGTGCTTGATCAAGTACGCGATCAAAGAACCGCAGCAGCAGGAAATGCCTTCCGAGCCGCCTCGCAAAGCCTTGTCATCCTGAGGCGCGTTCTTCGCGCCGAAGGACCTATGCATTGTCTCTGAGCCGCTACTTCCCTTTACCCAGTTCGCGAAGCTGCTGGCGCAGCTTGCTGAATCTCTGCAACAGCGACCCAAGATACACTCCGTGAACCAGCCACGTAGCGATATAAGCCGCAATAAGAAATTTGATGGCGTTCATCGCGCACTCCTGCTCAGGGGCAGACTCGCCGCAGGTCTAGCACCGGCGCCTGCCAGCGACTCCAGCGCCTGCGCCTGCTCCACTTCCCGCTTCAGCATTTCCAAACGATACCGGCTCCAGCACACCATGAACCCGAAGACCGAAAACGCGAGCAGATTGATCAGAAAAGCATGGAGCATCGCCGGCGCGAGCGATCCTCCCTTACCCATCACGGGTTGCGGATGCTGCGTTCGGAAGTACCAAATCGAAAAGTAAACGAGCGGCACATCTAGCGCTCCGAAGATGGCCAGGACAGCCGCCAGAATGGGGGTCTGCGCTGTATCGGAAAACCGGCGCAACACCAGATAGCTCACATAAATCAGCCACAACACAAGTGTGGTCGTCAGGCGGATATCCCACGTCCACCAGATCCCCCACACGGGTCGCGCCCAGATCGGTCCAGTAACGAGCACGATGGTGCAAAATACGACGCCAACTTCAGCCGACGCGACGGCGAGCGCGTCCGCTCTTACGTTCTTGCGGATGAGGTAGGCCACCGACGCAAACAGGTTTGTGAAGAACAGGCAGAACGCCGTCCAGGCGCAGGGCACGTGGTAATAAAAGATCCGTTGCACGTCGCCCATCGTGCGCTCCGTAGGAGCCACGACCAGGGCTTGATACGTACCGTAGGCCAACAGCAGCGCAGTCAGGACCCACAAAATGGGGAAAACGCGTTTCATTCGGCGTGAAGGATGGTCCCAAACAGACCCAAACTAGCTGTAGTAAACACCACATCGTAGGTCAGAAGCAACACGATCCAGAAACGCGCGGAGCCGTCCCCCGCGAGCAAAATGCGCGTTGCCTCCACCATTCCCTGGATCGCCGGAATGGAAATCGGAAACAGCAGCAACGGCAGCATGATCTCGCGGCTGCGTGTGCGCAGGGATAACGCTGCAAAGAACGTCCCATTTACGACCAGGGCCCATGTCCCAAGTACTCCGACGGGGATCAACTGCCATGCCGGGCCCAACGCTCGAAGGTTGTAAAACACAATGAAAAGCGGGGTCATCACTGCCTCGAGCAGCAAAACAAAAATGAAGTTTCCGAGTGCCTTCGCCAGAAATAATCCATTCGGCGACGCAGGAGAAACGCGGTAGGCATCAAGCACCTGATTCTTCAATTCGCGCGCCCAGGTTTGATTCAGAGCCACGACGGTCGCAAAAAGAAAAGCCACCCACACGAGTCCACCGGCAATCTGGCGTGACTCCTCAGCATTCGGATCGAACGAGAAACTGAAGATCACCACCACGAGCAGCGAAAAGAACAGCATGGAATTCAGCGCGTCTTTCGAGCGCCATTCCAGGCGGATGTCTTTCACCAGCGTCGCCGCAGTGATTGCCCAGAAGGAGTTCATTGCACACTCTCATAGCGCCCGGCCGCGCTCGCCGTCCGCTCGACGATCTGCCCAGCTCGCATCCACACAAACTCGTCGGCCACACCCTCGAGCAGCAGCGCCTGATGCGTCACCACAAAAATCGTCTTTCCCGCATCGCGCATGCCCCGCAGCAGACCCACCATCTCGCGCGCCGAATGCACATCCACATTGGAAAACGGTTCGTCGAGCAGAAGCACTTTGGGATCGTGCAGGATCGCCCTGGCCAGAGACATGCGTTGCCGCATTCCCTGCGAATACTGGCCGACTGCGCGCCCGAGTTGCGGATCAAGCCCCACCGCCCGGATCGCCTCTTCGCATCGGCTGTCACTTACGATGCCGTACAAACGCGCGAAGTAGCGCAGATTCTCCATCCCGCTCATCTCGTCGTACAGCAATGACGGATGCGCCATGTATCCAATATCTCTGCAGGCATCGCGAGGAGTCTTCCCGAAAACCGAGATCGTTCCTTGCGTAGGCTGTGCAAGTCCCGCCAGCGCGCGCAGCAATGTGGTCTTCCCCGCGCCGTTGTCGCCGAGGATGGCGTGAAAGCGTCCCCGATCGAATTCGGCCGACACGCCCCGCAGCGCGGCAAAGCGCCCGAACTGCTTGATCACATTGCTTACACGGATTATCGATGCTCCCGCTGGAATGACTGAGTGAGCACTCACAGCAAGCAATCTATGGATTTCATCGATTTTTTGCAAAGCATGGAATCGCCGGACACAACGCAAAGTGCCGGCTGCTCTTCCGCCAGAATCTGCTTGACATTCGTTATCTCGGGTAGCACAATACATAGCTATACAAGGTATATGGCCAGCAATAGCAACGGCGACCGCGGGCAGCACTGGGAAGCGCAAGTGCGCAAAGGATGCCTCGAGATGGCCATCCTCGCCAGCCTCTGGCAATCCCGTCTCTATGGACTCGAGATTCTTCGCGCGCTCGCAGAGAAGTCCCAACTCGAAGTTGCTGAAGGCACCCTTTATCCCATTCTGTCCCGGTTGAAATCCGAAGGCTTGCTCGATTCCGAATGGGTGGAGGCCGAGGCCGGTCATCCGCGCAAATACTACTGGCTCACGGCCCCGGGACGGCGACGTGCACGTGAGATGGCGGGAGCCTGGAATGAATTCTCCGAAAAACTGAGCGACCTTGTCCAACCGATCGTAGGAGGGAAAGAGCGATGACAACCGCAGCACCAGTCCTCGACGCGCGTATTGATGCTTACCTGATAAAGCTTCAGTCGGCGCTGCGCGGCATTTCTCGAGAACATCAGCAGGACATCCTCCGCGAGATCCGCGCGCACATCATGGATTCGGCCGAGCACAGCTCTGATCCCGCTGGCGCAATTGACCGCGTACTGCGCTTGCTCGGTACACCGCAGGAATTGGCGGCACGCTACAGCACCGAATGCCAACTCCAGCGCGCCAGCCGGAGCTTCTCTCCGCTGCTGATTTTGCGAACCTGCTGGAATTGGGCGAAGCTGGGGATCAAAGGCACGCTCGCATTCTTCCTGGCGCTGTTTGGCTACAGCTTGGCTCTCGGTTTCACCGTATCCGTTTTCCTTAAGCCGTTTATGCCTACAAAGATCGGCTGGTGGAGCGGCCCTGAAGGCTCTGGGATCATCATTCCCGAGCATCCGGAGCTGATGCATGAATGGTTGGGAAACTATTTCGTGCCGGTAATCGCCGCTGCTGCCTTTTTGTCGGCGATCGGCACCACGCACCTGCTGCGCTGGATGATGCGCAGGCGCACTCCCGGTCTCGTGATAGCAACCGAGAACTCGGCATCGCCACGGGAACGCGAGCGCCATACTTCGATGCAAGTGAACGTTTAGTTTGCCTGGGAAGGCTGATTGGTCTGCACCTGCGTCATGTTCTTGGGTGCGGACGCCGGCGTCGCTCC
>Ga0335070_10007352_pt1 | contig 12923 bp, 15 predicted proteins | sample Lox_Sample_13_FD_206722 | JGI IMG/M metagenome (GOLD analysis project Ga0335070, IMG submission 206722) | Soil microbial communities from Loxahatchee National Wildlife Refuge, Florida, United States - Lox_Sample_1.3 | ecosystem: Environmental > Terrestrial > Soil > Wetlands | place: USA...
ACCCGCCTTGGGGAACAATTAGACGGCTAATCATAAGAAGAAATACTGTTATTCTATCAAAGTATGGGATATTGGCAAATCGCCCTCCCGGGCAACAGCCCGTACACTTATGACATGGGCGAGAGGTAATATATGTGTCAGAATGAATTCCAGAGATAGTATACTGAATTCGCAAGACGGCCAACAGCCCCTTTCTGATTTTTGCGCGACACCTGGGATACCCTCATTCCAGCAAACGTCATAGATCAGATTGCGACAGGTTGTTGCCTCACCATTGATTTTCAGGTATTATTCAGTGCATACTAATGTAATGGAGATAGCTGTGGCCAAAGAGAAGATAAGATTCACCATAACCAGCGCCGACCTCGCGACAGCCTTCAGTTGCGACTGCCAGAAATGGATCCGGCACCTTGCCGCCCACGAACTGAAAACGGAAGACCTGCACCGCTTGAGCAGCGGCAGGTTCCCGGCGGGCAAGCTGTTCGTGCTCGACATGCTGGAGTTCCTGAGGAAAACCGATCCCTACCTCGACCGTTTCCTTGCCGGCCGGGGAGGCATCCACCAGGACGATCATCTGTCCATAGAATATGCGTCGGTGCGCGAGTTGCTGAACAGGGAGTTCCCCGAACTGGTTGCCCGGCTTGCCGAGGGGGAGCAGGTCAAAAAAGTGATCAAGCGCCGGCCCGGTACGGCCGATCTTTCGCAGCTGACTCCGCTCACTAAAAAGAAATCAGCATAAGGGCCCACGAATCACGAATAATCTCTTAATAAAGAGCAGGAACTGCAATACGCAGAGTTGATCCTGCAAAACTTGTTGACGGCTGCGGCAATGATCTGTCGTCAGCTGCTGAATTCCCCGGAATAAATGGTTAACCTTCGCAGATCCTTAAGGACAGCCAGCCCCTTTTTCACCATTTCAGGGTCATATCCATCCGATTCCCCGAATTGGCAGGAAAGATGATTGCCGCCACCGTATATTTCTTCGATTAAACCTTTTACTTCAAGACAGAACGTCTTGATTCCGTCAGAATCCTCTTTCCGGTCGGCCCCTTCACTCGACCGGCCGGCCAGGATACCCATTCCCGTTTCTATCGATTCGTCTATCCGGCAAACCAGCTCATTCGTATTCATATCCTCCTCCCATGCGGATTTATGGGCTTTCATCAATACCATGGATTGTCCGGTGAATACTCATTGAAACGCCACCGGAGATTGATCGCGTTTTCAGTTTCAACAACCCGTCTGATCCTGAATTCAACCAAACGCTCCGCGCCGGGGAAATGTGCCGCGTGGTCCTTGTCCCAAACGATATTCGCGGTCCCGGACAGCTGGAGAGTCCAGCCCGTTTCAAAATCCAGGAACAGCAGGCCGCAATAAGGATTATCGATTATGTTCCCCAATGTGTTGAACATGGCGTTTCCGTTATAGTCGGGCCATACAAGGGTTTCCGCATCCTGAACCTGCACGAATCCGGGAAAACCGCCCCGGTGCGAGACATCGGCGCCCCCCGCGGGATGACTGCTCGCGACAAAAAAAGTGTCCGCCCGGCTGATCCGCTCCCGGAGTTCACTGTTCAGGGATGCAGCCTCACGCGCCGGCCGCGTGAAGACTGAAGCGGCGCCTGTCGATTCGCATGTCCGTGACTGGATATATCTGGGACAATTGGAATATACCTGTCGGACCCGCACAGAGAAGCCCCCTTTTTCCATGATCGTTTTACCGTTCAAGCGCAATCTGCGGCGGGTGGAAAAGTCCAGCAGGAGAAGGCCGACTTCGGAGCCGTTTCCGAAATCCCCGCTCAAAGGGTCCCCGTCGTCCGGCACGGCATCGATCCTGAGGGTCTGTTCGTCCACGACTCGCATGAATCCGGGCCTGCCGCACACGATGGAACCCCAGGCCATGCCCTGACTGTCTGTTGAACCGAGAAAAACAAAAGGCTGATTCCGGATGAAATCTACGTAGAGATGGGCGATAACCGGAAGCACCTGGCGCTCCATCGCTCTCGCCGCATCGACCGCGCCGACTTCGTTCTGCACCCTTAACTCGCCTGAATGATAGACAGATTCCATGATTCACGCCCCCCTTTGCCCGGTTTTATCCGGCATTTTACCGCATGAGAAAAAGATACCTCACAAAAGCGATTATTACTAATGATTTGTTTTGATGACAAAGTTCACAAAAAGTGATATCTGTAATCCCATGGATTTTAACGAGCTGAGAATTTTCAAGGCGGTTGCCGAGGAAGGGAGCGTGTCGAGGGCCGCGGAACGGATGAATTGCGTGCAGTCAAACGTTACCGCCCGCATACGGCAACTGGAGGAGAGCCTGAACGCGACCTTGTTCCACCGCAAGAGCCGGGGGGTCGCCCTGACGCCGGCCGGAAGGATCCTCCTGGATTATGCCGAACGGATCCTGGCCCTGGCCAACGAAGCTGAAAGGATTGTCCAGGAGCGGGAGCCTCTCGGCGGGAGATTGATAATCGGGGCATTGGAAACAACCGCAGCGGTCCGGCTTCCGCCTGTCCTTGCGGAATATCACCGCAAATTTCCATCCGTTGATCTGCAGCTCGTGACCGGCACCGCTCTGGACCTGATACAGCGGATACTGGATTTCAAACTCGACGGGACCTTTGTTGACGGATCGGTCGATCACCCGGAGCTGATTGTGGAGGATTGCTTTGTTGAGGAAAACGTCCTGCTGTGCGCGGTCGGAGAAGATCCTCTGACAAAGGAGCGGCCCATCAACATCCTTGCCTTCCCAATAGGGTGCTATTATCGAAAGCAGCTGGAAACGTGGCTGCACAAGTCAGGGCTGATACCATACAAAATCATGGAATTCAGCACCATCGAGACAATCATCGGGTGTGTCTCCGCCGGGATGGGAATCACCTTCCTCCCCAGATCGGTCCTGAGCGGAAACCTTGCCTCGGACAAGATCGCCATCCATTCCCTCCCGGCAGAAGTATCCCTCGTAACCACACGTTTCCTGCGACGAAAGAATTCCCTGGAGCCCAAAACACTCAGCGCCTTCCGCGAAATTGTCAGGCAATTTGTGTAGAGGCTGCCGGTAGCCCGATTCCCCGTCACGTGTTGCAGTAGGGGCGGTCGACCATACCCTCGCGTATCGTCGGTTCAAGCCATCCTTCGAGCCCCCTGGCCAGATAAAAGCGCGGGAAGAGCAGGTCGTCCCCTTCGGCTATTGCCCTCTTCCCGCACATCCCTATCCACTACAGTTCCCGGATAGATCCTGATTCCTATTGTCAGCGTCAGCATGTCCAGCTTGAGGGAATCGGCGAAAGCCAGGCTCCCGTACCGATTCTTTCGTTTCCCTTGGTCCACCGAGCAGAAGGAAGCCTATCCTGCGGGTGCCGCAGGCCCTGAGGAGATTTCCAGGGATACATATGAACCGGTTTCATTCGCCGGATATTGTGCTAAAAATAATTTCAGGGGCCGATGAAACAGGATCCCGCATTACCCGAGAGTGCTGTCGGGATTGCGACATAGGGAAAAATCTGAATCCGTATGCATTCGTGAAAAAATAAGGGTCCGGAGAAAGGAGGAAATGATGCGTAAAGGACTGGCAGTTGTTTTCCTGCTCATTGTGAATATTTTTTTGCTCGACGCAATTAAATCAGTTGCGGCGGAACAGGTTGTGAAATTGAGGCGCAGTTACAGTGAAGTGAGTAATCAGGTCTTCTGTCAGAGCGAAGCCGCATGCAACAGTTCCCTTTTTGAGGTCTACACGGTGCAGGAAACAAATGCAATGATGGATGACTTAAAAGCTCAGATTGATTCGGTTGCAAAACAAGCCGGTAATGTCGATCAAAAAATCAACGCAGCTGAATCCAGAATGAAGGGTCAGGTCACGCGCGTTCTCGATACCATGCCGCAATTATTGCTGTCGGATCAAGCCAGGGACGCAATTAGGACGGCGGTTATGAGTGTCGAGCAGGAAGAACTCAGCCAAATCAGGCGCGATATGCAGAAGCAGATCGACGAATTGAAAAGGCAAATAGAAAAATTGAAGAGGACTAAATAAGCACCCGTCGTGGTGAGCCAGGTGGGCACTATTGCGGAAAAATCACTGAAAAACCTTTTCTGGCCAGGGATGCACACGGATGTTCACGAATGAAATCTAAAACCCATGCAATTTTATTATGCCTTTCAAATTCAATCTGTGTTAATTGCCTTTATCAGTGCAAATCCTTGTCCAACCGTGGCTAATGGTGTTTTACTTCCCGCTCTACCGGTTTGGACCTGATTACAACGTATCAAATACAAAGCGCGTCGTTTTCACGCTGCTCTACGTTAATAATGATCCGTCTCCTTTATAAGAAGACTCTATTTTTCCATCCCGAGTTTACGCAACCATTCCGATATCTTGTTTTGCGCTGCTCTTGCCTCTCCTCCCAAAACGGCAAGACCATCCGGAATGGTAGAATTCGGGCAAAGTTTCGCAATGTCCGTAACGCTTCGCCCCAGACCGCTTCCTTCGTGGGTGCAGAATGGAGCAACAATTTTGCCGGAAAGGTCGTACTCCTCGAGGAAGGTAAACACCGCCATAGGCATCGTCCCCCACCAGTTGGGATACCCGAGATAAACCACGCCGTAGTCAGTCATGTTGTCCAAATGCCCTGCAAGTTCAGGCCTGGCATTCTGGCGGAGTTCCTGCATTGCCACATCCGTGGTTTCGTGATAGTCCGCGGGATATGTCTTGATCGTATCGATTCGGAATATATCTCCACCTGTCAGTTCCCGGATCATTTTCGCCGCCACTTCGGTGTTTCCTACAGGCAGATTCACGATTTTGCCGCCGACATAATTGTTGCCCGCTCGGGAAAAATAGGCAATCAAACTTCTCGTTTCGTTCATCATTTACCCCCACATTATTTCGTTGGCAATCCCGGCCCGTTATCGAATGTCTCCGACACATCCTTCATGAATTCCGCTATCTTCAAGTGTTGCGGACAAGCCTCCTCGCACTTCTTGCAGCCGATGCAGTCGCTGGCCTTTCCGCGGGTTGATGCCAAGTTCAAGTAGTAAACGAACTGGCTCGAAATGTTGTCGGTAACAGCGCGTTTTGAGCTATTGTAGAGAGCGAAGTAATCCGGGATCGGGATATTGCGGGGACATCCGGCGACACAGTACCGGCAGGTCGTGCACGGAATTGCCGTGTTTTCGCTGATCAGGTCTGTAACCTGGGAGATAATGCGATATTCTTCTTCGTTAAGCGGCTTGAAGTCCGCCATGCACGAAGTGTTGTCGAGGACCTGCTCCATAGTGCTCATGCCGCTCAATACCATGATGACACCTTCCTGACTTGCCGCAAACCGTATTGCCCATGACGGAATGGATGCGGCGGGATTGTATGACTTCATCAGTTCTTCCGCCTTTGGTGGAACCAGTGCGAGGTTCCCTCCCTTACAGGGCTCCATGACGATGATCGGCATGTTGTGCTTTCTGGCGACCTCGTGGCACCTTCGGGACTGAATTCCGGGGTTATCCCAGTCGATATAATTGATCTGGAGTTGGACGAAATCCAGTTCGGGATGCGCGGTCAGTATCTCATCAAGCAATTCCGGGGTGTCATGGAATGACATGCCAACATTCCTGATTTTCCCTTCCCGCTTTTTTCTCTGAACAAATCCGAACGAATCATATTGGCATGCCTGCTGATAGGCACTGGCTCCGATGTTATGAAGAAGGTAATAATCAAAGAACTCTACCCCGCATTTTTCAAGCTGTTCGCTGAATATTCTCTCTTGGTCCTCCTCGGCTTTCAGGATTCTGGGAGGCAGTTTCGTCGCAAGGAGAAATGTATCTCTTGCGTGACGCTTGACCAGCGCCTCCCTGACGAATTCTTCGCTCTTGAAGCCGTGATAGACCAGAGCCGTATCGAAATAGGCAAATCCTTTTTCCAAAAAGGTATCGACAAGCTTGTTTAATGTTTCCATATCGACAGATGCCTGATCATCCTTGTTGAGAAGCGGCAGCCTCATGCATCCAAAACCTAATTTCTTCTTTGTCATATTCTCTTTCTCCTGCTGTTGCCTACCAGCACGTTGGCGACACCTAACGCAATTCCACTTCGACCTTAGGGAAAGGTGACGAAGCAGAGACGGATTCTATAGCTTTTCCGAGCCATACGATCGTTTGTCCCAGATGGTTTATGTTACGCATGGCCTCATCGTCATTGAGTACCTCCCCTTTATGGAGCCCCAAGCCCAGGTTCCAGTATAAGGATCCGGGAACTATCATCGAGGATATGAAGAACATGTGATTTATGGTGTCGAAGACATGGGTCGCGCCTCCACGCCGGACCGCCACCACCGCGGCCCCGATCTTGCCGCTGAACGCTCCGCCGTTGGCCAGCGCGACGATTCCGGCCCGGTCGATCAGTGCCTTCAACTCGGTGGTTACATCGGCGAAGTAGGTTGGAGAGCCGAGTATGATGGCATCGGCCGCGTACATCCGCTCCAAGTAATCGTTGACGACATCATCCTCGATAATGCAACGACCGTTACGCCTTTCGACGCACTTCGTGCAGGCAAGGCAACCCCGCACCGGTTTTCCGCCTATCTGTCGATATTCGGTACTCCACCCCGCGGCTTCCAGGGGTTCGAGCACCTTCCTGAGCAGGATCTCCGTATTGCCGCCCGACCTGGGGCTCCCATTTATGGCTATTGCTTTCATAATGTTCTCCGATAGCGTTTGATTTCGACCGAGACCGCTCCGATACTCACGTTCAGGGAATGAACGCTTCATGGTGCCCGGTCAGTTGACTTCATTCACACATTTTATCGCATTCAATGCTCTTGGATATCCCACATACGGTATCAGCTGCGTAACGACACTCAGCAATACCTCTTTGTCATTGCCAATGTTCAGATTTCCTTGAATGTGCCCTTTTAACTGCGGCTCGCATCCTCCCAGCGACAGAAGCATGGAAAATGTCAAAAGCTCTCGCGTCTTGATATCCAATCCGTTTCTTGTCACATAATCGCCGAAACAGTTCGCCGATAAATACTCCTGGATATGGAGCTGGTTTTTCGGTGACTCCCGGTACATTTTGTCAATCATGCTTCCGAAAATTTCTTTCTGTAAGGCCAGCCCCTTTTCGAATCGTGTTTCCGAAGTTGTGGTGGACTGACCTTCCAACGGCAGCTTTATTCCCCTGTTTTCCAATATGTCGTTCGTGGCGTGGATAAAATCGAAGACCTTGGCAATGCCCACGTACGGCACGGCTTGATAGACAATTTCCTTCGCTTCGATCGGTGTGACTCCGACGCTCAGTGCTCCGCCGAGCATCACCCTGAATTCCCCGAGAGCCTGGCTGGCAATCATTGACCCCAGGATAACAATGAGCCTCGTTCGGGTGTCCAAGGTTCCGTAACGAAGCACTTCGTCAAAGGCGAAATTGTCAAACACTTCGACAAGTTCGGGATCGGTGACCTTGAGTGTCGATTCGTGATTCGGGAAAAGTTCCTCGTGATTTTTCCGTGCCGTTTCACTGACAGCCATATGATCCTCTCTTTATTTCAATTTGTCGTAATCTTCATCCGACACCGGCTCCAGCCATGTCGTTGGTCCCTTTTCGGGATGGACCTCAATGGCAAGGTGGACAAACCAGCTGTCCCCGGCGGCGCCATGCCAGTGCTTGACATCGGCAGGAATTTCAACGACATCTCCCGCCTGAAGCTCCCGTGCCGGCTTGCCCCATTCCCGGTAATAGCCCCTGCCGCCCGTCACCAGCAGAATCTGGCCGCCCGCATGCTTGTGCCAGCTGTTGCGGCATCCCGGTTCAAAGGTCACATTCCCGATGGGACAGACCGAGCCGAAAGGCGTCAGCATATGGAGCCATACCGTCCCGTTGAAATTGTCGCTTTCGAATTTTTCCCCGATAGGAAAAATTACGCTGTTGCTCAGATTGTTCGTGCTCATAATTTGCTCCCTCATCTCATGCTCTGACGGCTTTGTTCAGATGCCGGTCCTTTTTTCCAGTGCTTCAGGATACCGGGCTCCCTGGATGGTGATCTTTGCGGCGGCAATCTCCATTTCACGCAGATCCTCGTGCGTCAATTCGACGGCAACCGAGCCGATGTTTTCCTCCAGGCGATGCAGCTTGGTAGTGCCCGGAATGGGGACAATCCAAGGCTTTTGGGCCAGCATCCAGGCGAGCGCAATCTGGGCAGGTGTCGCTTTCTTCTTTTCTGCGATGGTGCCAAGCAAATCGACCAGCGCCAGATTCGCTTTGCGGGCCTCCGGCGTAAAACGAGGGACGATGTTGCGGAAGTCGTTCTTGTCGAACGTCGTCTTCTCGTCGATCTTTCCCGTAAGGAATCCCTTGCCCAGCGGGCTGAAGGGGACGAAGCCGATGCCGAGTTCCTCAAGGGCAGGCAGCAACTCCTCCTCGGGGCGCCGCCACCAGAGCGAGTATTCGCTCTCCACCGCCGTAACGGGCTGGACGGCGTGGGCGCGGCGAATGGTCCGCACTCCTGCTTCAGAAAGCCCCCAGTGTTTGACCTTCCCTTCCCGGATCAGGTCCCGCACCGTTCCCGCCACCTCTTCGATGGGCACCTCCGGATCGACACGGTGCTGATAGTAGAGGTCGATGGCATCGACCCTGAGCCGCTTTAGCGAGCCCTCGACACTCTGCCTGATGCTTTCCGGTCGGCTGTCCTGGACCTGCTGCCCGCCGGCATCGTGCCTGATCCCGAACTTGGTGGCGATCACCACCTGATTGCGGAACGGCGCGAGGGCTTCGCCGACCAGCTCTTCGTTGGTGAACGGACCGTAAATTTCAGCGGTGTCGAAGAAAGTGACGCCACGCTCGACGGCGGTACGGATCAGCGAGATCGCCTCTGGTCTGTCCGTGGCCGGCCCGTAGCCATAGCTCAGCCCCATACAGCCAAGCCCGAGAGCCGAAACTTCAAGGCCGCTTTTTCCCAATATACGCTTTTGCATTGTCTTCTCCTTTCAACCGGCATATGCCGCACGCAGAATCTGAAGCACCTCGTCCTTGCCAATGGAGGTCAGGATGCCCAGATTCCCGTTTTCCACGGCCTTCCCGGCAATGACTTCCAGGTCTTCTTCCTTGACGCCCGCCTCGCGAAGGTTCGCGGGCATCCCGATGGCGGCGTAGAATTCCTCCAGCCTTCTGACACCTTCTTCCGCGGCCTTGGCATCGTCATCCTCGCGTATTTCCATGACATTGCGCGCGAATCGCGCATAGAGCGGCAGGTATTCAGGCGCCGCATTCATGGTATGGCGCATCCAGGCGGGAGTCAGAAGCGCCAGGGTGACGCCATGGGTCATGTCGTACATGCTGGAGAGTTCGTGTCCCATGCCGTGCAGCGGGAATGTCGGCGTCGGCTTGCCGAGCAAAAACTGGAATCCGGCCAAGGCCATGGAACTGGCCCACATGATGTTGGCGCGGGCGTCGTAATCTTTCGGGTCCGCCAGGATCTTCGGGGCTTCCTCCAGCACGGCCTTCATAACGCCCTCGTTCATGCGGTCCTGAACCTTCGCGGCGACATCGGGGGTGAAATATTGTTCCATGAGATGGCAGAGGATGTCCGCGACGCCCGCCATGGAATGATATTCCGGCACGGTGTACGTATACTCGGGGTCCAGGATGGAGAACCGGGGATTGAGCAGGGGATGCATGACAACTTTTTTCTTGTGATCGCCACCGACGGTAATGACCGCTCCCATGTCCATCTCGGAGCCGGTCCCTGCCATGGTCAGTATGGTTGCCAGCGGCGCCGCCGCTCTGATGTCGGACAGTCCCGATTCCCCGACAAAGAGGTCTGTAACCGGGCCGTCATATTTCACCCCGGCGGCAATGGCCTTACAGGCATCCAGGGTCGAGCCGCCTCCAACGGCCAGGATGAAATCACAGCCGTTTTCGCGGTAGAGTCCGATGCCTTCCTCCACGCTTTCGATCCGCGGGTTCGGCTTGATCCCGCTCAACTCAACATGAGCAAGACCGGCCTTGTCGAACTGCTCGATCACCGCATCGTAGATGCCGTTTTTTTTGACGCTGCCACCGCCATAGGCCAGGAGCACTTTTGAGCCGCCATGGGCCCTTATGGTTTCACCGAGAACGTTGATTTGTCCCTTGCCGAAGTAGGCAGTGGTTGGAATGCTGTAAATGAAATTGTTCATGTTTATTCTCCTTTCGGATTTTTTAAGTTGAAGAAAAGAAATTGACGTCCGGCTTTGGCTGGATGTGCGCCCTTCGATCACTTCGGCGCAAGTTCGCCGTACCAGTAAGCGGCGGTGACTCCTCCGTCCATGAGAAAATCGCTTCCGGTTATAAACGTGCCGTCCGGCCCCATCAGGAGAGCGGCAACCGCCCCCACCTCATCCGGGGTGCCGGCGCGCCCGGCCGCAGACAGCTCGATCATGCGTCGGTATCCCTCGCCGCGCGGACCGGCGAGCTCGTCCCTGGCCAGAGGCGTGAAGATGATGCCGGGGCTGATCGTGTTGATCCGCGCGCCGCGCTTGCCCCACCGCACCACCTCGGCCATGACGCGCAGAGAATTACCGCGCTTGGAGACCTGGTAGGCGTAGAGCGGGTCCGTCACCTTGTCCGGTTGGAGCATCGGGAGAGCAAGCAGCTCGTCGGCGGGTGTTGTCGCCAATGCCTTGTCTTGTTCGGGCGTCAGTGCCGGGAGGCGGTGCCCCGACTGTGAAGAGATAACGACACCTGCTCCGCCAGACGCAATGACGTTGCCGAACTCCTCAAGTATGAGTGCCGTGCCGTACAGATCGACCTTCAGAATCGTGGCCGGCGCCGCCTGCGTGGGGGACACACCGGCAGCATGGATGACACCGGTTACGGTGCCGATCGCCGTTGCCGTCTGAACGAGGGCATGGACCGACTCGCGCGAGGAGACGTCAACGGTTGCGGTGCTCACCTCGAACCCGGCGTCGCTGAGGACTGTCGCTGCCGCTTCGACATTATCCTGGCGCAGATCAGCCAGCAGAACGTGCTTGCCTGCGCTGACCCGCCGCGCAATCGCCTGACCGATTGATCCGGCACCAATGACGACGATTACATTTTTCATAGCTAGCTCCTTTCTTGAAACCTTGTCCGACAGGGCGTCTATTCCTCCGAGAGGGATAACAGTTCCTTGGAGAGCCGGTCTCCCTGGATGGCAATGCCGGCAAGCCGCTTTTCGATCTCCTGTAGATCGGTCGAAGTCAGCGCCAGGTCGGTAGACTTAATGTTGTCTTCGATGTATTCGAGCTTATCCATGCCTGGAATGGGCACAATAAACGGCTTTTGCGCCAGCAGCCAGGCCAGGGCGATCTGCACTGTGGAGACACCTTTGCCGCGGGCAATGTCGTTCAGCATTTCGACCAGGGGCATATTGGCTTTCATCGCATCCTGGGTGAAGCGGGGAAAAGTGGCCCGAAGGTCTGTTTCGCTGTCGAACTTGGTATCCGGGGTAATGGTCCCGGTCAAAAAGCCGGTGCCGAGCGGACCCCAGGGCACAAAACCTATCCCCAGTTCTTCACACACCGGGAGCACCTTGGCTTCCGATTCTCTAGTCCAGATGGAATACTGATTTTGCACCGCGGAAACCGGCTGCACTGAGTGGGCGCGGCGGATGGTGTCTGCTCCCGCCTCGGAAAGCCCGAAGTGCTTGACTTTCCCTTCCCGGATGAGCTCTTGTACCGTCCCCGCCACATCCTCGATCGGCACATTGGGATCGACCCTGTGCTGGTAAAACAGGTCGATATAATCCGTTTGCAGCCGCTTCAGAGAAGCGTCCGCCACTTTTTTGATATGCTCGGGCCGGCTGTTGAGCCCCCCCTCCTCGGAAATCATGCCGAACTTCGTGGCAATTATGACCTCCTTGCGAAAAGGCTCAAGCGCCTTGCCGACCAGCTCCTCATTGGTGAAAGGGCCATACGCCTCCGCGGTGTCGAAAAAGGTAATGCCTTTTTCATATCCGGCGCGGATCACGCTGATTCCTTCGCTGATATCCGCCGCCTTTCCAGTTCCGAAGCTTAAATTCATACAGCCCATGCCGATGGCCGAAACCTCAAGTCCGATATTTCCCAATTTTCGCTTTTGCATATATTTCCTCCAATAAGATTTAAAGAATGGTTTTGCATTTGTTTTAATAATACCTAAGAAACAATCGAAACCGGTAGACCGATCCTGCTAGATTCTTGCCTGTTCGTCCGAAATAGCGGAAAATGGTTGCCAGGGGGAGCAAAGTTGAGTAGTCTGCAATCAGGGAAAAGTATTGTAACGAGAGGTGTTTATGAAAAAGAGCGAGCGCAGTTTAGAGGATGTCGCCTTGGAGGCGTTGGGCGGGAGCATTGCCCGATTGACCGAACAGGGGGAGTTACATGCAACGGCTGTTCCGGGGTTGTCGCTCTTTCGTCGGACCGGGCCGACCGAGCCGATTACCGGCATGTACCAGCCTAGTATCTGTCTGGTTGCGCAGGGAGCGAAACGCGTGATGCTGGGCGACGACACCTACGTCTATGACGCGCAGCATTACCTTATCACCTCGGTGCATTTGCCGACGGTGGTGCAGATCATCGAAGCCAGTCCGGAAAAGCCTTACCTGGGGCTGCGGTTGACTTTCAACCTGGGTGAGATCGCCCAGCTGATGGCGGACAGCAATCTTCCCCCTCCGCGGACGCAGCAGTCAAGCCGCGGAATGGCGACCGGAGAGGTGACGCTGCCGCTCCTCAACGCATTTCAACGCTTGGTCGACCTGCTTGATGAACAGCAGGACATTCCGATCCTTGAGCCAACCATCCAGCGGGAAATCATTTACCGTCTGCTTGTGGGAGATCAGGGAGCGCGTCTGCGCCAGATTGCGTCGGCGGGAAGCCAGAGTCACCAGATAGCGCGGTCAATCGACTGGCTGAAGGGCAACTTCGCACAGCCGCTGC
>Ga0335070_10007353_pt1 | contig 12921 bp, 8 predicted proteins | sample Lox_Sample_13_FD_206722 | JGI IMG/M metagenome (GOLD analysis project Ga0335070, IMG submission 206722) | Soil microbial communities from Loxahatchee National Wildlife Refuge, Florida, United States - Lox_Sample_1.3 | ecosystem: Environmental > Terrestrial > Soil > Wetlands | place: USA: Florida...
ACCGCCCCGCGTCGCGCCTCGTGGTGCGCGCCGAGAACCCGCTCGCGCTCGCCCGGCCGGACGAGATGATCGAGCTGTCGTGGGCGACCCTGAGCCGCGGCCTGTCGGGCCTGGATGCCGCGCGGGTGCGCGTGCGCGACGCCGACACGGGAGCGGAGCTGCCGGCGCAGGCGGTGGACAGCGATGGCGACGGCCGCACGGACCAGCTGCTGGTGCTGGCGGATTTCGCGCCGGGGCAGGTGCGCCAGCTGGCGGTCGAGCCGCGCGCGCCCCGGTCGGCGCCGAAGCCGCGGGCCTACGCCCGCCACGTCGACGAGCGCGACGACGTCGCCTGGGAGAGCGACCGGATCGCCTACCGCATCTACGGCCAGGGGCTGTGGCGGCAGGAGAACCTGCACAGCAGCGGCATCGACGTGTGGGTGAAGCGGACGCGGGACCTGATCGTGGACCGCTGGTACGCGAAGGGCCACGACTCGTACCACCGCGACACGGGCGAGGGCGCCGACTTCTATACCGTGGGCCCGTCGCTGGGCGCCGGCGGCGACGGCATCTGGAGGGACGGCCGGCTGTACCGGGCCGAGAACTTCCGTACCTGGCGCATTTTCGCGGCGGGGCCGCTGCGTGCGATCGTCGAGCTGACCTACGATCCGTTCGACGCGGGCGGCCTGCGCGTCTCGGAGATCCGGCGCATCGTGATGGACGCGGGCCAGAACTTCTTCCGGGTCGAAACGACGTTCCACCCGGACACCGCCGCGCGAGCCGTGCCGCTCGTCTACGCCGTCGGCTTCGTGAAGCACGCCGAGGGGCAGGTGGCGTCCACCAGCTGGGCGCCGGGCGACCGCGTCTGGGTCGGCACCTGGCAGCCGGTCGAGAAGGCGAACGGCGGCCACGGCGACCTGGGCCTGGGCGTCGTGCTCGACCGCGCGTCGCTGGTGGGCATGACGGAGACGGACGACCACGTCCTCGCGCTGGCGACCGCGCGGCCGGAGAGGCCGGCCGTGCGCTGGGTCGGCGCGGGCTGGACGGCGAGCGGCGACTTCGGCGAGGTCCGCGACTGGTGGCGCGCGCTGGACGTGCTGGCGACGCGCCTGGCCTCGCCGATCCGCGTCACGGTGCAGGGCGACACGGGCGCCGCGAGGTAGCGGCGCGCGGGCCGGGCGCCGAATAACCGAGCCATTCCGTCGCGATTCCCCCTCATCACGCGGGACGTCCAGCCTCTGCGGACTGACGCTTGCCTAACGCCGGCGACCCAGGTTGCCGAGCGAGTGATCGTGCATGGGAGGGGTGGTATGCGCCGGCATGTCGTCGTCACCGTGGGGCTCATGGCTGGGGTGGTCGCCATCGCAGGATGCGGCGAGCGGGCGACCGCGCCCGGGAGGGTGGTGGCGCGTGTGTTGGTCACGCCCACCTCGATCTCGCTTCACCGTGACAGCAGCTATCAGCTCACGGCCGTGGCGGAGGACTCCACCGGCGCGCCGATTCCCGGAGCCGGCATCACGTGGTCGGGCTCGAATCCGGCGGTGAGGGTCTCGGCGACCGGGCTCGTGACGGGGGTCACGGCCAACGTCGCGTCCGTCGAAGCGAGTGCGGGCGGCCAGGCCGGCTACGCAGAGGTTCTTGTCTACGCCGGCCGGGCGTCCATCAGGCTCCTCGCGGACTCCCTGACGCTGAATCCGGGCGGCGCCACCAAACTCGTCGCCGAGGTCTTCGATTCCCTCGGGTTTGCGGCCATCGTGCGGCAGGCGGAGTGGTCGAGCTCGGATACCACCGTTGCGACCGTGGAAGCGAGCGGGACCGTACGGGCCCGCAAGGTCGGCACGACGGTGGTGTCGGCGCGCTCCGTTCCCCTGACCGCATCCGACTCGGTGGTCGTGCGGTCGGTCGTCGCGTCCGTGAAGATCGTGCCCGACACCATGACCCTGGTGATCGGGCAGGCGCTGCAGCTCGCGGTCGTAGCGCGCGACTCCGCCGGCGCCGTGGTCACGGGCAGGCCGGTGGTGTGGAGCACCTGCTGTGGAGGCGCCGTGGCCGTGTCGTCCAGCGGTCTCGTCAAAGCGGCCGCGGGCGGCTCGACCGGCGTGGTGGCGTCCATCGGCCCGGTGTCCGACACCGCGACCATTCGCAGTCGCGTCGACGACGCGTTTCGGACGGTGAGTGCCGGCTACGTCCACACCTGCGCGGCGACCACCGCGGGGACGCCGTACTGCTGGGGCAACGGGTGGTACGGGCAGCTCGGAACGGGGCTGAACTACGTGGGTGGCGTTCCCGCGCCGACGGCCGTCGCCGGTGGGCTGCAGTTCCAGTCCGTGGCGACCTACGGCGACGAGAGCTGCGGGCTGACGTCGGCCGGCGACGCCTATTGCTGGGGCAGCGACGGCTCCGGTACGCTCGGCAATGAGTCGGACGTGGCGCCGTGCATTTACGGCTCGCCGTGCCGCGGAACGGCGCTGCCGGCAGCGGCCCCGCTATCGTTCCGCGCCCTCGCGCTGGGCGGCGGGCACGTGTGCGGCCTGACCGTAGCGGGAGCCGCCTACTGCTGGGGCATCCTCGGTGAGCTCGGTGCAGACTCGACGGGCTTCACGACGCAGTACACGCCCTTGGCCGTCGTGGGGGGGCGCACATTCACGGCCATCTCTGCGGGGTCGGACCATACCTGTGCCCTCGCGGCCACGGGTGCCGTCTACTGCTGGGGGCGGAACGAGTTCGGTCAACTGGGTACCGGTGCGATGGACAGCCTCTGGCACACGGCCCCCGACTCGGCCCTGGGACCGGCGTGGGCGGGGCTGGCGGTCGAACAGTACGCGAGCTGCGCGCTCACCTCGCTTGGCGCGGTCTACTGCTGGGGGGCGGGCTACAGTGCCACCCCCGCGCCAGTCGGCAGTCCGGTGGCTTTCACCACCATCACGAGCGGGCTCGATTTCTCCTGCGGTCTGGCGACGGACGGGACGGCGTACTGCTGGGGCTCGAACGCGTACGGCCAGCTCGGCAACGGCTCGACGACCGCGAGCACCGCGCCGGTAGCGGTGTCGGGGGGCGTTCGATTCACGATGCTCGCCGCCGGTGGGTACCATGCCTGCGGCATCGCCACCGACACGCGCATGTACTGCTGGGGCGACAACAACAACGGCGAGACCGGAAATGGAGGGGGTGGTTCGACCAACGGCTCGGGCGACGTGATCGTGCCGACGCCCACGCAGGTGGTTGGACAGCCCTGACCGCCGGACGCGAGGCGGGCCGGTGCGCGAAGGGGCCGCGAGCGACCGCGGCCCCTTCGTCGTTCGGGTCCCCGCGGGGCCGGCCGTATCTCAGCCGCCGCGCTTCGTCGCCCGCTCCCAGTTCACGAACAGCACGCCGCCCGGCGCGTCGAACCTGGGCTGCCCCGGCGCCGGCGTGACCTGGAGCTGCAGCGCGCGGATCGGGTTCCTGGAGCAGTCCCAGCACTCGAGCGCGAACGTGCCGTCGCGCCGCGTCTGCGACAGCAGCATCACGTGCACCATCGCGCGGTCGGTGGCGAGCGAGTCGTTCCGCCACAGGTGCGCCCACGCCCACAGCGCCACCGCGCTCCGGATCGTCGGCACCAGCGGCGTGTGCACGCCCGTGGCGCCGTGGTAGTAGAGCCCCAGGATCACGCCGCCGAACCGCGGATTGTCGGGGATGTCGCGCGTCTGGACGCTGTCCAGCACCAGGCGCCAGCGGGCGCCGTCCCGGGTGGTGACGTCGGCGCGGCCCGCGACGGAGTCGCGAGTCGGCCCGAGGTCCCAGGCGCGCAGCATGATCGTGCCGGCGATGCGCGCGACGCTGTCCGAGTACGGGCCGAGCCGCGCCTTGTGCTCGAGGTCGGTGCGCTGGTCGTCGGGACGCGACGCGATCACGGCCGCTGCGCTGTCGGCAAACGGGAACGGGCCGGCACGCGCTCGCCGAACAGGTGCTCGCCGCCCACCTGCGGTCCCTGCTGCCGGGCCATCTCACCGACGTCGCCTCGACCGACCAGCACACGGTGAAGCCGTGGTTCGACGGCCGGATCGACTTCGCGCCGCCCGTGACCGACGAGGCGGCGCAAGGCTTCCCGCGTCGGCGGCCGGCTGGACTACGTGGCCGGCCACCCGGCGGCGGCGCTGGTCTACGGACGGCGCCTGCACCGCATCAACCTGTTCGTGTGGCCGGAGCGGAAGGGCAGCGGCGGCGCCGCGCACGACGAGCGCAACGGCTACGTCCTCGAGCACTGGACGGCGGACGGAATGAGCTTCTGGGCGGTGTCGGACCTGAACCCGGCGGAGCTGCTGGGCTCCGTGCAGCTGCAGCAGCGGAGTGAGGCGGGCGCGCCGGCCGCCACGCCCTGACGACAACGGGGCGCCGCGCGGCGCCCCGTCGTGCCCGGACCGAGCGGCCCATTGCGTCACCCCCGCGTGCGCACTCCCACCATCAGGTCGGCGGGGCCCGGGAGACGGATCCGGCGCACGCCCGTGAGGCCCGCCCCTTCGAGCCACTCGGCGTACTCGGCCTCGGTGTAGGTGCTCCCCGCCTCGGTGCCCACCAGCATGTTGATCGCGAACAGCACCGCCTGCCGCGGCTTCGTGCGCTCGGGCTCAAGGATGAAGTCCTGCACCACGACGCGCCCGCCCGGCGCGAGCGCCTTCGCCGCGCGCGCCAGCAGGTCGCGGTTGCCGTCCGGCCCGAGCATGTGGCAGACGGCCGACAGGAAGACGAGGTCGTAGTCGGTTCCGAATTCGTCCCGCCTGAGGTCGCCGGGCCGGGTGGTGACCCGGCCCGCGAGACCGGCCTCCGCCACGTGGCGCTCGGTGATCGACAGCACCGCCGGCAGGTCGAGCACCACCGCGGCGAGGACCGGGTTCGCGCGGGCGAACGCGATCGCGTACGCGCCGGAGCCGCCGCCCACGTCGAGCATCCGCCGCACCGGCGCGGCGCCCACCGCCTCCACCACCAGCGGCGCCCGCGCGGCCGCGTTGCGGTGCATGGCGGCGATGAACGGCACCGTCCAGTCGTCGCCGCGCGAGCGCATCTCGGCCCGGAGCGAGACGTGGCCCTCGCGCACGGCGTCGGTCAGCGACGACCACGTGGTCCAGAGGCTGAGGTTGTGCTTCAGCGCGTCGCGCGCGTCGTCGGGCGCGCCGGCCACGAGGAACCGCGCGGCCACGGGCCTGACGGCGTAGCGGTCGCCCCTGACCTGCAGCACCTCGAGCGCGACCAGCGCGTTGAGCAACAGCTCAGTCGCGCGCCGGTCCGTCCGGCACTTTCGCGCCACCTCGGCGCCGGTCGCGCCGTCGCCCACCGCGGTGAACACGTCGAGCTCGATCGCCGTCAGCAGGATCCGGCTCTCCTGGTAGCCGCGGATCATCGCGGTGAGCTCGTCGGGCACCACGCCGGCCGTCTCCCGCGCCTTCACCGCCGCCAGGTACCTGGCGCGGTTCCTCTGGATCTCGGCCTTGATCGCGGCCTCCTCGCCGGCGGCGAGCCGCGCCACCGGGCGCCCGCCCACGAAGTGCTCACGCACGAGCTCCGGCACGTCGTCCGGCGTCACGCTCGAGTACCAGGTGCCGTCCGGATAGACGACGAGGTTGGGCCCGCGGTCGCACAGCCCCAGCGAGCTGGTGGTCGTGAGCTGGACCGTGTCGGCGAGCCCGCGGGCGCCGATCTCGCGCCGCAGGGCGTCGAGCACCGCCGCCGAGCCGTTGGCCGAGCAGCAGGGCAGGCCGTCCGGCTTCCTCTGGTCGCAGGCGAGGACGTGGTACTTGAAGGGCTGCATGGCTGGAAGGCTCCCGGTGATTCCGGGCGGCGCCGGGGAGCGGCAACGCGCCCCGGCGCCGCCCCGCTGCGTCAGTCCGCCGCCTGCGCGGTCTGCCGGCCGCCGCCGGAGACGTACTGCCCGATCATGATCTTGCTGATCTCTTCGCGCTGGATCTGGTTGGTGCCCTCGTAGATTTGGGTGATCTTCGCGTCGCGCATGTACTTCTCGATCGGGTAGTCGCGCATGTAGCCGTAGCCCCCGAACACCTGCACGGCGTCGATGGTCACCTGCACCGCGATGTCGGCGGCGAACAGCTTGCTCATCGCCGAGTACATCGTGGGCCGCTCCCTGGGCTGCGAGTCGATGTACTTCGCGGTCGCGTAGATCAGCGCGCGCGCCGCCTCGACCCGGGTCGCCATGTCGGCGAGGCTGAACCGCAGGCCCTGGAACGCCGAGACCGGCGAGCCGAACTGCCGCCGGGTGCAGGCGTACGCTACCGCGAGATCGAGTGCGCCCTGCGCGATGCCGAGCGCCTGCGCGCCGACGCCGGGCCGCGACGCGTCGAAGGTGCGCATCGCCGTGATGAAGCCCGTGCCCTCGCGGCCGATCAGGTTCGCGGCGGGCACCCGGCAGTCCTGGAAGATCAGCTCCCGCGTCGCCGAGGCGCGGATCCCCATCTTGTCCTCCTTCTTCCCGAAGGAGAATCCCGGCGTGCCCTTCTCGACCACCAGCGCGCTCGCGCCGCGCGGCCCCTTGGCGGGGTTGGTGAGCGCGATGACCGTGTAGATCTCCGCCTCGCCGCCGTTGGTGATCCACTGCTTGGTACCGTTGAGGACGTAGTGGTCGCCGTCCTTGATCGCGGTGGTGCGGATGCCGCCCGCGTCGGAGCCCGCGTCGGGCTCCGTGAGGGCGAAGGCCGCCAGCCGCTTGCCGGCCGCGATGTCGGGCAGGAACCGCCGCTTCATCTCCTCGCTGCCCGAGATCAGGATCGGCATCGTGCCGAGCGCGGTGCCGGCCAGCGCCAGCGCGATGCCGCCGCACGCCTTCGACAGCTCCTCGGTCACCAGCACGAGGTTGGTCGTCGGCGTCCCGTTCGCGATCCCCTCGTACTCCTCGGGGACGAAGGTCCGGAACAGGTCCGCCTGCGCCAGCGTCTTCACGACCGGCCACGGGAACTCGCCCGTGCGGTCGTACTCGGCCGCGACCGGCCGGATCTCCTTCTCGGCGATCTCCCGCGCCAGAGCCTGGATCGCCTGCTGCTCTTCGCTGAAGCCGTAGTCCATCATCGGCGCCGCCTCCTCAGGCCTCGGCCCGCATGCGGGCGCGGGTCGTGCGCGCGCCGCCGCCGGGCGCTTCCGTCCACAGCACCGGCCGCTGCACCCAGGTCTTGCCGTCGTCGAACACGAACCGCAGGTGCTGCTCGGGCACGATCGAGGCGAACGAGCTCACCTGGATGTCGCCCTCCAGGGTGCCGGCGCCGGCCAACTGCTGCAGGCGCTCCACCAGGAGCAGCACGTCCACGTTGAGGTCGCGGACCTCGGCCGACACGCGGCCGGCCGCGCGGTCCGCCTTCACGACGAGGTCGCCCTCGGGGTACAGCCCCTCGTAGCCGTCGGCCAGCGCCTCCAGCTCGCGCGCGGCGCGCGCGGGGTCGGCGCACCGGAACCGGACGCCGCCGTTGAGGCGCTGGACCCGCGGCTCCACCATCTCGAGCTTCGCCCCGGTCCAGAGCTGCGGCTTCGCCCGTGCGTAGTCGGGCCGCGCCCACTCGATGCGGAGCGCGCCGCCGGGCTCCACCCGCAGCCGCACCAGCTGCGCGTCCCGCTCGGTGTGGACGAACAGGTCGCCCCCCGGAATCGCGGCCTGCGCCGCCTCCGGGATCTCGCTCAGCATCCGCACCAGCTCGCCCGCGATCGTCGGGAGGCACGGAGCCGCCGACGGCTGGATGTGCCGCACCACGATGGTCCCGAGCACGGGGTCGAACTCGAGCCACTCCCCGGGCAAGGCGCCCAGCCGCTGCTGCGTCGATTGGGGCAGGTCGCCCAGCGCCACCCGTCCGTAGCATCCCGCGTCGTAGAACATGACAAATCCCCCTGTCGCTGTCGGGATTCGGGCCCTAATGAAGCACCCGTCGCGATCCGTCATGCGGAGGCTGGCGACGGGCTGATGCCCCTGGCCGACGGCCGCCCCAAATCGCAAATTCTGGGCCGTTCCTGTCTGGAAAGGCCGCCATGTCCCGGTCCGACCCGCATTCCTGCTTCGATTCCGCCCAGGCGCGCACCACGCACCTCGACTTCGATCTCGCGGTCGATTTCGACCGGAGGCGCGTCGCCGGGCAGGTCATGTTGACCCTGGAGCGGCCGTCGTCGGGCCCGCTCGATCTCGACACCAAGGGGCTGGTGATCGCGTCGGTCAGGACCGACGGCGGCCGTTCGATCGCCTACGAGACGGGCGCCGAAGAGCCGATCCTCGGCAGCCGGCTGCGGCTCACGCTGCCCGCGGGCACCGAGAAGGTGGTCATCGCCTACGAGACGGGAGCGGACGCGATCGGGCTGCAGTGGCTCGCGCCCGAGCAGACGGCGGGCCGCCGCCACCCGTTCATGTTCACGCAGTTCCAGCCGATCCACGCGCGCACCATGATCCCGTGCCAGGACACGCCGATGGTGCGGGTGACGTACGATGCCGCGATCACGGTGCCCGAGGCGCTGACGGCGGTGATGTCGGCGGGCCCGGTGGGCGAGCCCGTGGGCTCCGAGGCCGGGATGCGGACGGTGCGGTTCGCCATGCCGCAGGCCATCCCCTCCTACCTGATCGCGCTGGCGGTGGGCGACCTCGCCTCGCGCGACCTGGGCCCGCGCGCGCGGGTGTGGGCCGAGCCGGCGACGGTGGAGGCGGCGGCCTGGGAATTCGCCGGCGTGGAGCCGATGATCCAGGCGGCCGAGCGGATGTTCGGGCCGTACGAGTGGGACCGCTACGACATGCTGGTGCTGCCGCCGTCGTTCCCGTACGGCGGCATGGAGAACCCGCGGCTGACGTTCCTCACGCCGACGCTGCTGGCGGGCGACCGCTCGCTGGTGGACGTGGTGTGCCACGAGCTGGCGCATTCGTGGACCGGCAACCTGGTGACCAACGCGACCATGGACCACTTCTGGCTGAACGAGGGGTTCACGGTGTGGGCGGAGCGGCGGATCCTGGAAGCGCTGCACGGGCCGGAGGCGGCGGCGGTGAGCTGGGCGATCGGCCGGGTGGCGCTCGACGAGTCGGTGAAGCGGTTCGGCGCGGACTCGCCGTTCACGGTGCTCAGGACCCACCTCGAGGGCGTGGACCCCGACGACGTGTACTCGTCGGTGCCCTACGAGAAGGGTTCGCTGTTCGTCGCGCTGCTGGAGCGCACGGTGGGCCGGGAGAAGTTCGACCGGTTCATCCGCGCCTACATCGAGCGGTTCCACTTCACCTCGGTCACCACCGAAGAGCTGATGGATTTCGTGGAGCGGCAGCTGCCGGGCGCCGCCGCGAAGGCCGGGGCGGACGAGTGGCTCAACCGGCCGGGCGTGCCGGCCAACGCGCCCGTGTTCCGGTCGGCGTCGCTCGAGGCGATCGTCGCGCTGGCCGAGGGCTGGGCGACGGGCGCGCGGCCGGCGCCGGCGCAGCTGGCCTCGTGGAGCCCGAGCGAGCTGCTGGTCTACCTCCAGCACCTGCCGCGCCAGCTGCCCGAGGCCGAGTGCCGGTGGCTCGACGCCGAGCTGAAGCTCACCGGCCGCGGCAACTACGAGATCCTGGTGGAGTGGCTCACGGTCGCCCTGGGGTCCGACTACGAGCCGGTGTTCGGCCGGGCACGGGACGTGCTGCTGAAGGTCGGCCGGATGAAGTACCTGCGCCCGCTGTACGGCGCCCTGGGCCGGCACCCGCGCACCCGCGCGCTGGCCCGGGAGATCTTCGCTGCGGCGGCGCCCACCTATCACACGCTGTCACGCCGCGTGGTCGAATCGGTGATGGAGAAATACGATGGCTGACGAAGCGCGCCTTCCGGAGAACGCGTTCCGCGAGCTCAAGCCGGGCGAGAAGTACGCGCCCGTGGTGGGACCCTCCGAGACCGTGCCCGAGGTCACGGTCCGCTCGATCGTGCAGGGGTTCTTCTGGTCCATCGTCTTCTCGGCGGCCGCGACCTACATCGCCCTCAAGCTCGGCCAGGGCATCGAGTCGGCGATCCCGATCTCGATCCTGGCGGTGGGCTTCTCGGTGGCCGCCGTGAAGTTCCTCCACTCGCGCGCCTCGAGCCTGCTCGAGAACGTGAACGTGCTCGCGATCGGCGCGACCTCGGGGATCGTGGCCGGCGGATCGGTGTTCACGATGCCGGCCATCTACATCCTCGGCCTCGAGCACCGCTCCAGCTTCTGGCAGATCTTCCTGGTGCCGCTGCTGGGGGCGATGCTCGGCGTGTTCTTCCTGTCGCCATTCCGCCGCTACTTCGTGCGCGACCTGCACGGCAAGCTGCCCTACCCGGAGGCGCGGGCCACGACCGAGATCCTGGTGGCGGGCAAGCGCGGCGGGCGGAGCGCGATCATCCTGTCGTACTCGGCCGTGGTGGCGGCGCTGTTCGACTTCATCGGGCCGTCGATGCGGGGCTGGGCGGAGAACTTCTCCACCGCCCGGATCACCGCGCTCGAGGGCTTCACCGGGAAGGTGAAGGCCGTGTTCACCATGAACACGTCGGCCGCGGTGATGGGCCTCGGCTACATCATGGGCCTCAAGTACGCGTCGATCATCATGGCCGGCTCGATGATCTCGTTCTTCGTCCTGGTCCCGCTGTTCGCCTACCTCGGCCAGTGGGTGCCGGGCGCGATCTCGGCCGGCGCCGCGCCCCTGGCCTCGCTGCCGCCGGACCAGATCTTCGCGCAGTACGTGCGGCCCATCGGCATCGGCGGCATCTTCGCGGCCGGCATCATCTCGATCCTCAAGATGTCGCCGGTGATCGTGCAGGCGACCCGCCAGGCGTTCGGCGAGATCTCGCGGATGGTGAAGGGGCAGGCGAGCGCCGGCGAGGACGTGCGCACCGACCGCTCGATGCCGATGTGGGTCGTGCTGGCGGGCGCGACCGCGATCGGCCTGGCGGTGTTCCTGTACTTCCGCTTCTCGGTGATGGCCGGCGACCCGAACGCGCTGACCATCGCGCTGGTGGCGACCGTGCTGACCCTGGTGATCGCGTTCCTGTTCGCGGCCGTCTCGGCGTGGGCGATCGCGATGATCTCCATCACCCCGATCTCGGGAATGACGCTCACCACGCTCATCGTGACCGCGGTGATCCTCTCCTCGATGGGCCTGACCGGCGAGCAGGGCATGCTGCAGGTGCTGCTGATCGGCGGCGTGGTGTGCACCGCGCTGTCGATGAGCGGCTCGCTGGTGACGCAGTACAAGATCTCCTACTGGCTGGGGGCTACGCCCCGGCGGGTCGAGATCGGGAACCTGGCGGGCGCGGCGGTCGCGGCGGCGGCCACCACCGCGGTCATCATGCTGATGGCCAAGGTGTACGGCTTCGCGCCGGGGCCGCTGCATCCCAATCCCCTGGCGGCGCCGCAGCCCAACGCGATGGCGGCGGTGCTGCGCGGCGTGATGGGGAGCGCGGGCGCGCCGTGGCTGCTGTACGGCCTCGGGGGCGTGTTCGCCGTGGCGTGCACGATGATCGGCGTCTCGGGGCTCGCCTTCGCGCTGGGGATGTACCTGCCCATGCAGCTCAACTCGCCGCTGGTGCTGGGCGCCACCATCGCCTGGGCGCTGCAGCACTCGACCAGGGACACGGGCCTCGCCAAGGCGCGCTACGACAAGGGCACGCTCATCGCCTCCGGCTTCATCGCGGGTGGCGCGCTGGTGGGGGTGCTGAGCGCGCTGCTGCGGTTCGCGGAGGACTCCTGGCACGTCACCATCATCCCCGACCTGCCGAAGCTGTTCGGCCCGTGGCTCGAGACCTGGGGCAACTGGACCGGGCTCGTGGTGTTCGTGCTGCTCGCGGTGGGCGTGTTCGTGGACGGGAGGCGGGAGAAGGTGGCGACGTGAAGAAGGGCGTGAGGGTGTAGGGTCGGGTAGACAGCGCGGGGGGCCGAAGCCGGTCCCCCGCGCCGTCTCCCACCCTCACGCCCTACACCCGCTTCATGCCGTCGCTCACCTCTGCCGATTGCACTGATCGATGAACTCGCCCACCCGGGTGTGGATGTTGGGCAGGATGTCGTTCAGGATGTGCGTCACCTGGGCGCTGTCCTGCGCGATGGTCTCGTGGAACCCGTGGTCCACCTGCGTGAGCAGCGAGTCCACCACCCGGCCCGCGGCGCAGTCCTTCTTGGGGACCGCCGCCGTGTACATCGGGACCAGGCGCTGCAGGTTGGCGTACGAGAGGTAGAACACGAACCGCTGGTGCAGGTTGGGCGTGCTGATGGCGAGCCCCTCCGACAGCGCCCGCGCCGCCGGGTCGTACTGCCGGTTGCTGAGCAGCGTGGCGCCCAGGCGGAGCAGGATCGGCGCCGCGTACTGCCGGTAGGCGGTGTCGCGCCCCGCCTCGATGGCGAGGTCCAGCGCCGAGTCGTTCTGCGAGAGGTCGATCAGGTACAGCGACAGCACCGCGTCGCCGAGCCGGTCGTTCGGGCGGAGCGCGTGGAACCGCCGCGCCGCCGCGAGCCCGCGCGCCGTGTCGCCGCGCGCGTGCAGCAGCGACGCGAGCCGCAGCCACGGGGGAGGAAAGTCGGGGAACTTCACCGTCCCGCGCTGCGCCCACTCGAGCAGCCCGGGCTCGTCGCCGGCCTGCTCGCTGGCCGTGCTCGCCGCGGCGATCAGCTGCGGGGAGACGATGGTGCTGTCCGTCGCGTACGCCAGCGTGAAGTTCGCGGCGGCTTCCTGCCACCGCGCCTGGTTGGACCGCACCAGCGCGACGCCCACGTAGTACCAGGGATTGGATCCCTGGAGGCGGATCGCCGTGAGGTACTCGTTCGCGGCTTCGTCCATCCGGCCCAGCGAGGCCAGCGTGTAGGCCAGGTCGCCGTGGTAGCGGGCGACGTCGCGGCCCACGGTCGCCGCGGCCTCGAGCGGCACCAGCGCCGAGTCGAACTGCTGCTTGTTGAGCTGGGCGACCGCGCCGAGGTACAGCGGCAGGCCGGGATCGGGCCGCGCCGGGGTGCGGCCGCGCCGCG
>Ga0335070_10007355_pt1 | contig 12919 bp, 11 predicted proteins | sample Lox_Sample_13_FD_206722 | JGI IMG/M metagenome (GOLD analysis project Ga0335070, IMG submission 206722) | Soil microbial communities from Loxahatchee National Wildlife Refuge, Florida, United States - Lox_Sample_1.3 | ecosystem: Environmental > Terrestrial > Soil > Wetlands | place: USA...
GCCCTGCGCGAGCATGATGACTGCCCCGATCACGAGGGCAATGACGATGCCGGCGGCGCCGGTGATGGCCTTGCGGCTCATGATGCGCGGACCTTGCCTTCCAGCATGAGCAGGCCGACCTGTTCCACGGTTGCCTCTTCCACCGGGAGATCAGCCGCAACCTCGCCGCGGTGGAGGACGACGATCCGGTCCGCGATGAGAAACAGCTCCTCAAGGTCCGCCGAGATGAGAAGAACGGCGCGGTCCTCCTCGCGGATCCTCAGGATCTGGCCATGCACGTACTCGATAGAGCCGACATCCAGGCCGCGCGTGGGCTGATCCAGGAGCACAAAGGGACTTTCCAGGAGCAACTCCCGGCCGAGGATCACTTTCTGCTGGTTGCCGCCGGAGAGGGAGGCAAGCGGAGCCATCTTCGACGCCATGCTGACGGAGAACGTCTTTTCCAAGGCATCCGTGAACGATCGGGCGAACCGGTAGTTGAGAAGCAGTCCTTTCCATTGGGAGAAACGTCCGTCCAGCCGGTGATGCGTCATGATGACGTTTTCCATGATGGAGGCGGAAAGGCTCCCCCCCATGCGACCGCGATCTTGAGGCACGAAGGAAATGAGCCGCCGCCGCCGGATGATCGGAAGCCGGGCAATGTCCTTTCCGCCGATCCTGATGCTGCCGGCAGAAGGCCGGCTCAGCCCGATGATCGTATTCACCAGCTCCAGTTGCCCGTTTCCTTCCACGCCGGCGACGCCGACGATCTCCCCGGCCCGCACGGAAAGATGGACACCGGAAAGCTTCTCCAGCCCGTCGGCGTCCGTGAACGAAAGGCCGCGGATCTCGCATACCGCCGGGCCGGGAGAGTGCGGCGCGCGGCGGGAGGTGAGCACGACATCCCGGCCCACCATCATGCGCGCCAGCTCCCGGCGGTCCGTTGCCGCCGCATCCACGGTGCTCACCTTCTTCCCCCGCCGCATGACGGTGATGCGGTCACTGAGGCTCACCACCTCCTCCAGCCGGTGGGAGATGAAGAGGATCGTGTGCCCGTTGTCGCGGAGTCTCCGCAGCTCGGCAAAAAGCTGCGGCACCTCCTGCGGCGCCAGGACAGCGGTGGGCTCATCGAGGATCAGCACCGACACCTCGCGGTAGAGAAGCTTGAGGATCTCCACCTTCTGCCGCGCCGCAACGGAGATGTCTCCGACGAGCGCGTCGGGGTCGAGGTTGAACTGGAAATCGTCGATTTTCCTGCGGACCGCGCGCCGCGCTTCCTTCACGTCCGTGCGGTCCAGCCAGCCCACCGGCTCGTGGCCCAGGACGATGTTTTCCCAGATCGTGTACTGCGGGACGAGGAGGATCTCCTGGTGCACCATCCCGATGCCGGCGGCGATGGCCTCCGCGGGCTGGCGGAAGTGCACCGGCCTGCCGTTCAGGAAGATGCGGCCGCCGTCACGCGGGACGAGGCCGTAGAGCACTTTCATGAGCGTGCTCTTGCCGGCCCCGTTCTCTCCCACGACGGCGTGAATCTCCCCCGTGGCGAAGGAGACCGACACGTCGTCCACCGCCACGACGCTCGGCGGGTAGACCTTGACGATGTTCTCGAGCCTGATGAGCTCCGTCAGACGGTCCGCTACTTCCAGACGTCCTGGCCGTTGTACCGTTCCACGGCGAGCTTCCCGTCGACGATCTGCTGGCGAAGGTCCATCACCTTGTCGATGATGCTCTTCGGCAGGACCTGGACCTTGGCATCCAGGGCGATGTCCACCCCGCCCTGCTTGATCCCGTACTCCAGCACCTGGCCGGGCTTGTACGTGCCGTCCTTGATCGTCGCGAAGACCTTCTCGATGGATGCGCCGACGTTTTTCACGTCGCTCGCGATGATCGAGCCGGGCTCCATGTCGTTCTGGTTCGTGTCCACACCGATGGCGTACAGCCCCCGCTCCTTGGCGGCCTGGAGGACCCCGATGCCCGCGGCGGCCGCGACCTGGAACACGACGTCCGCCTTCTGGTCGAAGAGCTGGAGCGCCGCCTGCTTCCCCTTTGCCGAGTCGTCCCAGGCGCCGCCAAGGGACTTCGTGAGAACCTTGATCTGCGGGTCCACGCTGTGAACGCCGTTCATGTAGGCAAAGACGAAGGCGCTCACGACCGGATCCGTGTCCCCGCCGACCACGCCCACGATCTTGTCCTTGTTGATCTTCTTGATGGAGGTGTCCTCCGTGGCAAGCCCGGCAACTACGCCGGTGAGGTACGCGCTCTCCTCCTCGATGTAGTCAACCGAGGTGATGGTCTTCTTCGAGTTCTGCACGACCGTGTCAAGGTTCACGAAGATCTTGTTCGGGTTCTTGTCCGCGATCTCCTTGAGCTGGTCCTCGTACCCATAGGAGATCACGAAGACCACGTCCGCGTACCCGACGGCGGCGGTGAGGCCGGGCTGGTACTTCGCCGCGTCGAAGTTGCACTCAATGGTCCGCGTTTCCACGCCGTACTTCTTTGCGATGGCATCGATGCCGGCCTTTCCGGAATCGTAGAAGGCATTGTCGCCGAGCGCGCCGTTGATCAGGTACACGACCTTCTGCGCCTTGGATCCCGACGAGCCCGGCGCGCAGCCCCCGAGCAGCGCGAGGGCCGCGGCCAGTACGAACACGAGTGTGACGAGCCTTTTCATGGCAACCTCCTCGTTATGCCGGCGACTGTACGCGAAATCAGGGCGCGGGACAACCGCCCCGTTTGTCAGTACATTCAGGGATGGAGAACCGTATGACAGTGAAGATGACGAAGGGCAAGTTCGAAGGGATCAACTCCTGCGCCAACGATAAGGGTGTGATCGCGGCCGCGGCCATGGACCAGCGCGGCTCACTGGAGAAGGCCATCAGCAAGGCGCGGGGCGCCCCGGCCACGCCGGACGACCTGGTGCAATTCAAGACCGCGGTCACCCGCGTCCTCACGCGGCACGCCACGGCCATCCTCCTGGATCCGGAGTTCGGCCTGGAAGCCGCGCGGGCGCGCGCCAAGGGCACCGGCGTGCTCCTGGCGTACGAGAAGACCGGCTACGATACCAAGGACGACAGCCGTCTCCCGGACCTGCTGCCGGAGTGGAGCGTGAAGCGGCTCGTTCAGGCGGGCGCAAACGTCATCAAGATCCTCCTGTACTACAATCCCGCCCATCCCGAGCGGATCAACACCATCAAGCACGCCTTCATCGAGCGCATCGGAGGGGAGTGCGCGGCCAGCGACGTTCCGTTCTTCCTCGAGGTGATCTGCTACAACGACGCCGTGGGTGACGCCAAGAGCCTGGAGTTCGCGCGCGTGAAGCCGGGGTACGTGAAGGCATACATGGAGGAGTTCTCCAAACCCCAGTACGGCGTGGACGTGCTCAAGGTCGAGGTGCCTGTAAACATGACCTGCGTGGAGGGAACCAGGACCTTCGGCGGACAGAAAGCGTACAGCCGGGAGGAGGCCAAGGAGCACTTCCGGGAAACGGCTGCCGTCTCGAAGCTCCCCTTCATCTATCTCAGCGCCGGGGTGAGTGACGACGTGTTCCGTGAAACCCTCGAGCTTGCCGCGGAGGCAGGCACTCCGTTCTCCGGGGTGCTCTGCGGCCGGGCCACGTGGCAGGACGGCATTCCCGTCTATGCCAGCCGCGGCCTCGATGCCCTGACCGCCTGGCTGGAAGACCGCGGCGTGCAGAACATCGAGGCGCTCAACAAGATCCTCGCCAAGGGCGCGAAGCCCTGGTGGGACTTCTACGGCGGCAAAGGAAAGATCAAGGTCTCGTAATCCATGCAGAACACACCCGGCATTCATCATATTACCGCGATCGCGGGAGATGCTCAGAAGAACCTGGATTTCTATTCCGGTATTCTCGGGCTGAGGCTGGTCAAGAAGACGGTCAACTACGACGATCCCGGCACGTACCATCTGTACTACGGGGACGCGAGCGGCTCTCCCGGAAGCATCCTGACGTTCTTTCCCTGGACGTCCTCGGGATTCCGCGGCAGGCCCGGTCCGGGCCAGGTCACCACCATTTCGTTTTCCGTTCCCACGGGCTCTCTCGGATTCTGGGCGCAGAGGCTCAAGAGTCTCGGCACGGACTACCAGGGACCTCGGGAGAGATCCGACGGCACGTTCATAGCGCTTCGGGATCCGGACGGCATGTCCGTGGAGCTGGTGGACGCCGGCTCACCGGCCTCCAATGACGCATGGACAGGCCGGGTCCCCGGCGCCAGCGCCATCCGGGGATTTCACTCGGCGGCTCTCTCCGTGCGGGACGCGGAGGCCACGGCGCGGTTTCTTACCTCGGTGCTCGGCTTTGCCGCGGCGGACGGTTCGGACGGGCGGCTGCGGTTTTCCACCGGGGCAGCGGGAATCGGAACAATCGCGGACGTCGTCGGCAGCCCGGATGGCCCGGCCGGGCGCATGGGGGCCGGCGCCATCCACCACATCGCCTGGCGCGCCGGGGACGACGCCCTTCAGCTGCTGCTGCGCTCCCAGGTGACGGACGCGGGGACTCCGGCCACGGCGGTGATCGATCGCACGTACTTCCATTCGGTGTACTTCCAGGAACCGGGCGGCATCCTCTTCGAGATCGCGACTGACCCGCCCGGATTCACGGTGGACGAGCCGGCTGACAGGCTCGGCGCGTCCCTGATGCTTCCTGCCTGGCTCGAGTCCAGCCGCGCCCAGATCGAGAAGGCGCTTCCGCCGCTGGAAGCGGAGGCGGCGAACGGAGGAGAGGCATGGACGCAGGCGGTCTGAGAAAGCGCCGCGCGGACACTGACTTCGTGTCCATCGGAGAACCGCTGTCCGAGGCGAGGGCCGCGGTGATCCTGGTGCACGGCCGCGGCGCATCGCCGGAGGACATTCTTTCAATCGCGGACGTCCTGGAGTCCGGCGGTCTTGCGTTTCTGGCCCCCCGGGCACTCGGCGGCGCCTGGTATCCCTACAGCTTCCTGGAACCGCTGGAGAAGAACGCGGAGGGTATCCATCGGGGCCTGGACGCTATCGAGGAGCTCCTGGAAATGTGCTCCTCCGCGGGGCTGCAGTCGGAGCGCGTGTTCCTGGGAGGCTTTTCCCAGGGCGCCTGCCTCAGCCTGGAGTTCGCCGCGACGCATGCCCGGAGGTACGCCGGGGTATTCGGCCTCAGCGGAGGGCTGATCGGGCCGGAGGGCACACCGCGCGCCTATACCGGCTCCCTGAAAGGCACGCCCGTGTTCCTGGGCTGCAGCGACGTGGATCCGTACATCCCGAAGGACCGGGTGGTCGAGACAGCGCAGGTTATGGAGAAGCTCGGCGGCGCGGTGACCATGCGCCTCTACCCCGGAGCCCCGCACTCGGTCAACGACGACGAGATCTCGTTTCTGAACAAGCTCATTCGCCCATAATCGCTTTCGGAGGTTCAGCAATGCTTTTCACGCCGCTCTCGCTTCGCGGGATCACCCTGAGAAACCGCATCATGGTGTCGCCCATGTGTCAGTACTCGTCCACGGACGGATTTGCAGCGGACTGGCACCTCGTTCACCTGGGGAGCAGGGCGGTGGGAGGCGCGGGGCTCGTGTCCACCGAGGCTGCCGCCGTCACTGCCGCGGGGCGCATCAGCCCGCGAGACCTGGGGATCTGGAAGGACGATCACATCGACGGCCTGCGGAGGATCGCCCGTTTCATCACGGAGCAGGGCGCCGTGCCGGGGATCCAGCTCGCTCACGCGGGGAGGAAGGCGTCCGTGGAGGTGCCGTGGGAAGGCGGCGGCCCGGCGCCGGCGGAGAGGGGCGGCTGGGTGACGGCCGCGCCGAGCCCCATTCCCTTCGCCGAGGGCTACCCGGCCCCGCGGGAGCTGACGGCGCAGGGAATCGAAGAGGTGGTCACCGCGTTTGCGGCCGCGGCGCGGCGGGCCCTTGCCGCCGGCTTTCAGGTGATCGAGCTGCACATGGCGCATGGGTACCTGGTGCACGAGTTCCTGTCTCCGCTTTCCAACACCCGGCGTGACGAGTACGGCGGCACTCTGGAAAACCGGACCCGGCTCGGCCGCCAGATTGCATCTGCCGTGCGCGCCGTGTGGCCGGATCGCCTTCCCCTGTTCACGAGGGTTTCTTCCACGGACTGGGTCGAAGGGGGCTGGGACGCCGCCCAGTCCGTGGAGCTTGCCCGCATGCTGAAGAAGGAAGGAGTCGACCTCATCGACTGCTCGTCCGGCGGCAACGTGAAAGATGTGCAGATTCCGATGGGGCCCGGCTACCAGACCGGATTCGCGGAGCGCATCCGCCGCGAAGCAGCGCTCCCGACGGGCGCGCTCGGGCTCATCACCTCCGCCCAGCAGGCGGATCACATCCTGCGGACCGGCCAGGCGGACCTGATCGTCATGGCGCGGCAGCTGCTGCGGGATCCCTATTGGCCGCTGAGAGCGGCCGCGGAGCTGAAGGCGCAGGCCCCGTGGCCCAACCAGTATCTGCGGGCGAAGATCTAGGATACTCTGCGGGCATGCGGAAAGTCCCCCTTCTCCTCGTGCTCGTCGCGCTGGCTCTTGCCTGCTGCGTCAGCCTCGACACCGCGTCCGCGGAGGACGAGAGCTGGAGCGCGGCCGGCCTCGATACGGCGCGCGGCGCGCCGTTCTTCTCCGCGGTGGATGCCGACGTTGTCCTGGAGATCAACAAGGTCCGCTCGGATCCGGCGCGCTTTTCGGATCTTTACATCGCCCCGATGATCGGCAGGTTTTCCGGCAAAGGCATCGACCGGGGAGGCGTGACGCTGATGACGCAGGAGGGCGCGGCGGCCGTGCGGGAATGCGTGGAGGCGCTGCACCGCGCCGCTCCGCGCGGAACGCTGAAGCCGCTTGCCGCGCTTGCCCGCGCGGCGAAGGACCAGGTGAGGCTTCAGGGTCCGAAGGGACAGACCGGGCACTCCGGGCCGGACGGAAGCACGCCGGAGAGCCGGGTCAGGCGGTACGACCCCGGCCGGCGGTTCCTCGGGGAGAACATCGACTACGGCTCGGCCCGTGCCCGGGAAATCGTTATTGACCTTCTCGTGGATGACGGCGTGCCGGGGCGGGGGCACCGGGAGAATCTGCTGCGAAAGGACTTCTCCACGGTGGGCGTCGCGGTGGGCCCGCATGCGAAGTACGGCGCCATGTGCGTCATCGACCTGAGCAACTAGGAAGGCTGCGCGGGCCTGCGGTGCCGCCGCGTGGGCCTGCAGTGCCGCCGCGTGGCTCCGACGTCAGTCCCGTGACTCCGACGTCAGTCCCGTGACTCCGCGTCCGCGCGGGGGAAGCTGTTCTCCCTGACCACGTGGGAATACCAGCGGCCGGAATCCTTCAGTGTCCGCTTCTGGGTTCCGTAGTCCACGTGGTTGATCCCGAAGCGCTTGGTGTACCCGAATCCCCACTCGAAGTTGTCCATGAATGACCACAGGAAGTAGCCGCGCACGTCAGCTCCGTCCGCGGCTGCCTGGTGCACGGCCGCCGCGTGGCGCGCCACGTAGCGCTGCCGCGCCGGGTCGCGCACGGCGCCGTCCGGACCTGGCGCATCCGGAAGCGACGTGCCGCTTTCCGTGACGTACATGAACCCCGGCCGGTACTCCCGGGCCACCCTCATGATGATTCGGTACAGCCCCTCCGGAGCAACTTCCCACTCCTCGAAGTCCGCCCGCGGCGTGAAGGGCCAGCGGACCTGCCGGGCGGCAATCACGCTGCGGCCCGTGGTCCCGCGGCCGGCCGGGTCATGGGCCATGATCCTCCTCGTGTAGTAGTTCACTCCGAGGAAGTCCACGGGGGTAGAGATGATTTCCATCTCTCCTGATCTCACCTGCGGGGCGTCGGCGCCGAACCACGCGGTCATGTCACCGGGGTAGCGGCCGCGGAACACGGGGTCCAGGAACCACCGGTTGAACATCCCGTCATGGCGCATGGCCGCCGCCACGTCTTCCTCCCGCGCGCTGGCCGGCTCGATCCACTCCAGGTTGTGAACGATTCCCACGGAGGCGCCGGGCGCGTTGGCTCGGATCACCGGAACCGCCATCCCGTGGGACAGGAGGATGCCATGCGCCGTGGCAAGCGAGGTCTTCAGGTCCTTCAGGCCCGGCGCATGATCGCCGAAGAGATGCCCGACGAAGGCCACGACCCACGGCTCGTTGTGCGTCATCCAGTCCTTCACCCGGTCACCGAGCTTTTTCGTGACGATCTCCGTGTAGCGGGCAAACGCCTCCGCCGCGGCGTGGTTCGTCCAGCCGCCCTTGTCCTGGAGGGCCTGGGGGAGGTCCCAGTGGAACAGGGTTACAAACGGGCGAATGCCCCGCTTCAGCATGGCGTCCACGAGCCGATCGTAGAACGCCAGCCCTTTTGCGTTGACCGTGCCGGTGCCTTGCGGAAGGATGCGGGGCCATGAGATGGAGAAGCGGTACGCCCGCAGGCCGAGGGACTTCATGAGGTCGAAGTCGGACTCGAAGAGGTGATAATGATCGCAGGCCACCGCGCCGTTCATCCCGTCGGCGATCTTCCCGGGCGTGGCGGCGAACCGGTCCCAGATCGACTCTCCCTTGCCGTCCTCATCCTTCGCGCCCTCGATCTGGTATGCGGAAGTGGCCGTACCCCAGACGAATCCCTCGGGAAAAACGAGACGAGCCTGCTCCATTCTGCTTATCCTTTCAGAGCCCCGGCAGTGACTCCCGCCATGATCCGGCGGGAGAAGAAGAAGTACAGGATCAGGGGCACAACGGCCACCAGGAACATGCAGGCGAATTGGATGGCGTAGTCAGACCGATACTCGCCCTGAAACTTGATCATGGAGAACGGCAATGTCCGCAGGTTGTCAGTTGCCAGGTAGACATACGCCATGATGAACTCGTTCCAGTTGTTGAGGAACGTCATGACGAAAACGGTCACCGTGGCTGGCACGGACATGGGGGCCACCACGCTCCAGAGGATGCGCGGCCACGAGCAGCCATCGATGAACGCCGACTCCTCCATGGAGCGCGGAAGCGTTCGCAGCTGGCCCATATAGACCAGCGTATTGAAGCTCAGCGTGAACGCGACGTAGGGGATGATCAGCCCCAGGTGCGTGTCGATCAGGCGGAAGTAGCCGAACCAGATGAAGTTGGGCAGCAGCGTGGTGTGGACCGGAACGACCATTCCGGCGGTGACCGCCACAAGGGCAAGGGGAACGAGCTTTCCTTTCATCCGAACGATCGCGTATGCCATGCAGAACGAGAAGAACGTGGAAGCCAGCACCGAGCCGACAACCACGATGGTGCTGTTGATGAAGTAGCGCAGGATCTTCCCGTCCACCCATGCGCGGTGATAGTTCACCCATTGGGGGTCGACGGGGATCTTGATCAGCTCAGTGCCGAAAAGGTCACCCGACTTCAGGATGGAGTAGTTGAATACCCACACCAGGGGGAAAATCTGCAGCACGGCAAGGACGATGAGGAAAAAATACAGGACTGATTTCCCGGCAAAAACCAGAGGACGGGCAGCGTGCGTCGCGATGGCGGGCCTCCTACTGAACGTCGTCGTTGCGCCGCAGAAGGCGCTGCACGACGAGGGTGATTCCCACCGCGACAACGACGAAGAGCACGGAGAGGGCATTGCCGTATCCGTACTGGCTGGCGATGAATGCCTTCTGGTAGAGGTAGACGGAAACGAACTGCGTGAGCTGTCCCGGACCGCCTTCCGTGGACAGGAAGATCATCTCCATCTGCTTCAGGCACGAGATCACGTCAATGACCAGGACCGCTGAGACTACGGGGAACATGAAGGGGATGATGACCCGGAGGTAGGCCTGGAGCCACCCCGCACCGTCCACGCGCGTGGCTTCTTCTATTTCCCGAGGCACCGTCATGAGGCCGGTGTAATAGAAGAGAAGCGCCCAGCCGAACCCCTGCCAGATGATGATCCAGATCACGGCGCCAAGGGCGGTGTGGGGATTCGAAAGCCACGAGACGGCGATGGCCTTCAGTCCGACGGCGACCAGCACCTTGTTGATGATTCCGTACGTTGGATTGAAGAGACTGACCCACAACTTTGCAACCACGATCAGGGACAGAACGGCGGGTATGAAGAAGATGGTGCGAAAGATCCGGGAGAGCTTCTCCGTGATGTGAGCCAGGAGGGCAGCGAGGGCGAAGGCTGCCGGGTTCTGGATGAACACCGTGACCACCATGAGGATCAGGGCGTTCATCAGGGAACGCCAGAACACCGCGTCGGAGAACAGGATCTCCTTGTAGTTCTGCAGGCCGACCATGTGAAACTTGCCGAACCCTGCCCAGTCAGTCAGGCTGAAGTAGGCGGAAAAGCCGATGGGCACGACGAGGGAGAAGATGATGACAAGAAGGCCCGGCAGCACGAGGGCTGCCGAGACCTTCTCATTTCCGAACAAACCCTTCACTTCTGCTCCGAGGCCTTCTGCGCTGAAGCATCCAGCTTTGCGCAGAACTGCTCCGGGGTGATGAGACCGGAGGACAGCTCGCGGATGCCGTTCAGGTGGTCCTCACTGAACTGCGGAGTGGACCGGTCAATGGTCGTGGTGCCGCTCACCTGTTTCGCGTCAGCGAGGATCTTGAGCAGAGTCTTGGCCACGGGCGTATCAGACGGCCGAGCCTCCACCTTCTGGGCGGGGAACGCCGCGCCCTTCTCCCACGCCAGGGCGGGGAACCGCTTCGCGTAGAACTTGAGGTACTTCAGATCGAGGTCCTGGTTCTTCGACGTGGAGCTGATCACGTAGTCACCGCCAAACCAGGCTTCCAGATCGTCGACCTTTCCCTTGCCATTCTGCAGCACGGGGAACTTGAAGGCGTCCACGTTGGCGCGGAACTCGTCAGAGAAGTTCTTGTCCGTCGCAAGACCCATTTCCCACGGGCCCATGATGTACATGGCAGCCTTGCCCTGGCCGAACAGGTTGCGCGAGGCGCCGTAGTCGGACACCGTCAGATCTTCCTGGAACAGCCCGGATTGAATGAACTTCTGGTACTGGCGGGCGCCTTCCACGAAGTCAGGGTCTGTGAACTTGATCTTGCGGTCAAGGGCCGCCTGCTGGCGGGAGAAATCACCATTCACCCTCTGGCACAGGACGTCATAGGTGATGGACAGGGGCCACGCGTCCTTGCCGTCTGTAACCATGGGAATGATTCCCTTGGCCTTGAATTTCGGCGCCAGGGCCTCGAGCTCCTCCACGGTCTTCGGTGGAGCAGCAACTCCGGCCTGCTTGAAGAGCGCCTTGTTGTAGTAGATCACCCAGAAATCCGCGGACACGGGGATGCCGTAGAGCTTGCCGTTGTACATGTTGCTTTCCAGAGACCCGGGCACGTAGCCCAGCCCCGCGAAGTCCGCCTTGTTGAGTGCCGTCACAAACCCGCCGTCCACGAGCGGCTTCAGCCGCGTGGAGAAGCTCCAGTACTTGAAGACGTCGGGAAGCTGCTTCGCGGTGGCATAGATCTTGATCTTCTGCTGCAAGGCCTGGTCCTGGTAGCTTTCCGTGACAATGTCCACCCCCGGATTCGCGGCCTTGAACTCCGCGTTGATCTGTTCGATGACAGCGCCCCACCCGTTCACCCGATCCGGGTGCGGATCAGCCATTTTCAGGGTGACGTTCTGCGCCCAGAGCCCTGCGGCAACGCACAGAGCCAGGAGCACAACCAGAGTTCTTTTCATCGTAGCCTCCTTGTATGGGATGGACCAGTATCCCACGCACTGTGCGGGCCGTGAATGACCCGGATTCCGGAGTTCTGATGAATTTTCCGATTTCCGACTCAAACGGAAGCTTCTCCGGTCTCCGCGCCCGCCCAGACTCCGGGCCACGCGCTGGGGCTCGCGCCGGCGAGCTTCTTGAACACGCGGCTGAAATGCTCCACGTTTCCGAACCCCACCTTTTCAGCAACTTCGTAGACTTTCAGGGACGTGGAGGAGAACAGCCGCTTGGCTTCCTCGATGCGGACCCGCGAAATGTACTCCGTGAGCGTTTCACCCGTCTCCCGGGCGAACTCCCAGCTCAGATGGTTCTTGGAAACCCCCGCCCGCGCCGCCAGATCCCCCAGGCAGAGAGCGGGGTCCGCGAAGTTCTCCCTGACAAACCTCTTTGCGAGCACGACAATGCGGGATTCCACGGTACGGCGCGCGAGCGCCGCGCGGTAGGCGGCCTGAATGCCGCCGGGTTCGCTGCAGGAGTCGCTCCGTGAGAAGGTGATGCGGATGGAAAGGTATCGCTCCAGGTACTCCTTTGCGTCCGCACAGAAAGATTCGGCAGCTTCCGCGGTGCCCCGGAAGAACACGACCGCGTGATCCGGCCGCACCGTGACCACGTGGCCGGATCCCCGCTTAGCAAGGACCTGCCCAAGGGAGCCTTCCAGCATGGCGGAGAAGCGCTCAATGCCCTCGCCGCGATACCGGGCGCCGACATCCTCAAAGTCTCCGACCCAGAACGCGCAGATGGCGAACGGCGGCGCAAGGCTCACGCCGAGGCTGGCCAGGGCCGCTGCCGAATCCCCCGCCATTGGCTCCGCAAGAAGGTCCCTCAGCATCTGCGCCCGAAGGAAGTCCACCTGCTGCCGCTCGATGACCGCGGCATCCGTCCCCTGGGTCTTCTCGATTCCCGCTGCCGTCTTCTTGAGCACGGCAAGAAGCGAATCCCCCTCCACTTCCTCCTTGCGCACGTAGTCAAGCGCGCCGAGGGTGAAGGCCGTCCTGACGAGAGGAAAGTTATCGTACGCGGAAAGCACGATAACGGCCGGCGTCTTTCCCCCGCGGCGCTTCAGAAACTCGATCCCATCCATGACGGGCATGGAGATGTCCAGGAGCACGATGTCGATCTCCGGGTGAGCCGCAAGTACCTCCAGGGCTTCCTTTCCGTTGGAGGCTTCGTAGGACAGGGTGAAGCCGTCCTCTTCCCATGCCCTCATGCTCGCCAGGGACAGCCTGACAAAAGGCTCGTCGTCCACGATCAGGACGCTATGC
>Ga0335070_10007356_pt1 | contig 12919 bp, 11 predicted proteins | sample Lox_Sample_13_FD_206722 | JGI IMG/M metagenome (GOLD analysis project Ga0335070, IMG submission 206722) | Soil microbial communities from Loxahatchee National Wildlife Refuge, Florida, United States - Lox_Sample_1.3 | ecosystem: Environmental > Terrestrial > Soil > Wetlands | place: USA...
ATGTACCTCCTGTGATGAAATGGCGTTTGCAAACTTCTTGGGTTGACGGTGGCATTGCGATTGATAGCAACGGGATTTTGTATTATGGTAGTAACGATTTCTACTTGAATGCGGCGTATCCCAATGGAACTGTCAAATGGAGGTGCTACACTAATGACTATAACGAGGCCACCCCAGCCGTTGGAGATGACGGGACAATTTATTTCGCTAGCTGGAACGGCAACTTATATGCGTTTGCTCCTAATGGGGCAGTGAAATGGAGCCATGATTGCGGCTCAACGATCAGTTATGGCTCCCCAGCCATTGCTCCAGACGGCACTATCTACGTCACCACTGCAGATCCTAAAAACCTCCTGGTTGCTATTAATCCCAACGGAACGGAAAAATGGCGATATCAGACCGGTCAATGGATGACGTCTGCCCCAGCCATCGGTTCAGACGGAGCGATCTTTTTTGGTTCAACAGACACATATATTTACGCGGTGAACCTGAATGGGACGCTTCGATGGAGGTACAAAACTGGCGACTATGTGATGGGTTCTGCCTCAATTGCAACGGACGGTACCGTTTATATCGCTTCATGGGACGGTTACCTGTACGCTTTGAACCCTACCAACGGGTCATTGGTGTGGCGTTGCCGAATCGGAGATGGCTCCAAGGTTAACCCATCGATTGGGCCAGATGGGACAATTTATATCGGTGGCAAAGACCTGTACGCGATCCTTCCCAATGGTACTTTGCATTGGACGTTTGTCCTTGACTCGAATAGTTTTGTCACCTGGTCCTCCCCAGCTATCTCCGCTGATGGCATCATCTACTTCGGTACGAATATCGGTGATGGCCAGGGTGGTGATATTATTGCTGTGAATTCCAATGGGACCGAGCGCTGGCGTCAACGCATCGCCAGTTATTGGGTTGATTCCTCCCCAGCCATTGGGTCAGACGGCACGGTTTACATCGGCTGTGCTTATTACGGAGGGATTGGTTATCTTTATGCATTCGGCCGCGGGCCACTTATCGCTGACGCGCACGGACCTTATTCCGGGTACTACGATACCGCGATCAATTTCGCAGGCGATGCCTTCGGAGGGATCCCCTCCTATTCGTATCACTGGGACTTCGGAGACGGCTCCTCTTCGAACCAGCAGAATCCGAGCCATAGTTACACCGCCGTCGGCAACTTCACTGCGACGCTCACGGTCACTGACAGCGAAGGCAACCACAGCAGTGACAGCGCTCCTGTTTCAATCAGTTACAAACTTCCTTCTGTCTCCATCACGAAACCAAAAAATGGTATCTATCTTTTCAACTTGAGGATATTACCATTGTTAAAGAGATGCATCATTCTCGGTCCGATTACTGTGACGGTCCAAGCCAGCCAGATCCCACTTGGAATCGAACGCGTCGAATTCCGCCTCGATAACCAGTTACAAGCTACAGTGACTCAACCTCCTTACACGTGGCGATGGAATCAGGGAACCTCCAGACACACCATCACGGCAACGGCGTATGACACCTCAGGTAAAAGTGCCCAAGCCAGTATAACGGTTTGGAAGTTCTTTTAACTTCAATTCTCAAATGTTTAATGTGCAAATAGGCATTTATTGTGCAATTCAAAAAATAACACGGTTTGCTGTGTAAAGGCCTCTAACGACTGTCTATTTTTATTACGTCTGAAGACTGATATTAAGTGGAGAAGCAAGATTAAAAGTGAGGATATGGGAATAAAAACACAAAGTCCTGATTTATCATACTACAAGATACCTCTATCCATGAAGTATCCTATCCTGAAACCAACACCCAAACATACAAAAACCTCTGGAGATATACTGAAGAGGGAAGGTGGGAGCAATCTGACGAAGATTCTCCACATGAGGAAAAGAGGTAAAGCAAGATGTACATAAAGGAGATAAAATACCAATACGAAGACAACGGTGTATCTTCGATAAAGCTAGAGACAATAAAAGGAACAATCCAAGGGTTATTCAGGGCGTACAATCTTTTAGAAATTTCAACTTGGTCAAGGGTTAACAAGAATCTCAACTTACCGAGCCCCATCGTTGAATTGACAGGAAACCCTAGTGATAGTCTGACTTTAAATTTAATAAAAAATGGCATTATCGTGAAATATTTCCCCGATGTCATCTATCCCTATTATGTTGATCAAATGAAAGCCGCCTTGAAATTTCAGTTGGACCGTCAGTTCCCAGTGATGTCCCTACCTGATTACGGCGAGAGTATTACGGATTTCAGGGAAAAACTCGATATCGCTCACAAAGTGATAGTGGACCATGAGAACAGGGATGCCTGCCAATTAATGCCGTATATCAAATCGAACCATGAGATAAAGAACTTTGAAAAAAGATTAAGTGCGATCCTCAACCGGAATTACAGGATGATTGGAATTGATATGCATGGGAACAACACTACGAATCTCGCATACCTAAAGGAGGTGCTGGACAAATGGGAGACACCTATCTGGACTCACTCATCAGGCACACCAAAAAAATTTGACGCTGTAAGCAGAGCATCGTTCCCGCATGTGCTCACTTTCTACCACGTTCATTCGTATTCGCTGATGAAAGGGCATGGCTATAAGATTCCGATTTCGGAAGATATCGAGCAATTCGACTCTATGCAACTGGGAATCATCCCTTGGAAGGAACTCCCATTTACGTTCGGCATAGGTTGCAATTGCCCATCACACAGGAGGGGAGGAACCTACTTGACCGACAATGCGAAAGAGATGTTTGATAAAACGCGCATCCATGACATGCACGAGGGGCAGACTGAGTTGCAGAGAGGCAACATCTCGATAAAAGAAAGTAATTTCGAGAGATACATCAAGAGCAAACGCTGCGCCAGGATGGCAATCTTCGGCTAGATTCAAAGGAACATCCAGTCCGTTCCATCATTGATTATCCCCAACTTCTCCTCGATTTCTTTGATCTCCTCTAGCTTCTCAGCGCGCCTCTCCAACAGAATCTCCCGCAATTCTCTTCCTCGCCTTTGCTTTATTTTACAGTCATAGCAATAGAATATCTCATTGAAGCAATGGTCGCAATCCTTATTTTCTTTGTTGCAAGGCAAACAGCTGCAGGTATTTTCTCCTTTCACAATCGGTTCGCCACAAATAGTACATCTACCATTAATCCCATCGTGCATCTCATCCCATCCTTATCATTGTAATTATGTTTAATGATTGTAAATCTTTTGGTCGATAGATGAACTTGAACTTGTCGCCTTTTTTTGCTCCCATACTCTGCATATAGGCTTTCGGAAGTGTGATCGTATAGTGATTCCGCTCATTGACAATTAACCTTCGGATAGGCCCTTCTTGATTCCTGTTTTTCATTTTTCTCAACCTAATTATTCACGTTAATATTCACGTGAATAATTTATAATTATATAAATATTTCTATGGATAAACATTCAGCCACGATTGCCATAAATCTCGGTACAGCTTAAGGTCTAAAAGATTACGAATGAGGGTCGATTAATGACTGCAAAAATAATACATATATACATCGTAAATACTACTAAAATACTACAAAATTAGGAAAAATATATAAACATAAGACGCATTACAAATACTGCATGTCGAAACCGCAATACCGGATCCCAGATGAACTAGATGATGCGATTGGGAAGCTGGTCGATATGGGATTATTCCCGAGCAAGCAAGCCTTCGTCACCGTGGCAGTCGGAAAAATGGCAATGGAATACGGTATAATCAAGGTAAAAGACACCAAAGAAAAAGGCACAGAGAAATAGAATTGACCAAAGGGGGTGCTCGTGACACCCCAATCGGTCGGTGAGGTCTGATAATATGGCTATCAAACCCCGAAAAGAAATAGAAGCAACTGAAAATAAATGTTTCCATGCAGAGATTACGATCGATTATGGATTAATACCTTATGATTTCAATGTCCTGACTAACGAACCGCCACTAGAGACGCACTTCAATCAGACATGCGGAATCGACGCTGACTGGGGCGTCGATGCTCCTGCAGTTTGCCGATTGCAGAATCCAACTGAAAAGGCTCCTATCAGCATCGCTGAGTTCTTGGGGAAATACCTCGACCTTGCACCAGTACTGAATCTATTTTCTTCTCAATATGGGAAGGTCGAATACCACTATCGATATCCTTTGAGCGCCATGATTAAATCTTCGATGATCCGCAGGATAAAATGTATGCGGTCGTTCCAGAAACTGGTCAACAGGTTTGAGACGCATCAAAAGGACGCTAGAGCCATCGGATTTGCAGATGATGGAAACGGCAAGTGCGACATCCCGGACAGACGGACGTTCCGGCATTGGGAGAACGTCCGCATTGACAATCCGACGCTTAGGGATGGCATGGATCAGCTCATCGTCACCCTCAGAGAAGAATTGGAGAAGCACGGGCAGATCCTCGGCCAGAGGATAGGCATAGATTCTACGCCTTTGGAGGCATTGTTCAACGACGAAGAGGCGAAGTACAATGGCCATTACGAACAGACGGGCTACAAAGTCCATGGAGCATACGATCTTGACAGGAACGTCCCTCTTACGATCATCATCACCTCGATGAATGAATCAGACACGCCTTACTTCAAGCCGCTGTTGGCGAAGCTTCATGAGCTCGGGATAAGGTTCGAGAAGGTATTCGCAGACGGCGCGTATGACAGCTTTGAGCACTTCGCGATAGTGCATCTCGTATATAACGCGAAATTTTATACGAACCCCGGGGAAAACGCTATCTTCAACGACAAGGGAACGTTAGAGGGAATCCAATATGAATACAACCGGCTCCGGAAGAAGGCGGAGTTCCTACCGCCTGATCAGGTCCTCTTGCAGGATAAGTTGCAGTTGCTCATGAAATATGAGAAATGGGAGCCTGTAGGTGCGTATTTCAGAAATATGTTCTTGGAGAAATGGAATGAGTGGCAGAAGGAGAAGAAAAACGGAAACCATATTGTCTATCATGACAGGAACGCGGCGGAGGGGTATCATGGGTTTGTGAAGAAATACCTTAATCTCCAGAATTATTTCGATTACCGTGGCATCAGGAACGTCGAGCGTCATGTACGATGGACGTATCTTTCCATCCTCGGGATCGCGTTGGCTAGGGCGCAAAATGGGATAACAGAGAATCTAACACAGATTGCGTATTTTGAATGAAAAAGTCATGAAGTCCATCTTATTTTTCTTTGTTTTCCAAGGTGAACTTTTTCTCCCCTGGTGTATTTTTCCAAAAGTTCATAAATTATAACCTCTGCTCCATTATTTAAAAGAATATTATAAACATTGACTAATTAGCTTTTACTCATTAGTCATGAAATCCTGACTAATTAGTCTGACCCTCCAAATGTATAATTAATAATTAGAAAATTTAATATAGACGCAATACACTTCGTACATTAACAAGAATGTAATGGGGTTGCAAGGTATGAAAAGAAAGTTGTTAGGAATAATGATGTGTTTAGTACTTTTAGCAGCGATACCCATGGCCGCGGGAATGGCCACTCCCAACAATCAGAAACTCCAATCATCAAATATTTTGGATGTCACCTTCCTTCGCGGGTTTGTGCTGTTCAAGCGGGTCGCCGATGGTGGGCAAACCCTGCTCTTCTTTGCAATTCGTATTCACTATACGACTATCGGCATTAGCGGTTACAAATCAGGTGTCTTGAAAATGAGACCGATGCAAATTCCAAATTCAATACGAGGCATATACCTCAGATTATACATGTTTTGCATGTTCCACGGCGACATCATACCGTAATCCTTTCATTCTGCTCCCCCGTTTTTTTTCTTTTTACCAATTTATTGGGCAGTAGTTCTACCAGCAAACAACGATAGTGCTTCAGTTAAAAGATGAATTATCGGGCGTTAGGTATAAAACCAGAGAACGTATGTCGTTGCTGTACATACTAAAGGAGAGTCGTCCTTGAAATCATCGACATACGCAGGTCTCGTAGTGATCGTCTTTGTCAACCATCGCAATGCAGTCAGTAAAAGCATCGAAAGCGCGATTCGTGCGACCGATGCGCTCTGCGTTCAACTCGGGCTTGATAACGATCTTAGTCACATGACTAAGTACCGTATTGTCAATGAGTTGCTGCAGTCGAAGCTGCTTGTTGCCATTCGCACTAAGAAATACAAGAAGCTTCGACTCGCACAAAAAATCTCTGACTTTTTTCCTTAGATTCGAGTGGCTGATTGCATTCATTTTTGAAGTGTTTTTCAATCAAATATGAGGAATGTTTTTTAATAGCGATGACTTGGATATGATTGTAGGATTGAACGATTGCAGGGAGAAGCGGGAATGATTTATAAGAACAGAAGAAGTGATGTGGAGATCATCGACACAATCCTGACCGGTGTCCATGGTGAGATGAAAAAGACTCGTCTCCTGAATCAGGCGCATATCTGCTACTACCAATTCAATGACTATTTCACCTTTTTGTTGAACAATGGTTTCATCTCGGAACGGCCCGTCGATACCCGGAAAAAGGTGTACATGATCACGGATAGGGGCAAGCAATTGCACGAAAGCATCCAGAGTCTCCTTGCATGGACCGAAAAGGATCGGTTAGTCGAATAAATACTTTTGAGTCATATCCTTTGTGCTAGATGTAGTAAATCAAGGGATTTAATTGAATAATCTCAGATTTAGTTTTTTTTTTAAATAGTGTTGTTATAAGGAAGGCTGATTGTATGTATTTTTTATTCGTTAATCAATCATTTTGAAATAATTATTAAATAATCTTAGGATATAATCAGGTTCAGGTTTAGATCAATGTCAACCTTGCGTTTGTGAGGAACGGGGGAATACAGTGATTTTCAAAAACAGGCGAAGCGAAATAGAAATCCTGGATACGATTCTATCCGAGGCCACCATCGAAGTCAAAAAAACGCACTTGTTATACACCGCGAACATATGTTACACGCAGTTTTCCGATTATTTCGACTTCCTCCTCGCCCAAGGATTTCTCTCCACCTTGCATGATGAGGCCCCGCAAAAGACATACATCATCACAGAAAAAGGGCGGTCGTTTCACCAGAACATCAAGACGATTCTTTCCATGATCAAAGGATAGTAATCATACGACATTCTCCATGACTGACAACGAAGAAAATAGATGGATATCTGCCAAGGATATGACATAGATATTTCCACTAGGTAATGTTTTATTAACAAGATAGGACACATACATATTTCACATCCTTATTTTGTTATTAATTGTGGCTCCTTTTTTCCTCCTAACGGTGAAGAACATGGGGGTTGTATATTGCTACCGCTACACAAAACACCCCATGGTTTGTTCGCCAAACATGGAGGAAAACAATGAAAAGAAATAAAAAAAATACCAAAATAGTGAGGCAGCTGATCATCGGAATCATCATGTTTACGATGATTTCGACCGGATACGTCAACTTCGTCAAGATGGCGTCAGCCAGTGGCGGAAACGGTGATGGAGACCAAAGCAACCAAGTGACCGTTCGCGTCTACGGTGACAATAAAGACCAATGTACGCCCTATCCGAACGAGGCGTTCAATGCGTACTGGAACGATGACTACTCCGCATGCGATTTCATTTACAAGAGCGGTGAAGACCCCTTCGACCCTGGTGTTCTTTCCAAGGACAGCATCACGTTCAACCCCGCTTATATAGACATGAATTATAAGGGAACCGATATCCTCGTCAACGGCGGGGACTCCAGCGAAAAAGTTGCGCTGCGAACGTTCTATCAACCAAATTACACGCACCCGATGGATCAAAAGATGTACGACTGCTCTAGCGGGGCCCTCGAATCGGTGGAGCCATTCGACGCCGTGGTACTCGAGACCACTTACACGCTGGTCACCCACAACAACGATCCCGTCCCCGGCCTCCCGTACTCGACACAGTTCGTCCTCCCCTACACCTTCAGCAACCCGAACCATCCTGGGATGGACACCGCGGATGTCCTGAAGCTCGTCGAAGCCCAATGTGCCTGTTATAATGATGGTGGATGGGCCACGGCAGGAGAAATCGCTGTCGAAAAATGTTACCATGATATCGCATCTGGGACGAGCATCAACTTCATGGACCATACCTTCACCTTCGTCAACTATAACAGCGATACCGGGGAGTTCAAAATAAAAGTGAAGTACGCCGGTAACATGTACTACGCCCACTCCGAAGAAACCACCGATTACCTTGGCATGGGATGCTATTACTTCTTCGACCGTAGCAACAACTATCAGGACTGCACTGATGCCTGCCACCGCTGGTTCATCAACATCAATTTTTACCATAATGGGATGATCGATGTGGAAGCCGGTCGCGTGCTTAGTGCTGGCGAAACCTTCTATGTCAACAGCGTCCGCTATGACATGCCAGCAATCTACGTTGAGGACTATTATGACTGCTGCGCGTTCAAATACATCACCTTCCAAACTCCGCTTCCTAAATGTACCACTCAGATGTGGTTCAATCAGAGCGACTGCCCTCAAGGGTTTGATGCGAACGTCAACGACTGGAGTCACGTGACCTCACAGTGGCTCGCCAACCTGCTCCCGGACACCAATATCTGGGTGCTCCCGCCGTTCAACGAGATGCACTGGATGATGGATGACATCGGTCTGCAGAAAGTCAACACGGGTTGCCGCTGGAATCCTGACTGGGAAGTCCCTGAGAAAGGACTCTTGCTTTCAGAGATGAAGGCCCCGTTGATGTTCACCTACGTGAATGAGAACATCGAACCGAGGTTCGATACAAGCCTTGCTCAAGTGCTTAGTGGTTCAATCGATGAGTCGGGAGACACCTTGATTAAGCAGTCATTGAGCATGAATGGGTTTGATAGTTGGACATGGGCGAGCGTCTACACTCTGCCGAATCAATACACAGAGTTCGCCTTGCCTGACCAGGAAATCCCTGGTGAGTTGTACTCAAATGAACCATGCAAACCGGATTGGTACAACATGAGCGCCGATGGGAACGAGTACCTGCTTACCTCCTCGTTCATCGGACCAAACAGCTATGTCTGCTATGACCGCTGGTGCACCTCGAAGGATTGCTACTGCACCCATGAGATCTACGATCGTTCCGCAGATCTCTACCCCTGTGATCAGACAACCTGGTACAGCGATTACTATGGATTACCACGTGTCGTTTTCCAGTACGATGCAACGACGAACGTTGACCTTTACATCAATCAAAATGAACAAGGACCAACCGTTCGTCTCTATGGTGAACCAGGCTACATCTACCCGACCGAGTCGTGGAGCCTTGACTCTTGTGCGTGGAACGAGTTCTCACACAACATCTACGACTGGGGATGCCTCGATAACGACTTTGTCTACCCCTCTCCGCTTCTGTCCTTCTTACCTGGAGCAATACCGAAGGATAGCATAACTTTCAACCCAGCTTGCCTAGGACAGATGTACCATAACAGGGCAATCACTGTGAACGGTGCTGATAGCGGGGAAAAGGTACTGCTGCGGATGTTCTACGAGCCGAACTACCAACACTGCGTCGATCAGAAAATGTCTTGCTACTCTCCGGCAGCTTTGGAACCCGTGGAGCCGTTCAACGCCATAGTACTTGAGACCACCTATATCCTGTTGGACCACAACGTTGAACCTGATGTCAACGCGGAACCCGACGGTAGCAATTTCATGCTCCCCTGTTACAATAACAATTCTAACGTACCAGGTATGGATGCCGCTGACATCGTGTCACTCGCAGATGTCAACTCAGGCCCTGAGTTCACTGATCCATACACCGGTGGGGAAGTCTACACCGACGGACAAATCGCGGTGGAGAAGCTCTTTGAGGGCGTGACACCCGGCCAGACTCTGAACTTCATGGATCACACGTTCAAGTTCATGACCTATGAATCAGATTTGGATGAGGTGCAGGCGACCATCGCCTACCAAGGGAACATGTATGGTGCCCACGACCAGTCGCAGATCCAACACCTCTACACTGACGAAAACCTTTACTTTGACCGGAACAACAACTACCAGTGTGACACTGACCCTGCGCACCGTTGGTACCTAAGGATTGTGTACACGAGCGCACAGACGATCGATATCGTGCTCGGACGTGTGCTTTCCGCTGGTGAGACCTTCTATGTTGACGGCGTCCGCTACGACATGCCCGCAGTGTACGTTGCATGTGACAACTCAGAGGTTGGAGGGTTTAAGTACATCACCTTCCAGACTCCACTCCCTAAGTGCGACACCCAGATGTGGTTCACGCAAAACCTCGATGACAACGTCAACGACTGGAGCCACGTGAGCTCTCAGTGGCTCGCCAACCTGTTACCAAACACGGATGCATGGGTGCTGCCACCCTTCAACGAGATGCACACCATGCGGGATGACATCAACCTCATCAAGACGAACGTGGGGACCGCTGACTGCCCTGACTGGGAAGTGCCTCTGAAGGGGCTGATCATTAACGGACAGAAAGGACCCTTAGAGATCCAGTACGTCGCAGAGACCAGCGAGCCTCGCTTCAACACGAGCCTTGCGGAACGGTTCTACCCGTGTGATGACTGCTGGAAGTGGTGGAGCATCTACACCCTACCGCAGAACTACACCGAGTTCCTCCTCCCCAACCAGGAGACCACGAGCGACACCTACACGATTCCCGACGAGTACGACTGGTACCCGACGACCCATGCCGACGGAGCCGAATACCTAGTGACATCCTCATGGTACGCACCGAACAGCAAAGACACAGAACTATTCTGCACCTCAAAATCCTGCCCGCAGGTCCACGACATCTTTGATTTCCTCGCCTTGATCGCGACCTGGGACACCTGCCACCTCATTCCGCCACGCGTTGCCTTCGCCTTTGATGCGGAGACCAGCACCGGACTCTATATCAATGGGGAGACGCAACAGTCTCAACCAGGTGATGAGCCTCCGACCGCAGACGCCAATGGGCCGTACTCAAGTGTCAGCTGTGTCACCTTCAGTGCTATCGGGAGCCAAGATAACGATCAGAATGGAGAGGCGATTACCCAGTATCGTTGGGATATTGACAACGACGGCGACTGGGACACCGCCTGGATGCCATTCTCGACCCCAACTTTCGACTACTGCTACAGTGGAGCGTACCACGGCTATGCCGTCCTTGAGGTCATGGACAACGAAGGCGATACTGCCACAGCAACCACTTGGGTGGATATCTCTGGGGACGCGCCCAACGTATCCTGTGATTTCAATGGAGACGGAACGCTATCCATTGTCGATGTGCGGTACCTCGCAATGCATCTGACCGGCGACCCGCTCTACGGCAACTGCAACGGGTGCTCCCTTGACATCAACTCTGACCAGCTGACCAACATCGTCGACGCTCGATACCTAGCGATGTATCTCACCGGTGACCCACAGTACGAACAACTCTACCCCTAAAGGATGATAGGGCGGTCGTAAAGACCGTCCTTCCATCTTTTTAAGACGGAGGAAAATAAGATGAAAAAACTCACACAAATGCTGCTCATAAGCATGCTGGTAGGATCGTTACTGATCCCTGTACCATTCGGCATGGCAGATAGCACAGTGGCCCTCAGTATCAACGACGTGACACTTGCGATAGGTGGCAATGCACAAACGGTAATCCACGTGACGAATCTTGTAAACCTCGGTTCGTTCGCCCTATCAGTCGGGTACGACCCTGCAGTGGTGACACCAACCAGTGTCAACGACAAGGACCTCAACGGGGTGAATTCCTACATAAACACCGCGACACACACAATAACCCTGAACTGGTATACAACAGGGAGCGTTACGGGCGACAAGGACCTCGCGTTAATTACCTTTACGTCAGCGACACAAGCCCAAGCCGGTAATACATGCAACCTCGTTCTCACCGGCGATTTGTACGACAACACACCACTGGGTAACCCGATCGCACACACGACCCAAAACGGAGTCGCGTTGATCTCCGGAGGCGAGACTACTCCAACGCTTGCCGTTGATAGTATCTCAGTCCCTGTCAACGGTCAAGCAAGCGGAACCCTAAAGGTGGAGAACGTTCAGAACCTCGGTTCTCTTGACGTGTCAGTGGTCTATGACCCCGCGATTGTCACCCCCCTGACAGTCACACAAAAAGACCTCACCGGGATCAACTTCTACATCAACAGCAACACCCATACTATCTCCATCAACTGGTACACGACGAATTCTCTTTCCGGAACCTACGCGATCGCCTCGCTAGCGTTCGCCTCAACAGCGCAGGCACAGACTGGTGAATCGAGTCCCTTGTCCGTAACCGGGAACCTCTACGACAACACCCCTGCCGGGAACCCGATAACGCATATCACGCAAGGAGGAACGATTTTTATCACGGGTGGTTTAGGCGGTGGAACAACCCTGAGCATGGATAACGTCTCCATCGTTTTAGGGAGTAGCGCCAAAACATATCTACGGTTAGCCAACGTCAATGACCTTGGGTCCTTCGAGGTCACGATCGGTTATTTACCCACGGTGGTAACTCCAACGATAATTGAGACCGCGGATCTTACCGGACTAAACTACTACATCAACATGACTGCCCATACAATCAATATCAATTGGTACACCACGACCGGTCTCACAGGGAGTTATAAACTCGCTGCGATCACCTTCTACTCAAGTCCCCAAGCAACCGTCGGATCGTCGTGCACCTTTGTGGTGAATGGTCAGTTGTATGATGACACGCCCCAGGGTACCCCTATCAGTCATAATACCCAGAACGGTGTAGCAACTATCCTACAGCAAGGGGGCGGCGGAAGTAGCGGTGGGTCGAGCAGCGGTTCGTCATCAACGAATCACGCGCCGACTGCTCGTTTCACTGTGAGCACGACCTCAGCGTTGGTGAAAACCACCATCTCGTTCGACGCATCGACAAGCTCAGATCTCGACTCGGATACGCTCTCCTATCAATGGGATTT
>Ga0335070_10007357_pt1 | contig 12916 bp, 15 predicted proteins | sample Lox_Sample_13_FD_206722 | JGI IMG/M metagenome (GOLD analysis project Ga0335070, IMG submission 206722) | Soil microbial communities from Loxahatchee National Wildlife Refuge, Florida, United States - Lox_Sample_1.3 | ecosystem: Environmental > Terrestrial > Soil > Wetlands | place: USA...
GTTCAATCTAAAGGCAGATGGTTCAGAAAAAACGTGCTAGGAGGCTACTCAGCGAGGGAATGGGAACGAATAGTCGAACGTAAATCGCTGAGGCTAGGACTCCGAGTGTGATGGCCATCATGACGGCATCGCCTCTATGCATCCTTAGCACATACAGGTTGGTGCGTTTTTTTGTGGCCCCCCAGGCACGTGACTCCATGGCTTCAGCTAGTTCTAGACTTCTGCGAATCGCGCTCACAATCAGGGGGATAAGAATCGGAATGTAGTTTCTGATCCTCTTCAGGAAGTTACCTTTTTCAAGTTCCAATCCTCTTGCCTTTTGTGCATCCATGATTGTTTCAGCTTCTTCTGCCAAGACTGGGACAAAACGTACTGCTGTCGTGAAGGCAAAAACGAACTCGTACGGCACTCGTGTCTGTTCCATGGCGAGACCCAAGTGATCTGGCGAAGTTGTGAGAAAGAAGATGGAGAAAGATTCTACGAGTACAACGAAGCGAAGCGTCAAGGCTGTAGCCGTCTCCAGAATTCCGGGTGTGAGCCAGTATCCGTTCTAGAAAAAGTTGAAAACCAAATTGGTCAGAAAGATTATGGTAGCAAGAAATGCTGCCCCACGCATTGAACGAAGCCATTCACGTTTGACGCCGGCCAAGAGGACAAACGGAATTTGGAAGAGAAAAAGCGCTATCAAGGGCAGAAGTTGCCAGAAGATGATAGCAACACCAAAAATCACACAGACATATACGAACTTTATCCTCGGATCTAGGTTGTGAATGGGCGAGTAGACTTTGCGAAACTTGAGTCCTTGGAAAACGCTCATTTGTCGCGTTTCTCCAGCATATCTAGCAGGATCTTCTGCGCTTCATAGATGTCGATGACGTCCTCGCGAACTCTAAGGCCTTGGAGTTGCAGGAATATCTGGGCTATCTGTGGAGGCACAATCGATGCCTGCGTCAGAGTATCCTGGTCTGTGAGGATCGTTCTTGCCTCGCCGTCGGCGATGATTTTTCCTTCACGCATCAACAGAACTCTCGGGTTGCATTCAGCCACAAACTCGACATCGTGCGTCACGATGATGACGGTTTTCTTCTGAGTATTCATCTGCAGGATGAACTGTCGGAGCTTTTCTTTTTGTTCATAGTCTTGTCCTATGGTCGGTTCGTCCAGTATCAGCATCGCCGGATCCCACGCTAGCACTGATGCTAAGGCCACACGCTTTCTTTCTCCTCCGCTGAGCAGAAATGGAGATGCCTTTCTGTACTGAGTTAACCCCAAGAGGTTCAGAGCCCAAGTTGTTCTTTTTTCAATGATTTCTTCACTGAAATTGAAGTTTTTCAGAGCAAACCCTATTTCTTCCTCTACCGTTTCGCTGAACAGTTGATTGTCAGGGTTTTGAAAGACGAACCCAACGTTTCTGGAAAGTGTCGCCACACTGACCTTTGTCGTGTCGACCCCGTCTACGAGCACCTGTCCTGCTGTTGGCTTGAGCAGGCCGTTGAAATGCTTCACGAGTGTTGTCTTTCCGGCTCCATTCTGCCCCATTATAGCTACAAACTCGCCTTCCGTGACGGTCAAGCGTATTCCCTTCAACGCCTCCACCTCGTTCGGATACCTGAAATAGACGTCTTTGACCTCTATCATCAGCCTTTCATAGCCTCCTTAACCAAATCTGCCATTTGGTCGGAAGAAAGCGGCACGACGCCGCCGAGTTTTGCCCCGTCCTTCAGGAGCATCTGGTAAAGCCTTGTTGCCTTTGGAATTCCGACGCCGACAAGGCGGGCTTCTTCAGATCTGAGAATCTCGTGCGGATCGCCGTCCAAGAGAACCTTTCCTTGATCCATCACGATTATGTGATCCGCGTACTTGGCCGTTAAATCAAGCCTGTGTTCGACGAGTACGACCGTGATTCCGAGGTTTCGGTTCAAATCGTGAATTACTTCGAATATTTTTCTTGCCGTTAGTGGGTCCAGGAAAGAAGTCGGTTCATCCAGAACAATCACCTGAGGCTTCATCGCCAGCACTGAAGCGATGGCCACTCGTTGCTGCTGTCCACCCGAGAGTTCATGCGGCGGCCTTTCCCTAATATCATTGATACCCGTAAGCTGGAGCGCCCAGTCAACAGTTTTACGCATCTCTTCTCTTGGAACGCCCAAGTTTTCAAGACCAAACGCCACGTCCTTTTCTACAGACAAAGCGAAAAGCTGATTCTCCGGATTTTGAAAAACCAGGCCTACGTGTTGCGCCAGCTCGTATGTTGGGTGATCACTGACGTTCAGCTCTGCGACGGTTATTTCACCCTTCATTTCACCCTGATAAAAATGGGGAATCAACCCGTTAAAACATCGGCAGAGAGTTGTTTTTCCGCATCCGCTTGGACCTGTAATTAAGACGAATTCACCCTTCTCTATCCTTAAAGATACGTCACTGATTGATTGCTTCGTCCCGCCTGGATACGTATAAGTTAGATTCGTCGTTTCAATTATTGCCATGCGAACAATGCCTGCCCACTTGAAGCGGGCTGTCCGCTCATTTAAGAGTAACTACCTAATTATGGTTACCCAGTTTTTCCTTCAAAAGCCACAAGCACCGTTTGAGCCCGAGTTCTATGTCGCCTTTCCCATTAACTCCCGCCGCTGTAGCGTGTCCTCCGCCCATACCGTGAAGGTATTCGCCCAATGGCTTCGCCACGTCCTTGCCGAGGTGAACATCCGTTTCCTTGTAGAAGTCAATTGAGCTTCGCAGGCTTATTTCCAGGTTTCCATCTCTCTCCCCTGCTACGGCAGCGACGTGGGCCCCCAGCTCTACCATCGCCCGCGCGGCTGAAGCTTCGTATGCGCTGACGTGTGATAAAGCGATTATCCATTCTCCCACCCTGAAGAGCTTGGTTCTTCTGGAAGCCTTAAGCCTCGCCACGCGCTCGGAGAAATCCATGGGCAACGAGAGCAACGACAGTGTTTCTTGGGCGTTCACGCCTGCATCGATGAGTCCCACGATGCTCTTCAACGTGGACGAGTTTGCTAGGATAAAATGCCGCGTGTCAAAAGCTATGCCCAAGAACAGAGCCTTGGCCTCGTTCTCGCCTGGTTTTATTTCTGTTTGTTTGTAGAAGTCGTACACAATCTCGCAGGTGGATGATGCCGTTTCATCGGTTATGGAAAGCTTTGCCAGTTGCTCAGTTTCGGGATGAACGATGTGGTGATCAACGACGATGATTGAAGCCTTCGAATTCCTAACCTTGTCAGCCAAATCGTCTAACTGCTGGACAGTGTTCGTGTCGAGCAACACTATTGCCTGTGCTTTCTCTACACTGGGTTGTGTTTTCACTTCTACGGGCAAGTGTTCGAGGAGATGCTTTGAAAGTCGACTTATCCCGTGTGCAGCCCCAACCTCAACCGTTATTTGCGGTCGTGACTGTCTCAGCAAGCTTGAAAAGGCATACGCCGAACAGATTGCGTCTGGATCGGCATTATGGTGGCACAGCAAAACAACAAACTGGGCGTTTACCGCGTCCAAAAGGTTGATTATTTCTGTGAATGACACGCTATTTCCCTCAAGTGTTTTTCAGCAGAAATAAACGCTTCTTTAACAGCTTCGTCTGCAAGTTTCTGCACGTCGAAGTCTTTCATTGAAGGAAGCAACGTGACAACCACGTCAACCTTCAATGCTACAGGTTTTGCACCCTTTGCTTCCGCGCTAATGTCTAGTGTTACTATCTTTTTTGACGGAACTTTCGAGAGAACGTGCTCTCTGGCCGCTTTCTCCGCAATCAGACACAACTCCTCAATCTGCGCATTGGTCAACTCTGGTATTCTCAGCGCTTCCATAAACCCCACTTAGAAGCGATAATTCACTGCGAGGGAGGAGAAACGGGGTTCAGGTCTTGCTGAAGCTTTGTCTGCACGTCTTTTAGCTGAGCGCGTAAACGCTCTTCTTGTTTTACGAGAATCGTGGATCGAGTGTTAAGCAGGTCCTTTCTTTCGGTTAATTCAGTGATTACTTTCGTCCGTTCGGACCTCATCAACAAGGTGCCAGCTGCCTTGTATATCACCGCATCGTCAGTCATTTTTTGCAGCTCGTTCAAGGCTTGATCAATCTCGGTAGCCTCAAGCTCCACTTGTTGCTTCTGCCCAAGAATTGATTGGAGCGTTTGTTGGAGCTGTTGAAGTCTGAGTAAACGTTCCTGAATCGGCTGCGGAAGCTGCGAAATCTCGTCACTCACTTCCATCCTTCCATCTGCACAGCAATAAGCTGGGCTATTAATTAACATTTTTGATGGTTCAACACCCGATAAAATCTGTGTGGCCAAGAAGTTCATGGGAAATGAGGCATGAGCGCGCGCTTTTGCACGTGTGCTAGGCTATTGTCTTTGGACGAACTGTATCTTTTTCCTTTGATTGTACTACAAGTGTACATAATGCTTAAATTTCGCCGTTAGCATACTACTATTGGGATGAAATGTATATTGCGAGACAATACACCTGATCCGGCTGAAGTCCGTTGGGATGTCTTGAAGTCCATGCTTGATGATTTTCCAAAACTGCGGGATCGCACGAAACAATATCTTCTTGAAAAGAAGGATTCAACACGACGTAGTTCAAATTGCGGTACACATCAAAGCGTTAAAGAACTGCTTCAGAACGCAATACACGAGTACCGCGCGCACACTATTCGCTAAGGAACTCATCGATACTATTTTCTGCTTTCTGAGTGCGAGCAGATTGACGGGCGCGCGGTCTAGGTCAAGTTCACAAGAAATCTACGAAACTTGTGAACTTGCACGTGGCAGACTCAAGTGGATTGAAAAGTAAGCTTAACTTTCATATCTTCGGGCATGACATGGCTAAGCTGTTTTTTATGACGGAGTATACGAGACAGGTAGGAAAGGTTCTCGTCGAGGACAAGACTAGTGTGTTCATTCATTTTGAAAAGTCTTTCATTTTCCTGGCTTGCGCACCTGGTACGGGAGTGCAGACGATGGCAGCAAGGAGTGCTTTTAAAAAGCGTGTGCCCTTCTGTTATCAACTTGAAGTCAATTAATCACTATGGAGTCTAAAACCATGGCGCGAGAGAAATATATTCTAGCCTTGGACGAAGGAACGACATGTGCCAAGGCGATAGTTTATGATCACGAAGGTGCTGCGAAAGGGCGTGGTGCGCATGAAATCACGCAAATTTTCCCAAGATCAGGCTGGGTTGAACATGATCCCGAGGAAATTTGGTGCGCTCAAGTGCTAGCGATAAAGGATGCGATACGTGAAGCAAGAATCCAACCAAGCCAACTTGAGGCAATCGGTATTACAAATCAACGGGAGACCACTATTTTATGGGACAAGAGGACAGGAAGACCAGTGTACAACGCTATAGTATGGCAATGTCGCAGAACTGCCATGATTGCAGAGGAACTTCGGAAACATTACTCGGACTTGATAAAGGAGAGAACTGGGCTTATCGCCGACTCGTATTTTTCTGGGCTCAAAATAAAGTGGTTAATAGATAGCATTCCTGGGCTGCGTGGAAAATGTGAGAAAGGCGAGATACTCTTCGGAAATGTTGATAGCTTCCTGATATGGCGTCTTACGGGGGGAAAGAGCCACGCAACAGATTACACAAACGCTTCGAGAACTATGCTGTTCAATATTCACAAATTGAAATGGGATGATGAACTACTGGAAATAATGAAAGTACCAGAAGAAATTCTGCCGGTTCTTAAGCCGTCGAGCGACAAGGATTCATACGGACACACAGAGATTGGCATTCTCGGGACTCCGGTGGAAATCTGCGGTGACGCAGGAGATCAGCAGGCAGCTCTGTTTGGACAGGCATGTTTCGCTCCTCGGATGGCAAAATGCACCTATGGCACTGGCAACTTCGTTTTAATAAACATCGGAGCCGAGGCGAGAACGTCAAAACATGGACTTCTAACGACAGTAGCCTACAGCTTGGAACAGAATAAGGCGAATTATGCCTTCGAAGGTAGCGTTTTCATTACAGGTGCCGCGATTCAGTGGCTGAGAGACGAAATGAAGATCATTTCCTCCCCACAAGAGACAGAGGCCATGGCAAAAAAGGTACCCAACACAGGAGGCGTTTACTTTGTTCCAGCATTCACAGGGCTTGGCGCTCCCTACTGGGATCAGTACTCTCGAGGACTGATAATTGGGATCACACGTGGAACGTCGAGAGAACACATAGCACGCGCTGCACTTGAGGCAATAGCCTATCAGACAAGAGATGTCATAGAGTGCGTCGAGGCTGATGTCGGCGGGAAAATAGAAAATTTGAGAGTTGATGGAGGCGCATCAGCAAACGATTTTCTAATGCAATTCCAAGCCGACCTTCTGAATACAGAGATCGTGAGACCTTCACTCCTTGAGACTACATCGCTAGGCGCGAGTTATCTTGCAGGAATCGCGACGGGATACTGGAAGAACACGACCGAGATTGCTAGGCTTTGGAAGATCGATAGAATTTTCAAACCACAAATGGAGTCTGAATTGCGCCAGAAATTGTATGAAAACTGGACTGAAGCCGTCAAGAGAGCTTCAAAATGGGCTCTGACACTGAACAAGACGGGAACGGACGCATGACTTTTTCTCTTCGCACTGAGCCGCTCGCTGAAGTCTTCAGCCAACAGTGTGTAATCGACTTCCTTCAGGTTCAGTGGCCTTTGAGTTTTTATACCTGAACGAGCAACTTGCAGTCTCGGTGGATCTTTTGGTCGCCACTGACGAGTTTGCCCACTTAAACTTGGAAACACTCGAGAATTTCATCTACGACGTGATGGTTGGCGTCGGTGTTCCAAAGAATGATTCTAAAATAGTTGCGGACGTCTTGATTGCAGCAGACAAGCGCGGAATAGATTCGCATGGAATTGCAAGATTGAAGATGTATTATGACCGTATCAAGAAAGGACAACAACTTCCGACAACGAAACTGACTGTTGAACGTGAAGCTCCGGCCATTGCTCTCATCAACGCCAATAACGGAATGGGACACGTCGCTGCAAAAAAAGCAATGGAACTTGCGATAAAAAAGGCAAAGAACGTTGGAATCGGCCTGGTTGCCGTCGGACACTCTAACCATTTCGGCATTGCGGGATATTATGCGTTGATGGCAGTTGAAAAAGACATGATTGGCATGTGCGGAACCAATGCTCGACCCGCGATTGCTCCAACATGGGGAACGGAGCCAATGCTCGGCACCAATCCGTTCACTATTGCAGTACCAACCGATTGGGAATTTCCTTGGTGCGCAGATCAAGCAACCTCAACAATTCAACGCGGAAAAATCGAAACCTATGCGCGTTTAAACAAGAAGCTGATTCCGGGTTGGGTCATCGACATCAACGGAGAACCTGAAATCGACCCGAAGAAAATCTTAGCCGGACTTACCGAAGATGAGGCAGCCCTAACGCCATTGGGCGGAGTCGGTGAGGATATGGCGGGATACAAAGGTTACAACTACGCGACGTTTGTTGAAATAATGTCTTCGGCTTTGCAGCAGTCTTCCTTCCTGAAGGCATGTCGAGGAGTCAGAAATGGAAAAGACGTGCCTTTCGACATCGGTCATTTCTTCATTGCGGTGAACATTGAAGCTTTCGTGGATCTGGACACATTCAGGAAATCTGTTGGTGATATACTTCGAGAATTGGCAAATTCCAAAAAAACGCCCCGAGCGAAACACATCTACATTGCCGGAGAAAAAGAGTACGCGGCATCCAAGAAACGTTCCAAGGAAGGAGTCCCAATCTCCAGAGAAACACAGAAAGAAATGCTAGTCATGCAATCCGAATTGGAGTTGACCAAGTACAAATTCAATTTTCACGTGTGATATGCTCTGCGCGCTATAGCAATGAGTCATATTTTGACCTAGAAGAAGCTATTGATAGATTGAACGGAGAACTATTAAATAGCGCTCTCTCTCCTCTAGAAGTGGCAAAATTGCCGGTTGTTTCATCAAGATACACGTCTAGCGGGGACTTCAGCTGGAAAAATCGAGTTCTCTCAATGATTGAATGCATGTTAATTGGAGCAGAACTCTCGCTGGAACTGTGTGCACATCAAATCTCTGGTTTCAAGGCTGAACGCCCTTCTTCTCTTTCGAGTGTCTGAAACACGTTTAAAATCGCATTTATCCATCTCAGGTATGAATTTAGTGCGGCGCGCAGCGCAACCGTGTCTTTGGCTTCAATCTTCAAAACTAGGTAATCGCCTTCCTCTGCTAAGCTTGCCCGCGAACGCGCTGTCGGACTGCTAATCTCCGGTTCTAAGGATCTGAGAATCGTCTGCAACTTTTGCTCTGACGGCAACTTTAACCTTACAGTTGCTCCCGCTTTCATTCAGGCATTTCCAGAAAACTGTTTGTAAGATCAGGTTCAACTTAAACTTGGAAAGAGAGGGGAGGTCTAGGCGCTTTCTTCCGCTTTCTCTAGTGCCTCTTCTACTGGTGCGCCCTTGACTGAGCGTTTTGCCACTATTCCGAGCTTTGTAATGGGTGTGTAGGCTCCGCCAGTGTAGGTGAAACCGCATTTCCTGCATTTCCAGATTCCGACGCTTTCTCTTTTAACCCTCGAAAAACCGCATTGTGGACATTTGTGGGGTTTCTTCATCTCTGTCATTACCTTGATGTAGCGTTTTCTGACGGTTGAACCATAGCGGGGACCCAGCCCACGAGTGGGCCCGACTTTTTTGGTTCTGTTTCCCATCGCGTTTTCACCAGTTCAGTTTCTTTCGCATTTCCCTGGATTTTTCTTTAGCTATTCTCGCCGCTTCGAATACTTGTTTTGGTTCAAAGTACCCGCTTCCGCCTTTTTGTATGGCACATATGTTTTCGTCGTCGTCGAACGCTATTGAGATACGGGCATCCATGACTTGTTCTTCTTCCAGCCAGGGGTCGACGACGAGTTTGTCGCCTATCTTAGCGCAGGTCACCGTTATAGGATGTTTATTCAGTGGAAGCGGCTCGTAACCCGGCTTCATCTTTACTTCTCCGTCCGCGACTTCGTATTTGCCCATTTTCGTGTTAATCAGCGCGGCCATTGCGGCCAGTGCGGAGGCGTCTATCAGGTTTCCATCGTGATTCAGCACGTAGACGTCAACGAAGATGACGAACACGTTCTTTCCAGGTTCGATGACGAGTTTCCCCACATCGATTGCTTTAGACTCTCTGATTCCCCTGTCAACTATTCTCGCGAGCTCTATCGAACTCTCGTCTGGGGGTCCAGGTTCAAAGCCCGGCGAAGCTAATGGTACAAGCTCTGCGTTTACCGTTAAGACGCCTTCGTTCGGCGTGTCCGAGAACGGTTCTCCCGTCTCGATTTTTACTCCCACGACCACTTCGGTTTTTCCGAGGAGCACCCTTGCCGAACCCTCAGCTTTTTCAATTATGCCCTGTTCGATTTTTATTTCGCGATAGTCTGTCAATTCTCTGCCGTCCAAGCGTTTTCCCTTGTCCATCAGCTGCGTAATCTGCTTCTGTTTCACTTTAGTGATTACCGCTGCCATTATTCTTCAGCCCCCTCCTTGTTTTCTTCTTTTTCTTCTTTAATGCTCACGTACTTGGTTCTTAACGCTTCTTTCTGAAGCGCATAGATTTGTTTGCATCCTTCAAGGGCCAGGTTTACTGCGCTTTCGAACTCGTCGGTTGAAAGTGTTCCATCCATCTGCAGCAGCGTGATGGCGTTCAGGTTGGGCATCAGAGCCACAGGAACGTCGGCCGAACCTACCTTGTCCTCGGTGTCCATCAAGTCCAGCACGATTTTGTCCTCCACTTTGCCTGCTGCGCAGGCGACGACTAGGTCTCGCATCGGTATGCCTGAGTCTGCCAAGGCCAGAGCGGCTGCTGTGATGCTTGCGCATCTTGTTCCGCCGTCGGCCTGTAACACTTCAATGAATATGTCTATCATCGTGCGTGGGTAGTATTCTATGAAAATGGCGGGTTCAAGCGATTCTCTTATCACTTTAGAGAGTTCGATTTCTCTTCTTGACGGCGCAGGCGACTTGCGCTCCTGAACTGAGAACGGTGCCATGTGGTACCGGCATTTAACAACTGTTCGATCTGGAAGGGCCAAGTGTTTCGGATGCACTTCCCTCGGCCCGTACACGCCGGCCAGAATCTTGTTTTTTCCATGTTCAATGTATGCTGAGCCGTCGGCGTTTGAGATCACGCCTACTTGAAGCTTCACCGGCCTTAACTCATCGGGTTTTCTTCCGTCCAGTCTCAGGCCCTTTTTATCGATTAACTTTTCAGGTTTATCATTCATCTTTCTTTTCCTCCTTTCCAGTTTTTGCTTCTTTAAGCATTTTGGTTATGCGATCCGTGAGACCGGTTGTGTGGGATTCTTCTTCTATTTTGAGAATCGCCATCATCGCCAACTGTTCGTCTTCAAGAGTCTTTCCTGTGATCAGCACGACTCCGTTGACGCCTAGGATTATGTTGCAACCTGTCTCTTGTTTTATCGTGGATATCATCGAGCCTTTTCTGCCTATCACGCGGGGGATTTTCGTCGGCGTAACCTTCAATATCTGTCCGCGCGTTATCTTTCCGAGCCCGGGTTCTGCCACGGTCAACTGTGGGTCGTGTGTCCTGTCGTAAGAGACTATCTTGGCCACCACCAAATCGCCTACGTCAAGAACCGGGGGCAGGTCGTCTTTTTGCGGTCTGAAGGGTCTGCTCAGTACGTCTGACGCTCTGAGAAGAGCGGGGTAGGGCGAGTTGATGTCCACCGTCCACCCGCTGAATCCAACTTCCGTGATGGTTCCTATTACGATGTCTTCTACTCTCGGAACGTAAAAGGACTTCAGGGCGACGACATCCATTTTTTTGGTTTCATACTCGACGATTCCAACTCTTGAAGCGTAAATCTTGTTGTTTTCCATGTACGTGTTTTCTCCAGCTATGTAATCGCCTTCTGCGATTAAGTCGCCAGGCGTAACAAGCTGTCTTTTTTCCAAAAATATCGGCATAAAATCACTCCTTTTCTGTTCATACGGGTTTTATTGTCAGGGGTTGATCTTTGCTTCTCCAGTTCCCTTGGTTATTTCTCCGAGTTTATCCAGGAATGGAGCGTAGACCCCTGCCGGCATTTCTAGGACTCCGTACCATGAACCGTTTGCACGCCATTCTTCGCGTTTTATCGTTCCGAACCCCTTGATCGTACCGTAGGCCTTGGCCGAATGTTCCGCTGGTATGGTGACGCCTACTGTTATCTGTTCCATTTTGAGGGGCAGAATTATCCGTAGAAGCTTGATTATTTCTTTGGCCTGTTCTTCGACAGGCTTGAACGGGTCTATAGAGTAGCGAACTTGTTCCATGGCATTTTCTATTCGCGTCGGCGGATGAGGAAGGTTGGTTCGAGGGTCAACGCTTTGCCTCGATATGAAATCCACTATTTGTTTTCTTTTGTCTTCAATCATTTTCCTGCGTTGTTCCGTGGTTACCTGTAACGTTCCCTTTGTGAGTATTGTCTCGGCGATTTTCAGCGAATCCGTCGTGCCGAAAGCCTTGCGCAGGTTTTCTTCCGAAGGTTTCGTGCCCTTGTTAGCGTCAGAAAATATCGTTTCAGCCGCCAAAACTTCGGTTATTCCAGCTATTTTTCCCATTCGAAAATCTAGGGCTTTTTGAGGTTTTACAAGCACTTCAAAGTGTTCGTTGTCCTTTGTAATGCGCGCAACGGTGTACTTATCACTCATCAGTGTGTCACTTGCCCACGCCTATCTCCTTCAGGACACCTTCAATTTGCTCGTCGCTTAGCATTTCCAGTCTTTTGGTTTCTGAGGATACCACTGCTATTTTGATTCTGGTGGGCAGTTGTCTTGCTTCTAAGGCTTTGGCCAAGCATTTCACCGTGAGCTTCGTGGTTTCTTTGAGGTCTAAGTCTTCTTTGTATTCCTCTTTCAGGATGTTGAACACCGTTTCTCTTCCTGCGCCTTCCGCTCTGGCTTTGTAGCCCCTGTAGGTTCCGCTAGGGTGGGTTCCGAACACGCGGTTTCCAGTTTTGTCCACTCCGGCAAACACCATTGACACGCCGAAGGGTCTTACACCTGCGTGTTGTGTGTAAAGCTGCTTTATGTCGCATATTCTTTTGGTCACGACTTCAACGTCGATCGGTTCATCATACGTTAGCTTATTGGACTGCGCCATCACTCGCGCCTGATCTATGAGTATGCGCGCGTCCGAGCTTAAGCCAACGATGGCTGCGCCCACGTGATCGTCTACTCGAAATATCTTCCACGAATACTCTGTTTCTTCCAATGGATCAACGGTTTCTTCGGCTCCAAGAACAACTCCTTCTGAGCCTCTAATCGCAAGGATTGTCGCTCCGCGGTTGACAAGTTCCATTGCATATTCAACTTGAAAAAGCCGTCCATCCGGTGAAAAAACAGTAATCGCACGATCGTATGCACCTGGTGCTGCAAACACTGACATTTATTTCATCCTCACAGTACATCCTAACTATTTGCAGTCTCAGATACGACAACTATACTAAAAACCTTTCCTATCTTTCCCAGCCTTTACTCTAACGCCCCATTCATCCACATCTTGGTGTTTTGGTCCCCATGCAAATGGAAAACCTTCGAAATGAGTCTAATCTTTCCAGTCCAGCAGCCTTCTTTCTCCTTCAATCTTTTTCAGGTCTGTCAGATCCTGAGTGACTTCCAGGGTTCCCAGATATTTTCCGTTCTTGTCTCTCACCGCAAAGTACCTTATGTGCACTAGGCGATTGTTCATAGTGATCCAGAATTCCGCCTTGTCCTTTTCGCCGGTCGTGAAGGCTTCAATTATTTTGTTGACCATGTGGACGCTTTTCTGAGGGTGGCACAACTGCACGCTTCTGCCAATGACCGCTTTGGTCCTTACGAATATTCTCTTTTCAGCCTTGTTGAAGTATTTCACGCGGTCATCCTTGTCGATGAAGGAA
>Ga0335070_10007358_pt1 | contig 12916 bp, 13 predicted proteins | sample Lox_Sample_13_FD_206722 | JGI IMG/M metagenome (GOLD analysis project Ga0335070, IMG submission 206722) | Soil microbial communities from Loxahatchee National Wildlife Refuge, Florida, United States - Lox_Sample_1.3 | ecosystem: Environmental > Terrestrial > Soil > Wetlands | place: USA...
TGTACCGGCTACGTGAAGATCATTGAAGCAGTAAAAGTCGCTGCCGGTGGGAGGTGATTATGGCTCAACTCACGGTTGTTGGAAAACCGATACCCAAAAAGGATGCTCCGGAAAAAGTTGCAGGCGACGCCAACTATATACAAGATCTTAAAGTACCGGGCATGCTCTACGGCAGGATACTCTATAGCGCATATCCCCATGCGAAGATAAAGCGCCTAGACACCGCGAAGGCTGAAAAGCTTCCCGGCGTGAAGGCCGTGCTCACCGGCTCAACTATCCCTGCTTTTAAATTCGGCGTCTACAAAGATAATCCGCCGCTCAAGACCGGTAAAGTCTGCTCGCTTAGGGACGAGATAGCCGCTGTAGCTGCTGTGAGCCCCGAAGTTGCGCGAGAGGCTCTAGACCTGATCGAGGTGGAATACGAGGAACTGCCCGCCATATTCGACCCGGTCGACGCTATGAAGGAGGGCGCGCCGCTTATTCACGAGGAGCACAAAACGAATGTGCTGAAGATGCCTTGGAAACTGATCGTGGGGGACCTCGATGCGGCTAAGAAAGAGGCGGCTCACGTGGTCGAGGACACGTTCCGCACCCAATGGGTCACGGCCTGCTGTCTTGGCGCGAGCGGATGCATAGCCAGCTTTGACATCAACAGCAACCTGACGATGTACAGCAACACACAGATTCCCTCTCTTGCGCAGAAGGACTTCATGGAGGCGCTGGGTACTTTCGGTTTTAAAAACAAGAAAGTCAGAATCATCCAGAGCGTTATCGGCGGCGCTTTTGGCAGCAAGCTTGACACCTATGCATACGAATACCTCGCAATTCTTCTGGCACTGAAGACTCGCAAGCCTGTAAAGATTGCGTTCAGCCGGGAGGAAGAGTTCTTCGCAACCTCGCCAAGGCAGTGCACCATCACGAAGATATCACAGGGCTGCACAAAGGAAGGAAAACTCCTTTTCAGGGACATGGAGATGATCCTTGATAATGGCGCCTATACCTCATGGGGCGCAACAACCCCGTCCGTTATGATGCTGCCCATCTCCTCTCTCTACAAGGTGCCGAACGTAAAATATGTGGCCAAATGCGTCTACACGAACAATACATATAGCCAGGCTATGCGGGGATATGGAAATCCTCAAGCGACCTTCGCTATAGAGTGCTCGCTGGATCAGCTCGCAGAGGCAGCGGGCATCGACCCTTACGAATTCAGATTGATGAATGCCAATGAACCAGGCGAGATCACACCGCAGAACTTCAAGATCACGTCGTGCGGCGTGAAGGAGTGCATGGAAGCAGTGAAAACAAGGCTCGGCTGGACAGGCAAGCGCATGCAGAAGGAAGGCCGTGGCTTCGGCATGGCCGCACTCGTGCACGTGGGCGGTGGCGCGCGTGTCTACAAGTCGGATGGCTGCGGCACGATCATCAAGATCGATGACTTCGGTAAAGTCGATGTGTTCACGGGCTCGTCAGAGATCGGCCAGGGATCAGATACCATCGTAGCGCAGATTGTGGCGGAAGTGCTCGGCGTTCCCGTTGAAGACATTAATGTAATTAACAACGATACGGATGTTTGCCCGTGGGACGTGGGCGCGCACGCATCGAGAACCACGTTCGTCGCCGGTAACTCTGCCCTTGGAGCGGCGCAGAGAATAAGAGCGCGGATCCTCGATCTGGCAGCCGCGACTCTCAACGAGGACCCTAGTGCTCTAGACGTGAAGGGCGGTGTCATCTTCTCGAAGCACGACAAGGAGAAGAGCATTGCGCTTGGCAAGATCTTGAGGTCTGCGCACTATGCGCCTGGCGGAAAAATGTTGGCTGCAGACTATTTCTATGATCCACCAAACGAGAATTTTAACAAGGAGTTCAAGGGCAATCTGTCAGTCACCTACGCCTACGGCGCGCATGGCGTTGAGGTCGAGGTAGACAAAGAGACGGGTCAGGTAAAGATCATCAAGTATGTTGCAGCGCACGACGTGGGCAAGGCTATCAATCCTATGCTACTTGAAGGTCAGATTTACGGGGGCGGGGTGATGGGTCTTGGATATGCCCTCAGCGAAAAGATGGTCTATCAGAATGGAAAGATCATGAACCCGAATTTCCTCGATTATAAGCTGCTCACTGCCAAGGATATTCCGCCCATCGAGGCGGTCATCATAGAGACGGATGAAAAAGACGGACCCTTCGGCGCAAAAGGAATCGGCGAACCGGGTCTGGTGCCGACCGCGCCTGCCATAGCGAATGCGATATACGACGCGGTGGGGGTGAGAATAAAGGATCTGCCGATTACTCCCGAGAAGGTGCTCAAAGCGTTAAAAGAGAAAGAGAAGGGCTAACCCGTTACAGGTTACAAGTTGTACCGACTTGCCTTCAAGTGTATACTTTCGTTGTCGCTGCGTTGCTCTCCTCGACGTACTCTCACGTACGCCCGGGTACCCGCTTGCGGGTGGGGCTCCTCGCTGCCGCCCGGGGTACCCGGCCGAAGGCTGGGTCGTCCACCTTGAATGCAAGTCGGTACTAGAGGTTGCAGGTTTGCAGCGCAAGAAAAGGTTTATTTCCGTTGAGTCGCCGCGATCCCCAGAGCCCCTGGGGATCGCTTCCCGCCGGAAAAGAAGAGTACGTAAAATACTTGACACATTATTTTCCCGGTTTACTGGGCGGGATTGCCCACACGCCGCACGAGGCGTGTTCCCAAAGCCATACAATTTCGGCCCGGATTTTGCATACATTCAGATATGTCTCATCTGAGGGGTTAAGAATACGACTCGTTCGGCCGATGAATATTCATTAACCAAAAAGGCGGGTAGGATGGAACAAACAGCGCAGGAGCTTTCAAGTCGTTCTGCAGAGCGGGATGCCCCGGACATGCTCAAGCAAATGGCGAAGGACCACTGGGCCAAGTACAGACCAAGAATGTACCAAAGGCTTTTGACGTCAGGGGTTCTTGAGGACCTTCTCGAGCGTGCGGTCGAATTCACGCGCGAAGACATGAGGCACCTCGAAAAGCAGCTCAGGCAGCAAGGCTACACCGAAGTCGAGGCTCGGGAACAGGCCTGGCAGGAGCTGAGAGCCAAATGGATCCTTCTCCCGAGGGAGAAATAGGGGCGGTAAGGGCTTCCCTCGTTCTATTGGTTCAACTACTTTGATTAGTTTTATTGGTTGTGCCGGGCAAAAACCTGGTAACTTCTACTGCTGACAACGTTAAACAGGCAGACCGATATAGGGTCTCCATTTTTGCTCATAATAAATCAAAACAGTACAACCAACTGAGCAGGCATATTGAAATCTGCTATGCGCGTGCATCATTCTGCTTGACAAGCAAAACCTCTCCATGGCATAAGCATCCTGTCGGGACGTAGGGCCGGCCGCTTGAAGCTTGCGCCGTGCCTCTGTTTATGTTCTGTTATGTGAAAATAGAAGGACTGGAACATGGAAAGATTCTTTTCAAAGGACGAAAAGGAGGTATATCTTTATGGCTAAGCTCAGATTTACGTTCGCATGTTCTCCGTATGACCGGCTGCAAGCGATCTTGAACGGAACAATAGTCCCCGAAGGCATGGACTTCAATTTCATCCCGCTGGAGGTGGAAGAGATCTTCTGGCGTCAGCTCAGACATCAGGAGTTTGATGCCTGTGAGATGTCCTTTTCATCTTACACGATGGCCAGGTCGCGCGGGGATGAGCGGTTCATCGCAATACCTGTATTTACGTCGAGATTCTTCCGCCATTCGTCTGCGTACATCAACGTGCATAAGGGGATCAAAAGTCCAGAGGATCTGAAAGGGAAGACGGTAGGTGTGCCTGAGTACCAGATGACTGCGGCAGTGTGGCTCAGGGGCATATTTCAGCACGAGTATGGCGTGCACCCCAGGGATGTGCGCTGGAGGAGCGGAGGAGAGGAGACTCCCGGGCGCGTTGAAAAACTAAAACTGCAGCTGCCGCCAGATATTGACTATCAATCGATTCCAGCCGACAAGACGCTCTCCCGGATGCTCGATGAAGGGGAGATTGACGCCCTTCTCACAGCGAGGGCTCCTTCTTCGTTTACCTCAGGGTCGCCCAACGTCAAACACCTCTTTGACCGTTACTGGGAGGCTGAAGAGGAGTATTTTAAAAGGACCGGCATCTTCCCCATCATGCACGCTGTTGCGATAAAAAGAAGCGTGTACGAACAGCACCCGTGGGTTGCCATGTCCCTGTACAAGGCTCTCCTCGCGTCGAAGAATCTGACTCTGAAAAGTCTGCAGCACACGTTTGCCTTGCATGCCACGCTGCCATGGCTCGTCCACCACGTGGACGAAACGAGAAAGGTCATGGGTGACGACTGGTGGCCGTACGGGATCCAAAAGAACAGGAAGACCATCGAGGCACTTTGCCAGTATTCCTTTGAGCAGGGCTTGTCCGCGAGAAAGATGTCTCTGGAGGAGCTGTTTGCCCCGGAGACGTTTGACGAGTTCAAGATCTAGTGGGGGATCGGTGGACAAATCCTAAGTTGGAAAGCGCGCTGTGCCAGCGTACCCTCATGGAACCAGGAGAGTGGAACCACAAAGAGGGAACCAATCAGATGATGTAAAAGAGGACTAAATCAGAGACGGGGAGGAGTCAACTATGGATCTCAAGGAGATGCTAAGGTTCCAATCGCTTGGTGTACTGGTCGGCACGCTATGGCTTCTGTTGGGCTCCACAAGTTTCTCAGCCGAGATCAACCGCCAGGAGTTCTTTGTTGAGCCGCAAAAAGACATAAAGCTTCTCGTGGTCTCAAAGACTCCCGCAAAGGGGGCCATCGGCAAGGCCGTGCTCCTGGTGCACGGGTCGGGGGTCGGATACGAATACTGGGACATCCCTATTCGTGATTACAGCATCATGGACTATCTTGCCCACAGAGGGATCGACGTATATGCTGTGCAGTGCAGAGGCTATGGGGAAAGCACCAAACCGAACGGCATGCAGGTGAATGCCGCATCGATAGCGTCAGATCTCAAGCCGGTTGCGGAAGCTGTTGCAAAGCGATCTGGGGTCAAAAGAGTGAGCCTCGTGGGCCACTCCTCGGGTGGAACCGCTGTGCTGGTCGCTGCGGGCACCTACCCGGACCTTCTGGATCGGATAGTGCTTATGGGAACGCGCTACAAGAAGGTGAACCCGCAGTTTGTTGCCTACGCCACAAAGGTCATAGACGCGGCAAAGGAGCCCGGCAAGGATTACGTTCCCAACACGCACTACCTGGATGTGGAGAAACGGATCGATGCGTATGATGAAGATGTGGTCTCGTGGTACAAGAAACTCGTAGCCGAAAAATACGGACTCATGCCCGGAGGCATCTACCCGGACAGTGTGCTCAATAATCCTGGGGAACGTTTTGTTTCGGCGATGAAAGTTCCCGCCCTTATTCTGAACGGCTCCCGGGAATACGTGGTCGACCTGGCGGACAATATAGCCATGTTCGCAGACCTTGGTACACCTGACAAGGCTATGGTCATCCATCCGGGCGGCTTTCACCTCATGTTTCTGGAGAAGGCCGGGCACGTGGCGATCCAGGAAGCGCTCTCTTTCTGGTTGAGCAGGAAGTAGACGAGACACCCTGAGTTCGCGATCCGCGCCCCATCATGGTCACCAGAAAATGGCGTCGCAGGAATTTCCCTTGACAACCTTGAAGCACATAGTATAATCCCAGTATCTTCCTGATTCCCTCAACTTTGTCACGAAACCATTCTGGTAAAAGGGGGTTACCTATGACGTCAGGCTTTATGCATCTCCCGTGGTCTACAGGGATTGGCTATCTCATCGGCTTTATCGCTCTTATTCTTGGAATCATCTATGCACTGATCAAAGGAAAGGAGGACAAGCGATGAGCCAGCTTGCTCTTTCTTGGATTTTCGTGATCGCTTATATCCTCTTTATGTTGTGGCTTGGTCTAAAAGGATATAAGGGGAGTAAAACTCTCGAAGGCTTCTTCCTGGCAGATCGTAAGCTGGGCCCATGGATTGTCTCTTTTTCATTCTTCTCCACGCTCTTGAGCACCGCGGCTTTTCTCGGCGGCGGCGGGACTGGATTCCTTTTGGGTTTCGCTTGGCCAGCCTATATGTTCATGTTCAACATCATCTTTGCAGTTGTTCCATGGATCTTCATCGCACCACGGATCAGGGTCTTCACAGAGAAACTGAAATCGCTGACTATCCCGGATTTTTTTGCTTTCCGGTATGAGAACCAGTTAGTCAGGGTGATTGCCTCCATCGTCATCTTGATCGCCCTGGAATTTAATATGATTGCTGCCTATAAGGCATCGGGAAACCTCCTTCAGGTCCTGCTTGATGTCCCTTACGTGATCGGCATTTTGATCTTCCTCGTGCCAGTCCTCATTTACACGTTTGTCGGGGGATTTAAGGCTGTTGCCTGGACCGATTTTATCCAGGGAGTTCTGATGTTGGCCGGAGGTGTTATTCTCTTCCTATTGGTAATGCAGCATGTAGGCGGATGGAGCGCAGGCATCGCAGAATTGAGCAAACTGAAGCTAATGGGCAAGATCCCGGGGAAGGTGCTACTTGAGCTCGGAGGCTTTGGGCCTCCTCCTATTATGAAGGCAGGGCTTGTCACCCAGTTTACCCTGAGTCTCGCTTTCGCCATCTGCGCTGCAAATATTGGGTTACCCCATCTCATTATTCGTTTCTATGCCGCTAAGAACGTCGAGGTCATAAGGAAGGGAATGATCATTACACCTATCATCATAGGTCTTTTCGTGTTCACCGTTTACTCGATCGGCCCATTCGCCTGGCTCATTATTCCCAAATATGTCGCCCCAGAGGCATTGGCTCAATTTGTAAGGGATCCGGATACCGTGATTCCTTTTCTCATTCAGAAACTGCTCCCGGTCGGCTTGAATGCCTTCCTGCTTGTCGCTATTATCGCTGCAGGTCAATCGACCATCAGCTCAATCATTATGGTCCTGGTCTCGGCGTTAAGCAGGGATGTCATTCAGGTGGCAAAGCCTGGTATCGATGAAAAGAAATTGCTCAGCTTCACGAGATGGGCCACGGTGATTCTCGGCTTTGTTCCGTTCTTTCTCGCCATTAAGCCGCCCGGAATTGTGAGCGTGATAGTGGGTTTAGCTTTTTCGGTAATCGGCTCGGCGTTTACTGCACCTCTGCTCATTGGTTTGTATTGGCGGGGAGGAACTGCGCAGGGCGCCTGGATATCGATGATTCTGTCCACTGCCACCTGTATCTGGTGGACCCTTATCTACTACCAAAAGGTCTGGATCTACCCTATTATTCCAGGATTGATTGTCGGAATCGTATCCTTCGTTGTCATAAGTTGGTTCACCAAGAAACCTTCGGCAACTATTCTGGAGATGATTAAAGCCGGTTCCTGAGGTTTCGGGAGGGAAGGAGCAGAAAGGCCAACCCCTTCTTTGAGATTGACCAGTTGTTAGAATGAATATCCTCGGGGAGGAAACCTATGGATTTTTCAGAAAAGATCTCGCCCTCGCATACGGCTCTGCTTGTCATTGATCTCCAGTGCGATTACTTTTGCAAGGGAGGAATCATCGACCTGATGAAGCATGACTATCAAGCGAATGAAGCTATTATTCCTGCCCTACAGCGGTTCATCGCGACATCGAGACGATACCTCGAGAGGATCATTTTCACGAAACAAACGATGTATCCTTATCTGCGCTCACCCGTTGTTGTGGAACATTACACGAGGGCAAAGATGATTCGGCCCTTTGATCCCCGAAATGAAGACTTTTATCAGATTACTCCCGAGCCTGACGATATTGTTCTGCGCAAGCATCGCTATTCTGCCTTTATCGGTACCCCTCTGGATGCCATCTTGAGGGCCAGCGGAATCAAAACTCTGATACTCACGGGCGTGGCGACCAATGTCTGTGTTGAGTCTACGGCGCGAGACGGATTCATGCTCGATTATCATATCGTGCTGCCTTCAGACCTCACCGCGGGCGTCAATGACCAGGCCAAGCAGATGTCGCTATACAACATTAACACCTTTTTTGGAGAGGTTGTGGAATCAGACAGCATCGTGTCAGCGTGGGAGAAAAACTTTCAAGAAAAAAGAACAAACGTCAAATAGCCGATTAGTCAGGATGATCCGACTCGCCTATGACAACCCCTTTCCACCTCTGGCCTTCAATGAAGGAGGGCAGGCAAGAGGAGCCGTGATCGACATTCTCTCGGAAGCCTTTGGCAGGATTAATATCCAGGCAAGCTTTATTCCCACCCCAATGGAAAACATCAGGCGCCTGTTGGAGGCTGGAGATGCCGATGGAATTGCGTTTTATGCCATAACTCCTGAGCGTAAGGTGCTATTTGATTTCAGCGATCCGCTTCTGATGACCGGGGCCGCCTTTTTTGTGAAATCCCCCGGTCCCCCGCCGGACTTGCAGGAATGTGAAAACAGGAGAGTCGCCACGCCAGGGACGGGACCGCTATCCGCATATATCCAGAGGGAAGTCCCAGGGGTGAGGCTTCTTTTGGTCCAGGACTATCGTGAAGCTCTCGAAACGGTGCTCGCCGGCAATGCAGACGCAGCTGCCCTCAACATGCACGTGGGAACAGATTTGATCTACAGGCTATTCCCGGGGCGCTTCACACTGCCGGATAAGGCCTTTCTGGAGATGCCCCTTGCCGTTGCCACGATGAAAGGAAGCGATTCGTCGCTCCTGGACAAGATCAACGAAGGATTGCGACGTCTCAAGAAAGAGGGGACTCACGCCAGGATCATGGAAACGTGGTTTGGTCATGTATGATGCAGGCATCCCATTCGGTCAGACGAAGCGCGAGGATTTTGTCACCTCCAAGATCACCCGCGCACCCACTTTGTGGGTACCCGGTGCTTGGATTTGATGCTATGGAGGTAGCTCATTGAAAACAGTCTGGTTGAATGAGATGAGTTGGACGGACGTTGAAGGCTACTTGAAAAAGAATGACATCATCCTTGTTCCTGTGGGGAGTACAGAAGAGCATGGGCCTGCGGCACCGCTTGGGCTCGATACGTATGTTGCGATCGCCATGGCTGAGGATGCTGCAAGAGAAACTGGCGTGCTTTGCACGCCACCCATCTGGTTCGGTGATTCAACACACCACCTTGCGTTCCCGGGCACAATATCGATCAAAACCGAGATTCTGACCGAATACGTTAAAGATGTATTGAGAAGCCTTGCACGCCACGGCTTCAAAAAGATCATTCTTGTGAATGGACACAAGGGAGTCAATCTCTCCGCGCTGCACTCCGCAACAAGGAACGTAAAAGAGTTCGAATACCAGGATATCTTTTTTGCGGTGATTGATCCCCTCAAGATCGGAGCGGAAGCGGCCAAGGTGCGCAAAACAAAGGAACACCACGCGGGAGAGCTGGAGATTTCGCAGATCCTATACAAGTATCCTCATCTTGTGCAGAAGACAAAACTGAGGAAAGAGGAACCCGACTTTGAACGCAGATTTTCGAAGTATATGAAGTCGGATCTTTTCGAAGGCGGGATCAGCATCGATATCCCCTGGTCGAGCAAAGAGCAACGGGAGTTTACCAGGAGCGGGGCCATGTCGGATGCTACCAAGGCCTCAAGGAGAAAAGGAGAAACCTATCACAACCGGATGGTGAAGGAAATGGTTGAATTCATACGCTGGCTGAAAAGGAAAAAGGCGTGACCCTCAGATCAGCCCGCCCAAGGGAAAGAAAAGCGCTACTACGGAGATGATGAAGCCGACGAAGATGACGCTCAGTACTACTGCACAAAAAATAGACAGTGACCTTTTCCCTTGGCGTGCCCATCAGGACAGGCAGGCCGAGATACAAGAGGTAGAGCCCATAGAGAGAAGCCAGTTTCGCGAGCGGAGCGAGAGCTGGGATAAGGAGTAATACACCTGCAACCCACGAAGGGGTCCAGGAGTACGCGACCAGCTTGAATGCGCTGGTGAGATTCTTCTGTGATGCGAACTTGGGCGCGAGACTATTGATAATCAACGCAACGATATAGAGCGCGACGAGGGAGACGCAATACGACAGAATGGCATCGCCGAATGTGCTATCGAGCGATGCTCTGTAACGGACGCCTATGAACGATGAGCCTATCAGTGTCAGGCCTGTTGCCTGAGCCACAGCCGGTATCGCGGCGAGCATTAGAGCGTACGATCTGTAAAGACTGCCGATCGTCGCCTCTTCTGACTTAATGAGCGGCCACGTCTCTTTGGGCCTCAAGAGTATGTCCTGAACTCTTCGCACCAAACCCATAATAACCTCACGGGTCATGGGTCAAGGGGCAAGGGTCACGGAAAAAAGACACGGCGAAAGCCTGCTTACAACAAAATCGATCCACTCGAGAAGGACACCGCAACACTTCGTGTGTACTGAGTATCGTCACCGTTGATTGCACTTTCTTGACCCATCACCCTTGCCCCGTGACCCTAAATATTCAGCAAATGGCCGTTATCGTCGAGCCAGGCTTTGCGTTCCTTGTAATCAGGCATGAGTGACTTGAGAGCCTCCCAGAACCGTGGAGAATGGTTCTTCTCCTTCATGTGGAGAAGCTCATGGACTACCACGTAGTCAATGAAGGCATCTGCCGCCATGACGAGTTTCCAGTTGAAGGAGAGACGATTGTCTGGCGAACAGGAGCCCCATTGGGTGCGTGCTGTCATAAGTCTGATCCCTTGCGGCGTGAGATCGAGTCGCCTGCTGTAATGGTGGACTCTTTCTGTGATCTTTTTCCAGGCCTTTGTTTTGTACCACGTAATGAAGAGATCTCTTGCCTTGCTGACATGGTTTTCGGGCAACGTGAAACCATCTGAACAGAAAGCGATGCTAGGGATGCTGCCGTCTGTCTCCCCGATCCGCAATGGATAGGATTTGCCCAGGAACAAGAACTCTTCTCCGGGCACGAAGCTTTTTGGCTTGCACATTCTCCGCATAGTCTGTCGCTCGGCCAGCTTTTTTGCGACCCAGGCTCGGTTCTGCTCAAAGAACCTGTCTATCTCCTTCTTGACCGTGTAGAACGGCGCCCTGATCACGACTCTTCCCAGGCGGTCGATGCGCAAAGTCATCGTTTTCCTGCGCCGTCTGCTCCTTACCAGCACGTATCCGCGCACGCCAACGGCCTGTTCAGAGGAGTCCGTACTCGTTTGCTGGTCTTTGTGCCCCTTCAAGGGTCCCCCGCTCTTCGCAGTCTTTCTCAGAGGCCCAGTTGCGCGGCGATCTTCTTCATCGCCTCCAGACTAAGCTGGACGAATTCTTCCAGAGGTATTCCGATATCCCCACACTCCATTATGATGTCGCGATTGACTGACGCTGCAAACGCCTTTTCTTTCATTCTCTTCGTGACCGATTTCGGCTTTACACTTTCCAGCCTCTTATCCGGATAGACCAGCGCCGTGGCCACTATCATACCTGTAATGGTCTCTCCAGCAGCCAGGGCATGCTGGAACTCGCTGGTCCGCTTCTTCCCCGTCAGCGTCTCATTGTGCATAACGATAGCATCTATGGTCTCTTCGTCGACGCCCTTTTCTCTCAGGATTCTTTCCGTCTCCTTGCCGTGTATTTTCAAGTCAGCATTGGTCAGCTCACTATCGAGATCGTGGAGAAGACCTGCCATTGCCCATTGCTCTTCACTCCGACCCAGCTTCTGAGCCAGGGCCCTCATCACTGCTTCGGTAGCATAGCAGTGATTGAGCATGCGGTCATTCTTAACGTACGTGTGCAGGAGATCCACAGCTTCTTGCCTTGTCATTGTGTGAGTAGTCCTTCCCCTATTTTAATTCCCTGTTCGCTTTGCCGGAACAACGGGTTCTGATTTCTATTTATAGATCAAGATAACGTTTCGGGCAAGAGTTTTTTGCCTACTTGTTTCGGCGCACCTGCCTTTGACTGCAGGCCATATTCTTGGGGACAAAGGTTTTCTTGCGGCTGCAATATACGGCGATGAAGGTTCGGCAGCTTCCCGATCCGTCAAGCGCCCCTTCTTTCGGTATTTCTGCGTATCTGCACATGAAATCACAGAAGCTGACAATAGAGTTTTTTGCTGGCCTTTTCACGCCGAACATCCTAGCGGTCACGCGTCCATTTGTCAATCAGAATCCGCTTTTGTGTGCTGAGTGCCTGAACTCGAAACCCGCAACACGAAACCCGGAACAGGTTTTTTTTGACTCAGATCAAACGGAACTACCGCCACCTGATGTATACTACCTTTCGGGTGCCGTGACGAACATACAGGAGATTTCGCCGAAAGAAAAATCTGACATCCGCACGCTGCTCCGCTTTGTCGCCGTCTACTGTCGAGAGAAGCACGAGGGAGCAAAAGCCCCATTCTTCTTGAAACAGCTGGATAACGAGCAGATCGAGAAAAAGCCGGTCCTTCTTTGTCGCGAGTGCAAGAGGCTTCTGGCGTACGGCATAAACATGCGCCTGAAATGCCCCCACGACCCGAAACCGATGTGCAAGAAATGTGAGAGCCAGTGCTACAAGGGGGAGTACAAGGCGAAAATCAGGGAGATCATGAAATTCTCGGGCATGCACCTGGTCAAGCGCGGACGCGTCCACCTACTCTATCATTACTTCAAGTAATAGGCGGTTTATCTCCTACCAGCCCTTACGGTATACTAATCAGAATGCTGACGTGACAGGGATGAGTATGGCTCACAGGCTTGCATACATCGAGCCGTTTGAGATCTGTTCCATCAGGCCTCCGACCGAGAACTACAGCCTGACATTCAGGTTGGCTCGTAATTGCGCCTGGAACCGCTGCCTGTTTTGCCCTGTTTACGAGCTCGGAGCTCGCTTCAGTAAATGATCTCCCGAAGAGGTGAAGAGGGACGTAGATCGAGCAGTAGTTCTGGATGAAGTATTGAAGGCTCGAGACATCGTCAGACCCGGCTTGATGGAAGGAGATTATGGAGAAGCGGAGCGGCTGATAC
>Ga0335070_10007361_pt1 | contig 12912 bp, 9 predicted proteins | sample Lox_Sample_13_FD_206722 | JGI IMG/M metagenome (GOLD analysis project Ga0335070, IMG submission 206722) | Soil microbial communities from Loxahatchee National Wildlife Refuge, Florida, United States - Lox_Sample_1.3 | ecosystem: Environmental > Terrestrial > Soil > Wetlands | place: USA: Florida...
TTGGTATCCCGGATAGATGAAGAGGTTGGCTTCGCCGCGTGCGGGTTGGAGTGGGCCTTCGGTCTGGTTTGCGGCGAACTCTAAAGTGCGGACCGTGGTGGTCCCCACGGCGACGATGCGGCGATTCTCCTTTCTGGCTTGATTAATTTTGGTCGCGGCGTTCTGTGAAATGGAGTAGGTCTCGGAGTGCAGTTTGTGTTCTTCCACTTTGTCGACGCGGACGGGTTGGAATGTTCCGAGGCCCACATGCAGCGTAACTTCGGCGGTTTCGATTTTTCGCTCACGAATGCGGGACAGAATGTCCGGAGTGAAGTGGAGGCCGGCAGTGGGGGCGGCGACCGATCCACGCTCCGTTGCGTACACCGTCTGGTAGCGGCTGCGGTCTTCCGCCGAATCGGCGCGGGAGATATAGGGCGGGAGCGGGATGTGTCCGATCTGCTCGATTGCCTGGAAAAAATCTGAGACGGGAGCGAAGCGGACGTGGCGTTCGCCGAAGGTTCCGCGGGCGATGACTTCGGCCCGGAGCTCGTCGTTGTCGCCGAAGAACAGTTGTTCGCCCACGCCGATTTTGCGGCCGGGGCGGACGAGACATTCCCATTCGTTGGGATCGCTGTTGAGCTGGTGGGTCAGGAGGACTTCGATGCGTCCGTGGAGGAAGGCGCGGGAGGCAGGGTTGCGCGGGCTGAGGGGCTGCGAATGGAGTCCGGCGCGGCGTCCGTAGAGGCGGGCGGGGAAAACTTTTGTGTTGTTGAAGACGAGTAGGTCGTCGGGCCGGAGGAGTTCGGGAAAGTCGCGAAATTCACGGTCTACAAAGTGTCCGGTTTGCCTGGAGAGATGGAGGAGGCGGGAGGCAGCTCGGTCGGCGAGGGGCTGCTGGGCAATGAGTTCTTCGGGAAGGTGGTAGTCGAACTCGGAGACGAGCACGGTTTCATTTTATGGGAGACGGGTGGCTTGGGTGCGGTCCCTGGTCTTGGGTCTTGGGGATTGGGCCCATTTCACTTATGCGCCGGGCATTTGCGCTGCTAACAGACTGTATTTCCGAGACTAATTTCTGTGAAATTTGCGTTGTTTCTGCGCTGGAAGTGCTGGTACTATGCGGGTGCCAACGTGCGGCCTGCTTTTTGTAAATCTCCCCAAGGGTAACCATGCCTACGGAACGGAAATATAGGGACGAGATCGTTCGCTACGGGAAGATGCTGCATCAGCACGGCTTTGTGGCGGCGATGGATGGGAATTTGTCCGTGCGGCTGGGGGACAACCGGATCCTGGTAACGCCGACGTGCCTGAGCAAAGGCGCGATGAAGGCGGCGGACATGGTGATCGTCGATAACGAGGGAAAGCGGGTGACGGGGCGGCGCCATGTGACCAGCGAGATTGGGATGCACGTGCTGGTGTACCGGATGCGGCCCGATGTGCAGGCGATTGTGCACGCGCATCCTCCGACGGCGACTGGGTTCGCAGCAGCGGGAATTCCGTTGACCGAGCCGCTGGTGTGCGAAGTGGTGATGGGGCTGGGATGCATTCCGCTGGCACGGTATGGCACACCGGGAACGTCGGAATTGGCGCAGACGCTGGAGCCATATGTTCCGAATTACGATGCGATTTTGATGTCGAATCATGGCGTGGTGACTTACGGCGACACGCTGGAGCACGCGTACATGAAGATGGAGACTGTGGAGCATTTTGCGGAGATCGCCCTGGTCACGCATTTGCTTGGACGTCAGCAGCCGTTGAAGGATGTGGAGATCGAGAAGCTGCTGCTGGCGCGCGCGAAATATTTTGGCGCGAAGAATGCGGCGTCGATGCCGATGCCACAGATGCCGCAGAAGGTTAGTTAGTCCCGAGCAGCGAGTCCCGAGCCCAGAGCAAATCCTTCCGCCGCAGATTTGTGCGGATGGCCACGGATAAATCGGGTTTTCGACAACTCGCGAAAATCCGTGTTTATCCGTGGCGCGTCTTTTTATTCCCCGCCTACTCGAAAACGCACTCCTGCTCGGAAATTCACTGGCAGAGCGGGATAGCCGACTACTTCGTTGTAGCGGCGGTCGAGCGCGTTGGCGATGTTGAGGTAGGCGGTGATGCGGTGGTGAACGGCGTACCATCCCCCGAGGTCGACGCGGACGTAGCCCGAGGCATGATCGATGTTGAAGCCGAGGAAGTCGTCGTCGGGGCGGCGTCCCACGAAGCTGGTGCTGAGGTTGGCTCCCCAACGGCTGCCGAGATAGGAAAGCGATTCGGTAGCGGAATGTTTCGGGCGGCGCAGGAGCGGCTGGCCAACGTTGTACTGCGAATCGATCGGCGCGGGATTGTCGAGGATTTGCGTGGAGGTGTAGGTGTACGCGGTGTTGAGCAGGAGGCGGCTTTGCAATCTGGCTTGCAGGCCGATTTCCGCTCCGTGGGCGAGAGACTGGTTCACGTTTACGTATTCGCCAATGAAGTTCACCGGATCGACGGTGACGTAGTTGATCTGGTCGTGGAAGAGATTGTTGAAGTACGTGGCGGTGAAAACGGATTTTCCTTGGAAGAGATCTTGTTGGAGCCCGGCTTCGAAGGAGCGAGTGTGCTCGGGCTTGAGAGCAGTATTCGGAATGTTGTACGGGTTGGCGGGAATTCCGTTGAAGGTTTCTTCGAGCCGGGGCTCTTTGAATCCGGTGGCGTACGAGAAACGTAGACGAGTGCCGGAAAAAAATTCTCCGCCACGCAATACTTGATACGTGAGCGCGACTCGGGGGACTCCGGTGTTGCCGAAGGCGCTGTTGTGGACGAAGCGGGCACCGGCAATGGCGGTAAGGCGTCCCCAGGTGACTTGCTGCTGGAAGTAGAAGTCGCTGTTCAGGCGCTGGCCATGGGTTTGGGCGCCGTAGGCGAGATTGCCGACGAATCCGTTTTCGTTTTCGAGGCGATATCCGAAGGTCGAGTGGGCCCAGGTGCGCTCGGAATAGTCGCCTTGATATTCAAAGCCCGCACGGTTGATGTGGTCGACTTCGTTGGAGGGGAAATCGAAGACACGGTCCGGGTCTCCGTTCGCGTTGAGCTCGTAATAGCGATACGAGTAGTCGAAGGCGGTGAGGCGGTGTTGCCATCCGGAGGGAGCAGTGACGGCGAGTTCGGCGCTGCCGAGAAGACTGTTGAGTTGCGACCAGTCGCTCGGATCCGGCGGCTGCAGCGTGGCACCGTTGAAGTTGTACTCGCCCGCGACTCCCGTGTGGCTGTTGGAGTGGCGCACGCGGATGCGGAGATTTGTGCGGTCGTTGAGGGCGGCGCCTACGTTGGCCCCTTGCAGCGCGTCGGAGTAGGCGCTGTTGATGCCGGAGCCGTTAGTGTTGAACTGGCTGGCGTATGTGTTGTAGTCGAAGCGGTTGCGAGCGCCGGCGAGAGATGCGTATCCGGTGGCAGTGGAGAAGTTGCCGCCGTCGGCGCCGAAGCGGAGTTCGGGAGTGGGTGTGGAGCCGGTGCGCGTCCAGACCTGGACGACGCTGGTCATGGCGTCTGAGCCGTAGAGCGTGCTCTGCGCGCCGCGGACGAACTCCATGCGGTCGGCTTGATCGAGTGGAAGAGTGCCGAAGTCGAAGGTACCGCCGGGCTCGTTGATGGTGACGCCGTCGACGATGACTTTGTTGTAACGGGAATCGCCGCCGCGGACGAACAGCGAGGTGAGTCCGCCCCGCTGGCCCGCGTTGTTGACGATGGCGCCGGGAAGGAAGCGGACGGCTTCGGCTGCGGCGGTGGGGTTGGTAGTGGTGAGCTCGCCGGACGTAAGGATGTCGACGCTGGATCCTGCGGCTTCACCGGGGACTGGGGTGCGGGTGGCGACGACTTGCACGGTTTCGGAGGCGTTGGCGAGGTGAAGCGTGATGGTGAGTTCTCCAGCCTTCGTGAGTTGTTGAGCTACCTTTGCGAAGCCCGGGGCGAGGATGGTTAGTTCGTACGGACCTTCTTCTTGTGTGCGCAGGGTCGCAACACCTTCGGCAGAAGTCGTTTGACTGTCGAGGATTCGCGGGGCGTTTGCTTTGGTGAGTTGGACTTGGGCGCCGGAGACGGCGGCGGATTGCGGATCGAGAACTTTGACAGTGATGTCAGCGGCCTGGGCAGCCAACGAGAGAGAAACAATCAGAAAAATGGAGAACGGGACGCGCATGCATTCCTCCTTTGCTCGCGAAAGGGGTTGATGGGGACGGAACGCGCCGGTCTCCTGGCTTTGCGAGTAAGGATGCGTGGCATCCGGTAGCGCCTGCGGCCTTCCCGAGCGGTGGCTCAGTGGCCGGAGGCAGTGTCCTCGCTTACAGTTGCGCGGCAGCGCGGGAATTGCACCCGCTTCCCTGTCATCGCCTTGCGGCGTGACGCGCGATCCGAGTGGATGAGAAAGACCGAAAACTTCGTGAGTGATGAATGTAGCGGCGAGGAGAAGGGGAAGTCAAATGGCATGCTCTCCGGCGCTTAATCGGCAGAAACGATTGAGAATCTTGCCGGAAGAGCGACAGCCGGTTTTCTTCGAGAGCGGCGCTCGTTGGCGGCCATGCGCTGACGGATGGCGTCCATGGTCTTCCAGTATTCGTCGATTTCTCCTTTGCCGCGCTTGGAAAGGCGAGCTGTGGTTCTCATCTTCTTGTCGATGATTTCTTTGGTGATTTCGATCAGACCTGCTTGCTCCAGGTTGGTCAGTTGGACTGAAAGATTCCCTTTGCTCAGCCTGGTGGCGGTTTGAAGAAACAGAAAATCTGCCGCTTCACAGGACGAAAGGATGGTGAGAATCGCCAAGCGAGCCGGTTCATGAATCAGGCGATTGGGCAGGGCAAGAGGACTGTTCTCGTCATTCATTGTCGTTGTCGTCATCTTCGTGAATCCTTTTGGGTAGCAGGTGTACCAGCATGAGGTGCTCGTAGAGTCCCCAGGCGATGAAAGTTAGGCCGAACCAGCAAGTGTTGAGAATCCTCCAGGACAGGAGGCGTACGACCTCGGGGTGCTGGAGCGGATAAAACGCTACGAACGCCCACGCGAGAGTGCCTGCGCCCAGAAAGTAACCAAAATTGGGGTCGCCCTGATTGGGATGACGTAGTCGCCCCCAGAGGTGAAGGCAGAGGTAGAGGAGCCAGAGCGACACCGGCGCAAGATTTAGATGATGGGCGGGATCTGAAAACCATATGTGAATTTGGTTGCTTGCGTCCGCGACAAGAGCGTCAGCGAAGAGCCCTATTTTTCGCCCGAAGATGATGAGGACGAGAAGGCCTAATAGCAGAATGCCGAATGCTTTCCCGCTCATATTGCCGTCGCTGGGTTTGATCCATCCGAAACGACGACGATAGTACTTTGGAATATGGAAGTAGCCTATTAGGCACAGCACGACGCTGGCAATCCAAAGTGGTGCCAAGTACCAAGGAATGGCAACTACCCCAACTAAATCAAACGCACAGAACCCTACCCCGCAGGCCACCCAGACGAGGCCTTGCTTGTTCTGAACGCTTCGAGTAATGAACCTTAGCCGTTCCGGGTCGAGTTGAGCGGTCTCGACTTTTGCTTCCATGAAACTGGTTTATACCATAAACGTGTTTGCCTTTACCATAATTTTTCAGTGGGAGCAAAAGATCTCCCGCTACGACGCTGTGTTGCTGGGGAGATCTCTCGGCCCGCTGGTAAAAACGCGGGCGCTTCGAGATGACGCCTCTTAGGATTCGACCAGTCGAACTGGGGCACTATGTGGCGCAGAGGTATGAGGGGGCTGTCGAGCTTTGCTCGACGGGACAGCCGAGGGCGGCTGTCCCTACGTGGGTCTTATCGGTTACTTCAGTTGTTCCAACTTTTTCAGGTCGTCGTCTTTGCCTAGCAGTTCCCAACTTTGCAGGGCGATCGGAACGTTGCCGTTTAGCCAGAGGGAATTGTGGAAGTCGCGGAGGCTGAACTTGTCGCCTTGCTTTTCGCGCGCGTCAGCTAGCATTTTCAGGATTTCCAGTTTGCCTGCCTGGTAGGAAATTTTCTGGCCGGGAATTTCGATCATCTCGACGGCTTCCTGCCAGGCGTTGGCGTGACTCATCGGGACGTTGTGCTCTAAAAAGTCCGCGGCTTGTTCGAGGGTGAAGGCGCCGATGGCGATTTTTACGTCGGCGATCATGCGCAGGGCGCGGAGGCGCGCCTGGTTGTAGATGATCTCGCGGGTGTGCGGGCTGTCATCGTAAAGGCCAGCCTGGAGCATCATTTCCTCGGCGTAGAATCCGAGGCCCTCGTTGGCGCCGGAGTCGTAGTACTGGCGGCGAATGGGATCGGGATGCTTCCACGAAATGCAGAGCTGGCCGTAGTGTCCGACGGTGCCTTCGTGAACGATCTGGATGCGAGGGTCTTTGAGGTCGGCGAGCCAGAAGTATCCGGCGTCGGGCGAGGGCGGATTCACGTAGCGGATGCCGTCTTGATTGAGGCGCGAGGGTCCGGTGAAGTCGTCGGCCTCGGTGAAGTCTGCGAGCGGCGCGAGATACGGCGGCATGGGGCGAAGAGTGTAGTGCTGGAGAAAGTTGGGGAGAGTGAGGATTTGTTTCTGCGCCAGAAATTTTCGAATGGCGAGTTCGGCTTGCTCATTGCGCGGGATAAAGGTGCCGAGATCGGAAGATGGCACGAGCGGAGGCACGTCGCGGTTGCGATTGATCTCGTACGACTCGAAAGAGACCGCGCGATGCCACTCTTGCTCGCCAGCGGCGATTAATTCTTCCGGCGTATAGGGCATGAGCGCGACGTTCTTCAGGAACCAGACGTAGTTTTCGCGGCCAATCTGCGGCTGGGCGGGGAGTGTAGGAAGAATCTTTTCGAGGTAGGCGCGGAATTGTTCGAGGGAGTCGGCAGCTTTGGTGGCGGAGGATTGCCACTGCGCGGCTGAAATCGTAGTTACGCCGGGGAGCGCTTTGGTGAGTTGGTCGAGCTTTTGGCGAACGTCTGTCAGATTGTCGATCGCGATCTTCGTAAATGGCCCGGGCGGTGATTGCAGGTTTTGTTGCGCCTGCTGAAGGATCGCAGGGATCGCGTCGAGACGGTAGAGGATTTCCCAGCTTCGTGTTTCGTCGAACGGAGTAGGGATGGTGAGCGCTTCGGCGAGCGCAGTCAGCGTCTGCTCGATGTAGAAGTTGGGATCGCGCTGCCAGCGCTTGAGGATATCGAGTTCCCAATGCACGCGGGCGAGGGCGGAACCGGTGAGGCGAACATCGACTTGCTCCGAAATCGGCACGGGGCCGCCATTGAGTCGGATTGAGAGTCCATAAAGTTTCTTCCAGCGATCGTCGAAGGAGGCGAGTTGGCGGCGTTGCTCATCGATGGCTTGCGCGGACCAATCGCGCCGGAGCCCTTGCGGACGCTCGATGCGGTTGACATCGTCGCCGGAGTAGGGCGCGGTGCGGGCACGCCAAGTCCAGAAGTCGGACGCGAGTTGGTCGATGGAGTCGGACTGCGAGAAGCCGGGGAGTGCGAACGCGCCAAACAACAGCAGGAGGACGCAGTGGCGTTTCGTAAGGGTGGTCATTTGTGAGTCGGCATTGTAAATGAGTGCGGTTCGGTTCGAAGATGTATTGCTCGACCAAAGAAAAGTCCCCACGTCTCGCGCAAAGAGCGCGCGAGAAGTGGGGCACCCGCGTTCAGGAAATCATCCAAGAATTTTTTAGCTTGACGCAGTTGTCGAGCTTTCGCTCGACTGGACAGCCGGGGCGGCTGTCCCTACATGCGCACTTGCGCGCAAGTAAAAGGCCCCACCTTTGTTCCGCTTGCGCGGACAACGATGGGGCACCCGATACGTTCGCCGAAATATTCTTACGCGCGAGCGCCGACTGCGGCGGGCTCGGTGGACGAAGCCGGCTTTTCTTCGCTGTTGGGCTTCGCGTTCGTTTGCGGCTGTCCGCCCTTGCGGATGTCGATGCCGCCCTTGAAGAAGGCGCCATCTTCGATGGAGATGCGGGCGGCGATGACGTCGCCGGTCAGCGAACCGTCGCTGCGAATATCGACGCGATCGCTGGCGGTGAGATTGCCGCGGACTTTGCCGAGGACCACGATTTCACGCGCGTTGATGTTGGCGGCAACGACTCCGTTGCGGCCGACAGTGACACGATTTCCCGAAAGGTTGATGGAGCCTTCCACGCGTCCGTCGATATAAAGAGATTCGGAGCCGGTCACCTCGCCCTTGATCACGAGCGACTTGCCGATGGTGGCCTGGTCCGCGGTGGTAGTAGCTACCGGCCGGGGAGCCGCTGCCGGTTCATTGACCGACATGGTAGGCGCGCTCGGAGTAGACGGAGTTGGACGCTCCGGCTCGGCGGGCCGGTTCGGGGTTTGAGGCTGATTGGTCGGCTTCCACATTTGAGTAAAAGGTTCCTTTCCTGGTTGGGATTAGGAGTTAAGGCCGCACTTTCGTGACCAAAGCGAATTGTACTCCTCCGTCTCAAAGTGAGAGCTGTGGAAAAGGCTTTATTTTCAATGGGGAGTTCCTCGCTGGATACTGGGTTTGCGCCCTTTACTGGCGGCTCACAAGACCGGACGGAGCGGTTCGTTTCTTACGCGCCGCGTGTAACGTTTTCAGAAAAAGTTGGTGGCGGCGTACCTTTTGCGGGAGCCGGGAGTTATGCTGTCAGGGACGAAGAATTATCGAAAACGGAACGTGGGTTTGCGAGTCTAATCGGTAAGATTCTGGGCCCTGGAAATTCAGGAAAATTCATTTCTTTTTTGGGGAGCGAATATGTCAGAGCCAGCCGTTGTTTCCTCTTCCACCTTCACCGTCGCGCGGCCCGAGCCGGGCGAATATGCGCCTTACTACGAAAAATACATATCGCTGATTCCGGGCGGGGATATTTTGACGACGCTGGATGCGCAGCGACGTCAGACGTTGCTGCTATTGTCCGGCAAAGATGAGGAAGATGGGAATTTTCGCTACGCCCCGGACAAATGGAGCGTGAAAGAAGTATTGGGGCATGTGTGTGACGCGGAGAGGATCTTCGCGTACCGCGCGCTGAGGATTTCGCGTGGGGACGAAACGCCGTTGGCCAGCTTCGAGCAGGATGGGTATGTGAAGAATGGCCCATTCGACCACGTGGCGCTGGAGGAGATTGTGGAGGACTACATCGCTGTGCGGCGGGCGACGCTGACTCTTCTGCGCAATCTGGATGAAGCGGCTTGGATGCGGCGTGGCACGGCGAGCAATAATCCTGTGAGCGTGCGGGCGCTGGCTTACATGATTGCGGGGCATGAGGTGCATCATCGGAGGATTCTGGAGGAGAAGTACTTTAAAGACAGGTCTTAGGTGGTAGGTCTTGGGCGTTCGCAGCTTGGACTTCAGATCCTCGGACTTTGGACCTTGGGATCTCAGTCCGGCTTGCCTGGCCTAAGGCCGAACACCTAAGACCTACAAACCTTTTTATGCAGGCGTTGGCAGAGTTGCTGCGGGGTCGTGGCGCGCACGTGGATCCGATTGCGTGTGTTGAGGATCTTTCTGCGGAGATGGCTTTGCGACGCGTTGACGGATTTCCACATTCGATTGGCGAGCTTGTATTCCATATGAATTACTGGATGGGGTACGAGCTGGCGCGAATTCGCGGGGATCGGCCAAAGTATCCGGAGCACAATGCGGAGAGTTTTCCTGGCACGGCTCTCGATTCGGCGGGGTGGGACCGTGTGCGGCGGGATTTTGCATGGTTGCTGTCGGAGTACGCGAAGATGGCCGCATCTCCGCGGGCGGCGTTGGATCGGCAAGTCGAGAGCGTGCACGAAGGTGACAAAAAAGTCGCTGGGCGTGTCGAAGATGTGTTGTGGCAGATGGTGGCGCATACGAGTTATCACGTGGGGCAGATTGCGCTGATCCGGCGGGTGCTGGGGGCTTGGCCTCCGAAGGGCGGCGGGGATAGCTGGTAAATAGTCCTGAGTCGCGAGTCGCGAGTCCTGAGTCCTGAGCATTTGCTGCGGCAGTTGGGTAGTCTTTTCGACTGCATAGCCGCTGCCTAATTTCGTACGGTCCCTCACGGTGGCTTTGCCACCGTTCAGGATGACAAGGCTCCGGGGTGCGATATGCTGAGAGCTGATAGCTGACAGCAATCAGCTTTCTTTCATGCTCTCTGATTCGACAATCCTCAAGCATATTGCGAAGCAGCCCAAGCGTGCGGCTGGCTTCAAGCAACTGGTGCGCGAGCTTGGTCTGCACGGTGGCGACGAGCGGCGCGAACTGGATGCGCGGCTCCAGAAGCTTGTGGCTGGCGGATCGCTGATCGCGGTGGAGTCGGACCGCTACGCTTTGCCGTCAGCTGCCGCCGATAAAAACCTCGTCGCCGGGCGGCTGACCATGCATCGGGATGGATTCGGGTTTGTGATTCCGGATCCGAAGTCGCTGAACGCGTCTCTCAAAGCGCGGCTCACCGGCGACATCTTTATTGCTCCTCATGTGGTTGGCAACGCGATGCATGGGGATCTCGTGCTGGTGGAGATTCTCAATGTGCGTCCGGACGGGCGGGCCGAGGGGCGGATTGTGCGTCCGGTGCGGCGGGCGCATCCGACGGTGGTGGGGATTTTTCATTACGGGTCGCGGCGGAATTATGTTTCGCCGATGGATGCGAAGATCACGCAGGAGATTGTGATCCCGGAGGGAGAGGAATGGCCACAGAAGGATGAGTCTGTGGAGCGGGAGATCCCTCGCCCCGCTGGTGAAAGCGCGGGTCTTCGGGATGACGCCCAACATCATGAGGAGAAATCTTCACCACAGAGGGCACGGAGAACACAGAGGAAGCACAAGAGTGTTGATCGCGTGCTTGGGGAGGAGGCGGCGCGCGCTTCTGAGTGGTCGAATCTTGAGGGGCTGGTTGTCGATGTGGAGATTACGGATTGGCCTTCCGCTACGCAGAGCCCGCGCGGGCGGGTGATTGAGATTCTAGGGCGCGAGGATGATTTTGGCGTTGATGTCGAGATCACGATCCGGAAGTTTCACTTGCCGCATCATTTTCCCGCGGCCACGTTGCAGGAGGCACAGAACACTCCGGCAACGATTTCTTCGCCTGAGCTGCATCGGCGAAAGGATTTTCGGTCACTGCCGATTGTGACGATTGATGGCGAGACGGCGCGCGATTTCGACGATGCTGTACTGGTCCGCAAGCTGGACAACGGCAATTTTGAATTACAGGTACACATCGCCGATGTGGCGCAGTATGTGACGCCTGGGTCGGCGCTGGACCAGGAGGCCCGGCTGCGCGGTACGAGTGTCTATTTCCCGGATCGTGCGGTGCCGATGTTGCCTCTGGAGCTTTCGACCGATATCTGCAGCTTGCGTCCGCAGGTGGAACGGCTGGTGATGTCTTGCGTGATGGAAATGGATCATCGCGGGGAGGTTGTGGGGTATGAGTTGAGCGAGGGCGTGATCCGGTCAGCGGAGCGTATGACGTATACCGCGGTGAATGCCGTGCTGGAAGGGGATCCCGCAATGCGCGCGCGGTATGCGCCGCTGGTGGATGGATTTGAGCTGATGCGGGATCTGGCGCTGATCCTGCGGCGGAAGCGGGAGAAGCGGGGATCGATTGATTTCGATTTGCCCGAGCCGGTGATTGAGTTCGACGAATTTGGGTTGATGAAGAGCATTGCGCGGTCGGAGCGGAACATCGCGCATCGGTTGATTGAAGAATTCATGCTGGCAGCAAATGAGTGCGTGGCCGGGCATCTGGAGTCGAAGGGCATTGCATCGTTGTATCGCGTACACGAGAAGCCGGATGCGAAGCGCGTGTACGACTTCGAGACGATTGCAGCGACGTTTGGATATTCGCTGGGAGTGGGGGCCTTGCCGATTCATCGGGTGCAGATGAAGGCCGATCGACGGGCCGCTTATGGGACAGGCAAGCGCGTGCGGGACATTGAGATTCCGAAGGAAGTGCATATCACGCCGCGGATGTACCAGAAGTTAACGGAGAAGATCGCGGGGAAGCCGGAGGAGCGGATCCTAAGTTACCTGATGTTGCGGTCGCTGAAGCAGGCGCGGTATTCGGAGGAGAATTTGGGGCACTTCGCGCTGGCGGCGACTTCGTATACGCACTTTACTTCGCCGATACGACGGTATCCGGATTTGATTGTGCATCGGATTTTGAAGAGCGTGCTACGGGATGGAGATTCCCACCCTGTCCCCGCAAAAAACGCGGAGATCAGGGCGGGGCAACCTCCTGTTGGGGTGGGGCAACCCGAGTTTGAGGAAAAAGCTTCGCCTTGGTCGAAGCGACGGACGAGGGTGTCCGTTTCAGATGAGTTGGGTGGGCCGATTTCTACTGAGGAACTTCATGAGATTGCGGAGGAGTCGAGCCAGTCGGAGCGGCGGGCCGACGATGCCGAGCGCGAGTTGATGGAGTGGAAGAAAGTGAAGTTCATGCAGGAGCGGGTGGGCGAGGACTTCGAGGGACTCGTCACCAGCGTGACCAAGTTTGGATTTTTCGTGGAGTTGACGGATCTGTTTGTGGAGGGTCTGGTGCCGCTGAATACGCTCATCGACGACCGGTACATGTATCACGAGAACACGCGGGAGATTATCGGGCAGCGGTCGCGGAAGACGTATCGGATCGGACAGCAGATTCGCGTGCTGGTGGACCGGATCGATCCGGTGGAGAAGAAGATACAGTTTGCGCTGGTGGAGGAGCGGCCGGTGCGGAAGGTGGGCGGGAAGAAGAGGAAGAAGTGAGTCTCGTCCCCTCGCGTTTTTCTGGTGTTCTCCAACGATTTGACGGCATTCGCGAAAAGCCCCACTTCTTCTAACACCGGGCAGAAATGGGGTACCCGGTTCATCTTTGTTTTCGGAGGTTATGTCCCTAGCGCTTTTTGAATTTCTGTTGCGATGGCGGCGGTGGTCTGCTGCATCTTCTCTTCGGATTCGGCTTCGACCATCACTCTCGCCAGGGCTTCCGTGCCTGAGTAACGGACGACGACTCTTCCTTTTCC
>Ga0335070_10007362_pt1 | contig 12912 bp, 14 predicted proteins | sample Lox_Sample_13_FD_206722 | JGI IMG/M metagenome (GOLD analysis project Ga0335070, IMG submission 206722) | Soil microbial communities from Loxahatchee National Wildlife Refuge, Florida, United States - Lox_Sample_1.3 | ecosystem: Environmental > Terrestrial > Soil > Wetlands | place: USA...
TTCGCTGTGTCGCGTGCCCTTCATTGCGGTTCTCCTTTCTGGGTTTGGGAAAACTCACATTCTAGACGGTCCAGTTTTTGGGGGCTGGGTCACTTCGCACAAAGAGCTCAGGATTTCGGCTGCGGGCTCCCGCTTCGCTCTCTCTAGGCCGCCAATTTGCCCTCTTGTAGGATCCCCTCTAGTCCGAATTGTTGCTCCCGGCGGTCTTGATTTAGTTCCAGGCCATCGGCGCCGCCGGAGAGGTGTGTGCTGTCATCGAAGACAAGGTCAAGGAAAAAGTTGAAGCGCCACGTGTCATGTCCGTTTGGGTCGATCCGGATCGTGATGCTGCCGCTTTGTAACACAGCCTTCGAGCTTGGGTTTCTGACAATCAGCCCAAAGGGACCGCTGTCGCTGTTGTCATCAAAGTGGCCGAAGTCATTGTCGACGCGAGCAGCTATGACTTGATTCGAGTCTCTGACCGTAATGGTGACATGAGTGTCTGAATCCTTGTCCTCGTTGTTGGTGTGAAATTTGATTGTGCAGTTTCGAAGATTTGCCATCCTTTCCTCCAAGAGACATCTCTTAGTCGGGGAAGGAACTCAAATTACGCCCGTTTCTGGGACGGGTCAAGTCTTCTCTAGCGGGTCGGCGGCGAGTGTTTGGGAGAGTAAGTCGTCGCCGGCATAAATTAAGAGCCAGGTTGAGAAATCAATCTGGTTCTTTCCTTTTGGGGCGCTCACCTTTTCTGCCAGAACTCCGAATCTGTGCTAAAGTACACGCCTTCCCTCGGCGCCTGCGCGAACCTATTTTCTCTGCGAAAAGGAGAGTTCCATGCAAATCCGATTCTTCGCTCCCAACAATCCGAATCCGGTCGAGATCATTCAGGCGGATGTCATTCCACCTGTGGGAAGCTTCATAAGGTTTCCGAACGGTGTTATCTGGATCGCTTCGCAAGTGAGATTAGACCTGCCACCGCAAGGCCAAGTACTTCAAGTCGTCGACGTTATGGTCCAGCCACAGTAGGCTGCTGACCGAAACAGATTCGCGCCTGCGCTTTCAGAATGCTGTGTGCCGCATCCGCAAGCGTACGGGAGAAGTGTCGTTTATGAAACGAAAGGCCGCCGAAATTATCTCGACGGCCTTTTCCTTTTTCGGAATGTTTGGTTTCTTTTTGGGACAGAAGCGCGCAATAAGAGCGGCATTGACGCTCATTTGCGGAGCGTGGAGAAGGCGATGGGATTACATTAACGGCTAGGGCAAAACAGCCCCAACTGGGTAGTCAGGAGAAGAATATGTGCATCATTTGTGAGCGTGAGCTGTGGGGCGAGCACCGCGACCTGGAGCGCGAATTCTTCAAGCCGTGCAAGATTTGTAAGAAGTTTCCCGGTACCAGCTCTGAAGGAACCTGCTATCACTGTTTCGCAATTGGCAACACGATCGACGAATGCCCCGAGTGCGTGGGCAAACCATGGAGCGAAGAATTTCTCGAAGCGAAGAACGACATCGAAGGCCCAGACAAGCTGCTGGTCCCTTTCTAGGCGTGTCCTCTTGCAGCGAAAACCTGTAGAGGATAAGGGAATACCCGAAACGGCGGAAGAGCATTGATGAACAGAGACAGGGCTGAACGCGGGAGCATACCGCAATGCCGCGAAACTGGATTCTGTCAGTTTCCGGAGCGAAGTGGTTCAATACAATCGTCGACATGAGTAAAGTCAAAGTGGCAGCATTTTCTATTTCCATCGACGGGTTCGGTGCGGGACCGCGGCAGGATTTGAAGAATCCTCTGGGGGTGCGTGGGAAGGAGTTGCATTCCTGGTTTTACCCGACCGAGGCCTTTAAAAAGATGACAGGACAAAGTGGTGGATCTCGCGGGGTGGACAACGACATGGCATTGAAGTCGTTTGAGAGCGTGGGCGCGTGGATCCTGGGCCGGAACATGTTTGGTCCGGTGCGGGGGCATTGGCCGGACGATTCGTGGAAGGGATGGTGGGGGGAGGAGCCTCCGTATCACACGCCGGTGTTTGTGCTGACGCATCATGCGCGCGAGCCACTGGAGATGAAGGGTGGGACGACGTTTTATTTCGTGACCGAGGGCGCGGAGGCGGCCCTGACGCAGGCGAAGGACGCGGCGCAGGGCAAGGATGTGAGGATCGGTGGTGGGGTGGCGACTTTGCGTGAGTATCTCGTCGCCGGGTTGATAGACGAGTTGCACATAGCGATGTCTTCGGTGTTACTCGGGGAAGGCGAAGCGTTGTTCGCAGGGATCGACCTGCCTCGTTTGGGATATGTCGTAGAGAAAACCGTACATGGGGAAAACGCGACCCACGTGATTCTAGGAAAGAAGTAGGACGCAGGGACTACTACACACAAAGTAAAACACTCAACTTATCCCGCGAAAGGCAGGAGATAAGGTGGTGTAACCGCTATTTTCGCTTCTCGGTCCATTACTTTTTCTTGGGCACGAACATATCTGCTTCGGTCAGTCGGCACTTACCCGCCATCTGGTAGCAGTAATAGAAGTGCGTGGCGGTTTGGGTGCGGCTGTCTGTGCCGAAGGTGAATTTCAAGCCTGTGCGTTTGGCTTGTGTGATGAAAGTCTCGTCGGGCACGTGGGCTACCTCGTTGATCTCGATGGCTAGTTTCTTGCCCGGCCGCGAAGATACCGTGGTGTCGGCACAGAGACTGATGATGCGGTCGATTCGTTCGCGCGTCCAGAGACGGGAATAGTCACGGGCGATCGGGACGGGGAGGAAGGTCGGCCAGCCGAAGACATCTATCGGTTCGGTGGTAAGGATCTGCTCGATGAATTGCATGTAGCGGGTCATGAAGGCGTCGGCGTCGTCGACCATAGTGTCGATTTGCCAGATGGCGAGCCAGCCGCCGTCGGGACGCGGGAGAGTAAGGGCGTCCATGAGGATGTAGTCGAGTTCGTCGAGGAGGGGCTTGGAGAAGGCTTTCGACCAGCCGGGATAGACGGGCTGCAGGCCGATGCGGACGGGATAGGGGCGGAGAGTGTCGATGTAGCGGCGGAGGTCGGCGTCAGTGTTGATGGGGTAACCGGGGCCGGGATGTTCGAGGATGCCGAGTTGGACTCCGCGTTCTTTGCCGAGGGCGAGGGCCTGGTCGATAGTGAGAGTGGGACTCAGGTGGACGTGATAATCGGTCACCGGAAATGCGGGCTTGGGTGGAGGCGCGGCGTGGCCTTCGGAGTCGGTTGTTCCTTGGAGGAGTTTCGGGGAAGTGCCCGCGAGAGCGGCGGCGAGAGTTGAGGTTTGAAGAAAGTTTCGGCGGGAAAGGTTGTGGGTCATGAAGGCCTCCGGAGACGAGTCGAGGATAGAGGAAGGCGGCGGTGTGCGGCAGTGAGGAAGATCACTGTTTCTTGCCCTGCGTTTAGGAAGTCAAAAGCCCCACCCTGTCGCATAAGCCGCGACTAGGGTGGGGCGCCTCCCCTTCCATGTCACCCCCGTTCTACTTCGCTTACTGGGCGGGGCTTTCCGGGACGGCCGGGGTCGCCGGCGCTTCGGCTGTTGCTTCGCTCTTTACTTCGTTGATCTTCACCGTCGAGAGAATCTGTTCGAGGCGGTTGAAGACTTTGTCGCGGTCGACGTGCTTGATGAGACCGTCGGCTGAGGCGACTGTGGTCACGTTCAAGCCGAACTCGTAGCACGATCCGTTCTGGTAGACGTGGAAGTACTTCGAGTCGCTCTGGCGCGTGCCTTCTCCAGTGACGGCTTCGGTGGCGCGGAGTTCCATGTCACCGAGCAGCAGCTTGGAGCCTGGCAGTTCGGGAGTGCTGACTGTCGAGTTATTCTGCACGCTTCCTTCCGGTTCGGTGCTGGTGTTCACAGGCTGCGTGGTCGTGGCGACAGTCTTGTCGTCAGACGTTTTCTGCTCGGGCTTCGTGTCGGCAGACTTCGCTTCTTCGGGTTTTACTTCGACAAGCTTGGCATCCATCACTTTCGGCGCGGGCACAGCGAATTCGTTGCATTGATCGGGCGTGAGATTCTTGTGGACGCTCACGTTGAAGAATGCGGACGAGAAGTCGGTGTTGGCGTAGATCGACTCGGGCAGTTCGACGGCCGCGAGGGCTTCTCCACCGGGCGCGACAAAGTTCATCGGAATCGGGCTGGACTGCAGCAAGTCGGCGGCAGCGTCTCCGGTTTCGATGGCATAGCGGCGCGGATATTCAAAGGTGACGCCGCTGTTCTTGTCGGTGTAGTTCACGGTTGCAGGTTTCTTGTGGACGATTTTTTTCGGAACGGGCTTCGCGTCGGGCTGCTTGTTGTCAGACATCAGCACAGGTGGAGCGGGCGTCGACTGCGTTGTCGGTAACTGCGTGTTGTGGCTTACGGGCTTCGGTTGATCGCTGGAACAACCGACGGTTACGGAGCAGATGATGAGAACGGCGGCGAAAACGAGCGCGCTGGTATTTCTGCCCCAGGTCAAACAGCTGGTGTTTTTCTCGGAACTCAATGCGTTGATGCGGGTCATGGTCGTGGCCTCCTGCCGGCGTGCGGCACCCTGAGAAGGTGCATGGGACGGGCCTTTTGGGGAGTGATTGATTTGGCGGGAGTTAGCGCTGGTGGCGGCGTTTGGCGGCGTGGGCTTAGGGACACTGTGTGTGCGGCGGGGTACACGGTGGGGGCTGTCTGAAGAATCTGTCACCACAGGGGACACGGAGTTGCACAGAGAAGGTCAAGGTCCCTACCCCGGTTTGCTGTGTCTTACACTTGTGGAGCCTTACATTATTTCGGTGGAATGCATATGACAATCGCGCGATATGTTTTGGTTCTTCTTTGCTTGTTTCCACTCGCAGGGTGGGCGCAGGAGAAGGTCATCATCGACACCGATATTGGCGACGACGTGGATGATGCCTTTGCGCTGGCGCTGGCGGTAAAGAGTCCGGAGCTGCAGGTGCTGGGGATTACGACGACGTTTGGGGATACGGAGGCGCGGGCACGGATTACCGACCGGTTTTTGGGAGAGGTGGGGCGAAGCGACGTCCCAGTACTGGCGGTAAGGCCACCGTGACTAAGAATCCGATGTCGCAGCGCGGCTATGGGGAAGAAGGACATTTTGCTAGGGAGTCGCACGGGAATGCGGTGGATTTTCTGCTGGCGCAAATCCGCAAATACCAGGGACAGATTACGCTGATTGGGATTGGCCCGCTGGGGAATCTGGGGGAGGCGATCGATCGGGATGCGGAGACGTTCCGCAAGTTGAAGCGGGTGGTGCTGATGGGAGGGTCGGTGCGGCGGGGGTACGGCGATCTTGGATATACGCCTCCGGTGGCGCCGATGCCCGAGTGGAATATTCTGAACGACAATCCATCGGCGCAGAAGTTGTTTGCCTCGGGGGTGCCGGTGTTTGTGATGCCGTTGGATTCCACGCAATTGAAACTGGATGAGGTGAAGCGGGCGTTCCTGTTCAGCCAGGCTACGGCGGTGACAGATCAGTTGACTGTGCTGTATCACTTATGGGGACAACAGACGCCGACTTTGTTTGATCCGATGGCGGTGGCGTTTGTGTTGAGGCCGGAGTTGTGTCCGGTGCAGGGGATGCATATCCGGGTGGATGAGAAGGGATACACGCGCGAAGAGGCGGGGGCGGTGAATGCGCAGGTGTGCCTGGATTCGAATCCGGATGAGTTTTTCAAGTTCTATTTGAAGAGGGTGGCGAGATGAGATTGGAACGTGATTCGAAGGTGTGGATATTGAAAGTCAGGACCCCTCTGGGTTTGGTGGCGCTACTGTTTCTGTTCCTCGCGGCGGCGTCTGGACAGGCGAAACAGGACGTTGATCTTGTCATCAGCGGTGGGATTGTGGTGACGATGGATTCTAGTCGCGCGATTTTGCAGGATGGGAGCGTGGTGGTGCGGGGGGACTCGATTGTGGCGGTGGGACCGCGGGTGGAGATCGAAGCGAAATATCACGCGGCGCAGACCATCGATGCGCGCGGACACCTGGTGCTGCCGGGATTCATCAACGGGCATACGCATGTGCCGATGACGTTGTTTCGCGGGCTGCATGATGACGTGACTTTGAATGATTGGCTGTACAAATACATTTTTCCCGCAGAAGCGAAGAATGTGAATGAAGAGTTCGTGCGCTGGGGGACACGACTGGCGGCGGCGGAGCAGATTCGATCGGGCGTGACCACGTTTGCCGACATGTATTACTTCGAGGACGCGGTGGCGGAAGAGACGAAGGCCGCGGGCATGCGCGGCGTGCTGGGCGAGACGTTCATCGACTTTCCGGCTCCGGACAACAAGAGCGAAGCGGAGATGCTGGCGTATACGGAGAAGTTTCTGAAACGGTGGCAGGGGGATGCGCTGATCACGGCGGCTCCGGCGCCGCATTCGATTTACACATGCTCGAAAAAGACGCTGCAGGATGCGGCGGCGCTGGCGCGCAAGTATCATGCGCCGATCCTGATTCATCTGGCGGAGATGAAGAAGGAAAGAGATGACAGCATCGCGCAACATGGCATGTCCCCAGCGGCATACCTGGACAGCATCGGAGTGCTTGGTCCGGATGTCGTGGGGGCGCATTGCATTTTTGTGGATGAAGCGGATCGGAAGCTGCTGGCGCAGCGCGGGGTAGGGTGCACGCATAATCCGTCGAGCAACATGATGATTGCGAGCGGCGTCGCGCCCGTGCCGGAAATGCGGGCCGCCGGGGTCGCGGTCGGATTGGGGACCGATGGTCCGGCGGGAAGTAATAACGATATGGATCTGATGGAGGAGATCGACCTGGCGGCGAAGCTGGCGAAGATTTCGAAGATGGATCCGCTGGCGCTGAATGCGAAGGCGGTCGTGGAGATGGCCACAATTGATGGGGCGCGCGCGCTGCACATGGACAAGGAGATTGGATCGCTGGAAGCGGGGAAGAAAGCGGATGTGACGCTTATCAGTTTGAATGAGCCGAACGCGGTGCCGATGTATGACGTCTATGCACAGATCGCGTACGCGCTGAAGGGGAGCGATGTGGATACCGTGGTGATCGGCGGGAAGATCGTGATGCGGGATCACCGTTTGTTGACGATCGATGAGCCGAAAGTGTTGGAGAAGGCGCGGGAGTATGGGAAGTCGGTGAAGGCTTCGTTGGGGATGGAATAAAAACAGGTTTCAACGTTTCAAGGTTTCAAAGACAAATCAGGTTCGACTCCGGCTATGATGAACCCGTCCCGGGGGTCCTTTCCGGAAGGTACCCCAGATAATTCAAAAATGCGCGGGTCAATTCCTGCCGCAGTTCCTCGTCATTCTTCGGCAAAAGCGGAGACCACGACTCTGAGAGCACATCCAGCAGCACCATCTCACGCAACGTAACCCCTAACTGTACGAGGGCAAATGGAATGGCCAACTCCGGATGGGTATGGTCGATCTCTTTGCGCTTCAAGAGAAAAAAATCGGCGATGCGGCGGATATTTCGAATCTCGATTTCGTCGACCTGCCGCCGGAAGGATGCGCTGGGATGCGAACGGGCGAATTGTGTGAAAGCGCGTAACAGGCGTACCCGCTTGCGATAAGCGTTCAATGTTGTTTCGATCACCTTTACCGCAAGCTGTGCAAAGGAATATTTGGCAGCCAATTCCGGAGTCAGCATCTCTGCCGTTCGCTGATCCGATTGCGCCAGAGAATTGAGAAGCAAGGTCCGCAAAAGGGCGTCCTTGTCGCGGAAACGCCGATACACCGCACCGGGGGTGACACCAGCCCTCGCTGCAATCGCGGGGATGGTTGCGCCTTCAACACCTTTTTCCTCCAGAACATCAGCGGCGGCCTGCAGGAGGCGGCGAAGCGTCTCGCGGCTACGGGTTTGCTTGGGCGCAAGTTTCGAATTCGTTCCCATCGGTAGAAGCAAGAATAAACTTGACCTTTGGTAAATGCAAATGTAAATTTACATTTACATAAGGAGGCATATGCACACAGTGCACCACCTGCTAGCCATTTTCCTCGCGGTCGGGATTCCGCTTTGGGATTGGTACGAAATCCCGCGCCTGAAAGCCAGAACCGCGCCACGCAAGAAGATCCGGTACTACCAGAAGATTGTCGGCGTGCTTTGGATTTGCGCACTCATTGCCGCGGCGACGATCGGATTGGCGCGAGCGTTCTATATTCATCCGGCCGCGGGCGAAATTGCCTGGCTGGAACATGGGTCTCGCGGCGCAATGGTCGTTATGGGTCTCGCGACGGGAAGTTTCATTGCGATTTTTGTGACCGCCATCCTCGCAACGACTAGCGCAAAGATGCGCGAGAAATCAGCCAAAGCTGCGAAGAAGCTCGCATTCATGCTGCCGTCGAGCGGCGAAGAGCGGCAATGGTGGTGGGTGGTGTGCATCACAGCGGGCGTATGTGAAGAATTGGTCTATCGGGGATTTCTCCTCCATTATCTTCACTGGTCCCCATTTCACCTGCCGCTGACTCAAGCGCTGGTGGCCGCATCCATCGTATTCGGAATTGGCCACCTCTATCAGGGCATTGCCGGCGCGGTCTCTACCTGCATCCTTGGCTTCATCCTGGGATGCCTGTTCATCATCACGGGCAGCTTGCTGCTGCCGATGATCCTGCACTCGCTCATGGATCTTCGAGTGTTACTGATGTTGCCAGAGGGATTTGCGGCTGCGGGACAGGCAGGAGGGGAGCAGCACGCGTCTTAGTTCTGTAGACTCTCCCCATGAAGATTTCTCTTCTGCTCTTTTCGCTCGTCTTGCTCGTTCATTCAAGTGCGGCGCAGAAGGTGGCCATCACGTTCGATGACCTCCCGCTTAATGGGCAGCTGCCACCGGGAATGACGGAGACGCAGATCACGCGCGATACGCTGGCAGTGTTGAAGGCACGACATGCGCCGCCTGCGTACGGATTCATCAACGCGAAAAAGCTGGAAAGCAATGCGGACGCTGCCGAGGCGCTGAAACTGTGGGCGTCTGCGGAGCCGTTTGGCAGCCATACGTATTCGCATATGGATCTGAATGCGAATCCGGTGGAGGCGTTTGAGCGCGAGATCGAAGAGAACGAACCGGCACTCGAACTGCTTGGCGGCAAGGATGCAAACTGGCATTGGTTACGCTATCCATATCTGCGCGAGGGTGACACGGTAGAGAAGCGGCGTGCGGTGCGAGCCTACCTGCAGGCCCACGGATATCGCGTGGCACAGGTGACGCTTGATTGGGAAGACTACATGTGGAACTCAGCCTACGCGCGCTGCGTCGCGAAAAATGATGCGAAGGCAATCGCACGGCTAAAGTCGAGCTATCTGGAGACGGAGGCGGCATATTTGGATTTGGGGCGACAACTGGCCACTTTGGTATACGGGCGCGACATCAAGCATGTCTTGCTGCTGCATCTGGGAGCGTTCAGCAGCACGATCTTGCCGGAGGCGTTGGACCTGATGGAGAAAAAGGGATTCACGTTCGTGACACTGGAAGAGGCGGAGAGCGATCCGGTGTATGAAGGGGATCCGGATGTGGGATCGAAGTATGGCGGGACGCTGTTGGAATTGTGGGTGGAGGCGAAGAAGATCAAGTTTCCGGCGGCGATGGAGAAGCCGTACAAGGAAGTGGGGGAGATTTGTAAGTGAGGCAAGAGCAGGTTTCAAAGTTTCAAGGTTTGAAAGATAGGGCAAAGCTTATGGGTTGGGCGAGAGATTTGGAGTAATCACGGACGGGCTCGCCGCGTTGGCTTCGCTTGACAAAGTCAAAGTTCGGTCTTGTGCGGGCTGAACGGCCGTTCGGTCCCTTATAATCAAAAGATTCTTTATGGCGGCTGTTCTGGACAGGATCGTCGCGGCGACGCGGGCGCGGGTGGCGGAGTCTAAGCGTTCGGCCGACTTGCGGGAATTGGAGCGGCAGGCGGAAGGGCAAGCCCCGCGCGGGTTTCGACGGGCGCTGCTGGATCGCGGCCGGGATGGGATCGCAGTCATTGCGGAATTGAAGAAGGCTTCGCCGTCGAAGGGATTGATTCGGGATGATTTTCGGCCGACGGAGTTGGCCCGCGAACTGGAAAGGGCGGGAGCGGCTTGTTTATCTGTCTTGACGGACGAAGAATTCTTTCAGGGATCTCTGGAGAATTTGAGAATCGCTTCGGCGGCGGTTTCAATTCCGTGCCTGCGCAAAGATTTCATTGTCGATGAGTTCCAGTTGCTGGAGGCGCGGGCGAATTCGGCGGACGCTGTTTTGCTGATTGTGGCGGCGCTGTCGCAGGAGGAATTGGTGTCGCTGGCGCGCGGAGCGCGCGCGCGCGGATTGGACGTTTTGTGCGAAGTGCATGATGGGGCCGAGTTGGAGCGGGCACTGGATGCAGGATGCGATTTGATTGGGGTGAATACGCGGGATCTGCGGACGTTTCAAGTGGATCTGCAGACGGCGTTCGGCCTGGCGGCGAAATTTCCGCGAGACGTAGTGAAGGTGGCGGAGAGCGGGATTCATTCGGCGAAGGATGTGGCGCGGTTGCGGACGGCTGGATATGACGCGTTTTTGGTGGGCGAGTTGCTGATGCGGGCGGCGTCACCCGGGGATGCTTTGCGGGCGTTACTTTCGCCAGTACCGAGCGAGCACTTCGTGTCGAGTGACGCCGTCGGTAAGAAAACTCCTGTCTAGGCCGCGGGCGGTCTTTTGCAGATTTAAGGCCCTTCGGACCGCTTTCAGCGATCCTCAGGATGACAATCTTTTTGATTTGGATTTACGGAGAACTGAGTACTGGCAACTGACAACTGTTTCTAATGACTTGGGTGAAGATTTGCGGGATGACGAATCTGGAGGATGCGCTGGTTGCCGTGGAGGCAGGCGCGGACGCGGTGGGGTTTGTGTTTTATGAGAAGAGTCCGCGGTGCGTGACGGTGGAGACGGCGCGGGAGATTTGCGCGAAGTTGCCGGAGAGCGTGGAGAAGGTAGGAGTGTTTGTGAATGAAGTGGAAGACGTCCTCTGCGAGGTAGCGGATCGGGCCGGCCTGACAGCGATTCAGATGCATGGCGACAACGAGGATCCTCGTGTGGCTGATATGGTCGTGAGGCGCAAGCCGGGAGTTTCTGTGATGGCGGTTGTTTCAATGCATCATCCTGCGCCGCAGGGGCGGGCGATGATGTGGCGTCCGGATTCCGTCCGGGCGGTGCTGCTGGATTCCGGCAAATCATCAAAGCACGGCGGAACGGGCGAGGTGTTTGATTGGATTGCCGCTATCCCGGTCGTCGACGATATCAAGAGGCTCTTCAAGGTAGTCGGTGCGGGAGGGTTGACTCCACAGAACGTGGGTGAGGCGATTGGCATTCTTCATCCCTGGGGAGTGGATGTGGTGTCGGGAGTAGAGGCTTCTCCGGGGAAGAAGGATCCGGAGAAGGTGCGGGCGTTTGTGAAAGCTGTGCGTGATTTTGATCGGAAGGTTGGTTAGGGATGGCTACTGTTCCCAAGTCGAAAGTTGGACACGCCTCGCTGCGCTCGGCGGGACGGACGAATACGTCGGCCCCGACACAACCCGGGCCCGGGCGGTTTGGGGTTTATGGGGGGCGATATGTTCCCGAGACTCTCATGGCTGCGCTCGATGAACTGGAGCGCGAGTATGAGAAGGCGAAACGCGACAGGAAATTCCAGGCGCAGCTCGATTTGCTGTTGAAGACTTATGCGGGTCGGCCAACTCCGCTGTTTTTTGCACGGCGGCTTACGAAGAAGTTAGGCGGGGCGAAGATTTACTTGAAGCGTGAAGACCTGCTACACACTGGTGCGCACAAGATCAATAACTGCCTGGGACAGGGGTTGCTGGTCGAGCGGATGGGCAAGCATCGCGTGATTGCGGAAACGGGTGCGGGGCAGCATGGCGTGGCGACCGCGACTGTTTGCGCGCTGATGGGATTTGACTGCGTGGTCTACATGGGCACCGAGGACATGCGGCGGCAGGAACTGAATGTGTTCCGCATGCGGTTGTTGGGGGCTGAGGTGCGCGGCGTAGAGTCGGGATCGCGGACGCTGAAGGATGCGATCAATGAGGCCATGCGGGACTGGGTCACGAATGTGCGGACGACTCATTATTTGTTGGGCAGCGTGCTGGGGGCGCATCCGTATCCGACGATGGTGCGCGATTTTCATCGCGTGATTGGGCGCGAGGCGCGGGCGCAGATCTTAAAAGCCGAGGGGAAGTTGCCGACGGCGATCATCGCATGTGTGGGCGGCGGGTCGAATGCGATTGGCGCGTTCTATGAATTCATCAAAGATAAGACGGTGAAGCTGATCGGCGTGGAGGCCGGCGGCCGCGGCGACGCGCTGGGCGATCATGCGGCGCGTTTTCGTGGAGGATCGCCAGGAGTGTTGCAGGGCACGTATTCGTATGTGCTGCAGGATGCGGGCGGGCAGATTGCGCTGACGCATTCGGTGTCGGCGGGGCTGGATTATCCATCGATCGGGCCAGAGCATGCGGCATTGCGCGATGCGGGCCGGGCGGAGTATGTCCCGGCGTCGGATGCCGAGGCATTGGGAGCGACCACGGTCTTGGCGCGGACTGAAGGAATCATTCCAGCGCTGGAATCGGCGCACGCGGTGGCAGAAGTCATCAAGCGCGCGCCTCGGATGAAGAAATCCGATGTCGTGATTGTGAACGTATCGGGGCGCGGCGATAAAGACATTGGGATTATGAGGCAGAACCTCTCTTTAGATTGAGATGCCGGTCAATTCTGGAGACGGCGCGTGACAGGTTGGAGTGAGCAATTCCTCGAGAACGAAAGCAGACTCAGTAAACATTCTGAGTGTGCCGACTTTTGGGTAATGAGAGCGCGGTTGCTGATGTTGGAAGACGGACCTTCGGAAATGCAGACTCCTTACGGTGTCGATGAAGTTGAAAAATGCATACTCAAGGCTTTGGACCTAGACCCCGATCATCTGGAAGCACTCGAAGAAGCTGCTCATTTTTATGACTGCATCGTACTTGATCGAGATAAAGCGGTGATGCA
>Ga0335070_10007363_pt1 | contig 12908 bp, 13 predicted proteins | sample Lox_Sample_13_FD_206722 | JGI IMG/M metagenome (GOLD analysis project Ga0335070, IMG submission 206722) | Soil microbial communities from Loxahatchee National Wildlife Refuge, Florida, United States - Lox_Sample_1.3 | ecosystem: Environmental > Terrestrial > Soil > Wetlands | place: USA...
TCCGTCAATAAGTCTTATCGCGCGGTCTTGGCCGCGACAAAGGCCTTGTTGGTGACGGAAGGAATCGATCCCGCGACCGATGCGGAAACCGTGCGGGAGTTCGAGCAGCGCTTAGGGCCCAAGGGCGTGGTACCTGCCATTTATTGCGATCTTGGGAAGCTCATAGGAGACTTGGGGCCGAAAGAAACGACGGCGGTCTTCGCCCAAGCTAAGATGGCATTCGCGAAGGGTTTCGTTGAGGCCTGCCGTGTGGCGACAGAGCAGATAGGGAAAGATCTCAAGCTTGCGGGAGTGGCCGAGGCGTCCCCCGTCTCCAAGCCCGCTCCTCCCGCTGTGAAGCCAGTTGTTGCTTCTGTGGCTCCTGTATCGGGTGGTGCGCCGGTTTACGATCTCCGCGGCGTGGCCTGCCCCCTGAACTATGTGAAGACGAAGCTGAAACTCGAAATGATGGATGCCGGCGATCAACTGGAAGTCTGGCTTGATGCGGGGGAACCGATCAAGAATGTCCCGATGAGTTTAAAAAATGACGGGCACAAGGTTCTCCTGCAAGAGGCCCTCGAACCAGAAGCGGCACATTATCGGGTGTTGGTCGAAAAAGTAGAGTAATCCGGCAGGGAGGGTTCCCTTGCTCGCGCAAGGCCCACGGAGACGCGTGCGACTTGGGGCTAAACCGCGTGTGCGTACCTGGGGTGAGCGGGGCGCGAAAAGGCACGTGATTGGGAACACCCTTCCGCCGCACGTTGTGTCAGACAGAAGAGGGAATCAGATGACGAAGTTGTCGCCAGAAGAGTTGAAGGCCTGGGGGGAGTCGTTCGAGGGGAAGCAGCCGCAGGAGGTGTTGACCGCGGCGATCGAACGATATGCGCCTAAGATCGTGCTGGCCTGCAGTTTTGGGGCGGAGGATGTCGTCCTTGTGGACATGATCCACCGGATCAATCCGGCCGTTCCGTTGTTTTATCTGGATACGGATTTTCTGTTTCCTGAGACGTATGCAGTCCGTGACCGGATCATCCAGCGGTACGGATTAAAGCCGGAACAGGTCATTCAGATGAAGTCGCTCCTTACCCCGGAAGCCCAGGCGCAACAATATGGAGAACGCTTGTGGGCTCAAGAGCCTCGAGAGGAAGGGCCTGACCGTTGCTGCAGACTGCGAAAGGTCGAACCATTGACCCGTGTGCTGAAGCCTTACACCGCTTGGATCACCGGGATTAGGCGGGACCAGTCACCGACAAGAGCCAGTGCGAGTGTGATCGAATGGGACGACAAGTTTCAGCTTGCCAAAGTCAATCCCCTGGCGAAGTGGGCGTGGGACGAGGTCTGGACCTATATCCACCTGTACGACGTTCCGTACAACGAGTTGCATGATCGTAATTATCCAAGCATCGGCTGCACGCATTGCACGGCTCCCGTCATGCCGGGAGAAGATCTTCGCGCGGGACGGTGGAGAAACTTTGGGAAGGCCGAGTGCGGCTTGCACAAGGCGTAACGATGGTTATGCAAGAGTTCATCGCGAAAATCGGGAAGGGGCCTAAAGCGGCCAAGGATCTCACCTGGGACGAGGCCAAGCAGGTCATGAAGGCCCTCATTGAGGGCGATGCGACCCCGGCGCAGGTCGGAGCCTTTCTGTTGGCCATGCGAATCAAGATGGAATCGGTCACAGAGTTGGCGTCGTTCACAGCCACGGCCCGCTCCTATGTGGCGCCGGTTCCGCTTCCGCGGGAATTGGAAGTGGTCGACGTCCCGACCTATGCGGGGAAGCAGGAGACCTTCCATGCTCTTGTGGGGGCCGCGATCGTGGCGGCCGCAGGGGGAGCGACGATTCTGATGCATGGCTACGATGGGATTCCTGGGCGGTTAGGGACCGCCGGCATACTCAAGGGGTTGGGTGTTCCCATTGATCTTGAGCCGAAATGCATCGGAGACGAGCTTGCAAAAAAAGGGTTCGCCTATCTCGACATTGGACTCTATCACCCGCCCGTCTATCGGTTCCTGGAAATGCGGCGAGAGCTCGGTGTCCGGAACGTCTTTCATCCGATCGCGCGATTGCTCAACCCGGCCAGAGCGAGGTCCCAAGTCGTGGGGCTCTCCCACCCACCCTATTTTGAGAAGACCGCCGAAGTGTTGAGGATGTTGGGCTGCCCCCGCGCGCTTGTCATTCGAGGAGTGGAAGGCGACCCGGAATTGTCGCTGGCTTCGGCGACGAAAGTCCTAGAACTGCAAGATGAGCGCATTACGCCACTGACATTGACCCCGAAAGATGTAGGGTTGACGATGGGCACGTCGCGCGAGATGGCAGGCTTTCCACCGGATCAGCAGGAGAAGGAAGTGGAATTGCTCAGGCGGATCCTCCACAACCAGCTCCACGGCGGACCGCGGGAGTGGGTGTTGCTCAACGCAACGGCCTTGCTGTACGCAGCCGGGAAAGGCAAGTCAATGGCCGATTCCATTCCGATTGCTCGACTGGCGCTCGAAGACGGTTCTGCGGCGAGAAAGCTCGAGGAACTGGTCCAAGAAGCGGCGGGCATCGGCCGCAAGCTCTGATGGAACGAGAGGAATGATTTAGTGAATCATCTTCGTCAACTGGAAGACCAAAGCGTCTACATCTTGCGCGAAGCCTACAAACACTTCGATCATCTGGGCATGCTGTGGTCGATGGGGAAGGACTCGACCGTGCTCTTGTGGCTGGCTCGCAAGGCCTTTTTCGGTCACGTCCCTTTTCCGCTCTTGCACGTGGATACCAGCTACAAGATACCGGCGATGATCGAGTATCGAGACCGCTTGGCCCGCGAGTGGCGGTTGAACTTAGTGGTGGGACAAAACAAGGAGGCGCTCGCGGCAGGGATGAACCATACGATGGGACGCGTGACCTGTTGCACGGCTCTCAAGACCAACGGGCTCAAGCAGCTCATCGAGAACAAGGGGTACACGGGAATTATCCTCGGCGTGCGGGCTGATGAGGAAGGGACGCGCGCCAAAGAGCGCTATTTCTCGCCTCGCGACAAACACGGGGATTGGGATTTTCGCGATCAACCGCCGGAGCTCTGGAACCAATTCAAAACGGCCTTTCCGCCAGGGACCCATGTCCGAATCCATCCGTTGTTGGATTGGACGGAAATCAACATCTGGGAGTACATCAAGCTCGAGAATATTCCATTCATCGATCTCTATCTCGATAAGGGAGACGGGACCCGCTACCGCAGCCTCGGCTGCGCCCCCTGTACGTCCCCCATCAAATCGACGGCCAAGAACGTGGACGACATCATAGACGAACTCCGTCGCACGACCGTGGCGGAGCGATCGGGCCGCGCTCAGGATGAGGGCCGAGGGATGGAGCTCTTACGAAAGGAAGGCTACATGTGAGGACAAAATGCTGAAGCAGGCATCCAGTTTCATTGTCGGATCGAAAAGGTCCTCGACCGACGCCGGAGAATACGCCCACTGTGCTTTTCCCCCTACGGTCTTGCGAGGGCACCTGGACGAGTGTTCCGAGGGGCAGGCATGATCCAGGCAAATAACACATCATCTGAGAATCTCAATATCGTCATCGTTGGGCACGTCGATCATGGGAAATCCACCTTGCTGGGGCGCCTCTATGCTGACACAGGGTCATTGCCGGACGGCAAACTGGAAAAAGTTCAGGCCATCTGTCGGCAGCAGGGAAAGGAATTCGAGTACGCGTTCTTGTTCGATGCGTTCCTGGAGGAGCAGGAGCAGGGCATCACGATCGATACGGCGAGGACGTTTTTCACGTGGAAGGGCCGCCAATACATCATTATCGACGCGCCTGGGCACAAAGAGTTTCTCAAGAACATGGTTTCGGGCGCGGCGCGCGCGGAAGCGGCGCTGCTCCTCATCGATGCGCTAGAAGGAGTCAAGGAGCAATCCAAGAAACACGGGTATTTGCTTTCCTTATTAGGAGTGCGACAGTTTGCCGTCGTGGTCAACAAGATGGATCTTGTCGGTTATCGACAGGATGTGTTCGAGGGGATTGAAAAGGAATATCGGGAGTTTCTGGGGCAGTTCAAAGCGGTGCCCGAGCGGATTATTCCGGTGAGCGCCAAGTTAGGTGACAACATCGTCAGTCGCAGCAAGAACATGTCCTGGTACAGCGGGCCGACGGTCTTGGATACGCTCAGTCTATTTCAGAAAGAGAGGCCTCGGTCTGAGCAGCCGCTGCGTTTGCCTGTCCAAGATGTGTATAAGTTCGATGCGCGTCGGATCATCGCCGGTCGGATTGCGGCGGGGCGGTTGAAGGTCGGCGACCAGCTTGTGTTTTCTCCATCGAACAAACGCGCGAACGTCAAATCGGTTGAAGCCTTCAATGTCGAGCCTATACCCACAGAGGCTCACGCAGGGCAGTCAGTCGGCATTACGCTCGACGAGCAGATCTTCGTGGAACGGGGAGAGATCGCTTCACACCAGGGTGAGTTGCCGCTGGTTTCTACGGCGTTTCGCGCCAACCTGTTTTGGCTCGGACGGCGGCCGCTGGAACGAGGGAGAAAATATATCCTCCGGGTTGCCACCAAAGAAGTCGACTGTGAGGTGGCGACGATCCATCGCATCATCGATACGATGGATTTGAATCAGCAGCAGGGCGGGGAGTCGGTCGGCAAGAATCAAGTCGCCGAGCTCACGCTCAGAACCAAGGCTCCTGTGGCGTTTGATCTTTCGTCCTCGTTCGAAGGCACAGGTCGATTTGTGCTGGTCGATGAGTACGATATCGCCGGTGGGGGAATCGTCACGGAAATGATCCGCGACGACCAGGAATTTCTGCGCGAAGAGGCTCGCCGACGGGATTTTGCGTGGGTCAAGGGTGAGGTAGGGGTCGAGGAGCGGGCGCAGCAATTCGGCCATCGGGCCGCGATCGTGCTCGTCACAGGAGGTCGCCATACCGGGAAATCGTTCTTGGCGAGAAAGTTAGAGGCCAGACTCGTCGCGGACGGACGCCATGCTTACCTCCTGGATGGAGAGAACCTCCGGCGTGGGCTGGATGCCGACTTATCTGAAACGGAGCGAAGCCAAACCGCAGAAATGGCTAGGAGATACGGCGAAGTCGCGAGGCTCCTGATCGATACGGGGCTGATCGTGGTGTCGACTACGAATCCCTTTGGTCTGGCCTATGCAGAGGCCGTACAGGCCATTCGTACCCTCGTTCATCCGGCGCCGGTCATTGCCGTCCACATGAGCAAGGTGCCGGAAGAGCCTCCTCCCGGAACCGATATCGCTCTATCCGGCCCGACCGACTTTGATGCGGCGACGCGTGAGATTTTGGACGAACTGAAGCGTCGAGGTGTCTTGGCCCAGGCCATTGGCGCGAAGCCGACGTTTCAGTATTCGATCTAACGTAGCAGGACGCAGCCGCGAGATTTCTGCACGGGGCGAAATGAATATCTGGGCGATGAGATGCGCAGCGAGGGTTTCCTGCTGTCCGACTGTTTGACTCTCCAGAAATCCCTGTGTTACCGTATTTCCTCTCGGAAACCACGCGCTTAGGAGAGACTCCGGATCCATGGCCCCTGAAAAAGACCTGAAGGCAATTCTCGGGAAATTGCGGTATTCCGATGACGCAAAGGTGGTCGAGCAGATCACCGAGCAAACGAAGAGCGTTCATGCTCGGATGGCCGGCATTAAGCACAAGCTGGTCGTGATGAGTGGGAAGGGCGGGGTCGGCAAGAGCATGACCACCGTCAATTTGGCTCTCGCGTTTGCGCGTCAGGGGGCCAAGGTCGGGCTTCTCGATGTGGATCTGAACGGTCCCTGTGTTCCCCGCATGCTGGGCCTCCACGGTCAGTCGCTCAAGATGACTCCTGAAGGAGCCATCCCTCCGATCGGTCCCCTTGGGATAAAGGTCGCCTCGATGGATTTTTTCCTCGACGAGGCGTCACCAGTTCGTTGGAAAGGGCCGATGGATGTCAGCCCGGTCTGGCTTGGACTCATGGAGATGAATGTCATCAGAGAGTTCTTGGCCGATGTGGTATGGGGTGAGTTGGATGTGTTGCTTGCCGACCTCCCTCCCGGGGCCGCGGCTGACAAGCCGCCCGTGATCGCGGGATTCATTCCTGACTTAGCCGGCGCCATCGTCGTCACGACACCATCGGAGGTGGCTTCGGATGTCGTCCAGAAGTCCGTAACCTATGCGCGCGACATGGGCATCAAGGTTTTGGGCATCGTGGAAAATATGAGTGAGTATCGTTGCCCATCCTGCGGTGAGCAGAATGAGTTGTTTGAGGGCAATACCGAAGCCATGTGTGAGGTCCTGGACCTTCCGCTCCTTGGACGCATCCCCTTCGACCGGAAGTTAGCCCGCACATTCGATAAGGGAACCCCCTTGCTCGACGAAACCTACCCGACCATCCAGCGATATCAGGAAATTGCCGGGCGTATCCGGACCTTGCTTGACTATAAGAAAGTCCTAGCAGATAAGCTGTGATGGGATCGACGCGAGAGGAGCGACTATGAAATTCGTGTGTCTCAACTGCGAAACCTACATGAACTTCGAGAAAGTCGAGAAGCCCGCGGAAGGGTCGCTCGGCGTCTTCTTTGGGTGCCCCTCCTGTGGGGCCAAGTTTTCAATGGTGACCAACCCGGGTGAAACTCAAATGGTTAGTTCGTTGGGGGTGAAGCTGGGCGGACGAACCGAGGCGGCAGAACCGTTCGAAATGACACGTGGAACACTGAAGGACGAAGCGCTCGCCGGGTCTGTACAAATGGCGGCCTATTTGAATGAAAAGATTCATGGAGGGCAGCCGGTGGCCGCGTCTGGAGCGCCCGTATCCGGTAAAGAAGGCCAAAAGACCGGCAGTGGCTGCCCGTTCTCGGCCATGGTTGCTGAAATGGGGCTCACGACGGGAGGGAAAGCCTCTAACGGCATCACGGGCGCATCAGAATTCACATGGAGTGCAGATGCGAAGGAAAAGCTGGATCGGCTCCCGGCGTTTGTGAAGCCGATGGTGCAAAGCAGCGTGGAAGCCTATGCCCGCAAGCAGGGGTATAAGACGATCACCCTCCAAGTGATGGATGATTCGAAGAACGATTCGTCGAGCGGCCTAACTTGGTCGCGCGAAGCGGAGCAACGGCTGGAGAACATTCCTGATTTCATTCGCCCTATGGCAAGGAAAGAAATTGAACGGGTCGCGAAAGAGCGCGGTGTCGCCACCATTACAGCCCAGGTGATGGATGAAGCGAAAGACAAGTTCATGAAATTTATGTAGACGGGTGATGTTCGTTGCAGGAGGGTGAAGGCCCACCCGACGAGTCGGGTGGGCCTTTCTATTGAGGGAGATCGGCAGAACATGGCTTTGCGAAGCTGGCGAGTCAGAGTCGCTGTGATGGTGCTCCTGGGGAGCGTCCTTTGGTGGACCGTTCCTGTCTACTCCCAACATGGCGAGGAGGAGCATCATTCTGCCCACGAGACCGCGATATCCGGTCATGCTTCCCATACTGTGAGTCCTGGCGCGACGGCCTGGGAGGGGTCGGCAGCAGGGATTGCCTACTCAGAATTCAATCATCATCTGGCGGGCTTTCTTGTGATATTGATGGGTTTGGCTGAATTGGCTCAGGCAAGTCGGCTGCCATCTCTCGGATGGCTCAAAGTGCTCCTCCCCCTGTCGATGCTCGTTGCTGGCCTCTTTCTCTTGATCTGGAGTGACCACGAAGCGTGGCCTATTGGATCGCTCAGTTTCGGTCAGACCTATTTCGGAGGGGACCATGAAATAATCCAGCATAAGACGTTCGGCGTTCTCCTGTTGGCGGTGGGCACCGTGGAATTTCTGCGCCGGTTCGGGCGGCTCACTCACTTCGCGTGGACTGTCCCGTTGCCGCTCCTCGCAACCATCGCGGGAGTGATGTTGTTCGGCCATTCACACGGAGCCCACCCCTCTGCGCAGAAAATTGCCGTTCACCATACGATGATGGGTATCATGGCCCTCACAGCTGGATCGTCGAAGCTTCTCTCGGGCTGGTTTCATTCAGCCTCCACAACGACGCGTGTCAGGTGGGAATGGATCTGGGGAGGGCTCGTCTTCGCACTGGGGATCCAACTACTCTGGTATTCGGAATAGATCGCTTCTCTATATCTATCTCCCGTCGACCGAAGATTGACACCTTTCAGAGCCCTATGTTACGAGTACGAATTCCACATTTGACAAGATAGCGCACGGTCGTGGCAAGAGGAACAGCGCGAGCCACGAGGAGGTTCTCATGGGTGGCCACAGTCACTGGGCGACGATCAAACGACATAAATCCGCGCAGGATGCTAAGCGCGGGAAAATCTTCACGCGTATCATCCGCGAGCTGACCATTGCGGCGCGTGGGGGAGGAGACCCGGACGGCAATCCCCGCCTCAGATTGGCCATTGCCAAGGCCAAAGAAGCCAACATGCCCGGCGACACAATGAAAAAGGCGATTCAGCGTGGCACGGGGGAATTGCCTGGTGTGACCTATGAAGAGTTTACGCTCGAGGGATACGGCCCTGGCGGGACTGCACTACTCCTCGAAATCACGAGCGACAACCGGAATCGCACAGTCGCAGAGATCCGGAGCTTGTTCACGAAAAATCACGGCAACATGGCAGAGGCCGGCGCGGTGGCGTGGCAGTTTCAGAAAAAGGGACTGCTCACCGTTGAGAAGGGCAAAGTCGATGAAGATGCACTGTTGTCCCTCGCCCTTGACGCGGGGGCTGAAGATGTGAAGATCAACACAAAGGACTTTGAAATCGTCACGAATCCCCATGACTTCGACACGGTGAAGAAGGCGCTTGCCGACGCGAAGATCACGCCGACTCTTGCAGAAGTCACCTTGATTCCTCAGAACACGATCAAGCTCGAAGAGAAGGCGGCCGAGCAGATGCTCAGACTCATGGAGACGCTGGACGAGCATGACGACGTCCAGAAGGTCCATGCCAATTTCGATATTTCGGACGAGGTCATGGAAAAGGTGGCGGCGGCTGCAGCGGGATAACGACGGGCGGCAGCCTCGCTCGATGACATCGTGAGTCCTACGACACCGGTCACATGATCGCCTTACTGACAGGCCGCTTGGCCTTCAAGGCGCCGACGCATCTGGCTCTCGACGTGCAGGGAGTCGGGTACGAAGTGTTCATTCCTCTCAGTACGTACTACGGGCTTCCCAACCTCAACGAGACCACATCGCTGAGTATTCATACCCATGTTCGCGAAGACGCCATTCAGCTGTTCGGGTTTCTGACGCAGCAGGAAAAAGATGCGTTCGTGCTCTTGACCTCGGTCTCTGGAATCGGACCGAAACTGGCGCTGAGTGTGCTGTCTTCCCTCTCCGTCTCGGATTTGGCCTCCGCCATTCGCGGAGCCGATCTCGAGAAGCTCGCGACGGTCCCTGGTATCGGGAAGAAATCAGCCGGCCGGATCGCACTCGAACTGAAGGATAAACTGACCAAGCTTGACCCGAGTCCGACGGTCTCGCCTCAGTTGCCAGGGGGAGCAAAGCCGGATAGCACATTCGACGATGCACTCTCTGCTCTGGTCAACCTCGGCTATCGACCGCAGGACGCGAAAGGCGCTCTGCAGCAGGTGAAGAAGATGAGGCCTGATTCGATGGCGTTGAAGGAATTGATACGCGACAGTTTGAAGGAGTTAGCCAGGGGGTAAAGCATGTCCAAGCGAGCGATACAAAGCCATCTCATCCTCCGCGTCGTGCTGGGGCTGATGCTCAGCGTCGGCCCAGGTCTATGGGGTACAGCAGTGGCAGAGGAACCCGACATTCCCAAGACCGTGCACAAGACATGCGGAAAGTGCCCCGACGGCTTTGCCACGACGGGAGTTACCGAAGCACCAGGAATATGCAAGGATGGAGATCCGACGTTAGTTCAGTGTGTGCCGCTCGGTGCGAACATGCTACCGGTGTGTGGTTCTTGCCCCACAGGTTATGTCGAAATTGGCAGTTCCTCCGTCCCGGCTCGCTGCGGCAAGCAAGATGGAGGACGGCTGTCTCAGTGCCAACTGCAGAAGATGGAACTGAACCTCCCGGATCCCATGCAAGGGGGAAAAGTCTGCCCGCCTGATTGTGGTAGTACGCAGACCCCGGGGCAGGGTGCGCTTCCGCCTCCACCCAGGTTTCTTCCGACTCCAGAAAAGAAATAGTCACAAGGGTGAGCGACCACTAATGGCTGACCGCATGGCGAGTATGCAGTTAAGCGATGAAGAGCGGAACATGGAGAACGTGCTCCGACCGCAGAGTTTGGCGGAGTATGTCGGTCAGGAGCGGATGAAGGAGTCCCTCCGCATTTGTATCGAAGCGGCGAAGCAGCGACAGGAAGCGCTCGATCACGCGATTTTCTATGGCCCGCCGGGCCTGGGCAAGACGACGATCGCTCACATCATTGCCCGGGAAATGGGCGGTTCACTTCGGTCGACTTCCGGTCTGGTCTTGGCCCATGCCGGTGACCTCGCCGCCATCCTGACGAACCTCCAAGAACACGACATTCTTTTCATCGACGAGATTCACCGCCTTCCCGCGTCTGTTGAGGAGGCGTTGTACCCGGCGATGGAGGACTTTCAACTCGATCTTGTCATCGGCCAAGGCCCGGCCGCGCGAACCGTCAAACTCGACTTGCCACGCTTTACCTTAGTGGGAGCAACCACCAGAGCTGGGGCGCTGACGTCTCCCCTCCGAGACCGCTTCGGACTCGTCCACCGGTTGGAATTCTATTCCCCGGAGGAACTCTGCACCATCGTGACCCGCTCCGCCGGTCTCCTCGGAATTCCCATTGATCGTGAAGGGGCAGCGGAAATTGCCTCCCGCGCGAGAGGGACGCCTCGCATCGTCAATCGGCTCGTCAAACGGGTTCGAGACTATGCCCAAGTAAAGGCGGAGGGTCGCATCACGAAGAGGGTGGCTCAAGAGGCGCTCGTGTGGCTCGGAGTCGATACGGCTGGGTTCGATGAGATGGACCGCAAAATTCTCGTCACGATCATTGAAAAATTCGGTGGGGGGCCGGTTGGTGTGGAGTCTCTGGCCGCGGCGGTTCAGGAGGATAAGGGAACCCTAGAAGATGTCTATGAGCCCTACTTGATCCAAGCAGGGTTTCTCGAACGGACCGGCCGCGGGCGGCAAGTCACCAAGCTGGCGCATGACCACTTCAAACTTCCTAGCTCGTTTCTGTTCTCCTAAGGAACCCATACCGAACAACTCGAAATGTTTCCACGTGTGACGGCGAACTGATCGATCACGATCGCGCAAGTTCGTGAAAGAACGAGGGTCTCCTTGCATTACGGGTGATGGTTCTTGTATGATTTCTTGCTTTGCTTACACCTGTCAAGCCTCTGGACGCTCGTCCAACTCATGAGGTGCGGGTGGAGGGGGCCTGTTCATGCCCGGAGACCTTTCCGACTACAGGAAGGAAATCGATCGCATCGATGACGAGATCCTTCGTCTCCTCAACGAGCGGTCGAAGAGCGTCATCGAGATTGGCAAACTGAAGAAGCAGAAGGACGCTGACGCCAACCTCCATACCCCTGCCAGAGAGGCCGCAATCATCGATCGGCTTATGCGCCAGAGCCAGGGACCTTTCCCGACCGAGGCGATCCGGTCAGTGTACAGGGAAATCATGTCCGCCTCTCTCTCGCTCGAGGGGCCGCAAAAAGTCGCCTACCTCGGGCCGCGGGCTACATTCACGCACATGGCCTGCATGCAAAAGTTTGGTTCTTCGGCGCAGTATGTCCCTGTGAACAGTATCAAGGACGTCTTTAGCGAGGTCGAGCGGGGGCGAGCTCATTTCGGTGTCGTGCCCATCGAGAATACGACGGAAGGTGTGGTGAACCACACGCTGGACATGTTCATCGATTCGAATTTGTTGATCTATGGAGAGGTGCTGCAGGAGGTGTCCCATCACTTGCTGTCAAAGTCGGGTGTGGTCGACGAAGTGAAGAAGATCTATTCGCACCCGCATGCCATCGCGCAATGCCGCCATTGGCTGGAAACCAATCTTCCTCATGTTCCAGTGTCGGAGGTGGCAAGCACCGCACGGGCTGCGGAGATCTGTGTGGACGATCCCTCAGCCGGAGCGATTGCGTCGGAGCTGGCGGCACAACTCTACGGGTTGAAGGTCATCAGGAGTCGGATCGAAGATAACATGAACAACTTCACGCGGTTTCTTGTCCTCTCGCAAAAGCCGCCCGAGCGAACCGGGAAGGACAAGACATCGCTGATGCTATCCGTGAAGGACAAGGTCGGTGCTCTGTATGACCTGCTACGACCATTCGCCTCTCATGGATTGAACATGACGAAGATCGAATCGCGTCCCTCCCGCCGCAAGGCCTGGGAATACATCTTCTTCGTCGATGTCGAAGGACACATGGAAGAAGAACGAGTAAAGAAGGCGGTCGAGGAAATCAAAGGTCGCTGTCTCTTCATGAAAGTGCTCGGTTCGTATCCGTCCTACAGCTAGCGTCATGACACTCAGAGTCCATCCAGACATCGCATCGCTCAGCCCGTACGTGCCGGGAAAGCCGATCGAGGAGCTGCAACGCGAATTGGGGCTGACGCGCGTGATCAAATTGGCCTCCAACGAAAATCCCCTCGGTCCCTCCCCCAAAGCACTGGCCGTACTGTCAGAAAGCGCCGCGACACTCCATCGCTATCCTGATGGTGGGGCGGTCCGTCTTCGCGAGGCACTGGCAGATCGGTGGAAAGTGACGCCCGATCACGTCATTCTCGGAAATGGTTCAGACGAAATTCTCGGCCTGCTCGCACGAACCTTCTTGTCCCCAGGGGACGAGGCTGTCATGGCGGATCAGACCTTCGTCATTTACAAGATGGAAGTGATGGCAGCTCATGGGAAGCCGGCCGTGGTCCCGCTGAGAGAGTGGCGGCACAATCTGCCGGCGATGGCGGACGCGATCACCGACCGCACGAGACTTCTGTTCGTGTGCAAC
>Ga0335070_10007364_pt1 | contig 12906 bp, 10 predicted proteins | sample Lox_Sample_13_FD_206722 | JGI IMG/M metagenome (GOLD analysis project Ga0335070, IMG submission 206722) | Soil microbial communities from Loxahatchee National Wildlife Refuge, Florida, United States - Lox_Sample_1.3 | ecosystem: Environmental > Terrestrial > Soil > Wetlands | place: USA...
GGCGTCCATCGCGCGCCCCGACTCGGCGAGGTCTGCGCCCGCGACGCGGAGCTTGATCGCCCACACCGCGAGGTCGGCTTTCGCGTCCCTCTCGGCCACGCCCTTCACGGTCACGTACCGCTCGCCCGTCCGGATCTCCTGCAGCGAACGCCCAGGATGACCGCCCCGCCGATCAGACCGACGCACACGCCGAGAGCAAGCACCGTCGCCGGCTGCCTGTCAGGAACCATCGTGTCCCCCCTGTGTCCGCGGGATTGTACGGCCTCTGGCCTCCCACGCCCGGGCGCGAGAATTCGGGTGGCGGCGCCGCCGTTGGAGTGCAGTGCGAACGGTCAACGGCGGGGCGCACACGGCTCGACCGTCGCGCGCGCGCCGGGCCGTTCGACGAGCGGAGGTTGCAGATGAGCAAGGGTCGTCTCGAGGCTTTCAGCGACGGCGTCGTCGCGATCCTGATCACCATCCTCGTGCTGGAGCTCAGGGTGCCGCAGGGCTCCGGCTGGGAGGCGCTCCGCCCGCTCCTCCCGGTGTTCCTCACCTACGTGCTGAGCTTCGTGTTCCTCGGTATCTACTGGAACAACCATCACCACATGCTGCACCTCGCCGACCGGATCAACGGGAAGGTGCTGTGGGCGAACCTGCACCTCCTGTTCTGGCTCTCCCTCGTGCCGTTCGTGACCGGGTGGATGGGCGCGAACCACTTCGCCTCGGTGCCGGCGGCGGCGTACGGCGCGGTGCTGCTGATGGCCGCGGTCGCCTACACCATCCTGCAGAGGGCGATCATCGCGGGCCAGGGCGAGGGCTCGCGCCTCGCCGCGGCGATCGGCTCGGACGCGAAGGGGAAGCTCTCGCTCGCGCTGTACGCGGCGGCGATCGCCCTCGCGTTCGTCGACCAGTGGATCTCGGACGCGCTCTACGTCGTCGTGGCCGCGATGTGGCTCGTCCCGGACCGCCGCATCGAGTCGCGCGTGGCCGGCTGAAGTCCCCGGCCGCCGTCTCGCCTCGGTCGCGCCGCTGCGTCCTCCGCCGTCACGGCGCCTCGGCCAGGAGCGCCTCAATGCGCTCCGAGAGCGCCTCCCGGGTGGGCCGCGTCGGCGCGCACAGGCGCGCCACGAGGCCCAGAGGAAGAGGAGCGCAGGCCAGCCGTTCAGCTCGGCGGGGCTCAGGGCAGGAGGAGGAGGTTGACGCCCGCCCTGGCGTACCCCTGCTCGGCGACCAGCTCGTCGAGTGCCAACGTCGCCGTGTCGTCGGCCTCGGGCTCCGACGCCGGGCGGTGCTCGAGGTAGAGCACCTTGAGGTACCTCCGGCACCCGTCGCAGGTCTCCGCCTTCACGCCTCCCGGGTCGCCCTCGAGCGCGAGGTACGAGATCCCCGCGTTGGACCCGCAGTGCGAGCACGTGATCCGGGTGAGGTGCCACTGCGAGCCGCACAGCGCGCACGCGAGGTAGCGGAGCTTGTCGTCCCCGAGCACCACAGCGGCGACCGGCGGCGAGCCGCACAGCGGGCAGCCGCGCTGCGACCGCGCGACGCTCGCGGGCGGGATCCGCGCGGCGCGGACCGCGAACTCCACCTGCAGCGCGGCGGCCGCGAACGGTGCGGCGGCGAGGTCGAGGCCGGCGAAGTCGAAGGACAGAAGCGCTCGGGCGAGCGCGGCGAGCTCCGGCCGCTTGAGCCCCGCGACGCGCCCGAGCCCGTCGCGGGCCGCCGCGGGCATCGGCGCGTCCTCGAGCTCACCGGCGATCGCGCTCAAAGCGCCGAGCCATCCATCGCCGGGCCCGGCGGCCGGGTCGAGGGGCCGGCCGGCCGGCCGCTCGCCGGCCCCCTCCGGCACATCGAGGCTCGTGGCCGCGGCGGCCTGCGCCGCGGCCAGCCGCCCGCAGAACTCCAGGAACTCGCCGAGCGAGTGGCCGGCGGCAAGGGCGGCGAAGCGGGCCGCCCGCGCCTCGAATAGCGCCGCCCCCGGATGCGGGCGGAGGTAGGGGATCTCGCCGAGCTCGCCTCCGCCCGAGGGCGGCGGGAGCGGGCTCACCGGCCTTCCCGGGCCGTCACCTCGCGGTACCACGCCGGGTGGTGGAAGCGTGCCCACGCCCGGGTCACGGTGCCGCGGACCATGGCGCGCACGGCGCCCTTCGTCCAGTACGCCGCGTACCAATGGATCCCGATCCCCACGAACATGATGAACGCGGCGGTCGCGTGGATCAGCCCGGCGATCCTCCGCACGGCCGGCGAAAACGCCGGGGCGAACCACGGCTGCCACGTCACGATGCCGCTGAGGAACAGCACCGCGATGATCGGCACCATCGACCAGAACATCAGCTTCTGGCCGCCGTTGTACTTGTGGTTGTCGAGCGCCGGGTGCTCCTTGCGCATGTACGAGAACATCTTCCGGACCCACTCGCTGTCCACGGGGAGCCAGCGGTTGTTCCGCCACTCCCGCGCCGCGTACGGGTAGAAGAGGACCACGAGCGCAACGCCGGCGATCGGGTGGATGAAGCGCATGAACTGGCCGCCGCCGAACAGGAACGAGGTCCAGAAGAAGAACGGGTGGAACATCGCCAGGCCGGAGAGGAAGAGGAAGACGAACGCGATGGCGATCGCCCAGTGCGCGATCCTCTCCCCCACGGGGTACCGCAGGATGAGGTCGTCGTTGATGTCGGCCATGGCTATTGCTCCTTCTTCTCGTCCGGCACTTCGAGCGGGCCGTGGCGCATGTAGTGCAGGATCCCGGCGACGAGCACCGAGAACATCGTGAAAACGCCGACGCTGCGGGCGAACGAGCTCCGCCACAGGTCCACCACCGGGCTGACGCGCGGGTTCCTCGGGAGGCCGTACGCCTCCGGGCGGTCGCCGTGCGGCAGCACGAAGAACACGTGCGTGCCGTCCACGCCGGGCGGGTCGTACACCGCGGCGTGCGCGAACCCGCGCTCGCCGAGGTCGGCGAGCCGGTGGTGCGCGAGCTCGAGCATGTCCTCCTTCGAGCCGAACGAGAGCGCCTGCGTCGGGCACGTCTTGATGCACGCCGGCTCGAGCCCGACCGACACCCGGTCGGAGCACAGCGTGCACTTGTACACCCGCGAGTCCGCCTTGCGGAGCCGCGGGATGTTGAACGGGCACGCCGAGATGCAGTACCCGCACCCGATGCAGTTCTCCTCGTGGAAGTCCACGATCCCGTTCGAGTACTGGACGATCGCGCCGGGGGCGGGGCACGCGCGCAGGCACCCCGGGTCGCTGCAGTGCAGGCACCCGTCCTTGAGGATGAGCCAGCGCAGCCGGCCGTCGATCTCCGCCTCGCGGAAGCGCATCAGGCACCAGCTCTGGTCGGAGAGATCGGGCGGGTTGGTGTAGCCGCCCTCGTTGACCCCGACCCGGTCGCGCAGGTCGTTCCACTCCATACACGCGGCCTGACACGCCTTGCATCCGATGCAGCGCGAGACGTCGATGAGCTTGCCGACGGGCATCGTGCGGCGGGCGGACGGCGGCGCCGCCATCTCGGCCGACTGACGGACCACGTCGAGTGACTGGTATGCCATGGCGTCCTCCTCAGGCCTTCTCGATGTTGACGAGGAACGCCTTGAACTCCGGCGTCTGGACGTTGGCGTCGCCGACCGACGGCGTCAGCGTGTTCACGAGGTACGACGGCTTCGACATCCCCTCGAACCCCCAGTGCAGCGGGATGCCGACCGTCTCGATCTCCTTCCCCGCCACCTCGAGCGTGGGGATCCGCCGGGTGACCAGGGCCTTGACCACGATCCGCCCGCGTTTCGAGCTCACGGCGACGCGGTCGCCGTTGCGGATCCCTTTCTTCCGCGCGAGGCTCTCCGATATCTCGACGAACGCCTCGGGCTGCAGCACCGCCTCGATCTCTGTGTGCTTCGTCCAGAAGTGGAAGTGCTCCGTCAGCCGGTACGTCGTCGCGACGTAGGGGAACTCCTTGGCGGTACCGAAGCGGTCGCGGTCGCCGGGGTAGACGCGGGCGGCCGGGTTGGAGACGACGGCGGGGTGCATCGGGTTGGTGTCGAGCGGCGTCTCGAACGGCTCGTAGTGCTCCGGGAAAGGTCCCTCCGCCATCGGCGGGGCCCACAGGCGCGCCAGCCCCTCGGCGTTCATGATGAACGGACCCACCCCCTCGTCGGGCGCGGCGTCGGGCCTCATGTCCGGGACGTCGGCGCCGGCCCATTTCTTGCCGGTCCAGGAGAGGTAGCGCCGGTTCGGATCCCACGGCTTGCCCGAGGGGTCGCTCGACGCGCGGTTGTACAGGATGCGGCGGTTCGCCGGCCACGACCACGCCCAGTTGAGCGTGGCGCCCATGCCGGTCGGGTCGGAGGCGTCGCGGCGAGCCATCTGGTTGCCCGCCTGCGTCCAGCTCCCCGCGAAGATCCAGCACCCGCACGCGGTCGAGCCGTCCGCCTGCAGCACCGCGAACCCCGGCACCTGCTCCCCCTCGCGCGCCAGGAACGCCCCCGCCTGCTTCGGGTCGGGGACGTCGCTGATCGCCCACCCGTTGTACTCGCGGGCGAGCTCGTCGGGGGCGGGCGCGCTCGTGATCTTGTACGGCCACGTGAGCTTGAGGATGGGGTCGGGGAACGCTCCGCCTTCCTTCTGGTAGAGGGTACGGAGACGCCCGAACAGCTCGCCCACGATCTCGGTGTCGGCCTTCGCCTCGCCCGGCGGGTCGGCGCCCTTCCAGTGCCACTGCAGCCAGCGCCCGCTGTTGACGAGGGAGCCGTCTTCCTCCGCGAAGCAGGTGGACGGGAGCCGGAACACCTCGGTCGCGATCGCCCCCGTGTCCACCTTGTTGAGGTCGCCGCGGTCCTCCCAGAACACCGACGTCTCGGTCTTGAGCGGGTCGATGATCACCAGGTACTTGAGCTTCGAGAGGGCCGTGGTGATCTTGGCCTTGTCCGGGAACGACGCCAGCGGGTTGAACCCCTGGCACACGTAGCCGTTGAGCTTCCCCTGCGCCATCAGCTCGAACACCGCGAGCACGTCGTAGACCTTGTCGAGCTTCGGCAGGAACTCGTACGCCCAGTCGTTCTCCTTCGTTGCCGCCGCGCCGTACCACGCCTTCTGCAGCGACACGAAGAACTTCGGGTAGTTCTGCCAGTAGTTCATCTGGTTGGGGCGCAGCGGCTTCGGGGTGCGCTTGCCGAGGTACGTCGCGAGGTCCGGGTCGTCGTCCATCGGCATCGTCAGGTACCCAGGGAGCAGGTTGGAGAGGAGGCCCAGGTCGGTGAGGCCCTGGATGTTGGAGTGGCCGCGCAGCGCGTTGACGCCGCCACCCGGCATCCCGATGTTGCCGAGGAGGAGCTGGACCATCGCGATCGCCCGGATGTTCTGCGAGCCGACCGAGTGCTGGGTCCACCCCAGGGCGTACAGGCTCGTCATCGTGCGCTCGGGAGGGGCGGTGGACGCGATCGCGGCGCAGATCTCGAGGAACAGCTCGCGCGGCGTGCCGGTGATCTCGGCGACCTTCTCCGGCGTGTACCGCTCGTAGTGCTTCTTCAGGAGCTGGAAGACGCAGCGGGGGTGGGCGAGCGTCAGGTCGCTCTTCGCGTACCCGTCCTTGTCGAGCTCGTACGCCCACGTCGTCTTGTCGTACGACCGCTTGTCCCGGTTGTACCCCGAGAACAGCCCGTCCGCGAACGCGTAGTCCTCGCGGACGAGGAGCGGCGCGTTGGTGTACTGCCGGACGTACTCGTGCTGGATCGCGTCGTGCTGCAGGAGGTAGTTGATCACCCCGCCGAGGAACGCGATGTCGGTCCCGGGGCGGATCGGCGCGTAGACGTCCGCGAGCGCAGCGGTCCGCGTGAAGCGGGGGTCCACCACGATCAGCTTCGCCCTGTTCTTGACCTTGGCCTCGACGACCCACTTGAACCCGCAGGGGTGGGCCTCCGCCGGGTTGCCGCCCATCACCAGGACGACGTTGGCGTTCTTGATGTCCACCCAGTTGTTTGTCATTGCGCCACGACCGAACGAGGGGGCCAGACCGGCCACCGTTGGGCCGTGTCAAACACGTGCCTGGTTGTCGAAGCACACACCTCCGAGTGCGCGGAAGACCTTGTGCGTCAGGTACCCGGTCTCGTTGGACGAGGCCGACGCGGCGAGCATCCCGAACGTCGTCCAGCGGTTGACCGTCGCCCCCTTGGCGTTCTTCGCGACGAAGTTCTTGTCGCGGTCGTCCTTCATCAGCCGGGCGATCCGGTCGAGCGCGAACTCCCAGCTCACGCGCTCGAACTTGTCGGCGCCCGCCTTTCGCCACTCGGGGAAGATCGAGCGCTGCGGCGAGTGGACGAAGTCCACCAGCGACGCGCCCTTGGGGCAGAGCGTGCCGCGGTTGACCGGGTGGTCGGGGTCGCCCTCGATGTGGACGATCTCCGTCCGCGCGTTCTTCGCCCGGTCGCCGAGCCCGTACATGATCACCCCGCACCCCACCGAGCAGTAGGGGCACGTGTTGCGGGTCTCGGTCGTTCGGGCGAGCTTGAACGCGCGGACCTCGGCGAGCGCCTCCTTCGGGGAGAAACCGAGAGCCGTGAGGCTCGAGGCGCCGACAGCCGTCGCCGAGAGCTTGACGAAGCCTCGTCTCGTGACGTCCATAAGGACCTCCGCTGGTTTCGGTACAACGTAGCACTTCGGACCGGGGTGTCAACTGAGACGCGCGCGTCCCGAGCGGGTTCCTATCCCTTGTCTCAAGTTCTCGGGCGGCCGCCCGCGGCGCGCCGTCCGCGACGGGGGAGCAGCGGCCTCAGACCGCGTCGACCCTTCCGAGCTCGTCGATCTGGCGCTCCGCCGCCTGGAGTCCCGCGTCGCGCTCACCGCCGACGCCCCGCTCGAGCGCCTCCATCACTCCGATCATGCGGTGGAGTGGGACCGAGACGAGGAGCTGGTCCTGGGCGAAGCGCGCCAGCCGCCGCGCGCCGAAGTCGAGCAGCGACAGGCCGATCTCGCCGGTGACGGCGGGGTAGGCGAGGCCCGTTCTGCACGCGGGGCCCGCGAGCTCGGCCTTCATCGAGCCGCCGTCCCAGTAGTTGGCGAGGCTGAGGACCTGGTGCAGCGTTCCCGGGTCGCCGATGAAGACGACGAGGTCCGGGAGGATCTCCGCCTGCGAGAGCGGGCAGAACACGACGTGGCTCGCCACCCCGACCGGCGCCGCCACGGTCTGCTGCCCCCTGTGCATCGCGACGCGCGAGCAGAACACCCTTTCCTTGTTGACGAGGAAGTCCACCAGCCGCTCCTTCCCCGACGCCGGCGTCTGCCCGAGCCCCAGGCTCACGAGGCCGCCGGGGCACCCGCACGTCTCGACCGTGAGCGTGACGAACTCGCCGCCGGCCGCCCGCTTCAGCGCCTGGCACACGGACACCTTCTCGTGGGCGGGAGGGTGGCCCGGCGCCGCACGTCCCGTGAACGTCACGGCCACCGGCTCGTTCGCCAGATTCAGCTCCCGCGTCAGCTTCCCCGACCACGCCTGCCAGTCCATCGAGGGCCTCTCTTTCTCGCGACTCCTGCTGTCAACCTAGGTCCAGCGGCGGGACGCCGTCAAGGACGTACCTCCCGGCCCCACGACCTCCTCCAACACAAGGGCGGGGATCGGCCCCGCCCCTCATGAGTCGGTCCCGTTCCGGTGCTTCAGTCGAGAGAGACCGCCACCTCCACGGTCTTTCCGGCCTCAACGTTGACCTGGACCGTCTTGCCCGCGTGGCCGGGCGCCACGGCGTCGATGCGGTGCGCTCCCGGCGCGACGGCGATCCCCTGCCCGAGGTCGACGAGGTGATCGGCCGTGCCGAGGAGCGCCCCGTCCAGGTACACGGCGGCGTCGGGCGGCGACACCTGGAGCATGAGCGTCGCTGACGCCGGTTGCGCCCCCGGTGCGGCGGGAGCGGCGGGAGCGCTGGCCTCGGCCGTCGCCGGACCGAACGTCGGGCCGAACCTGCGTCCGTGCGGCAGCCCGGGGGAAGGCGCCGCCGTGCGGTCCGTGGCCGTCGGATCGGCCTGGAGGTCGAGGCTGATCAGAGTCCTGTTGCCGCCGCTCACGGTCACGCGGAGCAGGCGCGAACGGAACCCCGGCGCGCGGAACTCGAGCGCGTACTCGCCGGCCTCGAGGTAGAGCAGGTCTGAGGAGAGACCGAACTCGTCCACGGAGCCGATGAGGACTCCGTTGAGGTAGACGAGCGCGCTCGGCGGCGTCACCTCGAGGTCCACCGGCGACGTCCCCGGGACGACGGCGCCCGCAGCCGCCGGCGATTCGCCGGTCGCGCCCGGCTCGGCCGCCGCGGGCGGGATCACGGCGCCCGGGTCCTCGTACACGTCGTACGGGACGTACCCGTAGTTCCAGTACGGCCACCCCCACCAGTAGTAGGCGTTCCACCACAGCGGGAAGCTGAGGTACAGCCCCCAGGCGGGGAAGCCGCCGTACCCGTGGTAGCCGTAGTACCCGTGGTAGCCGGGGCGACCGCCGGGACCCCCGTGGCCGCCGTGACCGCCCGGCCCTCCGGGGCCGCCGTGCCCCCCGTGGACGCCCGGGCCACCGCGACCGCCGTGTCCGGGTGCGCCGCCGGAGCCGGAGTGCCCGCCTCCGAACGAGCGGCCTCCGCTCCCGTGGTCCGCGCCCCGCGCCTCACTCGAGAAGGGGAGCGCGAGAGCCAGCAAACCCGCGATCAGGACAGGTGCGAGCACCCCGGATCGCATATCCGCCTCCGGGCCGGCAGGTAGAGCGACACGTCCGGCCCCTCTCCACCGTAACCGAAAAGCAAACGCCCTGCCACTTGCGGGAGCGTTCACATCGTCTCGCGCCACAGCGCCGTCCGAGCCCGGCAACACCTGCGGGAGACACCGTGTCCGCCGCGCGAGACTCCGACGCCTCGCGGACCGGCGAGCGGCGCGCGAAATGTGAGATCGAGTATCCGCCTCCGATGCGGCCGGCCACCGCCGTCGCCGCGCCAGCGAGCCCGACGGTGTGAACCGCCGCAGCACGGCCCTCGTACTAGGGGGCGTGGCGTCATTCAATTCAAAGGAGGGGAGCATGCGCGAGAGGGTCCAACGCGGAGCGGTGAACGTGTTGATGCGGTCCGGCGTGCTCGCTGTCGCGGTCGCCCTGGCGGTCACCGCGGCGAGCGCACGGGCGGCGGACGTGACGGCCAGGTTGCAGGGGTTCGACGCGTACATGGAGAAGGTGCTCAAGGACTGGAACGCGCCGGCGGTCGGCGTCGGCGTGGTCGTCGGCGACAAGCTCGTCTTCGCCAAGGGGTACAGATACCGCGACGTCGGGAAGAAGCTGCCGTTCACGCCGGCCACGCTGTGCCCGATCGCGTCCAACACCAAGCTGTTCACCGCGGTGGCGGCGGGGATCCTGGTGGACGAGGGGAAGCTGACGTGGGACAGGCCGGTGCGCGGCTCCGTCCCGTCGATCCGCTTCTACGACGACGAGCTCAACAACTCGATCACGCTTCGGGACATGCTCTCGCACCGAACCGGGATCACGAGGCACGACACGATCTGGTACAAGTCCGACTTCACCCGCAAGGAGCTGTTCGAGAGGCTCAGGTACCTCGAGCCCACCCAGCCGATGCGCGAGGTGTTCCTCTACAACAACATGATGTACGCGGCCGCCGGGTACATCATCGAGCTGCAGTCCGGCAAGCCGTGGGAGCAGTTCGTCCGCGAGCGGATCCTGGACCCGCTCGGCATGAGCGAAACGGGGTACTCGATCGAGGAGATGAAGACGCGGCCGGACCACGGCGTGCCGTACACCGAGAAGCGCGACACCAGCGAGATCTACGAGATCCCGTACTACGAGGAGACCGCCGGCGTCGCGCCGGCCGGCGCCATCGTCTCCAACATCGAGGAGATGTCGCACTGGCTCGTCGCCCTCATGAACGACGGCAGGTACGGGGGCAGGCAGGTGCTGCCGGCGGACGTCCTGAAGGCCACGCTCGCGCCCGCGATCGCCCTCCCGAACACGCTGGGCGAGACAAGGGGGTTCTGGGAGCTCCTGAACCCCGTGTACGGGATGGGGCGGTGGACGGCGTCGTACCGGGGCCACGAGGTCGCGTACCACGGCGGCGACATCAACGGGTTCCACTCCCAGGTCTCGATCGCGCCGCAGGACGGGATCGGAGTCGTCGTCCTGGTGATCGGCGACCACTGCGCGCCGCTGTACAACATCGTCACGTACAACGTCTACGAGCGCCTCCTCGGGATGGACCCGACGCCGTGGAGCGACCGGTTCCTGGCGGCGCGCCTGAAGGCGAAGAAGGCGGGGACGGAGGCGCGCGCGAAGTCGGGCCTCGACCAAGTCAAGAACACCACGCCGTCGCACCCGCTCGCGGACTACGCCGGCGAGTACCAGCACCCGGCGTACGGCGTGCTCAAGATCGCGATGAAGGACGGGGGCCTGCAGTTCGACTTTCACACGATGGCGTTCCCGCTGACGCACTACCACTACGACCGATTCGACACTCCCGACGACGAGCAGTACGGCCGGTTCTCGGTCAACTTCCTCACCAACCCCCAGGGAGACGTGGACAGGGCCGTCATGTCGCTCGACGAGGCGGAGGCGACGTTCACCCGACGGCCCGAGACGCTCGACGCCGCGACTGTCAGGAAGCTGGCGGGCACCTACGAGACCCCGAGTGGCGCGAAGTTCCAGGTCGTGATCAAGGACGACGGATCGCTCGCGCTCCTCCTCCCGGGCCAGCCTGAGACGCGGCTGCTCCCGTACAAGGGGCTCCAGTTCCACGTCAAGGAGTTCTCCGACCTGACGGTGGAGTTCGTGATGGAGAACGGCCAGGTCAAGGCGCTCAAACAGCGCGACCCGTCGGGGGAGTACGTGTTCCCGCGCAAGTAGGCGGGCGGTCGCGGCGCGCGGCGAGCCCCCCGGCCGCGCGTCAGCCGCCGCGCTTCTTCGGGGCCGGCTTCTTCGCGGGGGGCGCACCCGGCGGCGCCGGCGCGGCGGCGTGCGCGGACGCGGCCATGTGCTCCGCGATCAGCTCGGCCTGGAAGCGGCTGATCGTGTCGGGGTCCGTGAATATCGTCTGGGTGTTGTTCTGCGCCTTGTACCCCGGTCCGCCCGCGGCGCCGGTCACGACGAACGTGCCCTCGCCGGATGCCGACCAGTTCGTCGAGCCCTCGCCGCCGACGCGGCCGTCCGCAGCGAACCCCTTCGTGTGGCTGATCTGGCGGGTCGCGGACTGTCCGATCACGAACCTCGCCATCTGCGCCCCGGTCACGATGTGCGTGTTGAACGCGGACGGGTCCTTCGCGACGTCGGAGGCGAGCAGCTTCTTCTCGTGGACACCGCCCGCCTGGCTCTGGTCGAGCGTGATCAGCACCGTGACGTTCGGGTCCATCGCCTTCGCGATGATGATGTCGTTGAGCTCGTCGTCGTCGTACCCGAACATGTTCAGGTAGAGCGAGACGCTCACCCGCGAGAGGACGTGCTTGAGGATGTCGTGGACGTCGTCGCGTCCGACGTAGAAGAGGTGGAAATCGGCGCTGGCGTTCGGCGAGTACGCCTTTTCGCGCGTGTACTCCTGGAGGTCGCGTAGGTCGAACGTCTGCAGGCTCTGCGACGGATCGCCGAGCGCGTTGCTCGCGCTCCTCTGTGGCTTAGGCACGGTGCCTCCTCCTTTCGGCTCGAGCCCGCCGGCGGGTCCGCCGGCAGGCGGCTGGTCACCTGCTGAGAACTAGATTCACTTGCGGAATTATACTCCTGCTCGGCCTGGCCTCACCGGGCCGGCGACACGCGACCGACGTGTGCACGCCGCCGCTGATCGCCCAGGCCTTCGGAACAGTAGAGGTCGCAACCGGCGCCGCGACCCCGCTGGCGTTCGCAATGGCTGGCCCGGCCGTGAGAGCCAGCGAGGTGAACGGGGTTGCGTCCACCCACACGCCGCGGACCGGTCAGATGGACGCCGCGGCGCCTACGGCGAGACGCGAAGGTGGCGGCGCACCCCCGGGCCGACCGTGACCGTGGCGGCGGCGGAGTCGGCGGCGCCGCAGGCGTTCGCCACCCGCACCCAGTAGCTCGCCGTCGCCGCGAGCGGCGGCGTCGTGAGCGTGTCGGAGCCCGTGCCGACCGGAGTCGAGGTGTCTCCGGCGCCGCCCCGGTACCACTGGTACGAGAGCGGCGCGGCGCCGGTCGCGGTCACGGAGAGCACGGCGGACTCGCCGCGCCGGAGGCTCCGGCCCTGCGGCTGCGCCGTGATCGACGGCGCGGCGCACACCCAGACCCACGAGGCGCCGACGGCGGAGTCGTCGGCCCACCCTCCGACGACCGCAGTATCGCCGCCCGCCGAGATCGCCACCGAGATCCCCTCGCCTCCCGCCCCGACCCGGTCCGCCCCGACCAGCTTGCCCCCGACCTGGTGCCAGACGCCTGATGCGCGCGCGTACACCCACGCCGCGCCGACCCCGGAGTCGTCCTCCCACCCGCCGACGATCGCGGTGTTCCCGTCGGCGGAGAGCGCGGCCGAGACGCCCTGCCGGCCGGCGCCGGCCGCGTCCGCGCCGACGAGCTTGCCGCCCTGCTGCGTCCACGCGCCGTCGCCGCGAGCGAACACCCAGGCCGCCCCGACGGCGCCGTCGTCCGCGTTGCCGCCGACGACGATCGTGCCGCCGTCCGCCGAGATCGCTACGCCGACGCCCTGCTGCGCGGGCCCGACGGCGCCCGCGCCGACCAGCTTCTCGCCCTGCTGCGACCACGCGTCGCCGGTGCGCGTGAACACCCAGGCGGCGCCGGTCCTGGAGTCGTCGCCCGGGGCCCCGACCACCGCGGTGCTGCCGTCCGCCGAGAGCGCCACCGACCACCCCTGCGCGCTTCCCCCGACGGAGCCCGTCCCGACCAGCTTCGCGCCTTGCTGCGACCACACGCCGCCGCCGCGCGTGAACACCCACGCGGCCCCGGTGTACGCGTTG
>Ga0335070_10007365_pt1 | contig 12905 bp, 11 predicted proteins | sample Lox_Sample_13_FD_206722 | JGI IMG/M metagenome (GOLD analysis project Ga0335070, IMG submission 206722) | Soil microbial communities from Loxahatchee National Wildlife Refuge, Florida, United States - Lox_Sample_1.3 | ecosystem: Environmental > Terrestrial > Soil > Wetlands | place: USA...
AAACGTGGCGTTAGGATACACCCATGGCTTCCGCGTCGATCCGAAGAAAATGCAAAAAGAGGTCGGTGAGGCAGCGCAGCGGTTTGGGATCGAAGTCGATCCGGCAGCCCTGGTCCGCCATTTGTCGGTCGGCGAGCGGCAGCGCGTGGAAATCCTGAAATCGCTCTACCGCGAGGCGCGAGTCCTGATCCTGGACGAGCCAACTGCCGTCCTCGTGCCTCAAGAAATTGATATCCTTTTTCAAACCCTGCTGCGTCTGCGCCAGGCCGGCATGTCGTTGATATTTATCAGCCATCATTTGAACGAGGTTATGCAGCTTTGCGACCGCATCAGCGTACTGCGGGACGGCAAGACGGTCGGAACAGTGAATAAGCAGGCTACCTCGCAGGCGGAGCTGGCCCGGCTGATGGTCGGGCGAGATACCTTCGGCGTCGTGCGACAGGAAGAAAACCCCGGAAATCGGCCCATGCTGCGCATCGTGGACCTGTGCGCCAACGACAAAAAAGGGCTGCCGGCCCTCAAGAACGTCAGCCTGGACGTATGTGAAAACGAAATCCTGGGCCTGGCGGGGGTTTCGGGCAACGGGCAGACCGAGCTGTCGCAGGTGTTGAACGGCATGATCCAGCCAACCAGCGGCAAAATGCTGGTCGGCGAAATTGACCTGACGGGGGCCTCGCCGCGGGAGATCAGCGCAGCCGGAGTCGGGCGGATCCCGGAGGATCGCCACAGCAGCCTGGTGGGCGAGCTGAGCGTGGCCGAAAACCTGGCGCTGGAAGACCTGAACCGCTACACCCGCAACGGATTGATGGACGCAAAAGCTATCCAGGCCAATGCGGTCAAGCTGATCCAGGAATACCAGATCAAGACCGCGCCAACCGACCGGGTGCGCACGTTGTCCGGCGGGAATATGCAAAAAGTGCTGCTGGCGCGGGCCCTGTGCAACAATCCGAAAGTGGTGATTGCTGCTCAACCGACGCGCGGCCTGGATGTGGGCGCCACGGAGTACGTACGGCAGCGCCTGCTTGACCAGCGTAAAGCCGGTTCAGCCGTCATGTTGATCTCAGAGGACCTGGATGAAGTGATTGCGCTTTCAGACCGGACTGCAGTCATTTACGGCGGGCGCATTATGGGAATCGTTCCAACGAAAGATGTTACGGTGGAACAGCTTGGCTTAATGATGTCGGGGGCGCTGGAGGTGAAGCATGGTTAAGTGGAGAATCGAGAGGCAGGCCGCGCCCGTATGGGTTCGCCCGATCATCCCATTGGTCTCCATCGTCGTCACCTTCTTGCTTACTGCCGTCTTGCTGGTTCTGGCTAAGGCTGACCCATTCGTTGCTTTTTATAATTTTTTGATCGCCCCGCTCTCGGATAGCTCCAGCGCCATCGAAGTACTGGTGAAATCGACACCCCTGCTATTTACCGGGGCGTCGGTAACGTTTGCTTTCGCGGCCGGTTATTGGAACATCGGCGCCGAAGGCCAGCTCCTGGCTGGCGCCATAGCCGCAGCCGGGATGGGAATCCTGGTCAAGGGCGTTTTGCCGGTGCTGGCGATTCCCCTGATGGTCATTTCAGGATTCACAGCCGGCATGGCTTGGGCCTTGATCCCGGCCCTCCTTAAAATCAAGCTGGCGGTCGATGAAGTGGTGACCACTTTGTTAATGAATACGATCATCGCCTTCCTGGTCAGCTTCCTGCTGAATGGAGTCTGGCGTGATCCGGTTTCCGGCTGGCCGCAGTCGCCGAACATCGCCGACGAAGCCGTCTTCCCGAAGCTGATCCCCCTCAGCCGGCTGCACCTGGGTTTTATTATCGCCTGGATTGTGATCGGCATCACCTGGGTGGTGCTGAAGCGGTCAGCCCTGGGGCTGCGCATGCGCTCGGTGGGCCTGGGGCAGGACGCAGCGCGGTTTGCGGGAGTAAACATCAACCGGACCATGCTGATCGCAGCGTTGGTCAGCGGTGGCATCGCCGGGATAGCCGGGGTCAGCGAGGTGGCGGGGATCCAATTCCACCTGATCGACACCATATCCCCCGGGTATGGCTACACCGGCATTATTGCCGCCATGCTGGGCGGTCTCAACCCGCTTGGCGTCAGCCTGGCCTCTCTTTTTATAGGCTTGATTGAGACCGGCGCTCAGAGCGTCAGTTGGGCCACCGGCGTCCCGATTTACCTGGGAAATGTGGTCGAGGCTGCCCTGCTGCTGGTCACTCTGAGCATGCTGCTCATTCAAAACTACCGCATCCGGAGGGCGTGATGGAGACGTTTCTGATCGGCCTGATCGCCGCAACTTTGCGGGTGGCAACGCCCCTGATCTTTGGCACGCTGGGCGAACTGATTTCGGAGCGGGCGGGCGTGCTTAACCTCGGTATTGAAGGCACGATGTTTATGGGGGCGTTTGCCGGGTTTGCGATAGCAGCGAAAAGCGGCAGCCTGTGGGTAGGGCTGCTGGGCGCAGTCCTGGCCGGCATGCTGGCAGGTCTGTTGATGGGATTGCTGACCGTCCGCCTGGGTCTCAGCCAGCACGTGTCAGGCCTGGGAATGACCCTGCTGCTGACCGGATTGGCCCTGTTTCTATTCCGGGTGGTCTTCGGTGAGAGCAGCTCGCAGCCAAAAATCACGCCCTTCCCAACCCTGGAGCCGTTCGGCAACATCCCCATATTGGGACCAATCACCGAGCAGTACGCCCTGACGTATATTGCCTTCTTGCTGATCCCGGTCCTGTGGTGGCTGATCTACCGCACCAGCTTTGGCCTGCAAATCCGGGCGGCTGGCGAAAACCCGGAGGCGGCGGATGCGGCGGGTGTGAACGTTTTTCGCACGCGCTACATCGCCCTGGCGCTGGCCGGCGGACTGATGTCTGCCGGGGGAGCCTTCCTTTCGATTGCGCAGCTCGGCTCGTTCACCTTTGGAATCATCAACGGGCGCGGTTGGGTGTGCATCGCCCTGATCATATTCGCCAACTGGAAGCCGGTGCGTGTTCTCTTCGGCGCGCTGCTGTTTGGAGGCGTTTCGGCATTGCAGCTCAGGTTGCAGGCAACCGGGGCCCAATTGCCGTACGAACTCTTCCTGGCGTTGCCGTACCTGGTAACGATCCTGGCATTGACTTTAGCCGGGCGCAACGCTTCGGCGCCGGCGGCCCTGCTGAAACCATACCGGAGAGAATAAAAAAGATAACAGGTATGTTTTGTAGTTTTGTGATGCAAAACATCACAAAACTACAAAAACATACCTATCGGTAAAAAGGAGAGACGAAGATATGTACCAGACAAATATGTACGAAGGCGTGCTTGCCGAAACGATCACCATCGAGGGCTTTCATGGCGATCGAATCAATGCATATTTTGCCCGCCCGTTAGGCCCGGGGCCGTTTCCCGGGTTGGTTCTGGCCCATCACTTACCTGGCTGGGATGAGTTTTACAAGGAGATCAGTTTCCGGTTTGCTCGCCACGGGTATGCTACCCTTTGCCCCAATTTGTATTTTCGGGCCGGGCATGGTACGCCGGAGGACGTGGCAGCCAAGGTCAGGGCAGCCGGTGGTATTCAGGATGACCAGGTCGTGGGGGATCTGGAAGGCGCGGCGCGCTACCTGCGTTCGCTGCCCAACGTGAACGGTAAAGTGGGCATCTTTGGCACCTGCTCCGGAGGCAGGCACGCCTACCTGGCGGCCTGCCGGGTTCCGATTTTCGATGGAGTCGTCGACTGCTGGGGCGGCAGGGTTGTGATGAAAGAGGAAGAGCTTTCTCCAAACCAGCCGGTCGCGCCCCTGAATTACACCAAGGACCTGGCCTGCCCCGTGTTGGGATTGTTTGGCGACGAGGACCAGGGCCCCACCCCGGAACAGGTGAACCGTCACGAGGAAGAGCTGAAGAAATACGGCAAGAAATACGAATTCCATCGCTACGCGGGCGCCGGGCATGGATTCTTTTACTATCACCGGCCTTCTTACCGCCAGGAGCAGGCTGCAGACGGCTGGAACAAGGTCTTTGCCTTTCTCGAAAAATATCTATCCTGAGGAAATAACCATGTGCACCATGATTGCCAAACAAATTAGGATTAGCGGCAGCGGTAAAGGCGCAAGCGGATGGTTTACGCTGAAAGAAGCCGATGTTTCCTACGACCATCCTTTTGATGCGCCGTTCGAGCACGCCTTGAATATCGATTTTGTGAACGAAGCACAGGGACCCGGGGCTCGGGTGGCGGTTGAGCTCAGCGTGGAAGCAGCTCGGGCGCTGGTTGAGACGATCCAGGCAGTAATAAAGCAGGCGGAAGCGGGCGGCTATTTGACGGAAAAGGCCGCTGTCAAAAAATAGTACTTGACATTTTCAATATTCTCATTATACTTTAATGCGAACGTTCGGGTGAACGTTCGCATCGTTGATTTTGAGATGGGATATGACCAGGTTGCGAGTAACACTTAAAGAAGTTGCCTCAACTGCCGGCGTCAGTTACCAGACTGTCTCGAAAGTAATCAATAAACAAGCCCAGGTCTCCAAAGAGACCGAAGTCCGCATCTGGAACGCGGTCAGAGATCTGGGTTACCATCCCAACTTTACTGCCCGAAGCCTGAGAGCCCAGCGCTCCTTCACGATCGGCTATTCCTGGCCGCCTTCCCCGCCGGATCAAACCAACCCAATCCTTGACCAATTTCTGCAAAGTATGTTCATGTCCGCCGAGGAACGCGGCTACTATATGCTGAGCTTCCCCTACCACGCAGATCCACGAAAGCTGCTGGAAACGTACGGGGCTTTAATCCATTCGGGCCGGGTAGACGGCTTTGTTCTGTCCAGTATTGAATATAACGATCCCCGTATTCTGCTCTTGCTCGAAAAGAATTTCCCGTTCGTAGCCTTCGGACGTTCGAATCCCGAGCTGATCTTTCCGTGGATCGACGTGGATGGGGGCCAGGGCATCCACGCGGCCGTCAGCCATCTGCTGGACAACGGCCATCAAAAAATCGCAGCGCTGGCCTGGCCAGATACTTCGCGCGTTGGCAATAACCGCATGGATGGTTATTTTACTGCAATGAATCAGGCCGGCATCACGCCTGATCCAGCCTGGATCAAGCGCGGCGAAGGGCGCTTTTCCTTCGGATATAAAGCTACCTGCGAGCTGTTTGAGTTACCTCCTAACTTAAGGCCGACCGCCTTGATTGCATTAAATGACTCGATGGCCATCGGCGCCTTGCAGGCCGCCAAGGACGCTGGCTTGAAGGTAGGGCGTGAGTTCGCCATTGCTGGCTTTGACGATACGCCCATGATCCAATTCCTCGATCCACCCCTGACTTCCGTGCGCCAGCCGGTGTGGGAAGTCGGACAGCAGATCATTCCCATGCTGTTGACCTATATAGAAACCGGAAAACCACCGGAACCTATATCAAAGATCGTTTCGCCCAGGCTGATCGTACGGCAGTCCACCAGCGGTCAGCCGCTCAAGCCGGCTTGAAATAAAAAGGAGGTGACCTATCGATTAAGTCGTTCAAAGAACTGTTTCGCCAAGTAAACGCTAAAGGGCTACCCGAGTCTTGGCAAACGATGGCAGCCCCAAAGGCCGAGGCCTAAGCCTCACGAAAGTAAGTATAACATCAAGCCCATTCATCACTACATTTGAACATTTTGAATTTGCATAAGCAGGAGGAGTAATGAAAAAGCTGCTTTCGACCCTTTCAATTATTGTGTTGGTCAGCCTGGTCCTGGCTGCCTGCGCTCCAGCTGCGACTGTCGCGCCTACCGAAGTGCCTACTCAACCGCCGGCGCCTACCCAGCCGCCGGCGCCTACCCAGCCGCCCGCAACCGCCGCCCCTACCAGTGCACCTTCGGGCGCCGCCGGCTGCCCTCTCCAGGTTGAGTCTGGCGCCAAAATCAGTTTCTCTGGCTGGGGCGACGCATCCGAACAACAGGTGTATAAAGATTCAATTACCCGTTTTAATGCAGTCTGCCCTGGGGTTTCTGTTGACTATATCCCCATTCCCGATAAATTCCAGGACAAGATGAAAGCCCAGATGGCTGGAGGCGCTGCACCTGATGTCTTCTATGTAGATTCCCAGCTCATGACGGCTTTTGCGCCTTCGAATCAGATTATGGTATTGGACGACCTGATGAAACAGGCCAACATCACCCGCGATTCCTTCATCCCAGCCCTGTTGGACCAGTTCACCCTGAATGGCAAGACCTATGGTTTGCCGAAAGATTGGGGCACGCTGGGGCTGGTATACTTGCCCGAAGCCTTTAAAGATGCCGGGATTGCCGAGCCAACCGAAAATTGGACCTGGGATGATTTACGCACGGCTGCTAAAGCAATCGCCGCCAAGGGCAAGTTTGGCGGTTTCTGTATGGGCGCCGATTGGGCCCGCTTCGCTCCATTTGTCTATTCCAATGGCGGGGCCTTCGCAACCCCAGATGACAAAACAGCCACGCTTGACAAGCCCGAAGTGAAACAAATGGCCACCTTTGTCTATGACATGTTCAAGGAGAAGAGCCTGGTTCGCCCCGCGGATGTCAGCGCCAGCTGGTGCGGCGAAGCCATCGGCAAGAAGCTCGTTGCGATGACGACCGAAGGCGGCTGGATGGTCAACTTCATGAAAACGACCTATAAGGACGTAGACTGGAAGGCCGTATTGATTCCCAATGGTCCAAAAACTCGGGCGGATATCATCTTTACGAATGCTATCAGCATCAATTCCGCCACCAAATTCCCCAAAGCAGCCGCAGCTTTCCTGTTCTACGTCACCGGAGAGGCCAACCAGGCTGAAATCGTCAAGACCGGTTTTGCCTACAGCACGCACCCCGACCAGGCTACCCTGGTGGTAGATCCGAACGATAAAGCCATTTCTCAGGGCGGCCTGTTGAAGGACACCACCGTGGCATTCTATGGGCCAAATACCGGCAAGGTGGATGATTCGATTTCCAAGGCCCTGGAACGCATCTTCCTTGGCGACCAGACCGTGGACGAAGCTTTTGCCCAGGCTCAACAGGAAGCTCAAGCAGCCCTCAGCGGCCAATAGCATCATGAGTCCTTGCAGAAACTGTGAGAAATTCAGATCTAGAGACTGGATGAGTAGCATAGCCTGAAATCGGGCTCCCCGGCCTGAAGGCCGGGGAGCCCCAGAACGCATCTCTCACGGTGCTGCGTCAAAATTCACGTGAGGAGGTGTTTCGATGCAAAATCAATCAAAATCAACCGGGTCGAACCCGACGATAGCTTTGGTGGTGGTCTTCATCGTGATTTTTGGCGCCGTGATGATCATTGCCTTGATGAATGCGCCGACAATGGGCGGGCCAAAAGTCATGGCTTCCATCCAGACTTATCTGGCGGAGGTTCAACAGACAGCCATACCATTCATGATAGCTGTTGGAATCCTGGCCCTTGCCCTGGCGATCACCGCAGTTATTGCTGTGCGCCGGGTCTGGGATAACCCCAAACGTCGCAACGAGCTCTTTACTGGGTACGCTTTCATAGCCCCTTACCTCCTGGTAACCCTGACCTTCACTGTCGGTGTTATCCTGGCCGCTCTGTATATTTCATTCACAAATTACGATATCTTCACTCGCCCGGCCTGGGTTGGCTTAGATAATTACTCATTGGCATTCAGGGGATTCACGGATCCAACCAAGCGCGATTTCTTACAATCGCTTTACAACGTATTTTGGTACATGTTAATCGTGGTGCCAACCCAGACTTTTTTGGCGATCATAATGGCAGTTTTACTTAATGCACCCATGCGTTTTAAGCAATTCTTCCGCACAGTGTTTTACACTCCCAGCGTGACCTCCTCAGTCGTCATCACCCTCATTTTCATCTGGTTCTATCTGAAGAACGGATATGCAAACTTTTTACTTCAAAACATCCTTGGTGTAGTTGGAATCAAATTTCAGCCGGTAACCTGGCTGGGCGATCCACGCGGCCTCTTCCAGCTTATCGTTGGCGCCTTTGGCGTTAACATTCCCTCCTCACAATGGTATTTCCGGGGGCCGAGCATTGCCTTTATGGCAATCATGGTCCAGAATATCTATACTACAGTTCCCACTTTCATGATCATGTTCCTGGCGGCTCTTCAGGATATCAACCCATCGTTGTACGAAGCCGCTAGCATTGATGGAGCGAACGGCTTACAGGTTTTCCGAAAAATCACCCTTCCTATGCTGCGCCCGATCATCCTGCTGGTGGTTGTCCTGGGAACGATCGGCACGCTGCAGATTTTCGATCAGGTCTACCTGGCAACCCAGGGCGGCCCGCTCAACACGTCCTTGACCCCAGTTTATCTGATTTTCACGGAAGCCCTGGGCAAAAATGGCCCCATTCACATGGGATACGCCTCGGCCCTGGCTTTTATCCTGGCGCTAATTATCTTCATCTTCACTTTCATTCAGCGCCGCTTCCTGGAACGTGGAACTCAGTTGTACTAGGAGGTGCGCTATGGCTGTTACCGCTCAAGAATCCAATATGGTTGTTCTTAAGCCGAATGTCCGCCCCGCCAGCTACTATGTAAAATGGACGGTCCGCTACGCGATCCTGATATTGATTGGGATAATCATGTTTTCTCCCTTTATCCTGGCAATGTTAGGCACGTTTAAAACCGACGCCGAAATCACCGCTTACCCGCCTAAGCTCCTGCCTGCCAACTGGCTCTGGCAAAACTGGGTAGCGGTCTGGAACACCGACCTGGGCCAGGGAGGTACTTTCCCGCGCTGGCTTTTTAACACAGCCTTCCTGGCTGTGTCAGTGTCGGTCCTCCAGGTAATCTTCTGTTCCATGGCGGCTTATGCTTTTGCCAGGCTGCACTTTTCGGGTCAAAATGCGATTTTTAATTTCATGCTGGCAACCATGATGATCCCGGGTGCCGTCACATTGATCCCGGCTTATGTCTTGATGACGAAACTAAGCTTGATAAACACCTTCTGGTCGCTCATCTTGCCTGGTTTGATCAGCGCAGGCAGTATATTCACCCTGACGCAGTTCTTTAGAGCCATTCCAAAGGACCTGGAAGAAGCCGCCTTCATCGATGGAGCGTCGCACTTCGGGATCTTCCGCACCATCATCCTGCCGCTGTCTCGCCCGGCCCTGTTGACGGTCTTGATTCTCCAGTTCCAGGGCATGTGGAACGCCTTCCTCCAACCGCTGCTTTACCTGAGCTCCCCCGATAAGTACGTCCTGAACGTGGCCTTGAGCATTTTCCAGCAGCAGTACAAGGCCCAATGGAACCTGACCCTGGTAGGCGCTATGTTTAACGCCATCCCGGTGATGATCCTGTTCTTTGTCTTCAGCCGCTACTACATTGAGGGCGTCGCCTACACCGGTGTAAAGGGATAGCAGAATCGACCTAAAAGGGTGACCTGGCAAATGATGGTGGTTATTTGGGTTATCAGAGACGCATTCAAGGATATGTGGGAAGATTTGTGGACCACGCTGGCCTGCAATCTGATATGGTATGTTGCGAATTTGCTGGTTGTACCAGGGCCGCCTGCCACCCTGGCATTGATCCATTACACGAACCTCCTGGCCCACGGTGAAGTGGCTGACCTGGGGGATTTCTGGAACGCCTTCCGCCATTATTGGGGGCCGGCCTGGCGCTGGGGTGGGATCAACCTGGGAATCATCGCTTTCTTGCTCTCAGATATGGTCCTGACTGGCCAGATCAATATTGGGCTGTGGAGCCCTTACTTAACCGGTCTTTACGTGGCGCTGCTAGCAGGATGGCTGGTATGGCAATTCTTTGCCCTTCCCTTTCTGTTCGAGCAGGAAAAAATGAGCATGCGCCAGGCGCTGCGTAATGGCGCGGTGCTGATCGGCAATAACCTTGGCTTTACAACCGCCTTGATCGGCCTGGTGCTGGTGATTCTTATTGCAGGAACCATCGCGTTCATGCTCAGCTTTGCAATGGGGGCTGTTTTCGTCGCCTGCACGGCCAACCATGCCGTTATCAACCGCCTGGAGACCGTCAGGAAAACCAGATAGGGGCTCAAATGCGCTTGAATCGCCATCCTGCCAATCCGATCCTCCTTCCTGATCCGGCTTCCGATTGGGAAACATATAACGTCTTTAACCCTTCGGTGATCTATCACGCTGGATTGTTTCATATGCATTACCGAGCCCAAGGATTGGATTGGGTCAGCCGCATCGGCTACGCCGTGAGCGCTGACGGAATCCACTGGAACCGCCTGCGACGCCCGGTGCTGGAGCCGCAGGATGCTAGCGATTCCCGCGGCCTGGAGGACCCGCGCGTGACCGAGATTGACGGCGTTTTTTACATGGCGGTCACTGCTTATGGCAGCGAGGTCCAGGGACAGGGCCAGCCGACGCATGCTGGCGGCGGGATTTTGCCGATTTTTGCCCGCAGCACGAACCTGATCAACTGGGAACGGCTTGCGCCGCTGGTAAGAAACGAAGACGACAAGGATCACCTCCTGTTCCCACGCCGGATCAACGGGCGCTTTGTGGCCCTTCACCGCCGTCCGCCCCAGGTCTGGCTGGCCGAATCGGATGATTTATCAACCTGGCCCGAAGCGTTTATGCGTCCAATCTTCGGTCCCCAGCCCGAGAATGGCTGGGATTCCTTGCGGGTCGGCGGCGGAGGTGTGCCCATCGAGACCGAATACGGCTGGTTAACCATATACCACGCCTATGACCAGTCCCATACCTACCGCCTGGGGGTCTGTCTGCTCGACCTGGAAGATCCAGCCCGGGTAATCCACCGGCCCAGGGAATTTATTTTTGAGCCGCGCGAATTATGGGAACTGCGCGGCGATGTCCCGAACGTTGTTTTTTCATGCGCTAACCCGGTTGTAGGAGATCGTGTATACGTTTATTACGGCGCAGCGGACCATGTCATCGGCCTGGCGACGGTAGAATTGTCAGAGCTTCTAGATTATGCCTGTTCAGGTTAACGGGACACCCATGCTCGTAAATAATCAAGCATTGTTTCTCTCATTCCCTCAAAAAAGGCCGGAAAAATGCTGAGTGCTGGTAAAAAGCTATGGTATGGAATCCTGACCGCCTGGGACGGTTTCTGGTCCCTGTGGCTGGCAAACATCTTCTGGCTGTTGTTGTGCCTGCCAATTATCACCATGCCGCTGGCATTTACCGGCCTGTATTTCAGCATGCACGAGCTGGCAAACGGCGAATCGATGGAATGGTCAACTTTCTTCGCCGGCATCCGCCAGCATTTCTGGCTGGGTATGCGCTGGTTTGCCTTCACGTTCACCGTGATACTGCTGCTGATTTTTTATTTCAACTACCTCGGCACCGCTTCCGCTAATTCCAATGAACCCTGGTTGGATGCGGCTGCCGGCATTCCATTGGGGCTGCTGATCCTGTGGCTAATCCTCAACACATTTACGTTTCCCTTAATGCTCGAGCAGCAAAAACCCTCTTTTCTGGCTGCATTGCGCAGCAGCGTGGCATTTTACTTGAAATGGCCCGGTTGTACACTGGCTTTCGTGCTGTTCAACGCAGCAGTGATTGCACTTTGCACCTGGCTATATATCCCCTGGCTGATCCTCGGAGCCAGCCTGACGGCCTTGATGGCTAATATGTATGTCAGGGACAGAATCGAAGAAGTCACAAAAAGAGTTACTGATTAGGCGGTAGAAATGATCAAGGGGATGTGTGCTTTTTTTTGGAGGATTGAATCATGATATTGGAACCGCATGGCTGGTCCATCCAGGAGACTTCCTTTGCGCCGGCTCATTTGAATCATAGCGAGACCGTCTTTACGATCGGCAATGGATACCTGGGCTCGCGGGGTGTAGTTGAGGAAGGTTACCCCGGAGAAGTGCGCTCGACCTTCATTCACGGCATGTTCGACGACGTGCCGGTGGTTTTCACGGAACTGGCAAATGCCCCGGATTGGATGGAAATGGAAATCTTGCTGGATGGCGAGCGATTTCGCCTGGATAACGGGGAGGTCCTGGCATTTACACGAACCCTCGATATCAAGACTGCAACCATCCAGCGTGAAGTGCGCTGGCGCAGCCCGAAGGGAAAAACAACCCACCTCAAGTTCGAACGGTTTGCCAGCCTGGCCGACGAACACCTGGCTGGCGTCCGCGTCGAAATCACCCCGTTGGATTACAAGGGTACCATCGAATTCCGCGCCGGCGTGGACGGTGGAGCAGATAACCTTGGCTTCAAGCATTGGGAATGGTTGGCCCAGGGGATGGCCAGACATCAGGCCTGGCTGCAATGCCGAACGCAGGCAACGAAGGTGGAATTGGTGATGGGGTTCCATCTTGACATCCGTGCTGGGAGCCACAACCGGGCCAGGTTTAAGTCCTGGGATACCCACAACCACCCCACGCTGGTGGGCCAGGTAAACGCAGACATGGGAGAGACGACCAGGATTGTAAAATGGGTCACATTTTTTACCGGGCGCGATCTTAAAAATCCGCTGGCGTCGGTGAAAAATAAATTGCGCAGCATGGCGAGCCTGAAATGGGAGCAGGCCTGGGAGGAGCACCGCCGCGCCTGGGAGAATGAGTGGCAGAAGTGCGATGTGGTCATCGAGGGAGACCTGGAAGCGCAGCTGGCAGTGCGCTTCAACCTGTTCCAGTTGTTGGTGTCGGCCCCGCGCCACGACGAGCGGGTAAACATCGGCGCCAAGACCCTGAGCGGGTACGGCTACCGTGGCCACTCCTTTTGGGATACCGAGATCTTCATGCTGCCATTTTTCACTTTCACGCGGCCCGAAATCGCAAAGCAGTTGCTGTCGTACCGCTGGCACAACCTCCCCGGCGCGCGAGCAAAAGCCAGCAGCAACGATTACCGCGGCGCCCAGTATCCATGGGAAAGCGCCGGCACCGGCGAAGAAGGGACCCCAACCTGGCTGCCCCACCCAACCGACCGCACCCAGATGATCCGCATCTGGACGGGCGACATCGAACTCCACATCTCAGCCGATATCGCTTTTGCG
>Ga0335070_10007366_pt1 | contig 12904 bp, 13 predicted proteins | sample Lox_Sample_13_FD_206722 | JGI IMG/M metagenome (GOLD analysis project Ga0335070, IMG submission 206722) | Soil microbial communities from Loxahatchee National Wildlife Refuge, Florida, United States - Lox_Sample_1.3 | ecosystem: Environmental > Terrestrial > Soil > Wetlands | place: USA...
CACCCAAGGGCGAGGCGAACTTCTCCGCCGCCATCGCCGAACTTCCGCGGCTTCCCGAGACGGCCGATGAGGTGCGCGCGGTCGCCGCAGCACTGCACGCCGATCCCGATCGCGACGTGATCCTCGGGGCGAAAGCGAGCCGGTCGGCGATCAAGTCGATGAACCTGTCGACCGCCCGCATCGTGATGTTCGCGACGCATGGGCTCGTGCCGGGCGACCTTGCGGGCCTGAACCAGCCGGCCCTGGCCCTGGCGGCGCCGGAGGTGACGGGCAATCCCGCCGACGGCCTGCTGACGGTGGAGGACATCCTGGCGCTGCGACTCAACGCCGACTGGGTCGTGCTGTCGGCTTGCAATACGGCGGCGGGGCAGGGGGCCGGTGCCGAGGCGGTATCCGGCCTCGGCCGGGCTTTTTTCTATGCCGGCACGCGAGCCCTCCTGGTCAGCAACTGGCCGGTCGAAACGACATCGGCGCGCACGCTGACGACGGATTTGTTCGCCCGCCAGGTGGCCGATCCGAAGCTCGGCCGCGCCGAGGCGCTGCGGCAGGCGGAACTCGCGTTGATCGACGGGCCCGGTGCTGCGGGCGCCGACGGCAAGCCCCTGTTCAGCTATGCGCATCCGATTTTCTGGGCGCCGTTCAGCCTGGTCGGCGACGGCGGCGTCAATGCCGCGATCCGCTAATTGGATTCAGCGACCGGCGTCAGCTCGTAGCCCTTGGAGCGCATGCAGAAGCTCCTGAGCTCGCCGAGATTGGAGTAGGTCGAATACGACCGGGTCGGCACCGGATCCGCGACGACCTGCCCGCCGGGCAGGCGGTAGACGTGCGGCGCCGTCAGCATCGGGTCGGATGGGCCGAAGCGATAGGAGTTCGCGAGCGCGATGTGGTCGCAGTCGGCGAGGTCGGCCTCGAGCCGCGTGGTGCCGTATTGCGGATGCTCCCATTGCAGCTTCTGGCAAGCGGCAAGTAGGACGAGCGCTGCGAGGCTGGCGGCGGTACGGACTTTCATCGGAGAGTGAACGTTCTCCCGTACCTAAGCGTTCCACGCATCCCGCAGACGGGTTCTCTAGGTCGGTTCGTCGATCTTGCCGCCTGCGATCACGTCGAAATTCGGGCGGGCGCCGCCGGCCGGCTGCACGTTGTCGCGGACGAACTGGATGGCGCCTTTGAACGCCGATCCTTTCGGCCCTTCCTGCTCCTCCGGCGTCATGTTGTGAAGGAACAGCTCGAATCGCTCGATCGCTTTGTCCGGCGCCACCGTGCCGCTTTCGATGAGAAGGCTGAGGATCGCGAGGTCGAGCCGGAACATGCTGATACGGTAGTCGGCTTGGGCCCGCGTGTAGGCCTCGATGAGCTTCTGGATCGTGTCCATGCCGAACTTTTCCTTCTCGTCACTTCCAGGGCATCAGGGACACGTGGATCACGTCTTTGGCACCCTCGCCGCCGACCGATTTGATGGCGTAATCGACGTCGTTCAGGCCGAACGTATGGGTGGTGATCAGATCGAGAGGAAAGCGCTTGGAAGCGAGCTGCTGCAGCGCCAGCTCGCACGCCTTGTAGCTGTGCCCGCGGGCGCACTTGATCGTGATGTATTTCACGGTGACGCGCGCCAGCGGGAAATTCGGGAATTCCGTCAGCTCTCCCTGCACCACGAGCGTACCGGCTTTGCGCTTCAAGGCCTCGATGCCGAGCAGGATCGGCAGCGTTCCGGCCCCGGCGGTGCAGTCGAGCACGGCATCGACGCCCTTGCCGCCGGTGATCTCCTTGATCCGGGCCAGCGGGTCTTCCTTGTCGACGACGATCGTATGGTCGGCCCCGAGCTTCTTGGCGACCTCGAGCCGAGCCGTGTCTTTCGACGTGCCGGTGACGATGATCAGCGACGCCCCCGCCTGCTTGCAGACGACGGTCTGGGACAGGCCCTGCTGCCCCGGGCCCTGGATCAGCACGCTCGAATCGTAACCGACGCCGCCGTCCATCAGCGACCATTCGACACCGTTGGCCATCGGCGTGACGATGCCGGCGAGCTCCGGCGTCACGCCTTTGGGCACGTGGTGGAGGACCGAATTCCACGGCAGGTAGACGTATTGCGCGAAGCCGCCCCACAGATGCGGCGCACGCTCGGCCGAGGTGTAGCCGTAGCGGATGGCATCGGGATTGTAGCGCCAGTCCGTGTTCTCGCAGTGACGGTACTGCCCGAGATGGCACCACTCGCACTTGCCGCAGCTGACATAGTGCTCGACGAAGACGAGGTCGCCTTCCTTGAAGCCCTTGCGCTGCGTGAACTCGCGGCCGGCCTTGGCGATCACGCCGATGTTCTCATGGCCCATGATGACGGGTGTGTTTGACGGCGGCTTCTTGTAGAGCTTGACGTCCGTGCCGCAGATGCCGGCGACTTCCATCTTCATCAGCGCCCCGTCGGCCGGGATATCCGGCATCGGGTACTCGCGAATTTCCGTCTTGCCGGGTGCCGTCCGCACCGCCGCGACCACTTTCTCCGCCACTCTCGTTCCTCCACTCAGAACACGCAAAATCGGTCCTCACTGTAGTACGGGTGGTACGGCAATTCACCCCGCGAAATCTGCTACGCTCGGCCCGGCCATGTCGTTGAAAAGTCCGGACTACCGTCCCGCCGTCGATCGCGTTCGCGAGCTGACGCGGGCGCGTTTCGGACTGGACGCGGCCGACATCGTCACGGTGAGCGAGACAGCGGGCACGTTGCCGGGTTTCCCGGCCGTCCTGACCGCCATCCAGTTCTGGACCGGCGACGGCCGCCGGCATCACTTCAAAGTTTTCAAGCCGGTGGCCGACGTGGCGGCCGACGATCTGCCGTTCGCCTGGCAGAAAGACGCGCTCGCCGTAGCGGACGATTTCGAGTGCCAGTGCTGCGGTTAAGCATTGACGTAGATCACAGACAGGGCCGCAGGCGCGCGGTATAGACGTAACCTCAAAGTCAGCAAGTTTTGCTATTATCCCGCCACGTATTAGGAGGGGCCTATGAAGATTCCGGCTGTCGCAGCTTTGGTGGCCTGTGGGCTGGCCGTGTCGGCCTGCCAGCACGCCGGCCAGAACCGGTACGACTCCAACGAGGTCGGACGCACGAGCACGGTCCAGTTCGGGACCGTCGTGTCGGTCCGGCCGGTACAGATCAAAGGCAGCGAGAGCGGCGCCGGCGCGGTCGTCGGCGCGGCTGGTGGTGGCATTGCGGGCAATCAGGTCGGCCATGGCGGCGGCAACGCGCTCGCGACATTGGGCGGCGTGGTCGTCGGTGCCGCCGCCGGCTATCTGGCTGAACGGACGCTGACCGAACGCGATGCGACGGAATACGTGGTGACGCTCGAGAACGGCTCGACCGTTACCCTCGTCCAGGATCACACCCCGGGCGAGCAGCCCATCAATGCGGGCGACCGCGTGATGCTGCAGACCACGGGCAAGACCCAGCGCGTCATCCCGGCGGCGCCGTTGCCAACCGAAGTCAAGCGGCCGCAAGGCATCAAGGTCACGGACTGACGCAAGCGCGCGAGCGCCGCTCGACGAGCAAAGGACGTTCCGCCTAGAGTGAGACGTGCGCCCCCGACCAAGGAGCGCACGTTCCACATAGGGAAACGTCGATGGCCGAACTTAAGCTCAAGACCGTCACCCGCACCCAAGGCAACAATCAGGCGCTGAAGGACGGCACGGTGAAGCCGCACGGCTTCACCTTCGATTTCGATGAGGTCGATCCGCTGATCGCCGCGTTCCGCCGCATGGTGCGGGGCCTCGAGTTCGACGTCGCCGAGATGGCGATCACCACCTACATCTGCGCGCGTGCGCACGGCAAACGGATGACCGCCATCCCCGTCTTCCTGGTGCGCGCCTTCCATCACGGCGCCATCCTGGTGAACACCAAGGCGGGAATCCGCACGCCGAAGGACCTCGAAGGCAAGCGGGTCGGCGTCAACCGCGGCTATACGGTGACGACCGGCGTCTGGGCGCGCGGCGTCCTGCAGCAGGAGCACGGCGTCGATCTCGGCAAGATCACCTGGGTTCTCTCCGGCGACGAGCACGTGGCGGAATATCGGCCGCCCGCGAACGTCGTGCCGATCGACAAGGGCAAGAAGATGGCCGACATGTTGGCGTCGGGCGAGCTCGTGGCGGCGATCGGGGTCGAGATCGACCACCCCGACGTCAAGCCGCTGATCGCGAACGCCCAGGAGGCCGGGCTCGCCGCCCTCCGCCAGCGCGGCCATTACCCGATCAACCACACGGTGGTGATCAAGGACGAACTTCTGGCGGCGCGGCCCGAGCTCGCGATCGACGTGTTCAACGCCTTCGCCGAGGCCAAGCGGCTCTACGTGCAGCGGCTGAAGGCCGGGCAGATCGAGAAGCCGACGTCGGTTGATCTATTGCATCAAAAGGTGATGGCGATCACCGGCGACCCGTTGCCCTACGGCATCGGCCCCAACCGCAAGGTGCTGGACGAGCTGATCCAGCACGCGCTGACGCAGGGCATCATCACGCAGCGGGTGACCGTCGAAGAGCTATTCCCCGCGAATACGCATGCGCTGGTGGGGTGAACCTTTATTTATGGCACCGGATTCACGCGCAAAACGCAAAACAGCATCGCAAGGCCCTCAGATCGTTGCGCGAATTGCGCCTATAGGCATTTTGCGCGGGCGATTTTCACGAACCGCGCGCAAAACGCTTTGTTCAGCGAAGTCAATGACATGACCGATTCCCGCAGCTTTCGTCCGCGAAAGAAAATTGCTCAGCTTTTGCGCAGGAACTCGATGATTCTCGGCGGCACGTTCCCCTCGACCTGCTCCGCGACCGGGATGTCCCAGTAGTCGGCGCGCGGCAGGCACTCCTGCAGATAACGCGCGGCCGAGGTGGCGTGCGAGACGTCCTGGCCGGGGACGATCAGCGCCGGGATCTCAAGCCGCATCATGTCCTCGGGCTCGGCCCCGGGGGCGGTGTCGCGGTCGCACAACGCCCGGCTCATCGCGACCAGGATGGCTTTGTATTTCTCCACGTCCTGTTTCGCGTAGGCCTCGGCGAAGGCCGGGTCGCGGCGGATCACCGCCGCCCACGGGCCGCCGCGCGGATCCTCGCCGAAGCTCTTGCCGCTGGCCTTGGCGAGAGTGACGACCTCGGCCAGCCCGTGCTGCAGCACGTAAGCGAGATGCTGCGCAAACCGTTGATGGCTGTTCATCCGGTACCTGGCGCCGCCGACCGGCCAGTACAGCACCATGCTCTGCACCATCTCGGGATGCGCGACGGCGAGGGCGACGACCGGGCAGCAGCCCATGCAGCCGCCCATGAGGTGTGCGCGCTTGATCTTGAGATGCTCGAGCAGGCCTTTGCCTTGTGCGACGTATTGCGGCCAGCCGACCTTCTCGACCCGCCCGCCCGACTGGCCGGCCTCGCGGCGGTCGAAGACGATGCAGGTGAACGACTTCGGCAGGTGCTCCATCATCTTGGTGCGCGCGTAGACGCCGGCCGTGCTCCACTTCTCGATCGTGCCGTCGAAGCCGCCGGGCGAGAACATCAGCAGCGGCGGGCCGGACCCGACCGTGTCGTAGCGCGTCGCGATCCCGTCGATGATGGCGGTCGGCATTCCTTCAGGCCTTCTTGGTGGGGGCGGCGCCTTTGATCTGGCGGCCGGCGCGGACGTCGGTCGCGTAGGCGGAGATCGCGTCCAAGGTGATGCGGGCGACGTTGGCGTATTGCTCGACTTTGGCGTCGATCGCGGCGGCGCCATAGCCGATCGCCGCGTGCACCATGCGCACGCGGCCGTCGAGCCACGGCCCGCCGCCGAAACCGCCGATCACCGGGATGCGCACGGCCTTGGCCACGGCCTCGCCGACGACGGGGCCGGAGTTGGTGAAGTCGAGCAGAGAGGCGCCGGCTTCTTCGAGGAGCTTGGCTTCTTCGACGAGCTTCGCGGTCATCGCCGGCGGCACCTGTGCGCCGGGCTTCGCAGCTTCGCTGTACGGGATGCCGTACTGCAGCGCCGTCTGCGGCGTGATGCCGAACTGTGCGAAGACCGGCACGCCCGCGCGGACCACGGCGCGGACGGCTTCCGGGAAGTCGGCGGCGCCGTCGAGCTTCACCATGTCGACGCCGGCCTCTTTGGCGAGGCGGATGGCAGCCGCGACCGCGGTGTCCACACCTTGCTGCAAGGGGCCGAACGGAAAGTCGCAGCTCACCAGCGCGCGTTTGACGCCGCGGCGCACCGCCTTGGCGGCGACGAGCATCTCGTCCATGGTCACTTCGAGCGGATGCGAATGACCCCAGAGATTGACCCCGACCGAATCGCCGACCGAGACGATGTCGACGCCGGCCCGGTCGACGATCTGCGCGATCTGATAGTCCCAGGCGACCACGCCGACGATCTTCTTGCCCTCGCGCTTCATCTGCTGCAGGGCGGGGATCGTAACCTTATCCATCAAGGCCTCTCTTGTCGGGACATCCTATCGGCCGGCCGGAGCGCCGGCCAGTCTCAGGATCGCCGCGATCATTGCGTCGGGCTTCGCCTTGTTCTGACCGGCGATGTCGAGCGCACTGCCGTGCCCGACGGACGAGAACAGCACCGGCGTGCCGATGGTCAGCGCCGCGGTGCGATTGGGCGCCAGCAGCTTCGCCGCGATGTGGCCCTGGTCGTGGATCATGACCACGAAGGCGTCGTAGCCGGGGCGCCCGAACATCGTATCGGCGCCGAACGGGCCATCCGCCTGGATCTGGGCCGTCCGCGCATCGTTGATCGCAGGCGCGATGATGTCGCGCTCCTCCGTGCCGAACAGTCCGTCTTCGCCGGCATGCGGATTCAGCCCGGAGACGGCGATCCGGGGCGCCGCGATGCCCATCTTGCGCAGGGCGTCGTGCGTCGCGCGGATCGCCTGGGCGACCTGCGGGCGGGTGACCTGCCCGATCGCGGCGCGCAGGCTGAGATGCAAGGTCGTGTGGGCGATGCGCATCTCGTCCCAGCACAGCATGAGGAAGACGCGGTTCGGATCGGTCCCGGTGGTGCGGGCGACCAAGCTCGGATAGCCGTCGAAGGGGATGCCGGCCAGCGCCACGGACTTCTCCGTGTGCGGCGCACCGACGACGGCGTGCACCGTGCCGTTCATGGCGGCCGCGATCGCCGCTGTCGCGGAATCGATGACCGCGCGGCCGTGCGCCGCCTCGACCTGGCCGAGCTTCAGCTCACCGGGTTTGAGCTGGTGACGTTCCAAAAGGCAGACGGCGCCGTCCTCCCAGCGGAGTGCCGCGACGTCATCGGCGGCGATGATGCGGGGGCTGAGGCCGCAGGACTTCGCGTGGGTCTCGAGCGCGCCGCGATCGCCGACCAAGAGCGGCTGGCAGGCCGCGAGTACGCGGGGATCGAGCGCCGCCTTGAGCGCGATCTCCGGCCCGATGCCGGCGGGATCGCCCAGTGCGATGGCGACGCGGGGTTTCATGCCTTGATCCGTCACTGCGAGGAGCGTAGCGACGAACCAATCCAGGGTATCTCTCGCGGCCCCTGGATCGCTTCGCCCAATATCCTGCAAGGGGCGAAGCTCCTTGCAAACCCGGGCTCGCGATGACGAATTCTGTTTATCATTGGGCTTCGTCAGATCGTGAACGCTTCGAGCGTCTCCGGCGCGAACAGCTCTTCCGGCTTGAGGCGGCGTTTCGACAGGCCCTGTTCGTGGTGATAACGGAGGAACGTGTCGAGGACGTGCCGGTTCTCGGAAAAGCCGTAGGACCACCAGTCTTCGCCCAACGCCCGCTTGGTCTCTTCGACATGCGCGGTGAGCCACGGCAGCATCGCCATCAGCGCGGCGGTCTGGTTGTAATCCTGATAGGTCCGCTTCTGCGCCTCGACGAACGCCTTGTAGAGCGAGCGCGCCACCCAGGGATTGGCCTTGTAGACGTCACGCCGGATCACGATCACGTGCATGATCGGGAAGATCTTCGTCTTCGCGTAATACGCCTTCTCGACCTCGACGTAGTTCTCGAACAGCCGGCGGACGTCCTTGGGCCGGGTGTGGAAGGTCGAGGGCAGGCGCGGGGCATAGATGGCATCGATCTCGCCGTCGGCGATCATCTGCGACAAGGTCTGCTGCGGGCCGATCGGCTTGATCTTGATATCCGGCGGCAGGTCGAGCTTCACCTTCTCGTCGCGGCCGGGTGTCTCCTCGCCGCCGGTCCAATAGGTGCAGCTCTTCGGATCGACGCCGTACTCGTCGGCGAGGATGCCGCGCTGCCAGACGATCGCCGTCAGCTGGTATTCGGGATTGCCGATGCGCTTGCCGACGAGGTCGCTGGGATCCTTGATGCCGCTCTTGGTCGAGATGACGACGTTGTTGTGGCGGAACGACCGGGAAGGAAAGACCGGAATGGCGATGAACGCGGGATCATCACGCATCAGCGACACGGAGTACGACGACAGCGACAGTTCCGCCGCGTCGAACTCGCGATGGCGCAGCATGCGGAAGAAGGTCTCTTCGACGACGAGGTTCAGGTAGTTGAGCTCGATGCCCTCGGGCTTGACGGTCCCCTCGGCAAGCGCGCGGGTGCGGTCGTAATTCCAGCAGGCCAGGGTCAGTCGCAGAGACATGGACAATCCTTCATATCCGTTAGGTCACGATGATCGCTCAAGGGACGGCGGCCGCCAAGCGGCGCCGCCTGGCGCTGCGCTTATTGGGGCCGCGTCGCGGATTCCCGCGCGATCGGCCCCCAGCGCTCGACCTCGCTTCTGACGAAGTCCACGACTTCGGCCGGCGTGTAGGGCTCGAATTCGATGGCGTCGTGCTCCAGGCGCTTCTTCGTCGCGGGCTCCTGGAAGCCGCGGACGACGATGGTGTTGACCTTCTGCACGATCTCCGCGGGCAGGCCGGCCGGGCCGGCGAGCCCGAACCAGGCCGAGGAGGTCAGCTGCGGATAGCCTTCTTCGGAGAACGTCGGCAGATCGGGGAAACCGGCCGGCCGCGTCTTGGACGTGATGGCGAGCGGCCGTATGGCGCCGGCGCGGATCTGCTCGCCCGCGGTCTGCAACGTCAGCGAACCGACCGACAGCTGGTGACCCATGATGTCGGCCACGGCCTGGCTGGCGCCCTTGTACGGCACATGGATCATGTGGAAACCGGCGAGCTTCTGGAACATCTCGCCGACCATCTGTCCGGTGCTGCCGATGCCGGCGGTGCCATAGCTGAGGCTGCCCGGCGTGTCTTTCGCGTCGGCCACGAACTCCTTCAGGTTCTTGACCTTCAGCTGATTGTCGACCACCAGCACCGTCGCCGGGCCTCCGAGCAGCGCGATCTGCGTCAGGTCCTTGAACGTGTCGACGGTCCAGTTCTTGGGATTGATCGCCGGGCCGATGACCAGGGTCGTGGCGCTGGTGACCAGGAGCGTGTAGCCGTCCGGCGCCGCGCGGGCGCCGAATTCGGTGCCGATCAGGCCGCCGGCGCCGGGCCGGTTCTCGACGACGATCTGCTGATGCAAGGCCTCGGTGAGCTTTTGTGCCGCCATCCGCCCAAGCGTGTCGGCGCTGCCGCCCGGCGCGTAGGTGACCACCATTTTGATCGGACGCGTCGGCCAATCGGCGGCGACCGCAGGACTCGCCGCCCAGAAGCCGGCGGCGATAAACGGCGCGATCACCCGAGCTGCGATCCGCATCGGCTGTCCCTCAGCCACAACGCGGGGGAGAATCTCCCGCTCTCCTCATGCCCGGAGTTGTTCCGGGCAGCCACGTCGTGCCGAAAAAGCAGCTATTCATATTTTGCACGACGACGCGGATCACCGGGACAAGCCCGGTGATGACGGATGAGAGAGAATCGCGGCTCATGATCGCCGGCTAGTTCGAGCTGGCGGCGATCGAGCGGGCGAGCGGGCCCCAGCGTTCCGCCTCCTTCTTCACGAAGTCGGTGAACTCGGCGGGGCTGAGCGGCTCGGGGTCGATCGCCTCGGGATCGAGGTGCTTGCGGACGTCCGCATCCTTAAAGCCCTGAATGACCGTCTGGTTGATCTTGGTGACGATGTCGTTCGGCACTCCGGCCGGCCCTGACAGCGAGAACCACGTCGTGGCGATCAGGTTCGGATAGCCGAGTTCCTTGAACGTCGGGATATCCGGATATTCGGCGAGGCGGTTGGCCGTCGTGACGGCGATGCCGCGCAACGCACCGGCGTGGATCTGCTCGGAGGCCGTCCGCAAGGTGAAGCAGCCGGCGGCGAGCTGCCCCGACATGATGTCGGTGACGGCCAGCGCCGCACCCCGATAGGGGACGCTGGTCATGTGAAATCCGGCTTCCTTCTGCAGCAACTCGGCCACGAGATGGCCGTGCGTGCCGAGGCCGGGCGTGCCGTAGCTGATGCCCGCCGGCGCCGATTTGGCGAGCGCGATGAATTCCTTCAGGTCCTTCGCCGGCACGGACTTGCCGACGGCGAGCACATCGGGCGGGCCGCCGAGCAGGACGATATGCGTGAAGTCCTTCATCGGATCGAAGGTCACGTTCTTGTTGAGCGCCGGCGCAATCACATGCGAGGCGATACCCGACACCACCAAGGTATAGCCGTCGGGAGCGGCATGAGCGACGAGGTCGGCGCCGAGCAGGCCGCCGGCGCCCGGCTTGTTGTCGACGACGAATTGCTGTCCGAGCTTCTCGGTCAGTTTCTGCGCCGCTAGCCGCCCGAGGGTGTCGGCGGTGCCGCCGGCGCCGTATGGAACGATGATGTGAACGGGCCTCGCCGGCCAGGACTGAGCCTGCGCAACGGCCGTGCCGGCGGTCGCAATAGTGATTGCGAATGCAAGCGCCAGGACAGCGCCCGCGAGCGTTCGATGAAGCATGGACCCTCCTGGTGCTGTTATGCACCCGGTCCGCGGAGGAGGGAAGAGGCCGAAAGGCGGGGCGGCCGTTCCGCTATGGCGAACTCATCAGTCGGCCGTGGCGCCGGAGGCGCGCGCAAAAGGTGTCCAGCGTGCGGCCTCTTCCTTGAAAAAGGCGGTGAACGCCGCGGGGGACAGCGGCGGCAAGGCCATGGCGTCGCGGTCGAGGCGCGCCCGGACGTCGGGCTCGGCAAAGGTGCGGATGATCGCGGCGTTGATGCGCTCGACGATCTCCGGCGGCAGCCCCAACGGACCCGACAGGGCGAACCAGGTGGAGGCGGTCAGATCGGGGTAGCCGAGCTCGGCGAAGGTCGGGATGTCGGGATAATCGGCAAGACGATGCGGCGTGCTGACGACCACCGCGCGGATCGTGCCGGCGCGGAGCTGCTCGGAGGCCGTCGTCAATGTCAGGCACGCGACCGGCACGTGCCCTGCCACCAGATCGGTGATCGCCGCCGAGCCGCCGCGGTAGGGTACGTGCGTCATCTTGAAGCCGACGCGCTTCTGCAGCAGCTCGCACACGAGCTGACCGTGCGTGCCGATGCCGGCGGTGCCGTAGCTGAGGCCGTCGGTGGTGCCCTTCGACAGCGCCACGAGGTCGGCAAACGTCTTCGCGGCGACGCCCTTGTTGACGGCGATGACGTCGGGCGGGCCGCCGAGCAGCACGATATGCGTGAAGCCGTTTACCGGATCGAAGCTGAGGCCGCTTTTCAGCGCCGGCGCCATGATGTGCGAGGCGACGCCGGAGACCTCGAGCGTATAGCCGTCGGGGGCTGCGTGCGCGGCAAGATCGGAGCCCACTAGGCCGCCGGCGCCGGGCCGGTTCTCGACCACGAACTGCTGCCCGAACACCTCGGTCAGCTTCTGCGCCGCCATCCGGCCGAGGAGGTCGGCCGTGCCGCCCGCGGCGTAGGGCACGATGATGCGGACGGGCTTCGCTGGCCAAGGGTCGGCGGCGATGGCCTGACTGTGGAGTGCAGGCGTGGCCGCAAATGTGAGTGCCAGGGCTATAACGCCGCGAGACAGTCGCGAAAACATGTTGCCCCTGTTATGCACCGCCGGCGCGGAGGAGGGAACTATCCTTTCTGGGCAGCCCGCTCCTCGATGCCGCGAGCCGATTCAGCGGCCTCGCGCACGAGCTTCGGCACATCGACGGCGGTAGGGGCGCCGGCGCGAACGAGAATCCGGCCGTCGACCATCACTGTATCGACGTTCGATGGCTGACCGTGGAAGACCATCGCGTGATAGGGGTCGCGTACCGGAGCCAGATTGAGATCGTTTGTACGGATCGTGATCACATCGGCCCGTTTGCCGGGTGTCAGTGAGCCGATCTTGTCGGCGAGGCCCATGAGGCGCGCCCCGTCGATGGTGGCGAGCCGGACCAGTTCGCGCGGCTTCACGCGCACCGGTGCGCCCGTCCGTTGCCAGTCCGACCACATCAGCGCGCGCATGACGTTGAAGAAGTCGGCGTTGGTTGCAGCAGACGCGTCGATGGACAGGCCGAGCGGCACGCCCATCGCTTTCAACTCGGAATACTGGATCGTGCCGTTGCGGACCGCGGAGTAGGACATTTCAATCACGGGAGCCGTACTCCAGGGCGACCTCGTCTCCCCGATCATCTTCAGCTCGCCCTCGCTCATACCTTGGGGATGGACGAGCAGCATCTCCGGTCCGAGCAGGTTGTTCTTGCCCATGAGGTCGATCAGGTTTTTCGGTCCGCAGTGGATGGTCGCCTGCATCCCGAGTTTCTTGACCGCCTCGAATTCGGTGCGGAACAGGTCGACGGCGATCGATCCGCGCGTGCCCTGCGGACCCGGGGTCCGCAGGCAGGCGCCGACACCGAGCATGCCGTCGCCGGACGCCCACTGCTTCTGGACGCGCGCCAGATCGGACAGGTTCATCGGCTGATCCGGCGGATAGCCCTGGCCGGTGCCGTACGAGAACCGGGCGCGAATGCCGATGTCCCGCAAGGCCTGAATTTCGGCGTCGGCGTGCTCCGGGGTCACCGTGTTGTGGGACCAGTCGTGCACGGTCGTGATGCCGGACAGAAGACCCTCGGCC
>Ga0335070_10007367_pt1 | contig 12903 bp, 7 predicted proteins | sample Lox_Sample_13_FD_206722 | JGI IMG/M metagenome (GOLD analysis project Ga0335070, IMG submission 206722) | Soil microbial communities from Loxahatchee National Wildlife Refuge, Florida, United States - Lox_Sample_1.3 | ecosystem: Environmental > Terrestrial > Soil > Wetlands | place: USA: Florida...
ATCTCACGAAGTCGGTGAACCCGGCGTTGAGAAAGATGGCCGAGTTTTCTTAGCCGCCTTTGTGTGCCGACCCACGTCGCGTTATTGGAATGGTCAGACCAGGACAGAATGCCTCGGATGGCATCGTCCTACTCGACCACTCGATGCGCACCTGTTGTTTGCGGGATCAGCGCACGGCCATTTCGCTCAGACTGCGGCGTGCGGCGGCCAGGGCTTTCAACTTGCGCACCTCATGCATCTCGATCCCATGGTCTTCGCAGGCGCGCGCCAGCAGTTTCGCCAGCAGCGGTCGATGAACGAAGATGCGTTCCGGCCGTGCACCGGCGCCGATGAGCAGGTCGGCGAACGCGGCCGGGATCTCGCTCCACATCCGTTCGAGACCTTGCAATGCGGTCAAGGTCTTGAAGCCGACGACGATGCCGCGGCCGCGCTCGACGCCCAACAAGATGTACGGGTAGTACGGTTGGCCGATGCCCTCGCTCTTACCGTCGATGCGCATCATCGGCGCCGCAAACAGATCCAGCTCCATTTCCAGCGCCAGCCGCGGCAGGGCGTCGATATGCGTGACTCGGTCGGCGTCGACGACGGCATGGATTTGTATCTCTTCCGAGAGCGGTAACGCCTCGAAACGCTCGCACCAATCGGCGGCCGGCACCGACGGCGTCGGCGGATAGCGGAGGAGATAATGTCTTCCGGGCGGCGGTGCCAGGATGGCGCAGTCGGGGCGCAGGCGGGGGACCAGCGCCACCAGTTGTTCGAGGGCAACGATCATCATCGCCACCTCATCGTCAGTGGCGAACCACGGGCAGTATCCGGCGCGGTAACGCCGCAGCATCGGCCAGCTATGCGAGCCGCGCGGCTTCAGGCCCAGATCGGCGAGTACCTGCCGGTCGCGGCGGTCGAGTGCGCTGCGGTTCTCCCACGACAGCTGCAGTTGCTCGATCTCAAGGATCACCTCGGGCTCGTCGCCGCCCTCGTCGGCAACGAGCGCCCAGAAGTCCACGATCGCGCGCCGCCCGAGGTACAGGGCCACGGCGAAGTGCTCCCCGCGGGCGCCCATGACGCTCACCAGCCCGACCTCGTGCGGCGCCGGCAGGGGGATGGCGAAGTTATGGGTCTCGACCATGAAGTCCCACGGCGCCAGCGCCCTGACGTCCGCCGCCAGCGCCAGCAGGTGCCGCCATCGATCCTGAACCGCGTTCATCGGACGATCTTCTGCACCATTGCGGAGCGTCTGACAATGGGCGGGGCACCCAGTGATACGCTGGGTCATGGCGGGCACCGTCCGAGAAGGGATCTTCCGTCAACCACCCCGTTTGTCCGGGCTATCCGCTTGTGCTCGTTGAACACGTGGCCACTGTAGCCGTCACGACGTGAATTTTCGCTGCCATTTCGCGGCGGGGTCTGGTGCGGTATGCTGCCGGCATGGCTGGACGCGCCGGCGACTGGTTCCGACAGGCTGAAGCCGACCTCGCACATGCCCGGCGCGCCCTCGCCGCTGGCGACCACGAATGGTCTTGCTTCGCCGCCCAGCAGGCAGCCGAGAAGGCTGCCAAGGCGGCACACGCCGCGCTCGGCCAAGAAGCGTGGGGACACGTGATCACCGAGCTACTCGATGCGCTGCGGCCGCACGAGCCGGCAATTGACGAACCGCTGCTCGATCGTGCCAGGGCCCTGGACAAGCTGTACATTCCCACGCGCTATCCCAACGGCCTCGCCAGCGGCGCGCCGGCGGACTTTTACACACGCCCTGAGGCGGAACGCGCCATCGGCGACGCGGAGGCAGTCCTTGCAATCTGTCGCAGAATGCTATCGCGGTCATAGCGTGCGAGTCTTCCGCCTGGATCGCGCGGGCACGCTCGCCCGGCTGCGGCAGCGCGCCCAGCGCGTGCTGCAGGAACGTGCCGATGTCCTTGAGATCCGCCTCTTTGGGTCGCTGGCACGAGGCACCGCTGGGCCCGGCAGCGACGCGGACTTGTTCATCGTTGTGCGCGACGGCGCACCCTCATTTCTCGATCGCATTCCGGCTCTGGCAAGCTACTTTGCCGGCGTCGGGATCGGGTGCGATGTCCTCGTTTACACGGAGTCGGAGTACCGGGCACTGGTCACGCGGCAGGATGCGTTCGCACGGGCAATCTTGAACGACGGCATTTTGCTGGCGCGACGCGAGGCGAGTGTGATGGGCGGCGAAGCCGTCAGCGCTAGTTGATTCGGTCTTCCGGCCTCCTGCGGACAGGACGGGGCCTTTGGGGTCAGGCCGTGAAACTTGTCCACTTCGAACTCAGGCCAGCGTGTGCGTTCACCTCAACCCCGTGCGCGCCGGCATGGTTGCTGCGCCGTGGCCCAACGCCCGACTTTCTGACTGTCGCCGAAGTGCTCGGCCATTTCGGCCGCCAGATCCGCCGCACACGACCGCGGTACGCGGTGTTCCTCAGATGGTCGAGTGGCGATCGGGGCTGGGAGCCGCGTGCCTCGTCACCAGAAAGATGTCGGCTTGGCCTTCGGCATCCGGTCGTTCGCGGTCAGCAAGGTGATCACCTGTGCGGAGCGGGCCGCAACCAACGACCGCCGACTTCGCTGCCTGCTCCTGCGATTGCCCAGCGCGCCGGGCGCCTCCGGAAGATGAACGGCATCGGTGCGCTCGGTGCCGTGTCCTCCGCTTCGCCAACTTTCACGGCCTGACCCCGGTCCGCGACCCCGACCCGTAGCAGCCTATCGGACTTGGAAGTCAGCAGCGATCAGCGGGAGCGGGCCATAGAAATGACGCTGGCCGCAGGCCCGAGCCGGCGATTCGCCGACCGGCGCGATTGCGTGTACGATCGGTGAGATGCTGTGTCCCAAGTGCGGTGCAAGCAATAGTGAAGAGGTCCTCTCCTGCGTCGAGTGCGCAACTGCGCTCGGTCCCGTCTGTTCGTCGTGCGGTGCCCAAAATCTGCCGGGGTCGCGATTCTGTCGGATGTGCGGACGGCCGCTGACTGAGCTGTCGCACGATCAGCCGAACCGCTCTCCCGCTGCGTATACGCCACGCCATCTCACCGAGAAGATCCTCACCTCGCGCGCCGCGCTCGAAGGAGAACATAAGCAAGTGACGGTGCTCTTCGTCGACGTGAAAGAGTCGCAAGCGCTCTCGCAGCGCGTCGGTCCCGAGGTCTGGCACGAGATTCTCGACCGTTTTTTCGAGATCTTGACCGCTGGGGTGCATCGATTCGAAGGGACTATCAACCAGTACACCGGCGATGGAATCATGGCGCTCTTCGGGGCACCAATCGCGCACGAAGATCACGCGCAGCGGGCGTGCTTCGCGGCGCTCCATCTGAAGGAGCGACTTGCCGCGTCTGCCACCGATCTCCGCGGCACCAAGAGCCTCGACTTCGCGGTCCGCATGGGTCTCAACTCCGGCGAGGTCGTCGTCGGCCGCATCGGCGATGACCTGCGGATGGACTATACGGCCCAAGGCCACACAGTCGGCCTCGCGAGCCGGATGGAGTCGCTGGCCGAGCCGGGCAAGATCTACCTCACTCGCAGCACGGCGGCGCTAGTCTCCGGATTCGTCCGGCTGAAAGACCTCGGCAAGTTCTCCGTCAAGGGCGAGCCCCGCAGTCTGCGCGTGTACGAACTCGAAGGCGTGGGCTCGGCGCGGACGAGGTTCGATCAATCGGCCGCGCGCGGCTTGTCGCCCTTCGTCGGACGTGAGGCGGAGATGGCCCGGCTCGAAGCGAGCCTCGCGGCCGCCCTGTCGGGAAGCGGCCACGCGGTCGGTGTGGTTTCGGAGGCGGGCTTCGGCAAGAGTCGGCTCTTCTGGGAGTTCGCCGCGCAGTGTCACTCACGTGGAATCGTCGTCCTGCAAGCGCGCGGCGTGCCGCGTGGACACGCGACTTCGCTCTTGCCGATCGTCGAGCTCTTGCGCGGGTACTTCGAAGTCGGCGAGCACGACGACGCCACGGCCGTGCGCGAGAAGGTCACCGGTCGGCTCAACTCCCTCGGTGAGCCGTTCCGCAAAGCGCTGCCGTTCGTCTTCGGGCTGCTGCGCGTGCCCGAGACCCTTCGCGCCGCGCCGCCGATCGATCCGGAAGCTCGACGCCGCCGGGTCGTGCGGCTGCTGAAGGATCTCTTGCGAGTCCGCAGCGCACAAGAGCCGATCGTCATCGTCGGCGAGGATCTGCAATGGTTCGACCAGGGAAGCCAAGCCATTCTCGATCAACTCGTCGCCGGGCTTGCGGGGACCCCGACTCTCGTCGTGATGAACTACCGTCCCGATTACCGCCCGCCGTGGCGCGAACGCTCCGGGTTCCGCGAGATGTTGCTCGAACCGCTCGCGCCGGAGGCGACTCTGCAGCTCGCAGGCGAGCTGCTCGGCAGTCATCGCTCGATCGGTGGCCTCACCCAGCGGATCGCCGAGCGCAGCGGCGGGAATCCGTTCTTCATTGAAGAAGCGATCCGCTCGCTCAAGGCCAAGGGCGAACTGACGGGGCGCACGGGCAGCTATCGAGCCGCGCGACGCGTCGAAGAGATCGAGGTTCCGGCGACGGTCCAGGCGGTGCTCGACGCGCGCATCGATGCCCTCAAGGAACGCGAGAAAGTCGTGCTGCAAACGGCAGCGGTCATCGGCAAGGAGTTTCCGTTGGCGGTGCTCCAGCGCATCGTCCCCTATTCGAAAACGGAACTGCGCGCCGCCCTCAGGGCACTCAGCGACACGCAACTGCTGGCGCCGCCGCGCCGCGGCGACGAGGCGGTGTACGCGTTTCGCCACTCCGCAACGCAGGAAGCGGCCTATCGCACGCAACTGCTCCCGCGCCGCCAGCAGATCCACAGTGAAGTCGCGCGGATCATCGAGGAGCGTCATCCGGGGGCGGACGAACACGCGGCGATGATCGCTCACCACCGCGAGAACGCCGGCGACGAGCGCGCGGCCGCGGACTGGTACATGCGCGCGGCGCTCTGGCTGGGATCGGACGATCCGGTCGAAGCCTACCGTCACTGGCAGAAGGTGCGTGGGCTCCTCGCCCGCGGCGACGGCTCCGCCGACGCGCTGCCACTGCGTGTGCTGGCGCCGATTCAGATGCTCAACCTGAGCTGGCGTCTCGGCGTTGCCGAGGCGGAAGTGCGAGCGCTCTTCGAGGAAGTTCGGAATCTCGCGCAGCGGAGCGAGAGCAAGGACGCACTGGCGACCGCGTACTTGGCGTACGCCGTCGTGCGTGGAATGGCCGGCGATCTCGAAGAGTCGCTGAAGAATCTTCGCGAGGCGAGGCAACTCGCGGCGGACTCGGAAAACGCGGATCTCAAGCTCGGTCTCAAGATGGCTGCCGCGTACTTCGGGGCGGCGGCCGGGCGGCTGCGAGAGGCGTTGGCGGTCACGGAAGCCGGACTCTCTCAAAATGCCGGAGATCCAACTCGCAGCGCCGAGCTGGCCGGCATCGACCCGGTTGTCTTCTTGACCGCGCTGCGCGGCCACCTGCTCGGCCAGTTGGGGAAGCTCATCGAGGCGCGCGAGGCGCTCGACGCCGCGCTCACACTTGCAGGCGGGCACGTCGATTCGGAGGTTCGCGGCGACTCAGAAGTTCAAGGATGGATCCACGGATGGATCGTCGTCCTCGCCCGCGCCACCGGCGAGACCACCGACGTGATCGAGCATGCCAACCGCGGACTCGAGATCGCGGAACGGACCGGGAGTTTCTTCTCGCAGGTCCTCGCCTTCGCGCATCTCGGACGCGCCCTCGCCCTCCATGGAGAGTGGCAAGAAGCGATCGGCGCCTTCGAGAAGTCACTCGAGATTGCCCGCGCCAAGAAGATCGGATGCGAGACCGAAGCCGGGATCGTGGCCGATCTCGCCGAAGCACACTCCGCGATCGGCAAGCACCAAGCCGCGCTGGCGTTCGCCCGCGAAGCCATCGCTCTGGCGCATCGTCGTGGCGTCAAGGTCGAGGAGTGCCGAGCGCACCTCGTCATGGCACGCGTGCTGGTCCGGGCCGACGGCGCGCATAAGCACCGAGCCGTCCGCAAGGCGTTGGAAACGGCGGCTGAGATCGCGCGCGCGACCGAGGCGCGCATCTACGAACCGTTCATCCACCTCGAGTTCGCGGAAGTCGCACGGCTCGCGGGCGACGAGGCCGCGCGCGCACGCGAACTGCGCACCAGCTCCGAGCTGTTCGCCGAGATCGGCGCCACTGGTCATCTCGCGGCGACCCATCTCGAACTGTGATCCGACTGGTCTTGGGAACGCAGTTCAACTCGACCAGGGTGTTCCGGCCGCCAAACCAGCGCATCGCGGTGGCCGGACCGTGACTTCCGCCGGGCGAAGTCGTTCCTACGCGCTCTTGAAGTGCTGCTGAATTGAGCCTCGCCTACGAGTCAGGGCGCACCCCTCGCAGGCAGCGGTTCGGGCGAAACCTCGCTCCGGTGTTTGAAAAGGAAAGTGGAGCCGAAGGGAGTCGAACCCTCGACCTCTAGAGTGCGATTCTAGCGCTCTCCCAACTGAGCTACGGCCCCACGTGGTGAGACGAGACTGCAACGGTAGTTTCGTGTACACAAGTCGCGCGCTGGCTGCAAGGGTCGACGCAAGTCACCGACTGTGCTGACGCTTCGGGTCGAGCAAAGCGGGCGAAGGTTGCGGCGGAATCCCCGCCCGCGCCCCAGCATCGCCATGGGCTATCTCGCCAACCGCGATCACGACACAGTCGTCCAGCTCCCACCCGACCTCTCCACAGGCCGCTTCTGGGCTGCCGGCAATGAGGTCAATGCACTGACGCGTGGCTCGGTTGCTGATGAAATACCAACAGTGCCCCATCATTCATCCTCGGCAGTGTGTGCGTGCTTCGCACTTGCCGTGCCACACTCCCCGCAACTTGGCGACGCACCCTCGAGCACAACAACCGGGGTTCCAACGAGCCGGTTGAAAAGCAAACCTTCCAGGCTGGAAGGATTTTGATACAGGCGGGGCCGCGGGCACTCCCACTTGGCACGGTTGGCGAATTGACTGGCCCGGCTCCAGCCCATAGAGTTCCCGCTATGCCAACGACAGGCGGTGACCGGTACATTTGCATCCACGGACACTTCTACCAGCCGCCGCGCGAGAACCCCTGGATCGAGGCAATCGAAGTCCAAGACTCCGCCGCCCCCTACCACGACTGGAACGAACGGGTCACGGCGGAGTGCTACGCACCGAACAGCGCGGCACGGCTGCTCGCTGCGGACAGCTTCATCACCGCGCTGCGCAACAACTACAGCCGCATCAGCTTCAACTTCGGGCCGACGCTACTGTCGTGGATGCAGCAGGCGCGGCCCGACGTGTACGCCGATATCCTGCGCGCCGACCGGGAGAGTTGTCGCCGCCTCGGCCGCGGCAACGCTCTGGCGCAAGTCTACGGCCATTGCATCATGCCGCTGGCCAGCCGCCGCGACCGGCAGACGCAGGTGCACTGGGGGATCGTCGACTTCGCGCACCGCTTCGGCCGCCAACCCGACGGCATGTGGCTGCCCGAAACGGCCGTCGACCGCCCCACCTTGGAGGTGCTGGCCCGCAACGGCATCCGCTTCACCATTCTCGCCCCCGGCCAGGCGGCACGCGTGCGCTACGACGGAGGTGATTGGCAGCCGGTCGAACACGGCCGCATCGACTGCAGCCGCCCGTACCGCTGCAGCGTCGCACCCGGGGTCGACATCACGCTGTTCTTCTACGACGCAGAAATCTCCCGTGCGGTGGCCTTCGCCGGGCTGCTGAACGACGGGCGCAATCTGGCGCACCGTCTGATTGATGCCAGTACGGCGAACAACAGTGGTACACTCGTCCACATCGCGACCGACGGCGAATCGTACGGACACCACCACCGCTTCGGCGACATGGCGTTGGCCGCAGCCATCGAGGCCCTCGATGGCGAGGGCGCGGTGCGGGTGACCAACTACGCCGCCTACCTCGACCAGGTGCCGGTGCACGACGAGGTCGAAATCCATGAAAACACGTCGTGGAGCTGCAGCCACGGCATCGAACGCTGGCGCGCCAACTGCGGCTGCAACTCCGGCGGCCATCCCGACTGGCAGCAGACGTGGCGGGCACCGCTGCGTCAGGCGCTCGACTGGCTGAAAGCCCAGCTCGATGACCTCTTCGAGCGCCACGGCGCTAAGGTCCTGCACGATCCGTGGGCTGCCCGCGATGCCTACGTCACCGTGCTTTTGCAACGCGACGATGAGCACCGGCAGGCCTTCTTGGAGCACCACGCCGTCGGACGCACGCGCAGCCGCGAGCGCTCGCGCATCTGGAAGCTGCTCGAAATGCAGCGCTACGGCCTGTTGTCGTTCACCAGCTGCGGCTGGTTCTTCGACGAATGCTCCGGCATCGAAACGGTGCAGATCCTCACCTATGCGGCGCGCGCCCTGCAACTGGCCGCGGAGTTTGGCATCAACCTCGAACCGGAGTTCCTGCACCGCTTGCAGGCGATGCGCAGCAACCTGCCGCAGTACCAGGACGGCCGCCACGTGTATCGCCAGCTCGTCCGGCCGCAGGTGACCGACGGCAGCCGCATGATGGCGCACCATGCGATGCACTCCCTGTTCGTCACGCCGGTGCCCGAACAACGAGTCTACGCATATCGCGTCACCGCGACGGACGCCAGCAACGAACACGCCGGGTCGGCGGTGTTCGCCGTGGGCCAAGCCCGCCTCGTCGCCGAAGCTACCGAGCAGAGCGAAGACTACATCTACGCGGCGTTGCACCTTGGCGGCCACGACATTCACTGCGCGGTGGCACCGAGCACGCCGAAGGTGGACTACCCACAGCTCAAGTCCGAGCTGCTGACGACGTTCTTCGCCGAGCCGTTGACCGAGCTGGTGCGTCGCATCGATCGCGCCTTCGGTGGCACGTTCTACACGCTGCGTGACGTCTTCGTTGCCGAACGGCGGCGCATTCTCGATCAGGTGATGGCGCGGGCCATGGCCGATTGCACCGCCGACTACGAGCGCATGGTCACCAACAACCGCCGCCTGCTCGACTTCCTCACGCAAGCGTGGGTGCCGCTGCCTGAGGAACTGCGCATCGCCGCTACCTTCGTGGTGCAGCGCCGTCTGGAGGACGCAACCGCGCGCTTCGTCGCCGGCACGGATACGGCGGCGGTGATCCTCGCCGCATGGAGCGACGCGGCACGCTGGCGGGTCTCGCCGTCGACCGAGGGCGTCGCCCGCCTCCTCGAAGGGGCGCTGGCTCGCGTTGTCGGCCGTCTCGGAACCGCTGATGCCGCCGCCAGCGTTGCCCAGGCGCACACCGTCTGTGACATCGCGCAGTCGCTGGGGCTGACACTGAATATGTGGGAGGCACAGGGCCGCTACTACACCTTGGTGACCGGCGAGGCGGCGCAGCGGTGGCCGAGCCGCGTGCTTGCCGAGGTGCGCCGGCTCGGCGAACGGTTGCGCTTTCGTCTGCGCGAATGGGACACGCTGGCGGAGCGGGCGGCTTGACCGCCGTTCTGTCGTCGTGCAACCTCCGGTGCCTTCGCCATCGAATCGTGAATGCGGACTGGTGAATTGATGGATTGTCGTTCGATCGAATTGGGTCGGCGGAAAGGGATCGAGGTGCAGCATGGCGCAGGCCGACATTGAATCTGTTCTGAACGAGACCCGTGTTTTCGCGCCGCCTGCCGACTTCAGCCGGCAGGCGCACATCGGTAACCCGGCAGATTACGAGCGCTGGACGCGTCTGGCCGACGAAAACCCGGAGCAGTTCTGGTCGGAGATCGCCGGCGAGCTGCACTGGTTCACACCGTGGAATACGGTGCTGGAGTGGAAGCCACCGTTTGCAAAGTGGTTCCTCGGCGCTACCACCAACCTGTCGTACAACTGCATCGACCGTCACCTGGGCAGCTGGCGCCGGAACAAGGCGGCGATCATCTGGGAGGGGGAGCCGGGCGACACGCGCACGCTGACGTACCACGAGCTGCACCGCGAGGTGTGCAAGTTCGCCAACGTCCTGAAGCGCTTCGGCGTCGGCAAGGGCGACCGCGTCGGTCTCTATTTGCCGATGATTCCCGAGCTGGCCGTCGCCATGCTCGCGTGCGCCCGCATCGGTGCCACCCACAGTGTGGTCTTCGGGGGCTTCAGCGCCGAGGCGTTACGCGATCGCCTGAACGACGCGCAAGCCAAGCTGCTGGTGACGGCGGACGGCGGCTACCGGCGCGGCGGGGTCGTGCCGTTGAAGGCCGCGGCGGACGACGCGCTGCGCGATGCCCCATCGGTCGAGAACGTCGTCGTCGTCCGGCGCACAGGCGAGACCGTGCCGATCAAGGGCGGACGCGATCGCTGGTGGCACGAGCTGATGGAAGGCGCCGATAGCGAATGTGGCGCCGAGCCACTCGACGCCGAGCATCCGCTCTTCATCCTCTACACCAGCGGCACGACGGGAAAGCCGAAAGGGGTGGTCCACACCACCGGCGGCTACATGGTGCACACCTACATCACCAGCCAGTGGATCTTCGACCTCAAGGACGAAGATACCTATTGGTGCACCGCCGACATCGGCTGGGTGACGGGTCACAGCTACGTGGTCTACGGCATCCTCGCCAACGGCGCGACCACGGTGATGTACGAAGGGGCACCCAACTTCCCGGAGCCGGACCGCGTCTGGGACATCATCGACAAGTACGGCGTGACCATCTTCTACACCGCGCCGACGGCGATCCGCAGCTTCATCAAATGGGGCCGCGAGTGGCCGCGCAAACACCGGCTCGGCAGCCTGCGCTTGCTCGGCACCGTCGGTGAGCCGATCAATCCGGAGGCGTGGATCTGGTATCACGAAGAAATCGGCAAGCAGCGCTGCCCGATCGTCGACACCTGGTGGCAGACCGAAACGGGGGGCATCATGATCTCGCCGCTGCCGGGCGTCACGCCCGCGAAGCCGGGCTCTGCCACGCGGCCGTTCCCCGGCATCGCCGCCGACGTGGTCACCCGCGAAGGCCAGCCTGTCGGTGCCAACCAGGGGGGATTCCTGGTCATCCGGCGCCCGTGGCCGGGGATGCTGCGCACCATTTACGGTGATCCGGATCGCTACGTACAGCAGTACTGGAGTCAAGTTGCCGGCGCCTACTTCACCGGCGACGGCGCGCGGCGTGATGCCGACGGCTACTTCTGGGTCATGGGGCGCGTCGATGACGTGGTGAACGTTGCGGGCCACCGCCTCGGCACCATGGAGGTGGAGAGCGCCCTGGTCAGCCACCCTGCGGTGGCCGAGGCCGCCGTCGTCGGACGCCCCGACCCGCTCAAGGGCCAGGCGATCGCCGCCTTTGTCACACTCGAGGCGGGCCAGAAGCCGACCGAAGAGTTGCGTCTACAGTTGCGCGATCACGTCGCCAAGGAGATCGGGGCGTTTGCGAAGCCCGACGACCTGCGCTTCACCGACGCCTTGCCGAAGACGCGCAGCGGCAAGATCATGCGCCGCCTGCTGCGCGACATCGCCACCGGCAAGGAAAGCATCGGCGACACGACGACCCTGGAAGATCTCTCCGTGATCGCCAAGCTGCGCGGGGAGGAAGAATAGTGGCCTGATTTCATGTTGAAGCTGCACAACACCCTCACCGGCCGCCTCGAAGCGTTCGTCCCCCTCGTCCCGGGGAAGGTCGGCATGTACGTCTGCGGCGTGACCGTGTACGACCGTTCCCATATCGGTCACGCGCGCGCCCTGGTCACCTTCGACGTGCTGTTCCGGTACCTGCGTTTTCTCGGCTACGACGTCACCTTCGTGCGCAACTTCACCGACGTCGACGACAAGATCATCAACCGCGCGCAGCAGGCCGGCATCAGCGCACTGGCTCTCGCCGAAGCCAACATCCGCTCGTTCGCCGAAGACGTGAAGGCGGTCGGCTGCCTGCCGCCGACCATCGAGCCGCGCGCCACCGAGCACATCGAGGGGATGATCGCGCTGATTCAGGAGCTCATCGGCAAAGGGTTGGCCTACCCTGCAGACGGCGACGTCTACTATGCCGTCGACAAGTTCGCCGACTACGGCAAGCTGGCGAAGCGCAAGCTCGACGACATGATCGCCGGGGCGCGCGTCGAGGTCGACGAGCGCAAGCGTCACCCGATGGACTTCGCGCTGTGGAAGGCGAGCAAGCCGGGCGAGCCGTGGTGGGACAGTCCGTGGGGCAAGGGCCGCCCCGGCTGGCACATCGAATGTTCGGTGATGAGCACGAAGTATCTCGGCCAGCCCTTCGACATCCACGGCGGCGGCACCGACCTCATCTTCCCGCACCATGAGAACGAGATCGCGCAATCCGAGGGTGCCAAAGCCTGTGCCTTCGCGCGTTACTGGGTGCACAACGGCATGGTGAACATCGGCACCGAGAAGATGTCGAAGTCGCTCGGCAACTTCATGACCGTGCAAGAAGCCGCGGCGCGCGTCGGTGGCGAAGCGGTGCGCCTGTTCGTGATCGGCACCCACTATCGCAGTCCGCTCGATTTCTCACCCGAGCGGCTCGACGAATCCGGGCGAGCGCTGACCCGGCTCTACGAAACCCTGGCACGCGCCGACACGGCACTGGGCAGTCCAAAGTCCAAGGTCGAAAGTCCAACGTCTGCTTCTTCGACCTTGGACCTTGGACGGAAGACTTTGGACGCCGACCCTGGAGTGATGGACGAGTTTCGCAGCGCCATGGACGATGACCTGAACACCGCGCGTGCCGTGGGCGTCGTTTTCGAAACCGTGCGCACCATCAACCGGCTGCTCGATGAGAACCACACCGCGGCGGTGGTGCCGCTGCGCCGCGCGGTCACCGCGATTGCGGCAGTGCTCGGCATTGGCGGGCAGGATCCGCGTCTGGTGTTGGAACGCGCCAAGCGCGACCACCTCACCGATGCCGACATCGCCCCCACCGAGATCGAGCGCCGGATCGCCGAACGCAACGCCGCCCGCAAAGCCCGCGACTTCAA
>Ga0335070_10007368_pt1 | contig 12903 bp, 11 predicted proteins | sample Lox_Sample_13_FD_206722 | JGI IMG/M metagenome (GOLD analysis project Ga0335070, IMG submission 206722) | Soil microbial communities from Loxahatchee National Wildlife Refuge, Florida, United States - Lox_Sample_1.3 | ecosystem: Environmental > Terrestrial > Soil > Wetlands | place: USA...
GAGGTCGGTTTGCGTGACGATGCCTAGCGAACGGCCCGCCTCGTCCACCACGAGGCAATGGCGTATGCCCTCGCGCTTGAAGCGCAGTGCGGCGTCGCGCAGGCGCGTGCTCGCGGGCAGTGCCCGCACCGGATGGCTCATCGCCTGGCTAATGGGCCGCGCGAGCGCGGCGGCATCGTCGCCCAGCGCGAGCGCGTCATGCTCTGTCCAGATGCCGACCGGCAGCCCCGCTTCGATAATGACGATGGCGCTGTAGCCCCGCCCGGCCATCAGGCGTGCCGCTTCGCGAATCGGCACGTCCGGGCCGCACGCGAGCGGCGGCCCTGAAAGTAGCTGCCCGATTTCCAGGTCCAGCGTGTGGTGTTGCATGTCGCGCCCCGTACCGCTCTGCTTTTTTGAGATTGCGGAAAGCTAGCAGGGGGTGCGACACGCTCATTTGACGTATATCAAGATTCCGGCGAGTCCATGTCATGCAAACGTTTGCCTTACCGAAAACGGGGCTGCACGAAAATGCAGAACACATGAGATGTGTAGCGCCGCCCCTACACGTCGCGGCGCACGCGGTACTGCCCGAAGTCCATGAAACATTTCCCTCCCACCACGCCGGGCCTCAAAATACCCCTTCGCTCCGCCCAGACTCCCAACCCCGTACTTGCGCAATCGCCATGGCCAGGTTCAACGTCTCGACCTCCAGCACTGCACCGACAGGCCGACCATCCCCCATCGAACAGTTGAAGGCGCGCGTCGTCGTGCTCGCGCTCTTCGTCGGCTCGATGTGGGCGACTTTCCTCGTCTCGGCCGCCATGCCATTCCTGAACCTGAACCGCCACGGCGTCGTGCCGCGCACGTTGAGCGGTTTGCAGGGCATCCTTTTCGCGCCATGGCTGCACGCCAGCCTCGCGCACATCATGGCCAACACGAGCGGCCTCCTCGTGCTCGGCTGGCTGTGCATGTGGCCTCGCATCGCAAACTTCTGGCAAGCCACCGCCGGTGCAATGCTCGGCGCTGGCCTGTGTGCCTGGATCTTTGGCGCGCCCTGGACGGTGCACATCGGAGCGAGCGGCATTGTGTTCGGATACGCGGGTTATCTCGTCGCCCGCGGGTACTACACGCGCAATCTGCTCTCGGTGCTCGTTGCGCTGTTCGTCGCCGCCGCCTATGGGCTGAGCATGCTGTCGGGCGCGCTGCCGATCTACCCGGGCTTGTCGTGGCAGAGCCATGTCGGCGGTGCGATTGGCGGCATTCTCGCCGCGCGTCTCTTCACTCGAACGGCCCGCACGCATCGGTCTTGAAGTCTTGTCGCGATCCCGCGCCACGAGCCGGTGCACTACCTTTCCTGACTGCACAGGATCACTAATCAATCGGAGCCAACATCAAATGACCAACGATATCAGGGTGCGCCGCGTGAGCACCGAAGAAGCCGACGCATGCGCGCCCGCGCTGGCCGAGGTGCTGATCGATTGCGTGGAAGGCGGCGCTTCGGTGGGCTTCATGCTGCCGATTTCGCGCGATACGGCGCTCGCCTTCTGGCGCGGGGTGGCTCAGGGCGTGGCGCGCGGGGAGCGCGTGCTGCTCGTGGCCGAGAATGCGCAGCAGTGCATTGTGGGCACGGCACAGCTCGTGACGGCGCAACCCGAGAACCAGCCGCATCGCGCCGATGTCGCCAAGGTGCTGGTGCACCGCGCCGCGCGCGGCCGCGGCGTGGGGCTGCGCCTGATGCAGGCGATCGATGATGCGGCTCGCGCGGCGGGCAAGTCGGTGCTCGTGCTCGACACCGTGACGGGCGGCGTGGCCGAGCGCCTCTATGCGCGCGCGGGCTGGCAGCGCGTGGGTATGGTGCCGAACTACGCGCTGATGCCGGACGGCACGTTCTGCGCTACGACCTTCTATCACAAGCAGCCAGGTCAAGCCGCTCGCAGCGCCTCCGAAGGCCGCATGCCGAACATGCGCCGATAATCCGCGGAAAACTGGCTCAAATGCCAGAAGCCCCAGGCGGCGGCAACGTCCTGCACCGAACCCGCCGCCCGCCCGCACAGATCGCGCCGCGCGCCGTTCAGGCGCAGCGCGCGCAGGTAGGTGGCGGGCGCCATGCCGAGCACATCCTGGAAACAGTACTGAAGCGTGCGCCGGCTCACATGCAGTTGCTCGCAAAGCTCGGGGACGCCCACTGGCCGCGCCCGATGGGCGAGCACGTAGTCGCGCGCCTGCTCGACGATCCAGCGCCGCCGCGAAATGTGCTCGACGGCCTCAGAGCCGCTACCCACGCAGGCGTCAAATAGCGCGGCGAGCACCTCGGCCTGCACCTCGTTGCGTTCGAAATCGGAAAGCGGTGCGTGCGGTGCGTCCGCATGCGCATGGTCGTGCTCGCCGTCGAGACGCTTCGCTAGCAATGCGCAAAGGCGCTCGATGCGCGCCGCGCCTGCCTGCACGATGGGCGTGCGCGCCATACGCTCCTCTAGCGATGTTCGCTCGACCGAAGCCGCATAGTGGCGCAGCACGTCGCCGCGCACGACCACGCCGTAGATCGAGAATTGCGCCGGTGTGAGCAACTCGAACTCGACGTTGCCGGGTCGCAGGGCGAACGCGTCAGCCGCGATGGGTTGCGCGTCGATGCGCGCATGTCCTTCTCGCGCAACCGGAATGCCGAACCAGTACGCATCGCCGCGCACCTCGCACGCCTGGCGCAGCGTGTGGCTCGTGGTCTCGCGAAACACCTTCATCGCGTCGAGCGGCAACTCCGTCAAGCTGCCGACGAAGCGGCCCGCCGCGAGCTGGTCGTAGGTCTGCCGCCAGCCCACGAGGTTGCGCGCCTGCTCGTCGGCGTCGTGCGCGACGCTGACCACGGGGCGGCCCGCGGGAACCGCCGCGCCCTGCGCGTTGCACTGTGTGTCCTCGGCCGTGGCTTCGGTACGCTCAGCCGTTTCGTTCATCGTTGCCTCGCTTGCATTCATCCGGTCGGCCAATCATGCAAGAGTCGCGCCAGCGTGAAAACCAGGGCGAACGGCCAAGGACGCGCGCACCGCTGCTCCACGGCGGCGCAATGAGTTGTCGCATAGGTGCTCAATCGCGGCGCAGGGGCGTTGCGCACCGCTGCAGTGCATCGTTTGCTGTGCGGGGTCCGAGCGGAGGATGGCCCGCGCGGCGCCATGCAACACGCGTCGCACGTGGCGTGTCGCGCTCAGGCAAGCTGTGCGGCCGGTGTCCCTGCGGGCAACGAGGCGTCGCTATCGTCCTTCTGGCCGACGCCGGCTTCCGACAAGCGCCGCCCCAGATCCGGACGGCACGTGAACCAGTCCGTATTCCTCTACTGTGGACGGAACTGCCTGTGCACATTCACGTGCAACGTCTCGCGCCTGCCTACGATCTGCCATGCGTACCGAGGCGATTGATGATGACGGCGCGCGGCTCGATGCCCACGGCAATGGCGTTGCGATGCGCATGGTAGCGTTCGAAGGCCGCGTAGCAGTCCGGCGTGGTTTCCGGCCAGTGATCACGCTCCTCCAGACGTGCCCCTTCGGGAGCGGGAACGTAGCGCGTGTGGACGATCAGTGAGCAGCCATCCCACCGCTGTGCGCGACTCGTTGTCCAACTGAGGTTGATGTTCTGCGCTGCCGCTGCGCTGCAAAACCGCGATTTCCGGATGCCGGAGAGAAATTCCCGATCGGCTCCTGGACTCAGGCCGCAAAGGGACACGGGGACGCCTTGTGCGGACATGCTCATGGCCTCAGCCGCCTTGGTTGCGCGGGCTTGTGCGGCCTTTTTTAGCAGCAGGTTGAGAAGCTCGCGCAGACGATTCTGCTGTCACGCCATCGCCATTTGCATCATCAGATCGGTAGCTGTGACGAAACGGATTTCGATGCCGGCGTGAGTCGCTCGGTACGCCAATGCGCGAGAACACCGGCGGCTAAGAGCACTGCAACTCAGCCGATTGATGAGATGGAAAACGCGTCCGCATGCGCATGTCCGTGTTCGCTGTCAAGACGCTTCGCGAGCAACAGGCAACGGCGTTCGACGCGCGCCAAACCGGCCTGCACGATAGGTGAGCATGGCCTTCGCGCACGACCGGAGTGCCGAACCAGTACGCATCGCCGCACACATCTCACGCCTGGTGCGGCGTGTGGCTCGTAGGTCTCGCACACCATCTTCATCATTTCGAACTGCAATGCTATTAAGGTGCCTACGAAGCGGCCCGCTGCGAACAGGTCGCCGGTCTTCCGCCGGCCCACAAAGCGGCACGCCATTCGGCGGATTCGTGCGAAGGCATGGTTTGCTGCGCGGAGTTCGTGCCGAGGATGGCCCGAGCGGCGCGATACAACACGCTTCGCATGAGAACATTCACGCTCTGTCGATTTGCGCGGCCTGTACGCCCGCGGGCAGCGAGGCGTCGCTATCGTCCTTCAGGCCGACGCCGGTCAGCCCGAGCCGCCGCGCGTGCGTGAGCAGGTAATGCAGCTTGTGCGCGGCCGCATCATAGGGTAGCCCTTCCGGCCGCACATTCGAGATGCAATTGCGCTGTGCGTCGTGGCATCCCACCCTGGGCGCGTAGGTGAGGTAGACGCCGAGGCTGTCGGGCGAACTCAGACCGGGCCGCTCGCCGATCAGCATCGCGACGAGCTTCGCGCCCAGCAATTCGCCGATCTCGTCGCCGAGCGCCACCCGCGCCTGGCGCGCGACGACCACGGGCCCGATGCGCCATCCCGCAAGGCGCTCGCGCACAGCCAGCAGCAGCGGCACGGCCTGCTTCGCGGCGGCGAACGCCGAGAGGCCGTCGCCGATCACGAACACGACTTCGGGCGGCTCGCCTTGCGCCAAAGCGGCAGCCGAAGCCGCCGATTCGGCCAGCGCCGCCCGGCTCGCTTCCGACAAGCGCCGCCCCAGATCCGGCCTGCGCAAATAGTGCTGCCTGTCGGGCGCCGCGCTCTCGACGCCGAGCGTCGCGAAGCCCTCGGCTTCGAGCGTGCGCCGCAACGCCTCGGCGTCGAGCGGCTGGTGCACCGCGTCGCGCGCCTGCGCATGCGAAAGATTGAACGCGAGCAGCGGCGCGGTGGGCAGGCCGTTGCCCGCTCGCCCCAGCGCGATGCGCGCGTTCGTGAACGCCTTCAGGCCGCCCCACGGATTCTTTTCGACGGCTTCGCTCATGCGTCGATCCCCATCCATTGATACGCGCCCGCAAGCAGCGGCACGCGCGCCGAGGCCGGCAGGAGCGCGCCCTTCGCATCGACGATCTCCATCGTCTCCAGCCACTCCTCGAACTCGGGCGCGCGGCGCAGCCCGAGCAGATCGCGCACATAGAGCGCGTCGTGAAACGACGTGCTCTGATAGTTGAGCATCACGTCGTCCGCGCCGGGAATGCCCATGATGAAATTGATGCCTGCCGTGCCCAGCAGCGTGAGCAGCGTGTCCATGTCGTCCTGGTCGGCCTCGGCGTGATTCGTGTAGCAGATGTCGCAACCCATCGGCACGCCTAGCAGCTTGCCGCAGAAATGATCTTCGAGGCCCGCGCGGATGATCTGCTTTCCGTCGTACAAATACTCGGGGCCGATGAAGCCCACCACTGTGTTGACGAGGAACGGCTCGAACTTGCGCGCGACCGCGTAGGCGCGCACCTCGCACGTTTGCTGGTCCACGCCGTGATGCGCGTTCGCCGAGAGCGCGCTGCCCTGCCCGGTTTCGAAATACATGAGGTTGTTGCCGACCGTGCCGCGCCTGAGCGAGAGCGCCGCTTCGCGTGCCTCGCCGAGCAGCGCGAGCGAGATGCCGAAGCTCGCGTTCGCTTTCTCGGTACCCGCGATCGACTGGAACACGAGATCGACGGGCGCGCCTTTCTCGATTGCCGCGATCGTGTTGGTGACGTGCGTGAGCACGCAGGACTGCGTGGGCACGCGGTAGCGCTCGCGAAAGCCGTCGATCATCGCGAGCAGCTTCACGATGGCCGCAAGGCTGTCCGTTGCCGGATTGATGCCGATCATCGCATCACCACAGCCGTACATCAGACCGTCGAGCATCGAGGCTGCGATGCCCTTCACGTCGTCGGTTGGATGGTTCGGCTGCAGGCGCACCGACATGCGGCCAGGCAAGCCCACGGTGTTGCGAAAACGCGTGACCACGGGGCGCTTCTTCGCCACCGCGATCAGGTCCTGATTGCGCATGAGCTTGGATACCGCCGCGACCATTTCCGGCGTGAGGCCAGGAGCCAAGCGTTCGAGCGCCGCGCTATCGGCCGCGCCGGAGAGCAGCCAGTCGCGGAAGTCCCCCACCGTGAGGTGCGAAACAGCGGCAAATGCGGCGGCGTCGTGATCGTCGACGACGAGTCGCGTCACCTCGTCGTCTTCATAGGGAATCAGCGCCTGCGAAAGGAACGCCTTGAGCGGCACCGCCGCCAGCGCCATTTTCGCGGCGACGCGCTCCTCCTCGCTCGCCGCCGCGACGCCCGCGAGCTGGTCGCCGGAGCGCAGCGGGCTGGCCTTCGCGAGCAGCGTCTTGAGATCCGCGAAGCGGTACGTGCGCGCGCCGATCGTCTCCGTGTAGTTCATCCTGTGGACTCCTGCAGAACCTGCGGCTCACTCCTCGAGCACCGCTTCGCCGGGCATGGCGTCGCGCTGGGCGCGCGTAGCGAGAAAATACGCGTAGCCGAGCGCGAGAAACACGACGAAGACCCCTGCGACGAGCGCATTGAAGTACACCATCGTGCCGAGGCACACCACCGCGGCCACGAGCGCGAACGCCGGAAAGTACGGGTACAGCGGCGCGCGGAACGGCCGGTCCATAGCCGGCTGCACGCGACGCAGCTTGAAGAGCGCCGCCATGCTGACAATGTACATCACGATCGCGCCGAACACCGACATCGTGACGATGTTCGCCGTGAGCGTCTGGCCGCCGAACTGGATCAGCTCGTCGCTATAGATCGCGGCGATGCCCACCACGCCACCCGCGAGAATCGCGCGATACGGCGTCTTGAAGCGCGGGTGCACCTTCGCGAGCCACGCGGGCAGGTAGCCTTCGCGGGCGAGCGCGAAGATCTGCCGCGAGTAGCCGAGGATGATGCCGTGAAACGAGGCGACGAGACCGAAGAGGCCGAGCCAGACGAGCATGTGCATCCAGCCGCTATGCTCGCCCACGATGTACTTCATGGCCTGCGGCAACGGGTCGTTGATATTGGCGAGCTTCGTCCAGTCGCCCGCGCCGCCTGCGAACACCATCACGCCCACGGCCAGCGCGACGAGCGTGAGAATGCCCGCCACATACGCAATGGGAATCGAACGACGCGGATTCTTCGCTTCCTCGGCCGCCATCGCGACGCCTTCGATCGCGAGGAAGAACCAGATTGCGAACGGAATCGCGGCGAACATGCCGTGAAACGCGCCGAGCGAGAAGTGATCGCTACCCGACCAGCCGCCCTTGAGGAAATGGCCCCATGCGAAGCCCGGCGACACCACGCCCATGAATACGAGCAGTTCGAAGATGGCGAACAGCGTGACGATCAGCTCGAACGTTGCGGCGATCTGCACGCCGACGATATTGAGCGCCATGAACACGAGATACGCGCCCATGGCTGCATGCTTCGGTTCGAGCCCGGGGAATTGCACGTGCAGGTACGCGCCGATTGCGAGCGCGATGGCAGGCGGCGCGAACACGAATTCGACGAGTGTAGCCGCGCCCGCGAGATAGCCGCCCGCGGGCCCGAACGCACGCCGCGCATAAGCGAACGGTCCGCCCGCATGCGGAATGGAGGTGGTGAGTTCGGTGAAGCTGAAGATAAAAGTGGTGTACATCGCCGCGACGAAAAGTGCGGTGATGACGAAGCCGAGCGTGCCGGCGCTGGCCCAGCCGTAGCTCCAGCCGAAATATTCGCCGGAGATCACGAGGCCGACTGCGATGCCCCACAACTGCCACGTGCCGAGCGTCTGGTTGAGCGCCGGCTGGGTTGCCTTGCCGCCTGCGGCGGCGCGGGCGTTGGACTCGCGTTGCATGGTTTTCTCCCTCTGGATGGCCCGCGCGGGCGGCCTGCCGTGGCCGCCAAGGGCGAGTGAAACCATGCTATTGGGTCATTAATCGACGTGTTATCGAAAATCGGCAAACCTTGCACGCGCTGCGGCACGCGGCGCGCGTTTGCGCCATGCCTTGCAGAATGCTTTCGATTATCCCGTCTACGGCGCCCAGGACATGCGCTTGAGCAACTCTTTTCCGAAGCGCAGGCGGTCTTGCGCCTTGCAGCGAGCGGGGCTATTGACTGAGCCAGACGTGGCAGCAGAACACTGCCACGAACGGTCGATATGCTGCGTGTGGCATCGAATCATTGCAATCCTGATCAATATTTGAAGGACGAAATAGCGAAGGTAGCGAATCCGGAACAGGACACGGACTCCCCCAACCTCGATCATGTCCGGGGAAAGACGTGAAATCGAAATCGCGCGACGCCATGGCTACAACTCGCGATGGTTGCCATGCGCGTCCACCAGCACCGGATTCTCGAAGCATGGGCTGGTCAGCACCCAAACGTTATCCAGAAGCGGCACCACGCCAGCGGCGTCGCGGTAGAACTCGGAAAGCTGACGCGGATGCACGATCAAGGCGCTGGGACTCTCATCGTGCTCGGCCATGTACCGGCAGATACCCTGCACGATTCGCTTCGACGAAGTGCCGAGCATCTTCGCCTTCCTTGCCGACGCAACCACTTCTGGGCCGGCTTCGGTACCATGCCCGGGCAAGCGCTCCGGGTCCAGCCGGTAGAGCCCACCCGTTTCGCTCTTCAGCGCCGGCTGATCCAGATGCAGGTCCACCAGGACCGTCAGCCCGCAAAACGGTGCAAGATGGTGAGTCTCACCCCTGCCCAGCGCGAGCACATGCGCCTCCTGCACGAGAAGCACGGTTGGCTTGTGCCCATATATCTGTTCGAATTCAGGGATGCCTCTCGTGACCCGCTTGCGAAGTTCACCGATGATTTCTCGTTTGCTCATGGAAATCACGCCCTATGATTTTTGGTTCGGTGGCGCGTGCGGGGGTCGATCGCCTCAGGCAAATGCTCAAGGATCATCGACATGCAGGCCAGTTCGGGCGCGCTTGCGGCAAGCGTCACCATGACCAGCAATCCATCGAAAACCATCACGTCTTCGCCCGTCGTTCCGAAGCGTTCCCGCGCGAAGTCGGGAGACATGAAAAGCGCATCGGGCTGGCAACCGTTGCGCTCCACGAACCTCGGGATCATGTTTTGGATTTCCTCTCGGAACAGCTCGAGAAGTTCTTCTTTACTCATTTACCGTGCTCCGGGGTGGGTCTGCATTGTACTTTGAAGGAATCCACGTTAAATGCGAACTCCGCCTGGCAAAAGACTAAAATTCCCGCCCTGTGAATGCTTTGTTAAAAAACTGTTAGTCATGCAGATTGAGTAAGCTGAATTCGTGTATTAATGAACACGCGATTATGAGACGCAGCAAGTCGCTTGCTGCCCATAGCGGACGTATAACGTTGCGATGGGTCAGGGAACTAAACCAATGCATCGTCGACCGAAATTCGGGACAACGGATCGCAGCCACCTTCATCATTTCCATGAGCAGGCTTCATGGCCCACATGCGATCAACATCGGCTCCGAGCCGCCCTCGACACCCCCCTCTGGCCGCCGAGCGCATCGGCGCGGCCAGTCACTCTCGCAGCCCGAGCCCTCTGCCAAACCATCCCGTCGTGCACAAGCCCGCCCTTGCATCACCTGATGCGCCCAGGCGAATACTCACGGGCGCCCACTTATAATCGAAGATCGGACCGACGGCGGGCGCGTCCCGCCGCCGCGCTTTTTCTGGGTTTTCGCACGCGAAGAGGAACGCCGCATGTACATCGCCATGAACCGCTTCAAGGTCGCATTGGGCTCCGAGGCCGCATTCGAGGAAGTCTGGGCGAACCGCGACACGCATTTGAAGGAAGTGCCCGGCTTTATCGAATTTCATCTGCTCAAAGGGCCGCAGCGCGAAGACCACGTGCTCTATGCGAGCCACACGATCTGGGCGAGCCACACACACTTCGAAGACTGGACGCGCTCCGAAGCTTTTCGGGCCGCCCATCGTAATGCGGGCAACGCGGGCGGCACGAACCGTCCGGTCTACCTCAGCCATCCCGAATTCGAAGGCTTCGAAGTCGTGCAAACGGTGAAGTAGGCGAAGTCAGTGAAGCAGGCGCCGCATGCGAAACCACAGTACGTGCATCGGTAAAACTGCACACGCGCTGCGCCAAAGCTACATGCGCGCAACGCGGACCGCATGCGCGCAGCCCTCTCAGTACCTGGCACCTGCAGGGTGCAAAAATCTCGCCAGGCCCCGCGCATCGGCCCTTGTCGGCGCCCGTCCCGCATCTCTCCGCCGCGCCACAGCTTATTGCGCCTCATTGGCCCAAACTTTGCTTGACTGAAATCCACGCCTTTGCGCGCACGCGCGCGGGCGGCGCGCTCACGCACGCCGCTCGCGACCGGCCACTGCGTTCCCAACCGTCGAGCCCATGAGGAAGAAAACCGCCCCCCGCATCGTAGAAGGACAGCCGTTTCCGCTCGGCGCCACCTGGAACGGGCGTGGCGTCAACTTCGCGCTCTTTTCCGCGAATGCGACGAAGGTCGAGTTGTGTCTCTTCGACAAGAACGGCGTGCGCGAAATCGAGCGCATCACTCTGCCCGAGTACACCGACGAAGTGTGGCACGTGTTCCTGCCCGATCTCGAGCCGGGCGCGATCTATGGGTATCGCGTGCACGGACCCTACGAGCCGCAGAGCGGCCACCGATTCAATCCGAACAAACTGCTGCTCGATCCCTATGCGAAGGCGCACGTAGGCGCGCTGCGTTGGCATCCGGCCGTGTTCGGCTACACCATTGGCAGCCCCGAAGGCGATCTCTCCTTCGACACACGCGACAGCACACGCTACGTCCCACGCTGTCGCGTGGTCGATCAGACTTTCGCCTGGCACCATCCTCTGCGTGATCGCGAACGCGTGCCCCGCGAGCGTACGATCCTCTACGAGACGCATGTGCGCGGCTACACGATCCGGCATCCCGACGTACCGCCCGAGGAACGTGGCACGTTCGCAGGCCTCGCGCAAACGCCGGTGCTCGAATACATTCGCGGGCTCGGTGTGACCTCCGTCGAATTGCTGCCCGTGCATACGTTCGTGAACGATTCGCACCTGCTCGATCGCGGCCTCGTGAACTATTGGGGCTACAACACGATTGGCTTCTTCGCGCCTGATCCGCGCTACTCGGTGGGCGCGCACGGCTCGATCGACGAATTCAAGAACATGGTGGACCGCTTCCACCAGGCCGGCCTCGAAATCATTCTCGACGTGGTCTACAACCACACGGCCGAAGGCAGCGAGCTGGGGCCCACGCTCTCGTTTCGCGGCATCGACAATGCTTCGTACTACAGATTGCCTGACGAAAAGCGCTACTACATCAACGACACCGGCACGGGCAACACGCTCAATCTCTCGCACCCGCGCGTACTCCAGATGGTCACCGACAGCCTGCGTTACTGGGTGCTCGAAATGGGTGTGGACGGCTTTCGCTTCGACCTCGCGACGATCCTTGGGCGCGAACCCTATGGCTTCGACGAAGGCGGCGGCTTTCTCGACAGTTGCCGCCAGGACCCGATCCTTTCGAGCGTGAAGCTGATTGCCGAGCCGTGGGACTGCGGACCGGGCGGCTACCAGGTGGGTGGCTTCCCGCCCGGCTGGGCCGAGTGGAACGACCGCTTTCGCGACACCACGCGCGCCTGGTGGAAAGGCGACGAAGCGAGAGCCGCCGACCTCGCCACACGCCTGTGCGCTTCGGGCGACCGCTTCAACCGGCGCGGCCGGCGGCCGTGGTCGAGCGTGAACTTCGTCACCGCGCACGACGGTTTCACGCTGCACGACCTCGTCTCGTACAACGAGCGCCACAACGAGGCCAACGGCGAAGACAACCGCGACGGCCACGGCGACAACCTCTCATGGAACTGCGGCGCCGAAGGCCCGACCGATGACGCGCATATCCGCGCGCTGCGCGAGCGCCAGAAGCGCAACTTCCTCGCTACGCTGCTGCTTTCTCAGGGCACGCCGATGCTGCTCGCGGGCGACGAGTTCGGCCGCACGCAGCGCGGCAATAACAACGCGTACTGTCAGGACAACGAGATCAGCTGGGTGGACTGGGAGGGCATCGACGATTCGGGCCGTGCGCTGGCTGACTTCGTGCGCAAGCTCACTGCGCTGCGCCACGCGCTACCTGTTCTGCGGCGTAACCGATTTCTCATTGGCGAGCATAACGAAACACTCGATGTGACCGATGTCGAATGGATCTCGCCCGCAGGCGTGCCGCTTGCGTCCGGGCAATGGGATGACGCCGCGATGCGTTGCTTCGGCATGCTGATCGATGGGCGTTCGCAAACGAGCGGCATCATGCGTCTCGCCTCTGATGCAACCATGCTCATCGTGCTCAACGCGTACCACGACATGGTGGAATTCACGCTGCCTTCCGTGCCTGGTAAGGACCAATGGAGCTGTCTCATCGACACGAACATGCCCGTGCGCGACGAACTGCCCGAATTCGAGGCCGGTGACGTCTACCAGGTCACGGGCCGCTCGCTGCTGCTGTTCGCGCTGCATGTGCGCGGTGCGACGCAGCGCGTGTTTCAGCGGCTGGAAGAGAATCTGACGGGATGAATGGCACGCCCCTGCAGCCCATGCCTGCTGGCACGGCGAGCACACGGGCCCGGGGTACGGTAGCCGCCCTGCAGGGCGACGTCGCCCGGGATTGACAGTTAGTTGCGCAATTGAATAACCGATGTGCCTGCGCGTGCGAGAGGTTTTGCGTACCTCAGCGCAACACCGCAGACATCGCCGACAAGCAATTGAGCGTGCGCACGAGATGCTCCGCAGAGGGTGCTGCAAAACGGATC
>Ga0335070_10007369_pt1 | contig 12902 bp, 10 predicted proteins | sample Lox_Sample_13_FD_206722 | JGI IMG/M metagenome (GOLD analysis project Ga0335070, IMG submission 206722) | Soil microbial communities from Loxahatchee National Wildlife Refuge, Florida, United States - Lox_Sample_1.3 | ecosystem: Environmental > Terrestrial > Soil > Wetlands | place: USA...
GTCGCGAAGCTCAGAGCGCTTGTAACGCAAGTGGCCGCAAGAGGCGGGGTAATCCTCTTCTTCATCATCGCCCTTGAGGTCATGATCATGATCAGCCCTTTTGCGTTTTTCTTCTATTCCGTGTTCAATCCTGTTTTCAAGTGGCTCGATCAGTATGCTGCCACCCGGTGGCTGACCGCATTCTTTCTGCCGCACATGATTCTGCCCCCGACTCTGTTTCTCAAGTCGCTCCGCATACTTGGTTCAGGACTGTTCATCGTTGGCATGGTGACGTTCGTCCTATGCGCTTTGCAGGTCTATCTCGGCAAGATATTCAAGCTCGGAGTGGCGACCAAAGGATTATACAGGTTCGTTCGCCATCCCCAGTATCTTGCGCTCGGGATTTGGGGCGTTGGCATGAGCATCTTGTGGCCGCGCTTCATCGTGTTGGCGTCCCTGTCGATCATGTTCATCCTTTACTCCTTCCTCGCACGAGATGAGGAAGCTCGACTGCGGCTCCTGTACGGGGAAGCTTACGAACAGTACGCGCGTAACACTGGGCGGTTCTTTCCGCAAACTGTGGAGCGGGGCTTTGCCTTTATTGGGCGAGTGATGCCAAAGCCATTGGCAGGCGGAGTGCTCATTCCTCTCCAGATCATCTGCGTCGTCATTGGAACAGGGTTCGTGTGCCGTGCCGTGACTTTGTCTTCGCTTCCTTTCGAATCGAAAGGCAATGTCACGCTTTTGCCGATTCTCCCCGAAGACCAAACTTTGAGCGCGAACGTGCTGAATGGTATTTTCCGCAGTGCGGTGAACGGCAAGATGGGTTATCTGGACGAGGGCAAAGACTATCTGGGATATCTAATGCCGGCGGATTACATCATGCAGGGTATGATTGCCGATACGGGCGGCGATACGCATCTGTTCAAACAGCACCAGACCTTCGCGATGATTACCGACTGGGTCCTTCATCCCTTTGAACACTTGAGGCGGTCACCGTCCGTGCATATGGCCAAAGTGCACGGGGTTGACCCAGACGTTGCCAGAAGACACCATTGCCCTCTTGGTATCAACGACGAAAATCTCGACTGCAAAACCTGCCCTTACCGGCGTGTCATTGTCGTGGAAGTGGAGGGCCATTCCGAAAAGCACGTGTCAGGGAGCAAGTTATTATCGCTTGACTCGGTTCGGGTGCCGATTGAAGCAATTGATCTAAACGCCCAGACTGGCGAAACCGTGCAGATAACGAAACTCGGGAAATCGACGGCGTGGAAGGATGTTCCGACTCCGGCCATTTGAACTGGCGTTTATGGAGATGCGCGGGATGGGGCATCAGGGTCATGCTCCAGCACCCTATTCGGACACGCTGCCCTTTTCTTAACGACTAGGTGTCCTGCATTCGGATAGACTGAACCCGCCATCGTCAAGAAGCGGGGACTGCATGCCGTCGCTAACCGGAAAGATTACTTGAGGTTTTTCAAATAATCTATCAACGCGTTTAGATCTGTGCCAGACATCTGCCAGCGGGGCATGGTCCAATCCAAAGGCTTCCCCTCCTCGTCGATCCCTTGGGTGATCGCCCTTTTGATTAGAGAATCGGTGTAGTGATCTTCCATGAGTTCCTGGTAAGTGATGTCTGCCGGTATCGCCGCACCCATCATCACGGGCACGCCTCCTCTCCCTTTGATTCCATGGCAGCTCACGCACCCTCCACCATGCATCCGCAGCCACATTGGACCCCCGTAACGGGGAATGGGACCATGGATGTCAACGCCTGTGTAGTAGATTTGCTCGCCTAGAGAGCTGAAGGGTCTATCAGAGCCCGGCCAGCCTGGTTCCATGCCATGGCCCGCCATTCCCGGACCCATCTGGGCCTCCAAACCGACGGGAAACAGGTTGAGCCCGAGAAGCAATAGCACGAGCAACGGAGACACGGAATCCTTCATACCATACTCCTTATCAAAGACTGCGGTGTTTGCCTTTGAAAATCTGACAAAAGTGCCAGTGATCTCAGAGGTTACGCCCTCGGAAGGTCCTCCATCGCCCGTGCACGTCCGGACTGGGAGAACCACCCTGGCGCCCCGGGAGTTCCGTTCCCGGGGCACCGGAGCATTTAATAGCCTGAACGCATCCAGCCGGTATTCTTGTCAATGAGGATCTTGTCCGCGAGAGAACCGTCCTTCGTCACGATCTCAGCCTCGAACGCCGATCCTTCCTCCTTGAGCTTTCCCAGTTTCAAATTCGGGTTTCTCGTCGCGTTCAGGTAGTTTTGCACCATGGCCTCCGCATCCGTCTTCTCCAGAGGCTTCTGGGGCTGCTGCTGGTATTGCGGCCCAGAGCCGTAGCCCTGCCCCATCATCCCAGGCCCCATGCCTCGGCCCTGCTGCATCATGCCGGGACCCATCCCGCGCCCCATCGTCCCAGGTCCCATCATGCCGGCTCCCCAGCCGGGGCAGTACCAGCTTTGCTGCCCCTGTGGGCCATAGCCTGATTGTGAACCTCCACTCGGGGGCGCCGCGGACTGAGCGTGAAGGGCCGCCACACTGAGCATGGCAGCGAGCACAACCATCGTTCCGATTAACATGATTCTCTTCATGGTATTCCCTCCTTAGATCGTGTCGTTGAACTTGCCGATTTGAATTACTGTTAACCCTTGTCTCGGGGAAAGGCCAATCACCGCAGCCCATCAAGAGGGCTAGTACCCAAGGAGACCTATCCCGAGGATCATGCTACGGCGACTGCTCCAGGATCTCTCGCATCCGCAGGTAATCTTCCCGGCTGATCTCTCCCCTGGCGAAGCGCATTTTTAAGATGCTGAGGGAGTCGGCTCTGTCTCGGTTCTCTCTAACTCGGTCGGAGCTGACGGCACCGATCACTTTCCCAGCCAGGTAGACGAGAACCAGGATGATTAGACCCCATAACAGGAGATGAATGATCCCGCCTGGGAAGAAGCCGCCTAGGCCTGGGAAGTATGAAAGAAACTCACATCCTCGCATGGCCGTCTTCCCCCATCAGTCTGGTCAGAGGGTCGAGGCTCAGGATTGGCTCAACCCTCTCACCCTTTTTGCTACCAGCACATCCCCCGCGGTGAGGACCGTAGGCGTAAGGGCCCGGAGCCGGAATCCCGGAAATCTGTGCTTTGGTTTGAATCTGCTCCTGGAGGCGGGCAATCTCCTGGGAAACTTGCGCGGTCCGCTTCGGGTCCGGATTCGGCTGCGCCATCAGGGCGTCATACTCACCCTCTTTGACTGCCAGCTCCTGCCTGGGTTTGGCAGTGTCGTTAAGGGAATTCTGATAAGCTGCCCCGGTGTAGGCTCCACAGTAGCCGCCCATCGGGCGCCAGCCACCCTGACCCCAGGGTCCCCACGCGAGGGCCTGATTTGCAACCAGACCCAAGACACCAACCACAGCCAACATGATAACCAGCTTTCTCATTTCGACCTCCTTCGTTTGATTCTTCACTCGCTGTTTGAGCGAGGTTGACGTTCGGGCTTTCCTTAGGGCAAAGGCTGTGCCAGCGAGTCTCGACAGCCTTCAAAGGTGTGCATTGACACGATTATCTTGAGATGGCGCCAAATTTCTCGATTCTCTGATCTCCCTGAATATGGGTACTCTGTACCCACATCCTGCCCTCGAAAATCGGCCTTGGTGTTTACAAAGTACCCAGGCGGAGTTATTCTCCGAGTCATCAGGTAGGGTATTCATGACTCCATCTCCGCTACAGCCGGAGGAGCACATGCTGGGAAGAGATCCTGCAAACCCGCGCCGTCGGACGAGGAAACGGCTTGGCTCGTACCTTTCGCCGTGGCTCGTTCTGGGAGTCGTTGTCATTCTTCTCGCGGTCGTCGTGGTCCTTGCGGTCCGGAACATCAATCGAGAAAAGCGGTACATGGCGGAGATCTTGAGCGAGAAAGGGGCCGCCCTGATCAAGTCCTTCGAGGCCGGAGCACGCACAGGGATGATGGGGATGATGTGGGGGGGAAACCAGGTTCAGACGTTGCTGGAAGAAACAGCCCGGCAGCCGGGGATACTGTACCTGGCGGTTACGGACAAGACGGGGCGCATCCTCGCAGACAATGACAGGGCGGAGATTGGGAAACAGTTCCTCGATGAGCCCTCGATGAAGGCGCTGGAACCGGGAACCAGGGTTCGTTGGCGGCTGACGAGCCACTGGGGTGGTCAGGAGGGCTTCGAAGTGTACCGGCATTTCCAGCCGCTCGTGGACTCGGAGCGATTCTCCGGGACAGGCGGGACACGTGAGTGGTGTATGCCCGGTATGATGATGGACCGAGGAGAGGACTGGTGCTCCCCTGCGAGCCTCGCGACCGGTCAGCAGGTCATTTTCGTGGGGTTGGACGTCCGGCCCTTTGAGGACGCCCGCAGGGAAGATATACGGAATACCGTGATCATCTCGGGCGTGCTCGTCATTCTTGGTTTCGGAGGCTTTCTCTCCCTTTTCTGGGCTTATAATTATCGGGTAGCCAGGCGGAAACTCCAGGATACGAGCGCCTTTGCCGACGAGGTAGTGTCCAACCTCCCCGTGGGTTTGATCGCCACGGGCAGTGACGGCAGGATCACCTTTCTGAACGACGCGGCGGAGAAGATAACCGGGCTCAGCCGTGACGTTGCATGTGGCAAGAGCCCTGAAGAGGCTCTGGCCTCTCCCTGGTGTGAGCTCAGGGATCTCCTCGACCGGGGAGGGGCCGTTCTGGAAAAAGAGATGGAGTGTTCCTTCGGCGACAACAAGGCGGTGCCGCTCAGCGTCAGCGCCTCGAGGATCGTAAACGAGGAGGGCGAGTTCGTCGGAACCATCCTCATTCTCAGGGACCTGGGCGAGGTCCGCAGGCTCCAGGAGGAGGTCCGCCGCAAGGAAAAACTCGCGGCCCTCGGGAATCTCGCGGCGGGCGTCGCCCACGAAGTCAGAAACCCCGTCAGTTCCATTAAGGCTTTGGCCACCTACTTTGGAACCAAGTTCCCCGAGGGGAGTGAAGACAGAGACTCCGCCGGGGTCATGATCCGAGAGGTGGACCGGTTGAACAGAGTGATCAGCGAGCTCCTGGAGTTTGCCAGACCCTCGGAGTTGCGCCTCCGGCCGACTGAAGTCAACGAGCTCTTGCGGCATTCGCTCCGCCTGATCGAACCGGACGCCAAGGCGAAGAAAATCGAGATCCGATTCTCCCCGACTGACGGGCTTCCAAGGGTTGCCATCGACCCCGACCGGTTCACCCAGGCGCTCCTCAATCTCTACCTGAATGCAATCCAGGCGATGGATGGCGGAGGGGTTCTTTCGGTTAGCAGTTCAGCAGGTCAAGACGGGGAGATCAGGACCCAGGTCGCCGATACGGGCGCGGGCATACGGGCGGAAGACCTCGACAAGATTTTCGATCCCTACTTCACCACGAAACCAAGGGGAACGGGCCTCGGCCTTCCCATCGTCCACAAGATCGTTGAGGCCCATGGTGGCGAAATCCGAGTCAAAAGCGTTGTTGGGACGGGGACCCTCTTCACCATGCTCATCCCGACCCGGTCAGGTAAGCAAGGAGAGTGAGGCTACCATGAATCCTGAAAAGCCGACGGTTCTCGTCGTGGACGATGACCCGGGTCATCTCGCGGCGCTTCAGACCATCATGAAGAGCTGGGGATACGGGGTAGAAGGAACAGATGATGGTGTGGGGGCCGTTGCCAAGGTCAAAGAGAAGCCCTTTGACCTTATCCTCATGGATGTGCGCATGGCTGAAATGAGTGGCCTGGAGGCCTTGAAGGCGATCAAGGAATACAATCCGGCGATTCCCATCTTGATCATGACGGCCTACTCATCGGTGGAATCCGCAGTCGAAGCCCTCAAGGCCGGGGCATACGATTATCTCACGAAGCCCCTGGACTTTGAAGTTCTGAAGCTGACCGTGGAGAGAGCGCTCGAGCACACACGACTGAAAGCGGAAAACCTCGATCTCAGGGAAAGATTGCTGGGTAGTTTTGCCCTTGCCAGTATTATCGGCAAGAGCGACACGATGAAAGAGTTGCTGACCATGGTGGCCATGGTCGCGCCAACCGAGGCGACTGCCCTGATCACCGGCGAGAGCGGGACCGGCAAAGAGCTCATTGCCAAGGCCATCCATTACAACAGCCCGAGAAAGGGCAGGCCGTTCGTTGTCGTGAATTGCGCGGCCCTTACGGAAACCCTGCTCGAGTCTGAGCTCTTTGGACACGAGAAGGGAGCATTTACCGGGGCGGACAGGAGGCGCGAGGGCCGCTTCATGCAGGCAAACACGGGGACGATTTTCCTGGACGAGATAGGAGAAATGTCCTCGACCATGCAAGCCAAACTGCTACGGGTGATTCAGGAACGGGAAATCCAGAGGGTTGGGAGCGATGCGACCCTCAAGGTAGATGTCCGTATTCTCGCCGCAACGAATCGCGATCTGGCGGAAGAGGTTGCTTCGGGAAGATTCCGGGAGGATCTCTTCTACCGGTTGAACGTCGTAAGCCTGAGGGTTCCTCTTCTGAGGGAGCGACAGGAAGACATTCCACTCCTCGCGAAGCACTTTCTCGATAGATATTCCGACAAGAACGGGAAACGGGTCAAGGGCTTCACGCCCCTCGCCATGGATATGCTGTTGAAGTATAGCTGGCCGGGTAACGTAAGAGAGCTTGAAAACGCGGTGGAGCGGGCCGTCATTCTCGTTCCGGGAGAGTACATCACCGAAAGGGAGCTTCCTCTGAGCATCATCCAAGCCTACCCGCACAGCAAGGAGGCGCCCCCGCTGCAGACGGCGTCTCTCCGCCCCCAATCACTGGATGAGGTTGAAAGGGAGGCGATTCTGAGCGCCCTTGCGGCAACCGAGGGCAACAAGAGCGAGGCGGCGAGAAGACTGGGAATTACGAGGAAGACGTTGCACAAGAAGTTGCAGCAGTATGGCGTGTCGTAACCTGCGATCAGTGGCGAAAGCAGTTCACGAATGCATTCGCCCCGACGTATCAAAGGAGCCCAGTCATGGCCAAGAATCAAGCCCTTGAAGTTCCCGTCATCGGCATGGACTGTGCGGAATGTTCTCGGCACGTTGAGGGCGCTATCTCGAAATTACCGGGCGTAGAGTCCGTGAACGTTTTACTCTCTTCCGAGAAGGCCGTCATCCGATTTGACCCCAAGCTTGTGGACCTGGCCGCGATCCGCAAGGCTGTTGAAGGCGCAGGCTACTCTATTCCCGATTCTGCCGTCCGGCCTGCCATCGCATCGCTTGAGGGTTTTACCAGCCGTGTCGTCACGTTCCTGGCCGTCGTTTTCGGGGCAGTCTTGTTTATCGTCGTCATCGGCGAATGGTTTGGGCTGTTCGAGCGACTCACCGAGCGCGTGCCGTTTCCGGTCGGCCTCGCCCTAGTCATTGCGAGCGGTTGGCCTGTCTTCTGGAACGTCGCTCGCGCCGCGCTCAAGCGGCAAGTGACCTCACATACGTTGATGACTCTGGGTGCAATCGCAGCGCTGGTCGTTGGAGAGTGGGCGACTGCCGCCGTTGTGGTGTTCTTCATGCGCGTGGGCGAGTACGCCGAAAAGTTTACCACCGAAAGCGCACGACGCGCCGTGAAGGATCTAACCGCGATGGCGCCGCAAACAGCCCGCGTTGAACAGGACGGAGCAGAGCAAGAGGTGCCGATAGCACAGGTCAAGGTCGGGGCGACCGTGATTGTTCGCCCCGGAGAAAAAATCCCGGTGGACGGAGAGGTTATCTCCGGTCACGCGACCCTTGACCAGTCCGCGATTACGGGCGAATCGATGCCCGTTGAAGTTGCCCCCGGTTCGCATGTTTTCGCGGCCGCCCTTGCGCGGCTCGGAAGTCTCCGCGTGAAGACGGCTCGCGTTGGGGCAGATACCACCTTTGGGCGCGTGGTCAAATTGGTAGAAGAGGCGGAAGCCCACCGTGCGGACGTGCAACGGCTGGCAGATAAGTTCAGCGGGTACTATCTGCCTGTCGTTTCGGGGGTGGCCGCGCTCACCTTTCTCATCGGCCGAAATCCTCTCGCGACAGCGGCTGTTCTCGTTGTGGCTTGCTCATGCTCTATTGCGCTCGCCACACCCATTGCGATGCTCGCCTCCATTGGCGCGGGGGCAAGACGGGGCCTGCTCATCAAAGGGGGCAAGTACATCGAGTTGTTGGCCCGTGCCGACGTGCTCCTACTTGACAAAACCGGCACACTCACCCTCGGTGAACCACAAGTCACCGACGTTATCCCGTTGGACGGCTCCCCTGCCTCCGAAGTCCTCGCGCTCGCCGCATCCGCCGAGCGCTACTCCGAACACCCACTAGCTGAGGCTGTGCGCACCGCCGCCCAGGATCAACATCTATCGCCGGCCGAACCGCAAGACTTTGAAGCCGTTCCGGGCATGGGCGTGCGGGCAAGTGTCAACGGGACGCCCGTTACCGTCGGCAACCGCCGCATGATCCCGGCAGGAGAGGCCCTGCCCATTGCCGCCGAACTGGAGAAGCAGGGGAAGACTCTCTTGTTTCTTGCCCGCGATGGTGAGCTATGCGGGATCTTGGCCGCCGCGGACACTCTGCGCCCTGAAGTTCCCGCCGCCCTCGCTGAGGTCAACCGTCTCGGCCTACGCCACGTTGAGCTCCTCACGGGCGACAATCAACGCATTGCGGCGGCGATTGCAGGAGAGCTCGGCGTGCGGTTTCGCGCCAGTCTTCTGCCTGAAGACAAGATTGCAGTCGTGAAGGCATATCAGGCAAAGGGGCATACAGTTGTGATGATAGGCGATGGCGTGAACGACGCGCCGGCATTAGCGCAAGCGAATGTAGGTATTGCGATGGGTGCGGCAGGAACAGACATCGCCATTGAAGCGGCGCATATCGCCCTCATGCGTGAAGACTGGGCTCTCGTACCGGAACTCTTATGGATTGCTCGGAGGACCATGGGCGTAGTCAAGATCAATCTAGGCTTCACTGCCGTTTATAATCTCGTGGGGCTCGCCCTTGCCGCCTCCGGCCTCTTGCCGCCCATCCTCGCCGCCGCCGCTCAGTCTTTGCCGGATTTAGGAATACTCGCCAACTCGACGCACTTGTTACGGTAACGATGACTGACGCAGGGAGGGGTGCTTATGGCCGAGATCACATCCTGAGAATTAGAGAGTAACAAGGGCGAGGCGTCACGAGGGTTAGGGACTATCGGAGAAACGTTGCACGAAAAGCTCCAGCACTACGTCGCATCATGACCAGGCAATGGAAGTGACCCTCCGGAACGAAGAGACGGGAGTTGCGTGGGTATGAATGACGCACATCATCACAGCGGAGAGCACAACCGAGCTTTTGCGATAGGGGTTGCCCTAAACCTGGGTTTTGTTGGTATCGAGGCGGCGTTCGGTGTCGTTGCTGGTTCACTGGCGCTCGTAGCCGATGCGGGGCACAACCTCGGTGATGTTCTCGGCCTGCTGCTTGCATGGGGCGCGACCTACCTGGCGCGGCTCAGGCCAACGATACGTCGAACCTATGGTTGGCGTAGTTCCTCGATCCTCGCAGCGCTCCTGAATGCTGTCATTCTTCTGGTCGCTGTCGGCGGCATCGCTACCGAAGCCATCAGGCGCCTCCAGGAGCCCGAGCCCGTGTCCAGCGGGACCGTAATCGTGGTGGCGGCGGTGGGGATCGCGATCAATGCGGCCACAGCCCTTCTGTTCATGAAGGGCCGTAGGCGCGACTTGAATATTCGGGGCGCTTTCCTGCACATGGTCGCTGATGCTGGGGTCTCGGCCGGTGTCGTCGTTGCCGGCCTTGGCATCCTCGTTACCGACTGGGCGTGGCTTGATCCCTTCGTGAGTCTCATCATCGCCGGAGTCATTCTCCTCGGCACGTGGGGACTGCTCCGAGATTCCGTCAACTTGGCTCTTCATGCAGTACCGGAAGGGATCGACCCGGAGAGGGTGAGGAGTTATCTCTGTAGCCTGCCGGGCGTCATGGCAGTCCACGACCTTCATATCTGGGCCATGAGCACCACCGAAACCGCCTTGACCGCTCACCTTGTCAAACCTGAACTGGCCAACGACGATGCTCTCATCTCCCAAGCCACCAATGAACTGTATGAGCGTTTTGGAATCGAGCATACGACTCTGCAATGGGAACGTCAGGGTCCCTCAGGTCCTTGCGTGACCTGCTGCGACGGACATGGATGAAACAAGAAGCGGCTGACCAATCTGCCCGACGGGGTAAGGCCAAGTTATACTTGCCGACAAGAGGGCTGCACTGAGCCAAGAGACCTATAGCTCCGGAGCCCGACTGGTACCATTCGGGCACAATTGACCCTGACACATCCCGAGGTCAATCACCAGGAAACTATGAACCGACCGAGTCTCCTGAACCGCAGGTCCTGGCAGCATGAGCAATTCTTGCGCACCCTTTCTCGGCCGGAGCCACCCTGGGATGAAAAGTTTTTTCGCAGAAACGGCTGACTATCCGGGCAGCCTGGCTCAAGACGTTGTGAGCAATCGCCTCGAACTCTTTAGAAGGAACGACGTCTAGAAGATCGTTGGCACCCTTCTTGCTCGATTCAAGCAGGAATCTTGACAGCCAGGCCCTTTCGAGATGAGCGTGCGGTAAGATAACGTTGGTCTCGTCCACCGCCCCGTTGGTACTGCCTACTGATCGACCTGATCCGGCACGTTACAATTGCAAGAGTCCAGAAGGGAAAGGAGACTTCGCGGCGGGGCCTCTGCCGGCGGGGGAGGGAGTGATTGCGCGGCCATGGCTGAAAGCGCGATGCCGATTCTCACAGTAGGAACAGTCCTCGACGACAAATGGGTGATCCTCGAGCTTGTTGGCCGGGGAGGAATGGGAGAGGTCTACCATGCTCATCAGCGGAACCTCAAGCGTGATGTTGCCATCAAGGTCATCTCTCGCGAGTGGCTCAAATTTATAGGTGGTGACGAGGAGGAGATCGAAAGCACCCTGGCACGATTTCGCCGAGAAGTTGAAGCGATGGCCCAGATTCGTCACGCCAACGTCCTTCAGATCTTCGACTACGGCTCAACCACGGTCAAAAGAGATGCCGGGGACGCCTCCGTCGAGTACATCGCCATGGAGTACATCCCGGGTGCTGCGTTGCGAGCCACGATGTCCGACGAGGGATTCTATCCGGACGACCCTCGGATGAAGACGTGGCTCACCGATTACTTCTTGCCGGTGCTCGATGGGGTCCAGGCAATCCATGCAGCCGGTATGGTTCATCGGGACTTGAAGCCCGAGAATGTACTCCTCGATGGCGCCACCCCGAAGATCAGCGATTTCGGCCTCGTCCGTTCCTGTCGGTTGAAACCGGTGACGCGCGATATTGATATCAAAGGGACGCCGCCTTACATGTCGCCCGAGCAGTTCTTCGACTTCGGCAGGGTGGACCAGCGGGCGGAGATCTACGCTCTGGGAAAAATTCTCTACGAGGCGGTCTGCGGCAAGATGGCGCCTGACATGATTCCCTTCAGGGGCGTGTGCCTCACGAATCCTGAGACACCTCTGTATCAAAAGCTGAACCAAACCATCCGGAACGCCACGGCCGAGGACCCGAAGGATCGCATCCCTTCGGTGCAGGCCCTCAGGGAAGCCCTCGAAGGAGTGCTTGTTGAGCCGGAAAAGCCTTCCCTCCCCCACCAGGAAGGCCACCCGCCGAAAATCGGTCGAGCTTGGCGAGCATACTATGTTCCAGTCGCTCTCGCCTTGCTCCTTGTTGGGCTTACTGCTCTCGCTGTGATGCACTTCCACAAAGGAACCCCGATGACCGTCGTGCCGTCAGAATCCTCTTCCACTCCTTCGCCTCAGGAGGGGACAGGCAACAGGGAGACAGGTACTCCAGCGGCGAGTGGGAAGGGAGCAGTTAAGCCTCTGACGCTCACGGGTAAAGATCGCGAGACACTTCACCTCGTTCCCGGCGGGAAGGTGACACTCCCGCCGAACCTCAACTCGGAGAAAGGAACTTCTGTGGCGGTCCCTCCCTTCTACATGGATGAAACCCAGGTCACCAACCATCAGTACGTGGAGTTTCTCAACCAGGTTCTCTCAGGGCTCAGGGTGGACGGAGGAGTAGTGCGAGGGGATAACGGTAACATTTGGTTGCTTTTGGGAGAGGTGATGGAAGGATACGAACCAATCCTCTTTCAGAACGGCAAATTTCGCATAAAAGATCCGATGCACGCCGCCTGCCCGGTACTTCGGGTAACCGCTTATGGGGCTCTGGCCTACGCGCAGTTCTACGGGAGACGGCTCCCAACCGAGGTGGAGTGGCTCTATGCGGTGAGCGCAGGGGGCTCCACACAGCCGAGCCCCTCCAAGCAGGTTCGTTCATCTTCTGGGACGGGGCAAACGGAAATGATGCAGAGCCAGGTCCAACAAAATCTATCTAAGCCTGAGGAGTACAGACCAAGGATACCATCCCCTGTGATACTTTTCCCGCCGAACGCGTATGGAATTCGTGGCTTGAACGCCGGCACAGGCGAATGGGGCGTTCGAAACCAGGAGTATTCCTCCGGTGAGCCAGGGGGACAAACCCAGTATGTGGCCCTCGGGTTAGTCCAGCCCGGAACAAGTTCGGGGAAGAAGGGTTCCCTCCCGGCGGGGGTCCCCCGACACCCTTGGGAGGCCTTCGAAGAAGTTGGGTTCCGCTGCGCCCTCAGTGCGACAAGTCGGTAGTGCAGGAGGTGGCAGATGCTCTATGTTAGGGAAGTAAAAGGCTCGGTTGATGAAGTCTGCAAGAAACTGGAGACGGCAATAGCTGCCAATAAGTTTGGGCTGTTGGGTGTATACAATCTGAAAGAGAGGATGGCTGCCAAGGGTGTTCCCTTTGACCGCGAATGTCGCATCTTCGAGGTCTGCAACCCAAACCAGGCTAAAAAGGTACTGGACGCGAACATGTCGATCTCGACGGCGCTGCCATGTCGAATTTCA